>Ga0136633_1000008_pt1 | contig 152719 bp, 155 predicted proteins | sample AntDrymeUQ832206_2_FD_105494 | JGI IMG/M metagenome (GOLD analysis project Ga0136633, IMG submission 105494) | Polar desert sand microbial communities from Dry Valleys, Antarctica - metaG UQ83 (22.06) | ecosystem: Environmental > Terrestrial > Soil > Desert | place: Antarctica: Dry Valley...
ACCTCGACCAATCCGATCGCATCGATCTTCGCTTGGACCGGCGGCCTGAAATATCGCGGCAAGTTCGACGACACGCCCGAAGTAGTCCGCTTCGCCGAGACGCTCGAGCGGGTCTGCATCGAGACCGTCGAGGGGGGCAAGATGACCAAGGACCTCGCGATCCTCGTCGGCCCCGACCAGGCGTGGATGACCACCGAGCAATTCTTCGAGGCGGTGCGGGTCAATTTGGAAGCAGCGATGGGGGTCCAGGCGAGCGCGTAGCAAGGGCGCACGCAAAATCCCGGCGGACGACGCGGCGGCGGTGACAGCCATCGATCGGCGTGCTTTAGCGAAGCCATGGCCGGCGCAATGACCGTCACTCCTGCTTTGTCCGACGCGCTGACCATCCTTGGCGCCGCCGGGATCGTGATCCCGGCGTTCGCGCGGCTTCGAATCAACCCGGTGATCGGGTTCATCCTGGTCGGGATCGTCGTCGGGCCGTTCGGGCTTGGCGCGCTGGTCGGGCGCTACCCCTGGATCGAAGCGGTCAGCATCACCGACGCCGAGGGGATCGAGCCTTTCGCCGAGCTCGGAATTATCCTGTTATTGTTCTCGATCGGGCTTCAGCTGAGCTTTCGGCGGCTGGTCGCCATGCGAAGAATGGTGTTCGGGATCGGCGCAGCGGAAATGCTGCTGATCGCCGCGTTGATCGGCGGTGCACTGATTGCGTTCGGCTGGGCGGTGCAACCTGCCTTGTGGCTTGCGCTCGCGCTGGCGATGTCATCGACCGCGCTGGTGCTGCCGATCTCGGGAACCCATAGTCCGGTCGGGCGCGCGGCCTTGTCGATGCTGCTGTTCGAGGATCTGGCGCTGGTGCCGATGCTCCTGCTGATCGGCGCCGCGGCGGGAGCGGCGAGCAGCCTGGCGACGGTCGCGGTGCAGGGAACGCTGGTGATCGCTGCGATGCTGCTGGTCGGGCGGTTCGTGCTGCCCGCTCTGTTCGCCCAGGCAGCGCGAACGAAGAACCCCGAGCTGTTCCTCGCGATCTCGCTGCTGGTGGTTATCCTAGCTGCCACGGTCACCGCGGCGGTTGGACTCTCGCCGATCCTGGGCGCCCTGATCGCAGGGCTGATCATCGCCGAAACCGATTATCGCCAGGAGGTCGAAACCGTCACCGCGCCGTTCAGGGGGCTCGCGCTCGGAGTGTTCCTGATCACCGTCGGGATGCGAATCGATCTGGGCGTGCTGCTCGCCGATTGGCCAGCGCTGCTCGGGGCGCTGGCGGCGGTGATCATTGTGAAGGTGGTGGTCACCGGGCTGCTGCTGCGCGTTGCCGGGGTCCGGCCAAGCGTTGCCGCCGAAACCGGGCTGCTGATGGCGAGCCCCTCGGAAACCACGCTGATCGTGCTCGGCGCTGCTGGAGTGGCGGGAATATTGGACACTGAATCGGTCGCTTTCTGGTCGGCGGCGACGGCGATCGGGCTGACCATCACGCCATTGCTCGCGAGCCTGGGGCGATTGACCGCGCGGCGGGTCGACCGCGGCACCATCACCGACATTCCGCGGGATGTCGCGGGGCGGACGATGATTTTCGGGTTCGGCCGCGTGGGGCAGATGATCGCCGAAATGCTCAAGGAACATGGCCGCCCTTATCTTGCGGTGGACAGCGACATCGACAGCTTCATCGCGGCGCGCAAGGCCGGCTATTCGGTGATCTACGGCGATGTCGCTCGGCGCGAGTTTGCCGACCATCTCGATCTCGCCGGGGCAGCAGCGGTGGTGCTGACGATGGACGATCCGGTGCTCACCGCGCGGCTAACGAAGCGACTGCGCGCCGATTTTCCCGATTTGCCGCTGATCGCTCGGGCGCGCGATACTGACCATGCCGCTGCCCTCTACCGAGCGGGCGTCACTGACGCAGTCCCCGAGGCGCTGGAGGCGTCGCTGCAGCTGTCCGAAGCGGTATTGGTCGATATCGGGGTCGCGATGGGGCCGGTGATTGCCTCGATCCACGAGAAAAGGGCCCAGCTGCGAAGCGAGATCATGACAGCGAGCGATCTTGCCAGCGAGCCGAGCCTCGGGCGGCGGCGGGCCCGCGATTCACGGCCCGGAACATCCGGCGCTCCCGGGGCTTGAGCGCGCTATGGACGAAACGCTCGACTGCCTGATCATCGGCGGCGGCCCTGCCGGGCTGACCGCGGCCATTTACCTGTCGCGCTTCCACTTGAGGATCATGGTGGTTCATGGTGGGAAGAGCCGCGCGGCGTGGATCCCAACCAGCCATAACCACGCCGGCTTTCCCGAGGGAATCAATGGTCAGGTGCTGTTGGACCGAATGAAGAAACAGGCGCAACTCTATGGAACCAGGATAGAAACTGGCCAAGTGACCAGGCTTGATCGCGATCCGGACACTTGCTTGTTCAGCGCGGATTGGGGCTCGGGACAGGTCGAAGCGCGTACAGTCCTGCTCGCCACCGGGGTCACCAATCGCCGCCCGCCGATCGATCCCGCGCTTCATGATGACGCAATGGCGCGCGGGTTGATCCGCTACTGCCCGATCTGCGACGGCTATGAAGTCAGCGACAGGAAAGTTGGAGTGATCGGCAGCGGCGCTCGCGGGACCGCCGAAACGATCTTCCTGCGTGGCTTCACTGCAGACCTATCACTGATTGCCCCTGACGGCCCGCATCAACTGGACCAGCAGGAGCGCGCCGAGCTCAGCGAGGCCGGGGTGACACTGGTCGACGGGCCGATTGCCGCGATCGAACCCGGGAGCGAGCGGATAGCGGTAGTGACCGCGGCCGGACGCCAGGAATATGACAGCATCTATCCCGCGCTCGGATCCGACACGCATACCCAGTTGGCCGACATGGTCGGCGCGCGGCTCAGCGAGGACGAGTGCATCGGGGTCGATTTTCGCCAGCGGACGAGCGTCGAGGGTCTTTATGCGGCCGGCGATGTGGTCCACGGACTCGACCAGATCAGCCATGCGATGGGCGAAGGCGGAGTCGCGGCGACCACGATCAGGAACGATTTGGCGAAAGCGCGGCCATTGCGGCGGGAAATGCCTGCAGCCATTTAAGCGAGAAATTCCGGGTCGACCATGACTTGGCCCTCGCCGAGCACCGCGATCGGATCGCGAAACGGAACCATGCTTCGCTTGCCGGAGGCAAGCTCGACCTCGAGCAGGTCGCCCGCTCCGAAATTCTCGATTGCCGCGACCTTGCCGAGCAGTGCCCCGGCGGTATCGACGCACGGCAGCCCGATCAGGTCGGCGTGATAATATTCGCCCTCCCCGAGCGGCGGGAGCGCGGCGCGATCGACTTCGACCAGGCTGCCGCGAAGCGCCTCCGCGGCAGTTCGGTCGGTAACCCCCTCGAGCCGCGCGATGGCGGTCTTGCCGCCCTCGCGCAAGTCGCTCACCGCGCGCAACTCGCCGCCGACATAGAGTTCGGAATGGGCCTGCAGGCTGGCCACATTGTCGGCGAACAGCTTGAGCCGCACTTCGCCCTTGATGCCATGCGCCCCGGCGACCGCGGCGAGCGCGATGCGCTTGGCGGCTGCCGGAGACGTCATTGCTACTTGGCCTTCGCGACCGTTTTTTTGGCGGGAGCCGCGTCGGCGGCGCCCTCGGCCGGATCGGTCGCGGATTCGCCGTCGGCGGTTTCGGCCGAAGCGGCTTCGTCAGCACCCTCGGCCGGAGCGGTGGCGGATTCGCCATTGGCCTCGGGAGCAATTTCGACTTCGGCCGCGGTTTCGGCGGTCGGCTCTTCAGCCGCGACCTCCTCGACCGGTGCGTCGGCGATGGCTTCCTCGGCGGGGGTTTCGGCGACCGGCTCCTCGACCTGCGTTTCCTCGACCGGAGCGTCCTCGACCGGAGCTTCCTCGACCGGAGTTTCCTCGGCGGCAGGCTCTATTACCGGGGTTCCCTCGGAGACGGGCTCTTCGACCGGGGCTTCCTCGGCAACTGGCTCTTCAACCGGGGGAGCGGCGGCTGCGGCGGCGGCTTCCTCGGCCTCGGCGAGCTTGGTCGCGCGTTCCTCGGCGCGTTCGGTCGCCTTTTCGCCGGGGACTGCCTTGTTGGGATTGTTGCGCGCGGCGCGCTCGCGAATGCCTGCGGCATCGAGGAAGCGCGCGACCCGATCCGACGGCTGCGCGCCGACCGACAGCCAGTGCGAAATGCGTTCGCCGAGCAGCTTGACCCGCTCGGGGCTGTCCTTGGCGAGCAGCGGATTATAGGTGCCGACCTTCTCGATGAAGCGGCCGTCGCGCGGCGCCCGGCTGTCGGCCACCACGATGCGGTAATAGGGACGCTTCTTGGACCCGCCGCGGGCCAGTCGAATTGCAATAGCCATGAGTATTTCCTTCGTTAAACCTGAATGTTACGCATTATTTCTTAGAAAATTTGTCGAACCCGGGTGGGAGGTTGAACCCTGCCCCGCCGCCGAGGCCGGGAAGCGCGCCGCCCCCCGCCCCGCCGGGCATCATTCCACCGAGTGCGCCTTCGAGCCCGCCCTTGCCCATCATCGCCGCAAGCTTTCCGAAGCCGCCCATCTTCCTCAGCTTCTTCATCGCATTGGCCATTTCCTGGTGCATCTTGAGCAATTTGTTGACCTCCTGGACGGTGGTCCCGCTCCCCTTGGCGACGCGAATCTTGCGCTTGGCGTTGACCAGCTCGGGGCGCGCGCGCTCCTTGGCGGTCATTGAGGACATCATCGCCTCGAGCCGGACCAGCGCCTTGTCATCGACCGCGCCCTTGGCGATCCCCTTCATTCCCGGCATCATCCCGGCAAGCGCGCCAAGCCCGCCCATCCGCTGCATCTGGCCAATCTGAAGGCGAAGGTCATCGAGGTCGAACTTGCCCTTGGCCATTTTCGCGGCGAGTTTTTCGGCGTCCTCGATGTTGACGCTCTCGGCGGCGCGTTCGACCAGGCCGACGACGTCGCCCATGCCGAGAATACGTCCGGCAACCCGGCTCGGGTGGAACGTCTCGAGCGCGTCGAGCCCCTCGCCGGTGCCCGCGAACTTGATCGGCTTGCCCGTGACCGCGCGCATCGACAGCGCCGCCCCGCCGCGCGCGTCGCCGTCCATGCGGGTCAGGATTACGCCCGACAAATCGACCTGCCCGCCGAACCCCGTGGCGACATTGACCGCGTCCTGCCCGGTGAGGCTATCGACCACGAGCAGCGTTTCGACTGGCGACGAAGCGGCGGCGACCGCCTTCATCTCGGCCATCAGGGCATCGTCGACGTGGAGCCGCCCGGCGGTGTCGAGTAAGAGCACGTCATAGCCCTGGAGGCGGGCCGCCTGGAGCGCGCGCCTGGCGATTTCGACCGGGGTCTGGCCGGGAACGATCGGCAGCGTGTCGACCTTGGCCTGGCGGCCGAGCACCGCGAGCTGCTCCTGCGCGGCGGGGCGCGCAACGTCGAGCGACGCCATCAGCACTTTCTTGCGCTCGCGCGTCGTCAGCCGTTTGGCGAGCTTGGCGGTGGTGGTGGTCTTGCCCGAGCCTTGCAGCCCGACCATCATCACCACCGCGGGCGGGCTGACGTCGAGCGACAATTCGGCGGTGTCGCTGCCGAGCATTTCGATCAGCGCGTCGTTGACGATCTTGACGACCATCTGGCCGGGAGTGATCGAGCGGATGACGTCCTGGCCGACTGCTTTTTCGGTTACCGCATCGACGAAATCGCGAGCGACGGGAAGCGCGACGTCGGCCTCGAGCAAGGCGACGCGCACCTCGCGCATCGCGACGCGCACGTCGGCCTCCGACAATGCGCCGCGGCCACGGAGCTTGTCGAAAATGCCGCCAAGGCGATCACTGAGGCTGTCGAACACTCAAAAACTCCCGATGAGCGCTTTTCGGCCGGCTCATTGGGCGAAACGAATGAAACGCCGGCGGGCGAAACCTCGCCGGCCAGCGTGCATCCGTGGACGCGCCCTAATATGCCTGTCGAAAAACGACGTCGTGCCCCTAGCCGCGAGGGGCGTCGCGGTCAAGTTTCAGAAGGCGGCGCCCATGTCGAGCGCGGCCTGCTCTTCGGGAGTGGTGCGTCGCCCGAGCGCAAGGTTGCGGCCGGGGAAGCGGCCGAAGCGGGCGATCTGGTCGTAATGCAGCTTGGCAAAATGGCGGACGTCGCCGCCCAGCTTCGAATATTCGTCGAGCGCGCGGCTCTGGTCGGCTAGCGCTTCGCTGTGCATCAGCGGCATGAGCAGGAATTGTCGTTGGTCCGGAGTCATCCCTGCGTCCCAGCCACGCTCGAGCGCGGCCCTGGTCAGCTCGAGCGCGAGCGGGTCGGCTGCGAACGCGGAAGCGCTGCCGCGGTGAAGATTGCGCGAGAATTGATCGATCAGGATGATCGCGGCGAGCAAATGCCCGGGAGTGTCGCGCCACGCTTTGGCGGCGCTCGCCACCACCGCGTCGCGCCACGGACCGAAACGCTTGGCGATCTGCGCGTCGAGCGCATCCGATCTGGCGAACCAGCGATCGCGCCCGACTTCGTCGAACCAGAAGGTCAGCACCGCGGGCGCGGCGTCGGCGGGCGACAGGTGGACAGTCATGGGCCGCGCTCCTAAGTCCCGCCGAGTGACGCGGCAATTCCACAAGATGCACGGGCTGGGCAATGATTTCGTGATCCTCGACGCGAGAATCGACGGGTGCGCGATGACCCCGGCCCTCGCCCGCGCGATCGCCGACCGCCGCACCGGGATCGGCTGCGACCAGCTCATTTTGCTCGGGACGTCGGAAATTGCCGAGCTGCGCATGGACATCTGGAACGCCGACGGCGGCACCGCCGAGGCCTGCGGCAATGCCTCGCGCTGCGTGATTGCGCTGACCGGGGCGGCGACGATCGAGACCGGGGGCGGCGTGATTTCCGGCGCGAGCAAGGGCGACGAGGTCGAGGTGACGATCGGCGAGCCGCGGTTCGAATGGGATGCGATCCCGCTTGCTTACCCGATGGATACCGCCGAGCTGCCACTGGCGTGGGACGAATTCGCTTCACCGATGGCGGTTAATGTCGGCAATCCGCACCTCGTCTTCTTCGTCGAGGCGATCGACGAGCAGCGGCTGCGCGCAATGGGACCGGCGATCGAGCATGATGCGGCCTTTCCCGACCGGATCAATGTCAATGTCGCCCGCGTCACTGGCGACGCAATCGAGCTGAGGACGTGGGAACGCGGCGCCGGCTTGACGCTCGCCTGCGGCACCGGCGCGTGCGCGACCGCGGTGGCTGCAATCGTCCAGAAGAAAGCCGTGTCGCCGGTAAGGGTTGCAATGGCAGGCGGCGCGCTGAGCATCGGCTGGGCCCCCGGCGAGCCGATCCTTATGCGCGGGGCGGCGACGCATGTGTTCAGCGGCGAGATCGACCTCGAGGCGTTTACCTAAATGGGAGTCGAGACGGTCACGCTTGGCTGCCGATTGAACTTCGCCGAAAGCGAGATGATGCGGCAATTGGCGCCCGACGCCGACATGGTCATCGTCAACTCGTGCGCGGTGACCAGCGAAGCGGTGCGCCAGACGCGCCAGGCGATCCGGCGGGCCCGGCGGGAGCGGCCCGAGGCGCGGATTCTCGTCACCGGCTGCGCTGCGCAGCTCGACCCGGAGGCATTCGCGGCGATGGCCGAGGTCTACCGCGTGGTCGGCAATGCGGACAAATATCTCGCCTCGTCCTTCCAACACCCGGTCAAAGCTCGCGTCCTAGTCTCCGACGTCATGACGGCACCCGCCCCTCCCGTCGCCGCCGGTTTCCTGTCGCGGGTGCGCAGTTTCGTCGCGGTGCAGACCGGCTGCGATCATCGCTGCACCTTCTGCACGATCTGGAAGGCGCGCGGGCCGAGCCGGTCGCTGCCCTACGAAGCCGTGCGCGACGCGATCGTCCGCGAACTCGACGCGGGAGCGCGCGAGATCGTGCTGACCGGGGTCGATATCACCAGCTTCGATACCGGCCTCGGCAAGCTGTGCCAGCGGCTGCTCGGCGACCTGCCCGCGCTGAAGCGCCTGCGGCTGTCGTCGCTCGACAGCGTCGAGATCGACGATGCGCTGATGGAGTTGGTGGCGGGCGAGCAACGCCTGTTGCCGCATTTCCATCTGTCGCTGCAGGCGGGCGACGATCTCATTCTCAAGCGGATGAAGCGGCGTCACAGCCGCGTCGACGCCGTTGCCACCGTCGCGAAACTGAAGGCTGCGCGGCACGACGTCACCATCGGCGCGGACCTCATCGCCGGCTTTCCGACCGAGAGCGAGGCGGCGGCGCTGAACACGCTCGCGCTGCTCGACGATTGCGACGTGATCGCGGCGCACATCTTTCCCTTCTCGCCGCGTCCGGACACTACCGCGGCGCGGATGCCCCAGGTCGCCCGCGACGTGATTAAGGCGCGCGCCGCGCGGCTGCGCGCGGCGGCGGCAGCGCGCCGCAGTGACTGGCTCGACGCCCAGATCGGGGCTCGGCGCACCGTGCTGATCGAGAATGGAGCCAAGGGGCACAGCGATGGATTCGCGCCCGTCATTGTCGCTGGTTCCGTACGCGGCGAGTGCCGGCCCGCGCTTATCACAGGCCGAAGCGGCGACCAGCTTGTCGGGACTTTCGAATGAGTTGGATCGAACGGCTGACGGGGGGTTTCAAGAAGACCGCGGACCGGCTCGGCGATAATCTGACCGGTCTCGCGTCGAAGGTCGCGCTCGATACGTCGACGCTCGACGAGATCGAGGAAGCGTTGATCGCGTCGGACCTCGGCCCGGCGGCGTCGAAGCGCATCCGCCTCGCCATCGCCGCGCGGAGGTTCGAGCAGCTCGACGAGCGCGGGCTTCGAACAATCCTCGCCGAGGAGATCGAGGCGATCCTCGCGCCGGTCGCCAGGCCACTCGATATCTGGGGTTTTCCGCGCCCGCACGTGATCCTGGTGATCGGGGTCAACGGCTCGGGCAAGACCACCACCATCGGCAAATTGGGCCATCTGCTCCAGGAGCAGGATTATGGAGTCATGCTCGCAGCTGGCGACACTTTTCGCGCCGCCGCGATCGAGCAGCTTCAGATCTGGGGCGATCGGATTGGCGCCACCGTAATCGCGGGCAAGGAAGGCGGGGACGCGGCGGGGATCGTGTTCGACGGCGTCAAGCAGGCAAGCGCGAGCGGGATCGACGCACTGATTGTGGATACCGCTGGCCGTTTGCAAAACAAGACCCATCTGATGGAGGAATTGTCCAAGGTCCGGCGCGTGCTCGGGCGGCTCAATCCCGAGGCGCCGCATGACGTCATTCTCGTGCTCGACGCCACAACGGGTCAGAATGCGCTGGGCCAGATCGAAGTGTTCACGCAAATGGCAGGAGTGACGGGGTTGGTGATGACCAAGCTGGACGGGACCGCGCGCGGCGGAGTGCTGGTCGCGGCGGCGGAGAAATTCGGGCTTCCGATCCACGCGATCGGGGTCGGCGAGGGAATCGACGATTTGCGCCCGTTCGACGCCAGAGCCGTCGCACGCGCAATCGCAGGGCTCGGCGCATGAGCGAAGCGGCCCCTCCCCCGATCCCGGCCAGGCAGGAGCCATCGGGCGGTCACCGAATGCTGATCGATCTCGGCCCCTTGCTGGTGTTTTTCCTCGTCAATTTCTTCGCGCCGGTGCCGGGGCCGGCCAAAGTGTTCGTCGCGACCGGCGCGTTCATGATCGCGATGATCGCGGCGATCATCTATTCTCAAGCTCGCTTCCGCCACGTTTCGCCCCTGCTGCTCTTCTCGGGCGCGATGGTCGTGATCCTCGGCGGGCTGACGATCTGGCTCCACAACGAGACATTCATCAAATTGAAGCCGACGATCTACTATCTGGTCGTTGCCGGCCTGCTCGGCTTCGGGCTTGCCACCGGGCGTCCCCTGCTCAAATCGGTGCTCGGCAGCGCCTATCCGGGGCTCGATGCCGAAGGATGGCGCAAGCTGACCCGCAACTGGGCGATCTTTTTCGTGGTGATGGCCGCGGTCAACGAAGCCGTGTGGCGCAACAGCTCGACCGATTTCTGGATCGGGTTCAAATTGTGGGGAGCAATCCCCGCGACCTTGCTGTTCGCGATCGCTAACGTGCCGATGCTGATGAAGCATGGCCTGAGCCGCGACGAGGCCAAGGACGCGAGCGAACCGGCACCGATCGAATGAGCGAGGCGGCGAGCGGCGCGGTGCTCAGCATCCGCGGGCTGCGCAAGGCCTATGCCAGCGGCACCATAGCCCTCAAATCGGTCGATCTCGACATTCGTCGCGGCGAGATTTTCGCGCTGCTCGGGCCCAACGGCGCGGGCAAGACCACGCTGATCAACATCGTCTGCGGGATCGTCACCGCGTCGGGGGGCTCCGTACTGGTCGAAGGCAAGGATCATGCCGCCGATTACCGCCATGCGCGCAGCCGCATCGGGCTGGTGCCGCAGGAACTGACCACCGACGCGTTCGAAAGCGTGCTGTCGACGGTCAGCTTCAGCCGCGGGCTGTTCGGCAAGCGCCGCGACCCGGCGATGATCGAGCGGCTGCTTCGGCGGCTGTCGCTGTGGGACAAGCGCAAGGCGCGGATGATGGAATTGTCCGGGGGGATGAAGCGCCGCGTGATGATCGCCAAGGCGTTGAGCCACGAGCCCGATATATTGTTCCTCGACGAGCCCAGCGCGGGGGTCGATGTCGAGCTTCGCCGCGACATGTGGGAATTGGTGCGCGAACTGCGCAAGGACGGGACGACGATCATCCTGACCACCCATTATATCGAGGAGGCCGAGGAAATGGCCGACCGTGTCGGGGTGATCTCGCGCGGCGAGCTGATTGCGGCCGAGGATAAGGCCCTGCTGATGCGCAAATTGGGGCGCAAGACGCTCAAGCTGACGCTTGCCGAGGCGATGGCCAGCGTGCCGGCCGAACTTCAGGAATGGAGTCTCGAGCTCGAAGACGACGGCCATGTGCTGAGCTACAAGTTCGACGCCAATGCCGATCGGACCGGCGTGCCGTCGCTGCTGCGCCGGGTGAGCGACCTCGGCATCGGGTTCAAGGATCTGTCGACCCGCCAGTCGAGCCTCGAGGATATTTTCGTCGGCCTGGTGCACGAAAAGCGCGCGCCGTGAGAAGCTTCAACGGCCAGGGCGTGCTTGCCATCTACCGCTTCGAAATGGCGCGCGCGATGCGCACCCTGTGGCAGAGCCTGGTCACCCCCGTAATCACCACCGCCTTGTACTTCGTTGTATTCGGGGCGGCGATCGGCAGCCGCATGACCGACATGGGAGGCGTCAGTTTCGGACTGTTCATCGTCCCCGGGCTGACTTTGCTTTCGGTGTTCATGCAGTCGATCTTCAACGCCAGCTTCGGCATTTATTTTCCGAAGTTTACGGGCACGATCTACGAACTGCTCTCAGCGCCGATCTCGAGCCTCGAAGTGGTCCTCGCCTACGTCGGCGCCGCCGTCTCGAAGACAATGGTGCTTGCGCTGGTCACCCTCGCGACCGCCGCCTTGTTCGTCGACGTGCGGATCGAACATCCCGCGCTGATGCTGCTGTTCCTATTGCTGATCACCACCGCCTTCTGCCTGCTCGGCTTCGTGATCGGCATCTGGGCGAAGAATTTCGAGCAGTTGCAGATCATCCCGATGCTGGTGGTAACTCCGCTGACGTTTCTCGGCGGGGCGTTCTACTCGATCGATGCGCTTGCCGAGCCGTGGCGGACGGTTACTTTGTTCAACCCGGTCGTCTACGTCGTCAGCGGGTTCCGCTGGACATTCTTCGGCACCACGGACGTGCCCGTGATCGCCAGCGTCGCGGTGATGCTCGCAATCATCGCGGCCTGCCTTGGCGCGATCATCTGGGTGTTCAGGACCGGCTACCGGCTGAAGCAATAGCCGGATTCATCAGACCGCGGCGAGGCGCTCCGCAGCCTTGTCCCAATTGACCACGTCCCACCACGCTTTCAGATAATCGGCGCGGCGGTTGTTGTAGGTCAGATAATAAGCGTGCTCCCACACGTCATTGCCGAGGATCGGGGTGGAATTGCCAGCGACCACATCCATCAGCGGATTGTCCTGGTTCGGAGTTGCGACGATCTCGAGCGCGCCCCTCTCACGCGCCACCAGCCATACCCAGCCGGATCCGAACTGGCCGACGCCGGCAGCGTTGAATTTTTCCTTGAGCGCTTCGAGCGAGCCGAAGCTGGCGTCGATCGCCTGCGCGAGTTCGCCTTCGGGTTGCCCGCCGCCCGGGACCATCGATTCCCAGAAAAAGCAGTGGTTCCAGTGACCGCCGCCATTGTTGCGGATCACGGGCGGATGGCTCGACGCGGCCCTGACGAGGTCCTCGAGACTTTTGCCGCCGAGTTCGGCGTTCGCGGCAACGGCATCATTGAGCTTGTCGACATAGGCCTGATGATGCTTGTCGTGATGAAGCTTCATCGTCGCTTCGTCGATGGTCGGAGCGAGCGCATCGTAGGCGTAGGGAAGGTCCGGAACCGAGAAGGCCATGGCGTCGCTCCTTGCTGGCTATCGTGCAGGTACACGCCCCTACTCCGCGCGCGTTGCAAGTCAACGCTTCCGGGCGGCCAGCGAATGCAGCTGCGGTCAGCGGCGAGCGAGCCGATAGCGCTTGAGTTCCTCGGCAGGCTCGCGCCATTTGGGATCGAGGTCGCGGGCGCGGACCAGGTCGGCATAAGCCGCGCGGAGATTGCCGCCGTCTTCGTGCGCCAGGCCGCGCACGAAATAGGCCACCGCGGGCTTGCCGGTGCGCAGCTCGAGCGCTCGAGTCGCCAGTGCCACCGCGGCGCTGCTCATCCCCGCGTTGTGCAGCGCGACGCTCTTGTTGAGATAGGCCTCCGGCTGAGACGGATCGAGTGCCAAAGCCGAATCGAAATCGCGGGTCGCGGCGTTGATGTTCTTGGAGAGCAGGTACAGAATTCCGCGATTGACGTAGGTCGCGACCCTATCGCCACCGGCCATCGCCTCGAGCGCAAGCGCGTTGCTGCAATCCCGGATCGCCATTTGGTCGCGGCGTTTCGACTCGGCGGCGAGATAGCAGCTGCGCGCCGCGCTGGTCCCGATCGTAACGACCGATGCGCTAACGAACCCCTGGGGGATGAGGACAGCAGCGAGCAGCGAGGTAACAAGCAGAGTCTTCATCGAAGCCTCCAATCACGACGCTTCGTATAGCATGTTTCGGCTGGCCGATCACGCGGTTTCGCTCTCATTGAGCTTGTGGCGTTTCATGGCGTGCCTCAGTTGATCATAGCTGAGCCCGAGTGCAGTCGCAGTGGCGCGCTGGTTGAAGCGGTTTCGGGCGAGCGCATCCTCGAGCAGCGCCTTTTCGTAGGAATTTACCGCGCCGCGCAAATCGCCGGTCGATCCGTTCATCGGCGCAGCGCTTGCGGAGGGAATGATCTCGGCGGGCGCGGACGCGGCCATTGCTGAGGGCCCATCGACCGCAACCCAGGGCGACAGGAACGGATCGAACTGAATGTCGGGGATTGCGCGCTCGGGGTCCTCATGCCGATAAACCGCGCGCTCGACCGCATTGCGCAACTCGCGGACGTTGCCGGGCCAAGGGTAGTTTTCGAGCGCGTCCTGCGCCTCGGAGGCGAAGCCGGGCCAGTTCGACCAATCGAGCTCGACCGCCATCCGCCGCCCGAAATGCTCGGCGAGCAGTGGGATATCGCCCTTGCGCACGCGCAGCGGCGGCAAGGTGATCACTTCGAAGCTCAGCCGGTCGAGCAGGTCGGCGCGGAACCGGCCCTGGTCGACCATCCGCGGCAGATGCTCGTTCGTCGCGGCGACGATCCGGACATCGACGCTGATCGGCTTCGACGCGCCGATGCGGGTGATCTCGCCATATTCGACCGCGCGCAGCAGCCGGTCCTGCGCTGGCGAGGACAGGGTCGCGAGCTCATCGAGGAACAAGGTGCCGCCATCGGCCTCCTCGAAGCGCCCGTGGCGGGTCTTGGCGGCGCCGGTGAAACTGCCCGCCTCATGTCCGAACAATTCAGCCTCGATCAGATTTTCGGGAAGCGCCGCACAGTTCATCGTCACCAGCGGCCCCGCCCAACGTCCCGACAGATGGTGGAGGCGCTCGGCGATCAGTTCCTTGCCGGTCCCGCGCTCGCCGATGACCAATACTGGCCGGTTGAGCGGCGCGGCGCGACTGGCGCGCTCGACGGCGTCGAGAAAGGCGAGGCTCGACCCGACGAATTGATTGCTCCGTTCCATCGCCAACTTGTGGTGGCAAATCCCACCATCTGGCAAGCTTTCTAAGCCCGTCGTTGGTCGAAAAGTGAAGGAATCTACAGAATTCCTGCTTTGCCCACCAGTTGGCACGAACGCTGCAAAGGACATCATGACCGGGCAAGCAATCTGGAGTGCTCCATGAGTATATTTTCCCGTACGCGGGACATTTTCGCAGCCAATATGACCGAGCTGCTCGACCGTGCCGAAGATCCGGCGCGGATGATCCGCATGATCATTCTCGAAATGGAAGAAACTCTGGTCGAGGTGCGCGCGTCGGCGGCGCGCTCGATCGCGGATGGCAAGGAAATGCGCCGCGCGGTGAGCAAGCTCGATGAACTGCAGGCGAGCTGGACCGAAAAGGCCGAGCTGGCGCTGTCGAAAGACCGCGAAGACCTCGCCAAGGCGGCGCTCGGCGAGCGTCAGAAGGCAGCGGACATGGCGCAGAGCCTCAAGCATGAATTGGGGACGATCGACGAAACCCTTCGCGGCTACGAAGTCGACATCGCCAAGCTGCAGGCCAAGCTGCGCGAGGCGCGCGCACGGCAGAATGCGATCGCGACGCGGATCGAGAGCGCCGTGACCCGCGCCAAGGCAAGCGAATTGCTCAATGGCGGTCGCACCCTCGACGCTTTCTCGCGTTTCGAAGTGCTCGAACGGCGCGCCGACTTCGCCGAGGGCCGCGCCGACGCGCTGGGCATGACCGGGCCGAAAAGCCTGGAAGAGGAAATTGCCGACCTGCGCGCGAGCGACAGCGTCGACGCCGAACTTGAAGCAATGAAGGCCGCGATGAAGGCCAGGGGGAATTAACGGGATGGAAGAGGTAATCGGAATGGTGATCGGCGGCATCGTGGGCGTGATTGTCCTCCTCGGGCTGCCTTGGCTGATCTTCCACTATGTCACGAGATGGAAGACGGCGGCGCGGCTGACCGGGTCGGACGAGAAACTGCTCGACGAACTTTACGATGCCGCTCGGCGGCTCGACGACCGGCTATGCTCGATCGAGCGGATCATGACCGCCGAGAATCCGAACTGGCGCCAGAGCTGCCTGCCGAGCACGAGCCGGCAGCGGCTGCTCAGCGACGAGGAATAGGGGCCATGCAGCAACAATCCAGCCGAACCCGGTTCTACCTCGACAAGCGCCATGGCAAGGTGATGGGAGTGTGCGCCGGAATCGCCGACTACACCGGGCTCGACGTGACCCTGGTGCGGATCGGCCTGGTCGCGGCGATCGTGCTTGGCGCGGGCGCCCTGCTTCCGGTCTATCTCATCGCCGGCTGGATCGCCAAGGATCAGCCGCGTGAAGTCGCCGCCGAATCCAAGGACGAACGGCAGTTCTGGCAGAGCGTGCGCGCCTCCCCGAGCCAGAGCGCGCGCGACATCCGCGGCCGGATGCGCGAGATCGACCGACGGCTCGCCGACATCGAAATCTACGTCACCACCGAGAATCGCAGTCTCGCCAACGAGATCGAGCAGCTGCGCTGATGCGACTCGAGAAGCGGACCAAACCCGGGTGCCGGGCAAAGAGGATTTGATATGATGGGGAATTTCGTCGCTCTTTTCGCGATTTTCTGCGCGGTTGGTTTGCCGATCATGCTGATCTTCGGCCGGCCGTTCATCCGCCAGTGGTTCGAATTCAAGCAGAAGTCGCTCGAGGGCGAGGCGAGGCTGGCGGCGGAGAAGGCTGCTCAATATGCGACCTCAAATGCCGCACTCGAGCAGCGGGTCAGGGTGCTCGAGCAGATCGTCACCGACGGCGGATTGGAGACAGCCGCGCAGATCGAGGCACTCCGCACGCCGCGGCTGACCCGAGGAGAGAAGCTCTCGTGATCAATCCATTTGAAATGGTCATCCTGATCGTGCTGATCGTCACGATCGGCAAGGTCTACATGTCACGCCGGTCGCGTAATCATCGCGAGGAGCACGCTGACCCCGAGGAGCGCGTCGAGACCCTGAGGCTGCAGGACGAGGTCAAGCAGCTCAAGGAGCGTATTCACGTGCTCGAGCGGATCGCGACCGACAAGGAGGGCACGCTGTCGCGCGAGATCGACAATTTGCGCGACCGCTAGGTGCATCTCCGCCGAGCTACTGCTAGGCGAAACCGTGACCACGCTCCCCTCCCCCGCACCCTTGCCGAGCCTGGCCGATCTTGCAGACGAATATGAGTTTCTCGAGAGCGAGGACCGCTATCGGCTGCTGATCGAACTCGGCCGCAAGCTCGAGCCGATGCCCGACGCGCTCAAGACCGAGGCGACCAAGGTTCGCGGATGCTCGGCCTCGGTGTGGGTTTATCCGACGACCGACCATCAGGGTCGGCTGCACTTCCTGGCCGATAGCAATGCCGCAATCACCAAGGGGGTGGTCGCGCTCATCCTGGCGGCGGTGCAGGATCGACCAGCGGACGAAGTGGCCAAGGCCGATGTCGCCGCAATGCTTGCCCCCTTCGACCTGAAGCGCGAGCTGTCATCGAACCGCACCCAGGGGATTCCCAACATGATCGCACTGGTTCGCGAAACCGCGTCGCGGCTGGCGGAATGAGCGAAGGAGTGAAAGGCGCCGATGCGCTGGCAAAGGCCAGATCGTTTGACCCCGAACGTTTCTTTGCACTGATCCGCCAAGTCGGTCACGGACGCGCGCTTGGGCTCGATTATCGCGGCTCGGGTGGACATTGGATCGAGCTGTCGCTGCCGTGGCGCGAAGAGCTCGTGGGAGTTGAGGAAAGCGGGATCCTCGCTTCCGGCGCGATCGTCAGCCTGGTCGACACAGCCGGGGGCGCGTCGGTGTGGATGGCGCTGGACCGGTTCCAGCCGATCGTGACGATCGATCTCAGGCTCGATTACCTCCGCCCCGCGATCAAAGGCGAGACGGTGATCGCACGCTGCGAATGCTACAAGTTGACGCGCTCGATCGCGTTCGTGCGCGGGGTCGCGCACGGGGGCGACGAAAAGCGGCCGATCGCTTTTGCAACCGGCACGTTCATGCTCAACCCCTAGGCCTTGATTTCGCTGGCACGCTCATCGGCCCGGCGGAGCACGTCGTAAGCGGCCTTGATCTGTTGAAAACGTAACGCGGCTGCGGCGTCACCCTGATTAACGTCGGGGTGAAATTGCTTGGCGAGGCGCCGGAATGCGGCCTTGATCGCCTCGAAATCGGCGTCCGATTCAACTTCGAGGGCATCGAGCGCGCGCATTTCGTCGCGGCTGCGGCTGCCGTCGCCCGGCCCCGACCATTGGTAATGCGCGGTCGAGCGGAACGCGCTCGCCTCGCCTTCTTCCTCGGCGGCACGGCGCGCCGCTTCCTCGGGAGACAGGCCGGCGAAATAATTCCAGCCCTTATTATATTCGGCGGCGTGCGCCTCGCAGAACATCCAACGATCGGGTTTGTTCGGCGCCTTGGGCGCAGGGCGGTCGCCGGCCTGGCTGCATCCTTCGCGGTCGCACAGGCGGACGCGCACCGCCTCGCGGCTCTTCGCTCCATAAGGGCGCCAGCGGGGAAATCCCCAATCGTCTGAGCGGTTGGCCATCGAAACTCAACTAGTCGGCGCCGGCCCACTTCGCCAGCGCGCAGGAAAAAATGCCAGGGGACCTGTAAGCCGGGTTCTGTCCACCCCTTGCGGGGCTGGGCGACCATTCCTCTAGGAGGCGAGTTACCCCGCCCCTCAAGCAACCAACCCGGGCGGCGAGCCGGAACAGGCTCATGTGCCGCCCCTATTCGGTCTTGCACCCGGTGGGGTTTACCGTGCCGCTTGCGGTTGCCCTAAGCGCGGTGCGCTCTTGCCGCACCGTTTCGACCTTACCGGCCCGAGGACCGGCGGTATGTTTTCTGTGGCACTATCCCTGAAGCCTTGGCCCGAAAGCCGCAGCCCCGCCGGGCGTTACCCGGCACCGTCGTTCCGTGGAGCCCGGACTTTCCTCGCCGGGATAATCCCGCCGCGGTCGCCCGGTCCCCTGGCGCGCCGTCCTATGGCCTATTGCGGCCGCCGCGGCAACTATTGCGGGCGCGGCAGGAGGAGCGCGAGCAGCTTGGCGCGGCATTCGCCATCGACAATCCCGTCGATCAGGTCGGGGCGGAAGCGGCGCTGGAACGCGATAGTCGCTTTCAGGCTATCGGTGATGTCATAGCCGAACCGCTCGAGCGCCAAATAAAAGCCCGCGTCGGTCCAATAGGGGTCCATCAGGTCGCGCTCGGGGCTGGGCAGTGCAAGGCGGCGGCGGGCAAGCGCATGCCACGGGAACAGTTCGCCCGGATCTTCCTTGCGCGCCGGGGCAATGTCGGAATGACCGACGACGTTGCCGCGGCCGATGCCGTGGCGCGCCTTGATTTCGCTCACGAGCGGAATGAGCGCGGCGATCTGCTCGTCGGGAAAGTGGCGATAGCCGAACTCATGGCCGGGATTGACGATCTCGATCCCGACGCTGGCCGAATTGACGTCGCTGATCCCGCGCCAATAGCTCTTGCCGGCGTGCCATGCGCGGCGCTGCTCATCGACCAGCTGAAGCACCGAGCCCTCCTCGGTGACGACATAATGCGCCGAGACCTTGGCATCGGGGCTGGTCAACCGCGCGATGGCGCTCTCGGCATCGGGCATCCCGGTATAGTGGAGGACGATCATCGACACCGGCAGCGCCCGGTCGTCGTGATTGGGCGATGTGCGTTCGCTTGATATCATGAGTGCATGGCGCACGGCATGCGGAGTCGGGTCAAGCCCTGGCGACGCGCCGTTCCTCGGTCGCGCTGCCTGCGAGGCGGTAGAGCCCACGCCAGTCGCGGTCGGCAGCGAGCTTTTCGGTCTGGCCGATAACGGTCTCTCCCGCGCCAAGCATCAGCCAGCCGTCAGGCGCCAGCGCCGCGGCGAGCCGGTCGAACGCCATCCTTTTCTTTTCGGCGCTGAGGTAGAGCAGCACGTTGCGGCACAGCACGATGTCGAACTGGCCAACGCCCGGATGCGGCGCCGCCTCGAGGATGTTGTGCACCTGGAAGCGGACGTTGCGGCGGAGTGCGTCGGCCACTCGCCAGCCGTCGTCGCCTTCTTCAAACCAGCGAATCATCTGCGTGACGGCCAATCCGCGCTGCGCTTCGAATTGGGTATAGATGCCGGATCGGGCGCGGTTGATCACCGCCTCGCTGACATCGCTGCCGAGCAAATCGATCGTCCACCCATGCCAGCGTACCGGATCCTCGGCGAACAGCATCGCGAGCGAGTAGATTTCCTGGCCGGTCGAGCAGCCCGCCGACCAGATGCGGATGCGCTTGTCGGCCTTGCGCCGCGAGGCGAGGTCGGCAAGCGCGGTCTGGCCGAGTTGGTCGAACGGATTGCGGTCACGAAAGAAATAGGTCTCGTTGTTGAGCAACGCCTCGACCACGAGCTGCGCCAGCGATGGTTCGCGGCCCATCACTAGGATGGTGATCAGCTCGTCGAGCGTGGCAATTCCGCGCTCGCGCAGCAAGGACGACAGGGCGGTCTCAATTCTCCAGCGCCGGCTCATCGTCAATTGCTGTCCGGTGCGCGCTTCGAGGAGGCCGGCGAGGATGCGGATCGAGCTGTCGCTTACCTGCACGACGCCTCCTCCACTCGCAAGGCGATGCGGCGCGCGATCTTGACCGGGGGGAGGACGGCGCAGGCGAGCCCGGCCTCGACTACCGCGCGGGGCATTCCCCAGACGGCCGAACTATGTTCATCCTGCGCGATTACCGATCCGCCGGCAGCGACCAGGCGGCATGCCCCCTCGCTTCCGTCGCGGCCCATTCCCGAGAGCATTACGCCAAGCGCGCCTCCGCCGAGAAGTTCGCCGGCGGTGGCGAGCATCGGATCGACCGATGGCAGGCAGCCCGATTTCACCTTCTGCTTGCTGAGGCGGACGATCAGCCGGTCGCCGATGCGATCGAGGTTGAGATGCGCGTCGCCCGGGGCGATCACGATCTGGTCGGGCGCGAGCCGCGTGCCGTCTTCGGCGACCATTGCCGGACGCCCCGACGCGGTCGCCAATTGGCGCGCCAATACGGTCATGAACGGCGCGGGAAGATGCTGGGTCACGAGGATTGGAACGTCGATTCTTGAAGGAAGCGCTTCGAACAGCGCGACGAGGGCATGGATTCCGCCGGTCGAAGCACCGATCGCAAGCAATTTGAGAGAAGCTTCCGCCATCGCCGGCCCGTGGACCATTATTCGCGCCGGCACGGCTCCAACGGGCGGTGCAAAACGGAGACCCTCGTCGGCGGGCCCGAGCGCGCGCAGCTTGGCGAGCAGGATTTCCGAAAAGCGGCCATTGAACCGACCGGTCCCCGGCTTGGGCAGCGTGTCGGCAGCGCCAAGCGCGAGCGCGGCGACGGTCTCCTCGGCGCCTTCGTCGGCAAGGCTCGACACGATCAGCACCTGCGCCCCGCGTGCCGCCTTGAGAATCAGCGGGATCGACTTCAGCCCGCCCGCGCCCGGCATTTCCAGGTCGAGCAGGATAACGTCGATCCGCACCTGCCCGAGCGCCTCGATGGCATCTTCGGCGGTGCCCGCGACGGCGGCAATCTCGAACCCGCCATCGGCCTCGATCATTCGCGTCAGCACCGCCCGAGCGACCATCGAATCATCGACGATCATCAGGCGGAGCCGGCGGCCATGCCGCGGGCCGGGCCCGGCGCGAGAGCCGGGCCGCGAAGGGGCGAGCGCGCCATTCATCGCGCGGGTTTCAGGCGACGCCGACGAGTTGTAGCTTGATGTGCAGCGTTTCGCGGTCGAACGGTTTCATGACATATTCGTCGGCGCCGGCTTCGAGCGCCGCGCGGATGTGCGCCATGTCGTTTTCGGTCGTGCAGAACACGACTTTCGGCTGATCCTCATGGCCGCGCTGGCGAAGCAGCTTAAGAAACTCCATTCCGCTCATCACGGGCATGTTCCAGTCGAGCAGGACCACGTCGGGCATGCTCGCCTCGCAGCGCTCGAGCGCCTCGCGGCCGTCGCCGGCTTCTTCGACCTGGAATTCGAGGGTTTCGAGGATGTGGCGGGCGACCTTGCGGATCACCTTGCTGTCGTCGACGATCAGGCAAGTTTTCATGCTCGGCAAGCTTTCCATTTTTGACTTCGAAGATGTTGTTAGCGATCAAGTATCACCAAGGGCTTAAGCAGCGGCGGTGCGATCGATCGAAGGGCCGGCGATCAAGGCGTCGATGTCGATCAGCAACAGCGGGCCCTCCTCGGTTTCGATCATGCCGAGCCCAACGCGTTCCCATCCCGCCCCCATCGCGGCGCGAACCGGTACCGGGTCCGACAAGGCCTCGACGACATCCTCGACCGCATCGACGGTGAGCGCGTAATGATGGCCTTCGACCTCGACCACCGCCGCCTCGCGGAGGCCGCCAAGATCGGTCGAGCCAAGCTCGAGGCTGCGCTGGCAGTCGATCACCGTCAGCACCCGGCTGCGAAGCGCCGATAGCCCGGCGACATGGGCCGCGGCGCGCGGCACCGGGCTCAAGGCATCGAGTTCGACCACGCTTTCGACCCGAGCGGCGGGCAGAGCGACGCGGCTTCCCGCGACGGTGACGATCAACAGCAGCTGGTTCATCGACCGCTCCCCTGGTTGGCGGACTTGAGCGCAAGCATCAGGCCGGCTCGGTCGTAGCGGTAAATTCGTCCGTCCCCGGTCGCATCGGGATCGGTTGCCAGCGTGAGCACGCGCGCGTCACCGGTAGGGGTCGGCGCCTGCCCGTCGGAGCGGATCACGAGATCGGGAAGCAGGTCGCTGCCGTCTCCGACCACCAGATAGCCCGCCGCCTCGACGATCGGGCGGAGCATATTCTGCATCCATGGATCGTCGGATGGCAGGCGGCATACCAGGGGCGCGGCGTTGCGGGGCGTCGTGCCGACATATTCGGCAAACAGCCAATGCGCATCGAGCAGTTCGGCGGGTTCGCCACCGATCAGTGACACGCCCGACACCTGGCCCGGGGCGGCAGCCGGAATGACATCGTGGTCGAGTGTCATCAGGTCGATCACTTCGGAAAAGGCGAAGCCGATTTCCTGAGCGCCGTCGCTTAGCCGGAACAGCCGGACCTTGCCTTCGAGGACGGTACCGGGTTCGACCCCGGCAAGGGGGATGATCGATTGGCCGAGCTGGACGCGGAGACGCCCGGCGCCGTGGCGAATGGTCTCGGCGGGAACTTCCTCGATCCGGTCGACCACGCCGAGGTGAAGCGCTCGGCGAGCGCCGTCGAGGCCGCGGAACAGCAAGACGGGGACCTCGGCCGTGGCAGCGACGACGGGAACATCGACGACCCGGCCGGCGCGCTCCTGGATTTCGAGGTGAACGCCGCCGACCATCGCCAGGCCGGACGGATCGAACAGCAGGATCGGGCTGCCGTCGTCGGCAAGCGTGGTCCCGGCGTAAAGCCCGGTCGCCATCACCGCCGGGGCGGCGGGTTTGACCACGAGTTCCTCATGATCGTGGATGCGGTCGACCGCGAGCGCGAACAAATCGCCCCCGGCGGGCTTGAGCACCACCAAAGTGCGCTCGAGATCGGTCATGCTGCTTTCGAGGCCGAGCACGTCGGCAAGCGAAACCTCGGGGACGCGGCGGCCGCGGATGGTGGCGATCCCTGCCCCGCCGATTCGTTCGAGCGTGACGCTGGAGCCGTTGGCGCGGACAATTTCCTCGATCGCAGCGCGCGGGATCGCGAAATGCTGCGATCCGATCGACACGGTCAGCGCGGGAATGATGGTCAGGGTGAGCGGCACGCGCAACGTCATGCGGGTGCCGCGCCCGACCGCTGAATCGACCTCGACGATCCCGCCGATTCGCTCGACGTTGGAACGGACCACGTCCATGCCCACGCCGCGGCCGGAAATGGCGGTAACTTCCGCCGCGGTCGAGAGCCCGGCCTCGAAGATCAGCGCAAGCTGGTCGCGCGACGTCAAGGCGGCAGCCTCGTCCTTGGTCAGAGCGCCGCTGGACACCGCCTTTTCGGCCAGTTTCGCGCCGTCGATGCCCTTACCGTCGTCGACGATGTCGATCAAAATCTGGTTGCCGGACTGGCGCGCGGAGACCGACAAGATGCCGATCTCGCGCTTGCCCGCCTTGAGCCGCACCGCGGGCGCCTCGATCCCGTGATCGACCGCGTTACGGATGATGTGGGTTAAAGGATCGCGGATCATCTCGATCATTTCGCGATCGAGTTCGACGTCGCCGCCCTCGATATCGACAAGCACCTGCTTGTTCAGCTCGCCGGCGAGGTCGCGGACCATTCGCGGCAAGGCGACGAACAGATTTTCGATCCGCTGCATCCGGGTGCGGGTGATCGCATCGCGCATCTCGGCGATGATTCCCGACAATCGCTCGAATGCGCCGTCGACGGTGACGTCCCCGGTCGATTCGCGAAGGCGGCGGGCAAGCTCGTTGCGCGCCAGCACCATGTCGGACACCCCCGACATCACCCGGTCGAGCAGTTCGACCGACAAGCGGATGGTGCGCGGAGCAGCGACCGCGCCCTTGTGCGCGACGTCGGCCGAGGGAGGGGCGGCAGCGCCGGGCTCGAGCGAGCTGATGAGCACCTCGTCGCCCCCCGCCGGAAAGTCGTCATTGGCCTCGATCGCGGCGATCATTTCTCCGATACGGTCGATGATGGCGAGGACCGCGCTGACCAGCGCATGATCGGGGGTGCGGCGCCCGGCGCGGCAATCGGCAAGCGCATCCTCGGCGGCGTGGCTGAGCGCTTCCAGGCGCGGAAAATCGAAGAAACCACAATTGCCTTTGACGGTGTGGACGAAGCGGAAGATATTATCGAGCCGCGCGCGATCGTCGGGGCTGGCTTCCCACGCGACGATTTCCCCGCCAAGCGCTTCGAGCATCTCGCGGCACTCGGCCGTGAAATCGGATATCAAATCGTCCATCGGCGTTGGCGCCCTCACTGATCAGGTGGGACCTCTATGCCGTGGACTTGTTAATGCCGCGTTAGCCCTGGTTGGGTTGGAGCGGGAGCGTCACGCCAATCAGGAATACTTCATCGGCGATATCGCTGAGCTGGATCGATCCGCCCGCTTCGGCGGCGAGTTCATGCGCGAGCCAGGCGCCGGCGGCGCGCGGTTCGACGGTCCCCGCGGCCGTCCCACGCACGATGGTGTCGCGAAGGACCGGGTCGACCAGCACCCGCGGCCCTTCGGCACGAATGACCATTTCGATGCCTTTGTCGCTGCGTTCGGCCCCGATATCGAGGCGACCGCCGCGAACCAGTGCGTCGCCGGCGATCATCGCCAAATTGAGCAACAGCTTGACCGCGCCCTTGGGCAACCGGTCGCCCGCGACGATCCAGCCGAATTCGATCCGTTTTTCGGGTCCATAGAGCCCTTCCAACGCCGAATGCGCCTCGCGGGTGTCGATTTCGTCACCGAATCCGCCCCCTGCGCCGAACGCGAGCCGAAAGAATTTGAGCTTGTTGGCGCTTGCGCGCGCGCTTTCGGCAAGCAGTTCGAGGCACCGCTCGCGCATGTCGGCATCCTGTTCGTCGGCAAGCAATTCGATGCCGTTGTTGAGGGCGCCAACCGGCGACAGGAGGTCGTGGCAAAGACGGCTGCATAACAGGCCGGCAAGATCGATGGCGTTCATCGCGCGATTGATGCGCGAGGACTTGGGCTCGTGCAAGTGCGGGCTTATTGATCCAGATGCGGCGCCGGGATTGAAAGCAGCAAACAAGCGACCCACATGCCTGACAATGGCCGGGGGGCACTCATCAATCGAAATCGCGCTGGATCCCAGCCACGCCGGCTGGCGGCTCGACCGCGCGCTCGCGGCGCGGGTACCGAATATGTCGCGCGAGCGGCTCAAGGTGCTGGCCAAGGCCGGTGCATTGACCCGCGACGGAGTCGCGGTGCGCGATCCCGCGATCAAGGTGAAGGGCGACGAACGCTTCACGCTTGCGATCCCGGACCCGGTCCCGGCGCATAACGAACCGCAGCAGATCGCGCTCGGGATCGTCTTCGAGGATGAGCATCTGCTGGTCGTCGACAAGCCTGCGGGGCTGGTTGTCCACCCCGCCGCGGGCAATCGCGACGGGACCATGGTCAATGCCCTGCTCCATCATTGCGGGGGCAGTTTGAGCGGGATCGGCGGGGTTGCCCGCCCGGGAATCGTCCATCGCATCGACAAGGATACGTCGGGGCTGCTCGTCGTCGCCAAGCACGATGTCGCGCACGAAGGCCTCGCGCGGCAATTCGCCGACCATTCGATCGAGCGCCGTTATCTCGCGATCGTGTCCGGAGTGCCGAGAATGCTCGAGGGCAAGGTCGATGCGGCGCTGGCGCGCTCGGCGCACGACCGCAAGAAGATCGCGGTGGTCGAACCGGGGCGTGGCAAGCGAGCAGTGACGCACTGGAAGGTCCGGGAGCCACTACGCGATGCGGCCCTGGTCGAATGCCGCCTGGAGACAGGACGAACGCATCAAGTCCGCGTCCACCTCGCATCGATCGGTCACCCCTTACTCGGAGATCCGGTCTATGGCCGAGCGCCGAAGCAGCGGCTTCGCGAGCTGCTTGGCGGGCTCGGCTTTCGTCGCCAGGCGCTTCACGCCGCGCACCTCGGCTTCATCCATCCGGTGACCAGGGGTCGTTTGTCGTTCGACAGCGCCCTTCCGTCGGACATGCAGGAACTGTTCAGCGCGCTTGGTGTATAGACTGGCAAAGGCTAGGAGCGGGGCGCGACCCGATCCGGCCAGGGAGTAAATGACAAGATGGCAAAAGCGACCGCGGCCAAGACGTCGAGGATGATGTCTATCCCCGCATCGGGCGGGGAGCCTGGACTCAACCGCTACCTCAGCGAGATCAAGAAATTTCCGATCCTCGCTCCGGAAGAAGAATATATGCTCGCCAAGGCGTGGCGCGAGCATGGCGACACCGACGCCGCTGCTCGGCTGGTCAACTCGCACCTGCGCCTCGTATCCAAGATCGCGATGGGCTACCGCGGCTATGGACTGCCGGTCAGCGAGCTGATTTCCGAAGGCAATATCGGCCTGATGCAGGGCGTCAAGAAGTTCGAGCCCGAACGCGGTTTCCGCCTCGCGACCTATGCGATGTGGTGGATCCGCGCCTCGATCCAGGAATTCATCCTGCGCTCGTGGAGCCTGGTCAAGATGGGCACCACCGCGGCGCAGAAGAAATTGTTCTTCAACCTGCGGCGGATGAAGAACCAGATCGAAGCGTTCGAAGAAGGCGACCTCAAGCCCGCCGACGTGACCAAGATCGCGACCGACCTGGGTGTCACCGAGGCCGAAGTGGTGAGCATGAACCGCCGGATGGGCATGGGCGGCGACACATCGCTCAATGCGCCGTTGCGCGACACCGACGGCGAAGGCCAGTGGCAGGATTTCCTGGTCGATAATGGACCCCTTCAGGACGAGATCATCGCCGACGATGAGGAACGCCGGGTCCGCCACGATTTGCTAATCGAGGCGCTTGACGGCCTCAACGAGCGCGAGAAGCATATCCTGACCGAGCGGCGGCTCAGCGACGAGCCCAAAACGCTCGAAGATCTGAGCCAGGTCTATGGCGTCAGCCGCGAGCGCATTCGCCAGATCGAAGTGCGCGCCTTCGAGAAGCTGCAAGCCGGGCTCATCCGGCTCGCGGGCGAGCAGAGGCTGCTCCCCGCGGCCTAGGGCGCTCGATCAAAATTTATTGGGGCGTTCGTACGGGCAGCCGCGCGGGCGCCCCTTGCATTTCCGCTCCCCGAGTCCGACGCTCGCCGATTGCAGAGCGCCCGCCGCTCGATGCGACTCGGCGCCCCCGCTAACCCGGAGGAAGGAAAGTCGCATGCCCAAAGACGCTAATGGAGAAGCCAAAGGCACTCGAGTAATCGCGCTGGTTGGGCCGGCCGGCGCGGGAAAGACCGACCTTGCCGAAGCAATGCTGTTCGCGAGCGGCGCGATCCAGCGCCAGGGTTCAACCGGCCAGGCCAATAGTGTCGGCGACTGCTCGGCGGAAGCGCGCGCCCGGGGCGGATCAACCGAACTCAACCTCATGCATTTCACCTTTCTGGGCGACCAGTTTGCGCTGATCGATGCGCCCGGATCGATCGGGTTCGCCGCCGACGCCGCGCGCGGGATCGCACTCGCCGACCTCGCCATCGTCGTGGTCGATCCAGACCCGGCGCGCGCCGCGCTTGCCGCCCCGGCACTGCGCATGCTCGATGAGCAGGGCATTCCGCACCTCATCTTCGTCAATCGCATCGACCAGGCGCACGGCCGAATCCGCGACCTGCTGAGCGCGCTGCAGCCGCTCAGCGTGTCGCCGCTGATCGCCCGCCAGATCCCAATTCGTGACGGCGACAAGGTGACCGGGTTCGTCGATCTCGCACTGGAACGCGCGTTTCACTATTCGCCGGGCAAGCCTTCCGAGGCGGTGCCGATCCCCGAGGAACTGGCCGAGCGCGAGGCCAAGGCACGCACGCATTTGCTCGAACAGCTCGCCGACCATGACGACGAAATGCTCGAGCAATTGCTGATGGACCAGGCCCCTGCCCCGGCGGCCATTTTCGCCGACCTTGCTCGTGAGACGAGCGACAATCTGGGCGTATCGGTACTGTTCGGCTCGGCCACCAACGGCTGGGGCGTCCGGCGCTTGCTAAAGGCACTTCGCCACGAAGCGCCGGCGCCGTCCGCCACCTGCTACCGGCTTGGCGTCGAAGCGACCTCCTTCTACGCGTTCAAGGTGTCGCACGGCGGCAGCGTCGGGCGGCTGGTGCTTGGACGAATCCTCGGCGGAGGGCTCGCCGAAGGCGCCGAGCTGCGCGATCTCGACGGCCAAGCCGTGCGGATGGGCACAATGTTCGCGGTCCAGGGCGACAAGACCGCCAAGCTGGCCGCCGCCGACGACGGCGCAGCGATTGCCGTGGCCAAGGTCGATCGCCTGAGGAGCGGACAATGGCTGTCACGCGGTCAGTTTCCACCGCCGGTCGAGGTCGATACCCCGCCACGCAATTGCGCGCTTGCGATCGAGCCCGCCGACCGCAAGGACGACGTCAAACTGTCGGGCGCGCTGGCGCGGCTGGTCGAGGAGGATATGAGCCTGTCGATCGAACAGGACGAGGCAAGCCACGAACTGCGGCTGCGCGGGGTCAACGACGAGCATCTGCGCACCGCTTTGGCGCGGATCAAGCGGCGCCACGGGATCGAAGTATCTCACCGCGCCCCCTCGATCGGGTATCGCGAGACGATCCGCCGCGCAGTGACCCAGCGCGGCCGGCACAAGAAACAGTCGGGCGGACATGGCCAGTTCGGCGATGTGGTGATCGAGGTGGCGCCGCTGCCGCGCGGGGCTGGCTTCAAATTTGCCGAGAAAGTGTCGGGTGGCGCGGTGCCGCGACAATATTTCTCCGCAGTCGAGCAGGGCGTGCGCGACGCCATGACCAAGGGGCCGCTCGGGTTCGTCGTGGTCGATGTCGCGGTGACGCTGACCGACGGCAGCTATCATAGCGTCGATTCGAGCGAACTCGCCTTTCGCACCGCCGGGCGAATCGCAATGCAGGAGGCGCTCGCAGCGGCCGCGCCGCACCTGCTCGAACCGGTCCAGCGGGTGATCCTGACCTGCCCCTCGACCGCGACGAGCAGGGCAAGCTCGGCGAGCGCGGCGAGGCGCGGACAGATGCTCGGCATGGGACCGCGCGAGGGCTGGACCGGATGGGACAAGATCGAATCCTTGATTCCCGAAAGCGAGCTCGAAGGGCTCGAGGCGGAACTGCGCTCGCTTAGCCAGGGATTGGCCAGCTATGAAGCGAGCTTCGATCATCTCGCCGAACTAAGCGGAAGCCAGGCCGAGAAGGTCGTTCGTGGACGGGTCGCCGAGCATGCCTAGGCGAGATCGCTGACGCTCAGCAGCGGGCGCCAGGAGCCCAACTCGTGCCGCGCGGCGAAATCGGCGGGAAATGCCTCGCCGGCGTGGATTCCGCCCGCGACGAAGATGGCGGCGATCCCGGCCCGAGCCGCGCCGAGCATGTCGGTGACCAGCCCATCGCCGATCGCCAGCACCTCGCCAAGCGGCGGGTCGCCGGCAAGCCCGAGCGCGTGCGCGTAGATTGGCGGATGCGGCTTGCCATACCATGCGACCGAGCCGCCGAACCCTTCGTAAATGTCGGCGAGCGCCCCCGCGCAGGCCTCGCGCACCCCGCAATGGACGACCACGCGGTCGGGGTTGAGGCAGTGCATCAGCACCCCCGCGCCGGCCAGTGCGCAAAGCTGGTCGCGATAGTCGGCGGGGTCGCCGCGAAATTCATCGAGCCCAGTGCAGGCAAGTTCGGTGAAGCCGCGCTGGATGATGCTTACACCATGATCGACAAGATCGGCGCGGTCGTCGGCGGTGCCGAGGAAACCGACGCCGCGTGGCCGGTCGATCAGCGCTTCGATCCCCGCTTGTCCGCCGCTGGTGACCGCATCGTAGGCAGCGCGCGGCAGGCCGAGCCGGTCGAGGTCGTGCTGGACCGTGCTGGCCGGGCGCGGGGCGTTGGTGATGAGGATGATGGACTTGCCCGCGCGCTTCCACGCAAGCAGCCGCTCGAGCGCGCCGGGAAGCAGCCGAGCGCCGTCGTGAACCACGCCCCAGATGTCGCACAGGATCGTCGAATAAGGCGCAGCGACCTCGTCGAGCGAAGGAGTCACGCGGGTTGCGGTGGCGCCGCCGGGATTGAATCGACGCGTTCGCCTTCGTCGGGCTCGCCGCGCGACACAATCGTGGCGAGCGTCAGGTCGCCGGTGACGTTAAGCGTGGTGCGGCACATGTCGAGGAAGCGATCGACCCCGAGCACCAGTCCGATGCCCTCGGGCGGAACGCCGATCATGCCAAGGATCAGTGCCACCACCGGGAGCGAGCCGGCAGGAACGCCCGCAGTGCCGATCCCGCCGAGAATGCACATCAGCAACACCAGCGCCTGCTGCGCAAGCGTCAGTTCCACGCCGAAGAACTGGGCAAGAAACAGCACCGTAACGCCTTCGAAGATCGCGGTTCCGTTCTGGTTCGCAGTAGCGCCGATGGTCAGGACGAACCGCGCGACGCGCGACGGCAGATTAAGCTTGGTCTCGGCCACCCGCAACGCAGTCGGCAGCGTGGCATTCGACGAGGCCGTCGAAAAAGCCATGACCATCGCTTCCTGGCTTTGGCGGAAGAACCAGGTCGGCGACACCTTGCCGATCAGCTTGAGCAACACCGGATAGACGACGAACATATGCGCACCAAGCGCGAGCAACACCACTGCGACGTAAGCGCCGAGGCGCAGCAGCAAGTCCCACCCGAACACCGCGGCGAGGTTGAACATGAAGCAGGCAATCGCGATCGGCGCAAAGCGAATGATGACTGAAATGAGCGTCATGGCGACGTGGAAAATTCCCTCGATCGCCGACTGAAGCGCATTTGCCGCCTTGCTTTGCGTAACCAGCAACCCAATGCCGAAGATCAGCGCGAAGAACATCACCGCGAGGATGTCGTTGTCAGCCGCCGCGGCGACGACATTGTTGGGAATGATCGCGAGGACGGCGTTTACGCCCTGGGGTTTCTCCGCCTGGCTGCTGAGAATTGCCCCTGCTCCCTCGCGCGCATTGGCGAGCAATTCGCGCGCCAGGACCTGATCGACCCCTGCGCCGGGCTGGATGAGATTGGTAAAGAACAGCGCCAGCACGACAGCAATTCCCGACACCAGGACGGTGAAGAACAGGGTCTTGAGGCCGACGCGCTTGAGCGAACGGATATCGCCCATCTCTGCGATCCCGACGACCAGCGCCGAGAACAGCAAGGGGATCACGAGCATGAACAGCAGGCGCAGAAAGATCTGGCCGATCGGGCCGGTGACGTAAGTGGTCAGGAAGTCGACCCAGGCGGCGTCGCCCGAGGTGGCGTTGGCGACCAGCCCGGCGGCGAGGCCGACGATGAATCCGACCAGCATCTGCCATTGCAGGCCGAAGCCGCGTGTCTTGTCCTCGGTCATCGAGCCTCCCTGAGCAATGCCTCAGGCATCGCGGCCCTGCCCCGCCGCGTCAAGCGCTCAGTCGAGCGGGCGGTCGATCGAGGGCGGCGGCGTGCTCAGCCAGCGCGGCCCCGAAGCGGTCATGTGGAAGCAATCCTCGAGTCGGATCCCGAATTTTCCGGGAAGGTAGATGCCGGGCTCGTTCGAAAAGCACATCCCGGGCGCAAGCCGCGTTTCCTCGCCGTGGACGAGGTTGACCGGCTCATGCCCCTCCATGCCGATTCCGTGCCCGGTGCGGTGCGACAGGCCGGGCAGCTTGTAGCCGGGGCCGTAACCCCAGCGCGTGTAGGCGGCGCGCACCGCATCATCGACGCTGCCCGCGGTCGCGCCGAGCCGGGCGGCGGCATTGGCGATCTTCTGGCCTTGAGCGACATGATCCCACACGCGGCGCTGTTCGGGGGTCGGGTTGGCGCCGAACACGAAGCTGCGCGAGACGTCCGATTGATAGCCGCGCACCGCGCAGCCGGTGTCGATCAGCACGACCTCGCCGCGCCTCACCGCCTGCGGCTTGCCCGAGCCGTGGGGGTAAGCGGAGGCCTCGCCGAGCAGGACCAGCGCCCACGGGTCGGTCGCGCCCGACGCGACCATCGCGGTCTTGAGCATGGTTGCGATGTCGCCCGGGGTCATCTCGGCGCGAATGCGTGGATGGGTCGCGCGGATCGCGGCGACGGTGACGTCGGTCGCGGCGCGCATCAGCGCGATTTCGGCGGGCGACTTGATCATCCGGCAGCCGCGCACGACGGCATTGGCGTTGCGAACCGCAAGTCGCGGGAGTTGCGCCTTGAGGCGGTCGACGATGAAGAAGCGGTTGGTCTCCTCGATCCCGATCGCCGCGGTGGTCAGCTTTCGCTCGCGCAGCCAATCGGCGACTAGGCGCAGCGGCTCTTCATGCTCGTCCCAGGTGCGGATTTCGGCTGGGATCGCGAGGCTCTCGGCGACCGAAGGCTTTTCGAAAAAGGGGGTAATGATGATTGGGGCGCCCTCGGCGGGGATCAGCGCCGCGGTGAGGCGTTCCGACCGGCTCCACCGCACCCCGGTGAAATAATCCAGGCTCGCGCCCGGCTCGACCAGGATCGCGTCGAGCCCGTCGCGCCGCATCAGCGCACGCGCCTTGGCAAGACGGGCGAGGCGCTCGGGCTGGCCGATTGCGGGCGGCAGCGAGCTCGTGGCGGTCCAGGCGGGGCGCGTAACCACCAGCGCCGCCGGTGCAATCAAGGCGCCGCCAAGCAGCGTGCGACGGTCAAGCGTAAGCATAGGGTCCTCCGATTTCGAGCGCGCGCCGATAGGCCGGGCGAGCATGGATGCGCGCTAGCCAGGCGAGCAAATTGGGGTAGCGTTCGTCGAGCCCGGCGCGGCTTCGCGCGGCCTCGAGCGGAAAGCTCATCATCACGTCGGCGGCGCTGAACGAATCGCCGGCGAACCAGTCGCGGGTCGCGAGTTCGCTATCAAGCCACTCGAGATGCTCGGCGAACATGGCGAGCAATGGCCCTCGCGCCGGACGGCCGAGCAGTCCGAGGCGGCCAATGACGAGCAGCGACAGCAAGGGGGGCATCAGCGAACCCTCGGCGTAATGAAGGAACATCCGGAAGCGGCGGTGCGCATCGCGCCCGGAGGGCGGGCCGAGCTGGCCGGTGGACGACACGAGATGCTCGATGATCGCCGCGCTTTCGGCATGGATGGTGCCGTCCTCGTCGAGCAGGGGCGACTTGCCGAGCGGGTGGATGCGCTTGAGTTCGGGCGGCGCGCGCATCGTCCCGGGGTCGCGCCCATAGCGTTCGACCTCATAGGCGAGACCCATTTCCTCGAGCAGCCACAACAGCCGCTGGGAGCGGCTATTCTCGAGGTAATGGACGATGCGCACCGATCAGTTTCCTCAAAAGACCAGTCGACTGTTGCACGCGGACGCGCGATGGGCCAGCAGCCGCGCGATGTTCGAAGCCACCACGCCCGAGGGCAAATCCATTGCCGCTCCGGGGCGGCGCGAGACCGTCGCGCTGCTTGCCGGGCTGATGGCGCTCAACGCGTTCGCGATCGACGCGATGATCCCGGCCCTGCCCGCGATCGGCGAGCAGCTCGGAGTTGCCGACGAAAACCGCCGCCAGCTGGTCGTGGTGGCCTACATGTTGGGGTTCGGGGTCGGCCAATTGTTCTGGGGGCCGCTCGCCGATCGCTTCGGGCGCAAGCCGATCCTCGGCATTGGAATTGCGCTTTATGCCGGCTTCGCCTTGCTCTGCGCGATCGCGGCGAGTTTCGAACTGCTGATCGCCGGGCGAATCGCGATGGGGCTGTCGGCGGCGGTGACGCGCGTGCTGGTGGTTGCGATGGTCCGCGATTTGTTCGCCGGCGAGGCGATGGCGCGAGTGATGAGCCTGGTGTTCATGACGTTCATGCTGGTGCCGGTGCTCGCCCCGGGGATCGGCCAGATGATCCTGCTGGTCGCGCCGTGGCGGGTGATTTTCATCGTGCTCGCCGCTTATGGAGCGGCGATGTGGTTGTGGAGTTTCGCGCGGCTGCCCGAGACGCTCCATCCCGAATATAGGCGCAAGCTCAACGCCCGCGTCATCTGGCAAGCTACGCGGCTCGCGGCGGGCGACCGGCTGTCTCTCGGCTACACGCTCGGACTGACCGCGATCTTCGGCGGGCTGACTGCCTACATCGCCTCGATCCAGCAGATCGTGTTCGACACGTTCGAGGCGCCCGCGATGATTGGAATAGTGTTCGGCGCGGTGGCCGCGCCGATGGCGTTGGCGAGCTGGGCCAATTCGCGGCTGGTCGGACGGTTCGGATTGAGGCGGGTCGGCCATGCCGGAATGTTGGCGTTCGTCGCGCTGACGACGGGACACGTCGCGATCGCCGCCGCGTTCGGAAGCTCACTGTGGCTGTTCGCCGCAATGATGGGGCTGACGTTCGCCGCCTTCGCGTTCACGACGTCGAATTTCGGCACGCTGGCGATGACCAACATGGCGGAGATCGCGGGCACTGCATCGTCGGTCCAGGGGGTCACCGGGACGGTCGGCGGATCGTTGGTCGGGTTCGGCATCGGCCAGGCATTCGACGGGACGGCAATGCCGTTCCTGGTCGGTCTCGCGGTCTGCGGCCTGGTCGCGCTGGCGGTGGTGTGGTGGACCGAGCGCGGGCGGTTGTTCGGCACGCTCCAGCCGGCGGCAGGCTGACGCGAAGAAGGGCGCCGCTACCTGCGACGCCCTTCGATCACTGCACGCCCGGACGAACCGCGGCTTACTCGTCGTCCTCGGCGTCGGGTCCGACCATCAAGGCCTCGGCGACCTCGTCCTTGCGGCCGCGGATCGCGCTCTCGATCTTGAGCGCCATGTCGGGATTTTCGAGGAGATAGGTCTTCGCGTTCTCGCGGCCCTGGCCGATGCGGGTCGAATCGTAGCTGAACCAGGCGCCCGATTTGTCGACCAGCCCGGCCTTGACCCCGAGGTCGAGAATCTCGCCGACCTTGGAAATGCCCTGCCCATACATGATGTCGAATTCGACCTGCTTGAACGGCGGCGCGACCTTGTTCTTGACGACCTTCACGCGGGTGGCGTTGCCGACGATATCGTCGCGGTCCTTGATCTGCCCGGTGCGGCGGATGTCGAGCCGGACCGAAGCGTAGAATTTGAGCGCATTGCCGCCGGTGGTGGTTTCCGGATTGCCGTACATCACGCCGATTTTCATGCGCAGCTGATTGATGAAGATCACCGTGCAGCGCGAGCGGCTGATTGAGCCGGTCAACTTGCGCAGCGACTGGCTCATTAGCCGCGCCTGGAGGCCGACGTGGCTGTCGCCCATCTCGCCCTCGATCTCGGCTCGCGGCACAAGGGCGGCGACCGAATCGATCACCAGCACATCGACCGCGTTCGACCGTACCAATGTGTCGACGATCTCGAGCGCCTGCTCGCCGGTATCGGGCTGCGACACGATCAGTTCGTCGATGTCCACCCCGAGTTTCTTGGCATAGCCCGGATCGAGCGCATGTTCGGCATCGACGAAGGCGGCGGTCCCGCCGGTCTTCTGGGCTTCGGCGATGACGTGGAGCGCGAGAGTCGTCTTGCCCGAGCTTTCGGGGCCGTAAATCTCGATCACCCGGCCGCGCGGGAGCCCGCCGACGCCAAGTGCGATGTCGAGCCCTAGGCTGCCGGTGGAAACCGTCTCGATCTCCATCTTGTCGCGGCTGCCGAGCTTCATTGCCGAGCCCTTGCCGAACGCGCGGTCGATCTGCGCCAGCGCGGCTTCGAGTGCCTTTTGACGATCGGTGCTCACGCGTTCCCCACCCTTTTCGACGACCTTGAGTTGCGTTGCCATGACCTTCGTCCCCTGATGCAGCGGGCGGCGGCGTGCCGTCCGGCGAAGGTCATGCTGTATATGGTTTGTTCACGGAGAACAAGAGGAGAACTTCACCGAGCAGGCAAGGTCAGGAAACACGAGTCAGAGCAGCGTCGATGATCGGCGACACGCGGTCGATCGTATAGGGCTTCTCGATCATCGGCGTGTTCGCAAATTCGGCCGGCGGCGGTTCGACATGACCGCCCGACGCGAGCACGAACGGGACCCCGCGGTCGCGCAGGGCCCGCGCGACCGGCCACACATTCTCACCCTTGAGATTGACGTCGAGGATTGCGAGATGAAACTCCTTACTCGCCACCGCTTCGAGCGCCTCACCGACGCTCTCGCACGGGCCCGCAACTTCATGGCCGAGCGAAAGAATGAAATCCTCAAGCATCATGGCAATGAGCGGTTCGTCCTCGACGATCAATATGCAGCGCGGATCAGTCATCGGGACAAGTGGATAGCATCGGATTTGGTGGAGGGAAGCGCTATTTATTCGGCGTCAGTGCACGCCGCACCGCTTCGGCCAATTCGAGCACGCTGAACGGCTTGGGCAAGAATGCGACGTTCTCGATGTCGATCGACTTCCTGAGCTGCTCCTCGGCATAGCCCGACATGAACAGGATCGGCACGTCGGGGCGGGTCTTGCGCGCCTCACGGACCATCGTCGGCCCGTCCATCAGCGGCATGACCACGTCCGAAATGAGCAGTGCCACGTCGTCCCCGGCCTCGGCCAGCCGCTCGAGCGCTTCCTCGCCGTTGTTCGCGGTCAGCACCTTGTAGCCGTGGCGGGTCAGCGCCCGCTCGGCGACCGTGCGGACCATCGCCTCGTCCTCGACCAGCAGGATCGTCCCGGTGCCCCACAATTCACCTTCCGGCTGCTTGGGCTTGGCGGTGCGCCTGGGGCGGTCTTCCTCGGCCACCTGGTGAACCGGAAGATAGATGACGAAGCGAGTGCCCTCCCCGACCGTGGAATCGGCGAAAATGAACCCGCCCGACTGCTTGACGATGCCATAAACGGTCGACAGGCCGAGCCCGGTGCCCTTGCCGACTTCCTTGGTGGTGAAGAACGGTTCGAACACCTTGCCGAGTACGCCCGGCGCGATGCCCGTGCCCGTGTCGCTGATCGACAAGGCCGCATAATCGGCAATCGGCAATATATCGCTGCCGAGCTCGGCGACCTGGTCCGCGCGAACCGGGTACGTCTGGATGGTCAGGGTCCCGCCGCCCTTCGAAACCATCGCGTCGCGCGCGTTGACCGACAGATTGACGATCACCTGCTCCAGCTGGCCGGGGTCGGCGCGCACCGGACCGAGGTCGCGGCCATGCTTGGTCACGAGCTGGACGGTCTCGCCGAGCAGCCGCTTGAGCAGATGCGACACCTCGGACACGACATCGGGCAATTGCAAGATCTGCGGGCGGAGCGTCTGCTGCCTTGAGAAAGCGAGCAATTGGCGGGTCAGGCCGGCGGCGCGGTTGGAGTTCGACTTGATCTGCTGGATGTCGTCATAATCGCTGTCGCCCGGCGTGTGGCGCATCATCATCAAGTCGCAATGGCCCATGATCGCGGTGAGGATATTGTTGAAGTCGTGCGCCACGCCCCCGGCGAGCTGGCCGACCGCCTGCATCTTGGTCGCCTGCGCCACCTGGCGCTTGAGCTTGGCTTCCTCGCTATTGTCCTTGAGCAGCAGCAGCACCGCGGCGTCGCCGAGCCCGCGCAAGCCGGCGACCGTCAGCGCGACTGGCTCGGGCGTCTGGCGATGAAGTCGCACCGGAAGGTCGCCCGACATGGCCGGCCCGCGCGCGTTGCGGCGCACCGCGTCGGCGACCGCCGCCTTGTCCTCCTTGACGACGAGGTCGCCGGGATAGGACGGCAAATCACTTGGCGAGATTCCGGCGGCTATCTTGAACGCCTTGTTCATGGTCAGGAAGCGGCCGTCGCGATCGACCAAAGCGAGCCCGATCGGAAGGATTTCGAGCAATGCCTGGACGTTGGTGGAGGTCGCGAGGCTGGCCGCGATTTCATGATGCTCGAAGATGAGGAACGTGCCCGCGCCGCCCTCGCCGAGCGGATCGAGCGGAACATGGACCCCGCGTAGCGGGCGCGCCGCCTCGCCCTCTGCGATGAACGTGAATGAACCATCGTTTCCATCGCGGACGATATCGGCGAAGTGGAGCGCCTCGTCGCCACTGACCGCCTGGCCGATGGCGCGCTCGGCAAAGGGCTTGTTCGCGGCGAGCAGCCTGCCGTCGCGGTCGATCAGCGCGGCGAGCACTCCGGCCACGGCGAGGCGCTCTCCGGTCACGCCCGCAATGCGCTTGGCCGTGAGCATCACGAGGTCGGGCTCCGAGACAAGCGGGAACCGCCACAATAAAAGATCGCCGGTGCTGCCGACCCGGTCGATGGCGAGGCCGACCCGAAGGCCGGAAACGTCGAGCGCGGAAACCCCGGCCGAGCCATCGCGCCACGCTGCGGCCATGCACTCCTCGAGGGCTGGATCATCCGCTGCCAGGCCGAGCGGAGGCGCATCGCCGAACCTGCGCCGATATGCGCCGTTGATCAGCAACAAGCTGCCGTCGGCATTGGTCAGCGCCGCGGGGTCGCTGATCAGTTCGAGCGTTGCGCCGACCAGCTGGTAATCGGGCAAGGTGACTGGCGCAATCGACGCCTCGCCCGCGGGACTGCGCGCGGCCCCGAACGCAAGCAGCGACAATAGACCGCAGGCGAGCAGCAACAGGACGGCGAAGATCGGCTCGCCCAGCAGCCACAGCAGCCCCGCCCCACTCGCCGCGGCGAGCGCGACCAGCGCCGGCACGAGCCAGCGCAGGCCGCGGTCAAAGGGTTGCGCGTCGAGCGAGACGAGTTGCTGGTGAAGCACCCGCTACCAGATACGCACCCGCTCGGCCGGCGCAAGATAAAGCGTCTGGCCGGGCTGCACACCGAACGCCGGATACCAGCTGTCGAGGTTGCGGACGACCGCGACCCGCTGTTCAGACGGCGAGTGAGGATCGGTGATCAAGCGCTGGCGAAGATTGGCTTCTCGATAGTTGCGGCGCCACACCTGCGCCCAGCCGAGATAGAAGCGCTGGTCGCCGGTGGTGCCGTCGATCACTGGTGACGGCGCCCCGCCGAGCGAATGGAGATAGGCGTCGTAGGCCACGGTCAGGCCGGCTAGATCGCCGATGTTCTCGCCCAAGGTAAAGGCGCCCTTGACCTTGGCGCCCGGAAACACTTCATATTGGTCATATTGCGCGACCAGCGACTTGCTCGCCGCTTCGAACGCCTTGACGTCGGCGGGCGTCCACCAGTCGGCGAGACGGCCGGTCTCGTCATATTTGGCGCCCTGGTCATCGAAATGATGGCTGATCTCATGCCCGATCACCGCGCCGATCCCGCCATAGTTGATCGCGGGATCGGCGTTGGGATCGAAGAACGGCGGTTGCAGGATCGCCGCCGGGAAGACGATCTCCTGCATCCCGAAATTGGCATAGGCGTTGACCGTCATCGGGGTCATTCCCCATTCCCAGCGGCGGATCGGACTGCCTAGCTTGGAGATCGAATCCACGTGGCGCCATTCGGACGCGCGCATCGCGTTGCCGACCGCGTCGCCGGGCTGGATCGCAAGCGCCGAATAATCCTGCCAGCGATCGGGGTAGCCGATTTTGGTCGTGAAATTGGCAAGCTTGGCTCGCGCTCGGACCTTGGTCGCCGGCGCCATCCACGCAAGCCCGTCGATACGGCGGCCCATTGCAGCCACGACGTTCTTGACCAGCGCGTCGGCGGCGGCCTTGGTCTCGGGCGGGAAATGGCGCGCGACATAGAGCTTGCTGACGTCGTCACCGAGCGAATCGGTGGTGAAATCGACCGCGCGCTTCCACCGCGCCTCCTGCTCGGGCGTGCCTGAGAGGGTCGTTCCGAAGAAGGCGAATTGCTCCTTGTCGAACGCGGACGGAAGAACCGAGGCGTAATTGTCGAGCGAGCGCACCAGCAACTGGTCTTTGAGCACCCCGAGCGGCGCGGATCCGACCAGGCGGGCAATCGCGCTGACCGCGCTCGGCTGGGCGACGATCACCTCGCTGGCGCCGGCGAGGCCGACCCCGCCGAGAAAGGCGTTGGTGTCGAAGCCGCGGGTCGATGCGACAAACTTGGCACGCGTCATCAGATTATAGGTCTTGGTCGCGTCGCGGCTGTCTTCGCGGGTCCAGTGGGCGCGCGCGATCCGGGTTTCGAAGTCGAGGATCGCCCTGGCGCGCGCCGCTGCATTGGGCTCGCCCGCGAGCGTCAGCACATTGGCGAGGTGGGTGCGATACTTGGTGCGGATCTCGACCAGCTTGGGGTCGGCCGACAGATAATAATCGCGGTCGGGCATTCCGATGCCGCCCTGCCCGACGCTGGCGATGTAGCGGTCGGGGCTCTTGTCGTCCTGGCCGATATAGATGCCGATCGGAGTGCCGATGCCCATTCGGTCGGCCCGCGCGGCGACCGCCGCATAAGCCGGCTTCGACGAAATGCCCTTGATCGAATCGAGCCACGGCTGGAACGGCGCGAGCCCCTTGGCCTCGATCGCAGCGGCATCGAGGAAGCTGTTGTAGGCGACGCCGATGCGGCTGGCGGGATCCTTGGCCTGCTCCTCGATGATCGCGCGGGTGCGTTCGCGGGAGATATCGTCGAGGCGGGTAAACATGCCATAGTTCGACTTGTCGGCGGGGATCGGCGTGTTCTTCGCCCAGGTGCCGTTGGCGTAATCGTAGAAATCATTGCCGGGTAGTACGCTGCTGTCCATTCCGGCAGTGTCGAAGCCGTAAGTGCCAAGCTCCGCGGCGGGAGCGGCGGGAGCAGGCTCAGCGGCAGCGGGTGCGGCCGCGACCGGCGCGATCATCGGCTCCGCGACGGGAACGGTGGTGCAGCCGGCAAGCGCCGTGCCCGCGGCCAGAAGCGTCAAATAGCGTTTCATCGGTCTTACTCCCTTAGTCTATTGTCTAAAATTGGTGACGATGCGCCCTGGCCCGTCCGCTGCCGCCACTTGCGGCCGATCCACCAGCGCCATCCGATCAGTGACACGATAAATCCGGCAAGCGCCACTCCGACCCCGATCAGGAACAGCCCCGAGACCATCGCCGGGGCGGCGTCGGACCACAGCCACGACAGCCAGTCCCCAAGACCGGCATGGCGCGCCCGCAGCGCCTCGAAGGTGGCGAGGTCGGCGTGAAAGCCAAGCCTGCTGCCAACGTCGAGGCTTGCGATCAGGAAGAATGGGGTGGTCGCCGGATTGCTCAGGAAGGTCATCGCCGCCGCGGTCGGGATATTGGCGCGCATCGGGATCGCCAACAGCGCCGCGCCGACCAGCTGGAGCCCCGGGATCATCAGGAAAATGCCGATGAACAGCCCCGCGAACACCCCGCGCGGGACCGAGCGCCGGGTGAAGCGCCACAGTTCCGAATGGCGCACGCGCGGCCCGAGCGGCTTGATCCAGCGGCTCGCGAGCATTTCGTCGCGCGACGGCGCGTTGCGGTCCATGAACCGCCGCCAGAAGCCGCGCTCAGCCACGGGCACGCATCACCCGTCCCTGTTCGCGCTTCCAGTCGCGTTCCTTGATCGTCTCGCGCTTGTCGTGAACCTTCTTGCCGCGTGCCAAGGCGAGTTCGACCTTGGCTCGTCCGCGAGCGTTGAAATAGAGCGACAGCGGAACCAGCGTCAGCCCCTGCCGCGTAATCGCGCCGTGGAGCTTGGCGATTTCACGAGCGCGCATCAGCAAGCGCCGCTTGCGCCGCGGCTCGTGATTGGCGCGGTTGCCGTGGCTATATTCGGGAATCGAGGAATTGATCAGGAAGACCTGCTCGTCCTCGACCAGCGCATAGCTTTCGGCGATCGAGCCTTCGCCGCCGCGGAGCGCCTTGACCTCGGTCCCGCGCAATTCGATCCCCGCCTCGAACTTGTCCTCGATGAAATAATCGTAGCGCGCGCGGCGGTTCTCAGCGACGATTTTGACCTTGTCGAACTGCGCGACCGGCGGCTTGGCCATCAGTCGGACACCAGCCCGGCGTGGAGCAAGGCGGCATCGACCGCCGCTCGCGAGGCGGGGGACGGCTCGGTCAGCGGCAGGCGAAGCTCGGTCGAAAAGCCGGGCCGCACCCGCGACAGCGCATATTTCGCCGGCCCGGGCGACGCATCGCTGAACAGAGCGGCGTGGAGCGGGTAAAGCCGGTCGTTGAGCGCGAGCGCATCGTCCCAGCGCCCTTCGCGGGTCGCCGCCTGGAACTCGGCGCACAAGCGCGGCGCGACGTTGGCGGTGACCGAGATGCAGCCGACCCCGCCCATCGCGTTGAAGCCCAGCGCCATGTCGTCATTGCCCGACAACTGGCAGAATTGCTCCCCGCAGGCGAGCCGCTGGGCAGTAACCCGCGCGAGATTGCCGGTGGCGTCCTTGATCCCGATCACCGACGGGATGTCGGCGACTTCGGCCAGCGTTTCGACCGAAATGTCGGCGACGGTGCGGCTTGGGACGTTATAGACGATGATCGGCAGGTCGGAGGCCTCGCCGAGCGCTCGGAAATGCGCTGCGATGCCGGCCTGGCTGGGCTTGTTGTAATAGGGAATGACGACCAGCGCGGCGGCCGCGCCGGCCTGCTGCGCGGCCCTGATGTGCGCAACCGAGGCGGCGGTCGAATAACTGCCACAGCCGGCGATGACCGGGACTCGTCCGCGCGCCACCTCCACCGCGAGCGCGATTAGGCGGTGGTGCTCGTCGCGTTCGAGCGTCGCGACTTCGCCGGTGGTGCCGCACGGCACCAGCGCCGAGCTGCCCTCCCGGATCTGCCACTCGATCAGCTCGCGAACCGCCGCTTCATCGACACGGCCCGTCGCAAACGGGGTCACCAGAGCCGGTATCGACCCGGAAAACATCTTTCTTAACCTTCATGAGGACTTAACGTCGCAGCAGATTGGATGGGAGCTTTGTTCAGCCCCAGATAAGGACGAGCACCGCATGATGTCCAGCATGAGAAGAATGGTCCCCTTTGTTCCGCTCCTCCTGGCCACCGCCGCGAGTGCTTCGCTTCAGCCGGCAGGCCAGGCCGCGCCCGCCCGAACCGATGCGCTGGCGCCGCTCGCGGAGCAGCCTGCCTATCGGGCTTATGCGCAGCCCGCTGCTTCCGACATCAACAGCGCGCTCTCGTCATGGCGGCGGTTGCGGCAGAGCGAAGGCTACGCTTTTGCCGATTATGCCTATTTCCTCGGCACCAACCCCGGCTGGCCGGGCGAGGCGGGGCTGCGCAGGAGTGCGGAAAAATCGATGCGCCCGGGCGAGAATCCGCTCAGCGTCGCGGGGTTCTTCAGCACCGCCGAGCCGATCAGCGGCAATGGTTGGGCGCGGCTCGCCGACTCCCACGCGGCGATGGGCAAGCCCGCCGAGGCACTGGCGGCGGCACGGAGCGCGTTTCGATCGGGCGACTTGCCCGCTTATGACGAAGCGGCGCTGCTCTCGCGCTACGGGTCACAGTTCGCACCGGCCGATTACGACCGGCGGGTCGATGCCCTGCTGTTCGCCAGGAAAGGCGCCGATGCGCAGCGGCTGTACGGCTGGACCAGCCCGCAGCGGCGAGCATCGTTCGCGGCGCGGATCGCCATGTTCGCGCGCGCTCCCGATGCGGAGGCGCAATTCGCCAGGGTTGCCGGACAGGTTTCGACCGACGCCGGGCTGATGATCGACCGCGTTCGCTATTTGCGCGAATACGGCAATGAACAGGCGGCGCGGCAGCTCGCCGCGCGGCCGCATAACTTCGTCGAGAAGCCGGTCGAGATCGAGCGCTATTACGAATTGCTGGTCAGCCTGGCCAAGGGCGCCGCGGCTGCCGGCCAGTGGTCGACCGCCTACAACATCGCTCGCCAGGTCGACGATGCGTTCGCGCCGGGCACGGAAGTGATGCTCAAAAGCTATGGCATTCGCGATGAATATACGACGCTGACCTGGCTCGCCGGGACCGCCGCGCTGCAGGGTCTTGGGCGCGCCGGCGATGCGGTGCCGCTGTTCGACCGCTATGCCCGCGGCGGGCGCTCGCTGCAGGTCGCGACCAAAGGCTGGTACTGGGCCGGGCGCGCCGCGGCGCAGGCCGGGCGGATGGCCGACGCAACCAATTATTTCCAGCGCGCGGCGGCGACGCCAGAGCTTTACTACGGCCAATTGTCGCTTGAGCGGCTCGGCCGGACGGTTCCGGCGCCCGGCGCGCTGGCTATCGTGCCCGTGACAGACTTCCAGCGCCAGGCATTCCAGAACAAGCGCCTCGTTCGCGCGGTGCGGCTGCTCGGCTCGCAAGGCCAGCGCGCCGAGCAGACCCTGTTCGTTCGAGCGCTGTCCGAAGCAGTTGAATCGCCATCCGATCGCATTCTCGCGACCGAGCTGGGCTCGGCGATCGGTCGGCAGGACCTTGCGGTGTGGACCGCGCGGTCGGCCCGCAATGCCGGTACCGCCTTTTACACGCGCGCCGGCTTTCCAACCCACTCGGGCAATGTGCCCGGTGGGCGGTTGTGGTCGCTGGTCCATGGCATCACTCGCCAGGAGTCGAGCTTCGACCGCGCGGCGGTGTCGCATGCCGGCGCGCGCGGGCTGATGCAGTTGATGCCGGCCACCGCGCGCGAGCAGGCGGGCAAGATGGGCTATGGCTATGACCTCGGCCGGCTGACCTCGGATCCTGGCTATAACGTCATGCTCGGCAGCGCTTACTTCCAGCGCCTGGTCAACCAGTGGGACGGCAATTATCCGCTCGCGGTGGCAAGCTATAACGCCGGTGCAGGCAATGTCCGCAAATGGATCCGGACCTATGGCGATCCGCGCGCTTCGGGGGGCGACATCGTCGCGTGGATCGAGCGCATCCCGTTCGAGGAAACGCGCGGTTATGTCCAGCGCGTGCTCGAGAACAGCGTTGTTTACGATCGCCTCAATCCGTCACTGCCGGCGCCGCAGGCGGTGCATATCTCGGCCTATCTGGGCAAGTCGTCGCGCCCGGGTTGAGCGATGAGCCACCGCCGCCGCGGTTGATTACCCCGGCGGGGCTGGCGCGGACCAGGGCGGAATATCAGCAATTGTTCGGGAGCGAGCGGCCAAAGCTGGTCGAAACGATCTCCTGGGCGGCGGGCAATGGCGACCGCTCCGAGAATGGCGACTACATCTATGGCCGCAAGCGCCTTCGCGAGATCGACCGGCGGCTGTCCTATTTGTCGAAGGTGATGAAGCAGGCCAGGGTGGTCGATCCGGCGGCGCAGACCGATCGCGAGCGGGTCCATTTCGGGGCGAGGGTGATGGTCATTCCGACCGACTCCGACGATGACGATGCCTGGCGCTTTTTCACGCTTGTCGGCGAAGACGAAGCGGATGGATTGGCGTCGGAGATCAGCTGGACGTCGCCAATCGGACAGGCGCTGCGCGGTGCGCGCGTAGGCGAGACCAAAACCGTCGTTTTGCCAGCGGGCGAACGTGATTATAAGGTGCTACGGATCGATTATCCCGAAGCGGAAACGCCTTAGGCGCTTTTCTGCTGGCGGATCGAAACGACCTTGTCGGCCGCGACCGGCGGTTCGGCCGGGATCGCCTTGGCCATCGCGTCGGCAAGTGTCGTCAGCGCCGCAATTCGCGCCGCTCGCGGATCGTTGGAGTCGATCACCCGCCACGGCGCCCAGCGCGTGTCGGTCTGGGCGAACAGGTCATGGAGCACTTCGATCGTTCGCGCGCGGTTGGGCGCATCGGCGAGATCGTCGTGCGACAGCAGGTGCCGGCGCCACGGATCGTCCTGGCGCCCGCGCATTCGCGCCGAGCGAGCCTCGGCGGTGACGTGGAAGTAGAGCTTGACGATCAGCGTGTCATGGTCGCGCTGCTGGGCCTCGAACTCGTTGATCTCGTCGCACGCGCGGGTCCACGCCTTGTCAGCGACCCGCCCGTGAACGCGCTCCTCGACCAGGCGGCGGTACCAGCTGTGATAGAAAAGCGCGGTATCGCCCGCGGGGGGAAGCGCGCTCCAGAAGGGTGCGAGCCAGTGACGCTCGTCGTCGCGGGCCTCGCTTCCTCCGACCGAGTGGGTCGCGACGTGGCACGGATCCCACGCGCCGACGAGGTGCCTGAGCACGTCCTTCTTGCCGGCGCCGGGCAGACCTTCGAGAATGATCAGGGCGCGCTTGCAATGGACGATCTGGGCGATCTGGAGCTGGGCAAGCCGTTCCTGCAACGCCTTCAGCGCCGGCGGATAATCGCCGGTGAACGGTTCACCCTGTTCAAATTGCGTTAAATCGATCGCCACCGCGCCGAACTATCGCAAAGCCAATTTGACCGCAATCGATTAACTTCAACAACTTCCGAGGCGCGCTGAGCCGTTTCGGGACAGGTCAGGCGGTTGGTTTGGGCCCGTCGGCAACAATCCTGATCGACAATTCCTTGAGCTGCCGGTCGCTCACCGGAGCAGGCGCGTTCATCAGCAGATCCTCGGCCTTCTGGTTCATCGGGAACAGGATGACCTCGCGGATATTGGGCTCATCGGCGAGCAGCATGACGATTCGGTCGATCCCCGGCGCCGACCCGCCGTGGGGCGGCGCTCCATATTTGAACGCGCCGATCATCCCCGGGAAGCTCGCATCGACCTCGTCGCGGCTGTAGCCGGCGATCTCGAACGCCTTGTACATGATGTCGGGGCGATGGTTGCGGATCGCGCCCGAGGACAGTTCGACTCCGTTGCAGACGATGTCATATTGCCAGGCGAGGATGTCGAGCGGGTCCATGTCCTCGAGCGCGGCCATCTCCCCCTGCGGCATCGAAAAGGGGTTGTGCGAAAAATCGATCTTCTTCGCTTCCTCGTCATAGTCGAACATCGGGAAATCAACGATCCAGCAGAAGCGGAACGCATTTTGCTCGATCAGGTCGAGGCTCTCCGCGACGCGGGTGCGCGCGGCGCCGGCGAGCTTGGCGGCTTCGGCCTCCTTGCCCGCGGCAAAGAAGATGCCGTCCTCGGGGCCGAGAGCCATAGCTTCGGCAATCTTGTCCATGCCTTCGATGCCGTGATTCTTTGCGATCGGGCCGCCCCATTCGCCGGCCTTGCGCGTCGCATAGCCAAGCCCGGCAAAGCCTTCGCCGCGCGCCCACTCGTTCATCTCGTCGAAGAATTTGCGGCTCTTGTCGGCGGTGTTCGGAGCAGGCACCGCGCGAACGACCATGCCCTTGTCGACCAGCCCCGCGAACAGGCCGAAGCCCGAGCCGAGGAAGTGCGATCCGACGTCGTGGACGATCAGCGGGTTGCGCAAATCGGGCTTGTCGCTGCCATATCTGAGCATTGCTTCGCGGTAGGGGATGCGCGGAAATTCGCCCGCGGCGGTGACCGACTTGCTGCCCGCGAACTCGGCGAACAGCCCGGCCAGCACCGGCTCGATCGCATTGAACACGTCGTCTTGGGTGACGAAGCTCATTTCGAAATCGAGCTGATAGAATTCGCCGGGGCTTCGGTCGGCGCGGGCGTCCTCGTCGCGGAAACAGGGCGCAATCTGGAAATAACGGTCGAAGCCCGCGACCATCAGCAATTGCTTGAACATCTGCGGCGCCTGCGGAAGCGCGTAGAATTTGCCCGGGTGGACCCGGCTGGGGACGAGATAGTCGCGCGCGCCCTCGGGCGAGGAAGCGGTCAGGATCGGGGTCTGAAATTCGGTAAAGCCCTGCTCGATCATCCGGCCCCTGATCGAGGCGATCACCTTCGCCCGGAGCATGATATTGGCATGGAGTCGCTCGCGGCGCAGGTCGAGGTAGCGATAGCGAAGGCGGATTTCCTCGGGATAATCGGCCTCCCCCGCGACCGGCATCGGCAGTTCGGCGGCGGATGACTGGACCTCCACCGATGCGGCGACGACCTCGATGTCACCGGTTGCGAGCTTCGAATTGACCGCCCCACCCTCGCGCGAGACGACTTCGCCGGTGACCGTGACGACCGATTCGACGCGCAGCGAATCAAGGACGCCAAGCGCCTCGCTTCCGGCGCGCGCCACCAATTGAGTCAGTCCGTAATGATCGCGCAGGTCGACGAACAGCACCCCGCCATGATCGCGCTTGCGGTGGACCCAGCCCGACAAACGGACGGTCGCTCCGACATCGGAGGCGCGAAGCTCGGCGCAAGTGTGCGTGCGGTAGGCGTGCATTGACGGGCTCGCTTGGAAATTGGCCATTCGGCGGGAGCGAAATTTCGCGCCGCCGCTTCGCCTTTCGGGAAGCGCTTTGTCAAGGCGCGCAAGGGCGGCTATGGCGCGGGCCGACATGAAGATTCATCCCCTGATCACCAAATCCGACGATCTCGCCGCCGTCATCGCCCGAATGTCGAAGCACGACTTCGTCGCGGTCGATACCGAGTTCATGCGCGAGAACACTTATTGGCCGATCCTGTGCCTGGTGCAGATCGCGACCCCCGACGAGGCGGCGGCGATCGATCCGATGGCGGAGGGCATCGATCTGGCGCCGTTGCTCGACCTGCTGGTGCGCAATACGGCGGTGCTCAAGGTCTTTCACGCCGGCGGGCAGGACCTCGAGATCATCCACAACATGACCGGCCTCGCGCCGAATCCTTTGTTCGATACCCAGATCGCGGCGATGGCGCTCGGTTATGGCGAGCAGGTCGGCTATTCGAACTTGATCGAGAGCATCCTCGGGCACAATCTCGACAAGGGCGCGCGCTTTACCGACTGGGCGCGGCGGCCGTTGGACAAGCGCCAGATCGACTATGCGATCGGCGATGTCACCCACCTTGCGACGATCTTCCCCAAGCTCGTCGCCAAGCTTCGCAAAACCGGGCGCGGTGCCTGGCTCGACGAGGAAATGGAGCGGCTCGCCGACCCGTCGAGCTTCTTTTTCCCGCCCGAAGACGCGTGGAAGCGGTTGAAGCTCCCGAGCCGCAATCCGCAGGTGCTCGGACGGCTCAAGGCGCTCGCCGGCTGGCGCGAGATCGAGGCGCGCGGCAAGAATTTGCCGCGCGGTCGAATCGTCAAGGACGACACGCTCGGCGAGATCGCGGGGCACCCGCCCAAGACCCAGGACGATCTCGGCAAGGTCCGCGGGCTGTCGGCGGGGTGGCGCAACAATGATATCGGCCTTCGTCTGATGGCCGCGCTGGCCAAGGCCGAGCCGCTCACCGCCGATGAACTCCCGCTGCGCGAGCCGCGCCGGCCGGGGCTGACCAAGGACGCGGCATTGGTCAGCGACCTGCTCAAGCTGCTGCTCAAGATCCGCTCCAAGGAGGCGGGGGTCGCGTCGAAGCTGATCGCGCGCTCGGACGAGCTCGAGCTCCTCGCCGCGGGCGTGCGCGACGATCTCAACATATTGTCGGGCTGGCGGTTCGAGGAATTCGGCCGCGATGCGCTCGACCTGGTCGAGGGGCGGCTTGCCTTCGCGACCGATAATGGCAAGCTCAAGCTGACCCGCACCGAGCGGCTCGAACTGGAACCCGAGGTCGCGGCGAGCGCTTGACCGGGGTAGCCAAAGGAGATTGACCATGCGCCCGGCCCTGATCGCTTTGCTCCTCCCGCTCGCTGCCTGCGGGCCGGTTAACGTCGCCGCTCCACCGATGGACGAGCCGCCGGTGATGGGCGAGCCGCCAGCCAGCTGTCGCCCTGCGGGGCTGGCGTCGTTCACCGGCCAGCCCGCGACCCAGGAGCTTGGCACGCGAATGCTTGCGGCCTCGGGCGCGCGGGTCCTGCGCTGGGTCGCCGACGGGATGATGGTGACGATGGACTTCCGCGGTGACCGGCTGACGGTCCACCTCGACCGCAATAATCGGGTCGAACGCGCCAGTTGCGGTTAGAGTCTCTTGGGTGCGAGACCGCTCCAGCCCACGTCCCCACCCGGCCGCCCATGCAGAATATCCTAGATGGGTGGCCGGGTGGGGGCGTGGGCGACGCTGCAAGGTTCCGGCGGCGCGAAGCGTCGTTGGAAAGCAGCGGAAGGCGGTGCGGACTTCGCTCCAAAAACTCCTAGCCGAACGCGATCGCCGGCGAGCGGCCGAGCGATTTGGCGAGCTGGAGCAACCGCCTTTCGACCGCGCCCGACGCGAGCTGCCGATAGCGCGGGTTGATGGTCAGCACGACCCGGCCGTCGCGCAAGCCGAGGCTGCTTCGCCGGAGCAGGGCTTCGGTCCCTCCGCTAAGCCGTTGCGCAAGGCGGATTGCCTTACCCCAGGCAGCGGCGCGTTCGTCCTCGCCGGGCTTGAGCAGCCCGAGCAATTGCTTGCTGAACCCGCCATCCCCGCCGAATGCGGCGCATAAGGCGCGCCCGAGCATGGCGCGGCCGTGCGCATCGATCCCGACCCAATTGCCGTGGACCGCAAGATCGACCGCTCGCTCGGCGCGAAAGTCGGGATGCGCGTTCCAGCCGATGTCGCCGAGCAGGCAGGCAGCGAGTCTCAGGCGCTGCCATTCGGGCGGTTCGTCGGGAAACAAGGGGTCGATCCATTGGTCGAGCGAGGCGCCGTGGTCACCGAACCGGCCGAGCCGCTCGCCGACCTCGAGCGCGGCGGCGAGCAGCGGGTCCTCGGCCTGGGTCGCCGCGTCGAGGTCGCGGTACAGCAGCCCTTCGCGAAGCCCGAACGCCGAGACGATCGTTCGCGCCGGCCCGAGCACTTCGCACATCGCCTCGAGCAGCTTGGCAGCGGCGGTCAGTGCGGCGATCCGGGTCGGCGACAGACCGGTGCGCGCCTTCAGATGCTCGGCAGACTCGCTCCGCCCCACTTCGGCGAGTTCGCCCAGCCGGTCGCGGTGGATGCGATGCTGGTGGACGATCGGCAAGGGATGCCCAAGCAGCTTGAGGTCGAGCAGTGCGAGTGCGCGGAACGATCCGCCGACGAGGTAAAGCCCCTTGCCCCGCGCCGCGTTTTTGAGCCTGCTTGCCTTGACGACATCGTGGATCGAGCGTTCGAGCGCGGCGAGGTCGGGATCGGTGCCGATGCGCAGCACCCCGAGCGGGAGCGACACCCCCTCCCCCGCCGAACCGCGCGCGACCCCGACCAGCTCGAGGCTTCCGCCGCCGAGATCCGCGACCACTCCGTGCGCTCGCGGAATAGCCGAAATCACCCCGAGGCCCGAGAGCTCCGCCTCCTCCTCTCCCGACAGCAGTTTCGGCTTGAGCCCGAGCGCGGCGATCTGCTTGAGGAAGGCCGGGCCGTTGCTTGCATCGCGCACCGCCGCGGTCGCGACGGTATGCAGTTTCCTGATCCCCATTTCGCGGGCGAGCTGGCGGAACCGAGCGAGCGCTTCGAGGGTCAGGGCCATCGCTTCATCATCGAGCTTGCCATTGCTCGAAAGCCCGCGACCGAGCGCGGCGGTGGTTTTTTCGTTGAACAGGCTCGACGGCACGCGCGCGGTCCCGCCATAAGCGACGAACCGCACCGAATTGCTTCCGATGTCGATGATCCCGACCGGACCGAAGCTTTTCGCCGCCATCTCAGCCGCGCTGGGTGAGTCGGAGCTTGGGCACCGCTCGCCCCGCCAGTGCCGCGCCGCGACCCGACAGCGAGGGATTAGTCATGAAATAGCGATGGAGATTGAACTGCCGTTTGCCCGGCCGGACGCGGCGGTATTCGCCGTCCGCGCCAAGCTCCCAGCTTTGCTCATTGTCGATCAGATTGGCGATCATCACCTGGTCGAGCACCTGCGCATGGACCGTCGGATTTTCGAGCGGCATCAAATATTCGACCCGGCGGTCGAAGTTGCGCGGCATCCAGTCGGCCGACGAGATATAGACCCTGGCATCGGCATGGGGCAGCCGCTGGCCGTTCGCGAAGACGAAGATCCGGCTATGTTCGAGGAAACGGCCGACGATCGATTTGACTCGGATATTCGCCGACAATCCCGCGACGCCGGGACGCAGGCAACAGACGCCGCGGACGATCAGGTCGATCGAAACCCCGGCCTCGCTCGCCTCGTACAGCTTGAGAATGATCGCTGCATCGACAAGGCTGTTCATCTTGGCCCAGATTGCCGCCGGACGCCCGGCCTTGGCGTGCGCGATCTCGCCGTCGATCAGCGCGAGGAACCGCTCGCGCAGATTTTTCGGGCTCAGGGTGAGCAGTTCGAGCCCGCGCGGCGGGACATAGCCGGTGATCAGGTTGAACAGCTTGGCAGCGTCCCGCGCGGCGCGGCGCGAGGCGGTGAAGAAGCTCAGGTCGGTATAGATGCGCGCGGTGGTCGGATGGTAGTTGCCGGTCCCGAAATGGCAGTAGGTGCGCAAGGTCGGCCCCTCGCGGCGGATGACCATCGACACCTTGGCGTGGGTCTTCCACTCGACGAAGCCGTAGATCACCTGCACCCCGGCGTTCTCGAGCCTGCTCGCCCACAGCAAATTCTGCTCTTCGTCGAAGCGCGCCTTCAGTTCGACCACCGCGGTAACCGACTTGCCGGCTTCGGCGGCGGCGACCAGCGCGTCGATGATCGCCGACTGCTTGCCCGCGCGATACAGCGTCTGCTTGATCGCGACGACGTTCGGGTCCTCGGCCGCCTGGCGGAGGAAGGCGACCACGACTTCGAAGCTTTCATAGGGGTGGTGGACGACGAGATCCTTGGCGCGGATCGCGGCGAAGCAATCGCCGTCATGCTCGGCAACACGTTCGGGAAAGCGCGGGCTGTAAGGCGTGAATTTGAGGTCGGCGCGATCGATCTCGACCAATTGGCCGAGATTCGCGATGCCGATGAAGCCGCCGCTTTCGGACACCAGCGCCGAGGTCGCGACCAGCCCGTCGCGAACCTGTTGTTCGAGGTCGCCAGGCGTGCCCGCGGCGAATTCGAGCCGGATCACGCGGCCGCGGCGGCGGCGTTTGATCGCCGAACGGAAGTAGCGGACCAGGTCCTCGGCGTCCTCCTCGACCTCGATGTCACTATCGCGGAGCAGGCGGAACGCGCCCGAGGCGATCTTGCGGAACCCGGGGAACAATTGTGCGAAATTGGCGCGGATCACGCTGTCGATGGCGATGAACCGGCAGCCTTCTCCGGGCAGCTTGACGAACCGCCGCATGGTCGTCGGGATCATCAGCAATTCGGTTACCGCCTCGCCATCTCCCTCGGTTTCCAGCGCGAAGATCAGCGACAGCCCAAGCGTCGGGACGAACGGAAACGGATGCGATGGATCGATCACCTGGGGGGTCAGGACGGGCAGGATCTGTTCGCGGAAATGACGCTCGAGCCATTCGGTTTCGGCCGTGCTGCACTCGTCCGCGGAGATGACCTCGATCCCGGCTTCGGCAAGCATTTCGCGAAGCAAAATCCATTCGGCTTGCTGCGCGACGACCAGCGCATCGGCGTCGGTGGCAATCGCTTCGAGCTGCTTGGTCGGGGTCTGGCCGTCCATCGACAGATCTTCGATGTTCTGGAGTTGTTGCCCTTTGAGCCCGGCGACCCGGGTCATGAAGAATTCGTCGAGATTATTCCCCGAGATCGAGAGGAAGCGCAATCGCTCGAGCAAGGGATGCGCGGGGTTGGCGGCTTCCTCGAGCACCCGGCGGTTGAACGACAGCCACGAGAGTTCGCGATTGAAGAAGCGCGTCGGATCGGGCGCGAAGGCGGGCGAGGTGCTCATGCCGCCCCGCGCTGGTCGATCAGCCCGCTTTCGGTAAGCGCGCGGCGGATCGTCGGAAGGGTCAGGCGGGCTCGCCCGGCCATTGCGAAGCGGTCGATTGCGGAGACGGCTCGCTCGGCCATGTAATAGCTGCGCTCGACCCGTTCGGACACGAACCGCAGCGCCTCGTCGGGGACGTAGAGCCCGCGATCGGCGAACAGCAGCTGGATGAGGCCCCGAAACAGCAGATCGTCGGGCTCCGCGATGCGCGCGATCGGGGTCACCGCGATTCGGGTGCGAAGGTCGGGCAGCGCGATGTTCCAGCCTGGCGGCAGCTCGTCGACGATCATCACCAGCGGGCGTTTGCTCTCCTGCGCTGCATTCCAGTAGTGAAATAGCTCTTCCTCGCCGTGCCCCTCGGCCATGTCGACCAGCCGCCCGCCGACCCGCGCGCAGAACGACCGCGCGAGCAGCGTCCTTCCCGAGCGGCGCGGGCCGACCAGCAGGGTCGCGGCGACCGGCCACAGGCTCCAGGTGCGGAAATGATCGAACGCGGCGCGATTGGCGTCCGACACCAGGAAACGGTCGTCGTCGGCAAGCTGCGGCCAGTCGAGCGGGAGCGCGATCTGGTCGGGCGCCGGTTTCATTGCGCGGGTGTCGGCGCCGGTATCGGCGCCGGCGCGGGCTGGGGCGGCGGTGCCGGAGCGGGGCGCGCGCTGACCGAAAGGCGAAGGAAGCCGCCAACCTCGTCAACCGTCCATCCGCGGGCAATCAGCGCCGAGCGCAGTTCGGAAACCGAGCCGCGGTAGCTGACCATCAGCGACGATGTCCCGCCGAGCGCCACGCTTCGTTCGATCACGCTTTGCACGCCGCCGGCTCCGCGAATGTTGGCGATGATCGCCGACAGGGTCGCGACGTCGGGAGCAGTGACGAGCAGCGGGACATTGGTCACGGTCACGGCAGCGCGAAGCTCCTCGACCTCCTCCTCCTCGACCGTCGGCGGCGGCGGAGGCGGATCGAGCGACGGATCGTGGACGAAGATGCCGCCGACGAGCGCGCGGGTATAAAGCTCGTCCATTCGCTGGACGCCTTCGGCCATCATCCGCGGAATGTCGGCGCTGTCTTTGGCGGTGAGTTCAAACCCGCCGAGCCGGTCGCCGTCTGGTCCAAAGCGCCCAGTGAACGAAGCGCGGGCGGGGCCGCCGGGATAAAGCCGGCGGAGGCGGACTTCGGCGACAAGGACATTGGCAGCGCCGTAGAGGTCGAGCAGATTGCGCCACCAGCTGCGACCCGGGCGTGCGGTCTGGGCGGCGTTGACCAGCAACGGATCGACCCCCATCCCGCTCACCCGGACATAGTCGATCGCGCTCTGCGAAGTGCGGTATTGGGCCCAGGCGCGTTGCCAGCTGTTGCGAAGCTCGACCGAGGTGGCATTGCCCGCGGTGACCGTAATCGGGATCAGCAGCATCGGTTCGGATCGGCGCTGGACCCCCGCGACCCCGAGCAGCGCGCCTGCCCGGGTGCGGTCGAACAATATGCCGAGGTCGGCGATATAGCGGTTCGGCCCGATCTGCTCACGTTCGACGATGATCGAGGCGACCAGCCCGTCGAGAGTTGAGTCGGCAAGCGTCGGCGCCTCCGAAATCGGGCGCTTGTTGGTCTTGGCCCACAGCGCCTTGAATCCCTCGCGCTGGGCAATCCGCCAGCCCGCGTAGCGTGCCGCCGCGGCATCCTTGCCACCCACATCGACATGAATGCCGCCGATCTCGAGGGTTCCGCTGCTGTCGATCGGCAGGATGCCGCGCTCGCCCGCTTCGAGCTGGGCGATCAGCGTCCCGCCGGTCGCGACGGCAGTGACAGCGGCAATCAGGGTCAAGGCAATGCGCCGCGGCGATGGCATGGCTGGGCTTTTGGCGACAATGGCGTGGAAATCCAAGCGCGATGTGAGGTTATTGGTTGAGCGCCTGATTCACGCCCTTGCTCGAAGCGCAAGCCGCTTCCATCTCGGACGATCAGGCACTAGTCGGTCGCGCTATGACGCAAAAGCCGCTCACTTATGCCGATGCGGGCGTGTCGATCGCCGCCGGCAATGCCCTGGTCAAGGCGATCGCGCCGCTCGCCCGGTCCACCGCTCGGCCTGGCGCGAATGCCGAACTGGGCGGGTTCGGCGGGCTGTTCGACTTGAAGGCCGCAGGTTACCTCGACCCGCTGCTGGTCGCTGCCAACGACGGCGTCGGCACCAAGCTCAAGCTCGCGATCGAGTTGAACAAGCATGACGGGGTCGGAATCGATCTCGTCGCGATGTGCGTCAACGATCTCATCGTCCAGGGCGCCGAGCCGTTGTTCTTCCTCGACTATTTCGCCTCGGCCAAGCTCGATCCAGCGGTCGCCGAAGCGGTGGTCGCGTCGATCGCCGCGGGCTGCCGCGAGGCGGGCTGCGCGCTGATCGGGGGAGAAACCGCCGAAATGCCGGGGATGTACGCCGAGGGGGATTACGACCTCGCGGGCTTCTGCGTCGGCGCGGTCGAGCGCGGCGAGTTGCTCAGCGGCGAAGGCGTCGCGCCAGGCGACGTGGTGCTCGGGCTTGCGAGTTCGGGCGTCCATTCGAACGGTTTCTCGCTGGTTCGCCGCCTGGTCGCGGACAATCGCTGGCGACTCGACCGACCCGCGGTGTTCGACCAGGAAATATTGCTCGGTGAAGCCTTGCTCGCGCCGACCCGTATCTATGTTCGCTCGCTGCTCCCGGTCGTTCGCAGTGGCGGGATCAAGGCGCTCGCCCACATTACCGGCGGGGGAATTCTTGAGAATGTTCCGCGGGTTCTGCCCAATGGTTCACACGCGATGATCGATACCGATTCATGGCAATTGCCGCAATTGTTCGCCTTCCTCCAGGCCGGCGGCGCGATCGAGCCGGCCGAGCTCGCGCGAACCTTCAATTGCGGAATCGGAATGATCGCAATCGTCGGCGCGGGCGAGGCCGAGGACGTCACCATTGCACTTGAAGCCGCCGGCGAGAAGGTCATGCGGATCGGGACGATCGAAGCGGGCACTCGCGGCTGCACGATTGCCGGCCCGGCCGACAGCTGGAGCGCGCGCGAGCCGTGGAGCGCGACTCACCTCCATGACTGAGCCCGCCCGCGTCGCGGTGCTGATCTCGGGCCGCGGATCGAACATGGCCGCGCTGATCTACGCCGCCCGCGCCGGCGATTGCCCGTATCAAGTGGCGCTGGTCAGCGGCGACCGCCCAGATGCGCCGGGCCTCGACCTGGCCGAGGCGGAAGGAGTCCCGGTCGAGCGGCTGGCCTTCGAAAAGGATACGTTCTTTGAGGTGCTTGACGCCAGTCTTTATGACCACGACATCGACGTGATCGCGCTTGCCGGGTTCATGCGAATCCTCCCCGCCGCATTTGTCGAGCGCTGGAAGGGGCGGATCGTTAACATCCACCCGTCGCTGCTGCCCAGGCACCGCGGACTCGACACGCATCGGGCGGTGCTCGCGGCGGGCGAGACCGTCACCGGTTGCACGGTCCACGAAGTGACCGCGGCGCTCGACGATGGCCCGATCCTCGGCTTCACCGAAGTCGCGGTCCTGCCCTGCGATACTGTCGAATCGCTCGACGAACGCGTCCGCATCGCCGAACACCAGCTCTACCCGCGCCTGCTCGCCGAGTTCGTCAGCCGCGAGGCAAGCCCCGAGTGGATCGTCGCCAGGGTCGGCGGACTCGCGCTGGCCCTGCCCGAGACCCGCTTTAAGACCAGCCACGGCTCGCCCGGGTGGAAAGTCGGCAGCCCGTCCAGTGACAAATTCTTCGCCATCATGTGGATGCGCCATCACGGCGAGGAATCGGTCGCGGTGCTCGTCAAATGCGGCGGGCAGGACGAGATGGCGGCGCTGATCGAGGCCAATTCCGGGCTCTACTTCCGCCCGGCCTATTACGGGCCCTCCGGCTGGATCGGGCTTCGACTCGATCGGCGGAACGTCGATTGGGACCATGTTGCCGAATGGCTCGAACGGAGCTGGCGGCTTAACGCCCCCGCCCGCCTCACCAGGCTGATGAGGGCTGCGGAGGACTTCTGACGAGGGGTCGGTCGATCGGCGTCAGCCGACGATCTCGTCCTCCTGAAAGAAGAACGCGATTTCGGTCGCGGCATTTTCGGCGCTGTCCGAACCGTGGACCGAATTGGCCTCGATCGATTCGGCATGTTCCTTGCGGATCGTCCCGGGTTCCGCGTTTTCGGGATTGGTCGCGCCCATCACTTCGCGGTTCCTGAGCACGGCATTGTCGCCCTCGAGCACCTGGACCACGACCGGGCCGGAGATCATGAAGCTGACGAGGTCGTTGAAGAACGGCCGCTCGCGGTGGACGGCGTAGAAACCCTCGGCCTGATCGCGGGTCATCTGGATGCGCTTGGAGGCGATGACCCGGAGGCCGGCTTCCTCGAGCATGCGGGTGACCGCACCGGTCAGGTTGCGGCGAGTTGCGTCGGGCTTGATGATCGAGAAAGTGCGTTCGGTCGTCATGGCCGAGCGGCTCCTGTGCTGATGGGGGGAAAGTCGCCGCGCCCCTACCCCGCGCCGCCGCAAAGGGCAAGGATCAGGCCTTCTTCACCCATTTACCGCCGTCGTTCGCCCAATAATGTCGCTCGACCCCGTCGCGCCCCGCGAGCAGCTTCCACGCCAGCCGCGCCGGCTCGAGCTTGCCCTCGTCGAACAGGAAAAAGGCGCGATCATAGCCGAGCGCGGCCTCGCGCCACTCGCCGTCCGCGATGAGCAGGTTGCGGGCGAGGTTGGGCGCATCGCTGCCCTGCGACAACAGGATCGGCTGGGCGGTGTCGTCGCTTCCCCCCGCCAGCGCGTGCGGGATGAAACTCGTCGCACCCTCGTCCCACAGCATCCGGTCGAGCCGCGCCAGCCAGGCCTCGTCGGCGGCGACCACCAGCAGCCGCTGCTGTTCCTCGATCAGCTTGAGCCCGAGCGCGGCGATCACGCTTTCGGCCGGGACCGCACCGAGTTGATAGAAATCGACGCGCACGGCGCCGATCAGCGCTCGACGCAGTCGGCGATGTACTGGTCGAGCAGGCGGACCCCATAACCGGTCGCGCCCTTGTCATAGGTCGAGCTGGGCTTGTCCGACCAGGCCATGCCGGCGATGTCGAGGTGGGCCCAGGCAATTCCATCATCGACGAAGCGCTTGATGAATTGCGCTGCGGTGATCGACCCGGCCTCGCGCGGGCCGACATTCTTCATGTCGGCAATCGGGGAGTCGATCAGACGGTCGTAGGTCTCGCCGAGCGGCATGCGCCACAATTTGTCACCGCTCGAATCGGCGGCCCTGATCAAATTCGCGGCCAGCGCCTCGTCATTGGCGAAGATGCCCGCATATTCATGCCCGAGGCTGATCACCATCGCCCCGGTCAGCGTTGCAAGGTCGATCACCACCTTGGGGCTAAATTCCTTTTGCGCCCAGGTGATCGCGTCACCGAGAACAAGCCGGCCCTCGGCGTCGGTGTTGATTACTTCGACCGTCTGGCCGGACATCGTCGTGACGACGTCGCCCGGGCGCTGCGCATTGCCGTCGGGCATGTTCTCGACCAATCCGCAGATGCCGACCACGTTCGCCTTGGCCTTGCGCCCGGCGAGCGCTTTCATCGCTCCGACCACCGCACCGGCGCCGCCCATGTCCCATTTCATCCCTTCCATGCCTTGCGCGGGCTTGATCGAGATGCCGCCGGTGTCGAAGGTCACGCCCTTGCCGACGAACACCGTCGGGGTCGCGCCCTTGTCGCCGCCGTTCCAGCGAAGCACGAGCAGTTGCGCCTCGCGCACCGAGCCCTGCGACACGCCGAGCAGCGCGCCCATGCCGAGCTTGGCCATTTCCTCCTCGCCAAGCACGCGAAGTTCGATCCCGAGCTCGGTCAGGTGGCGGACGCGCTCGACGAAGCTTGTCGGATAAATGATGTTCGCCGGCTCGGCGACCAGCTCGCGCGTCAGCGCAACCCCCTCGGCGAGGGGTGCGTAGCGCTCGGCCCAGCGCGCTTCGGCGCCGTCGGGTGCGCCGACGATGGTAATCGTAGCGAGCGTCGGCTTCTGCTTGTCCTTGAGGCGGGTGCGGTAGCGGTCGTGGCGCCACGAGCGAAGCACCGCCCCAAGCGCAACCCGAGCCGCGCCATCGGCGTCGAACGACGCGCCGCCCAGGTCGATCACCGCCGAGACTTCGCCCGACGTCAGAAGTTTCGCAACCGCCGTTCCGCCAAGCTTTTCGGCGCCCTCGCCGGTCTGGGCTTCGCTGCCGATCCCGACCAGCAGCAGGCGGCGCCCGCCATCGCTGTCGAGATAATGATCGGCGCTGGTGCCGGCCTCGCCATCGAACCGCTGGCGCTTCATCGCTGCCTCGAGCGCCGCCCGTGGAGCGCCGATCGCGTCGAGCGCGCCGCGGTCAGCGCCGGGAATTGGGACGACGAGGCTATGGTCGCCCGACGGGCGCTGATCGGCGAAGCGAATCTGCATGAGGGTTCCTAGAACAAAGCGATAAGGTGTTACCGCGCTCCTTAAGCGTCGCTTGGCGCAATGGCAAAGCGGGCGGTCCGGCTGGCGATTTGCGGCTTGGCGAGCGAGATGCGATAGGCCAAGGCGCAGGCAATGAAGCGACCGGGCGGGAACAAGGTGAATCCAAGACTGGCATGCTGGACCGCGCTGCCGTTACTGCTTGCCTGGGCAAGCGCGGCGCAGTCGGCCGAAACCGCCGCGGCGCTGGTCCAGGAGGTGCCGTCCCCCGCCGCCGCTGCTCCCGCCCCCGTTGCGGTCGGCGCCGATGTGGTCGATTTCAGCGCCGACCGGGTGAGTTACGACGACAATAGCGATCTGGTCGTCGCCGAGGGCCGTGTCCGGATGAACCGCGAGGGCTATTACCTCGCGTCGGATCGGATCGAATGGAACCAGCGCAGCGGCGAGGTGGTCGCGATCGGCAATGTCGTCGTTCTGTCGCCCGAAGGCGATCGCATTGTCAGCGAGCGCGTCGTGCTCGACGATAGCTTGCGCGACGGGACGGTCGAAAATCTGCTGGTCGTGCTCGACAGCGGCGGGCGTCTCGCGGCGCAGCGGGCAACGCGGACCGACGGAACGCTTCAGCTCGAACAGGCGATCTACAGCCCGTGCCCGACCACGGGGCCGACCGGCTGCCCGCGCAAGCCGAGCTGGTCGATCACTGCCGCTCGAGTGACCCGCGACCCGGTGCGCGGACGGCTGCGGTTCGAGGGCGGCCGGCTCAACCTGCTCGGCCTGACCTTGCCGCTGTTGCCGGTGTTCAGTGTCAGCGACGGTAGCAATGATCAGGCGGCAAGCGGGATATTGATGCCCAATTTCAGCCTGTCGAACTCGAACGGGGTCGAGATCAACGTCCCATATTACTTGCGGCTTGCAGACAATCGCGACCTGACGATCACGCCGCATGTCTATTTGAAAACGCTCCCGGCGCTCGAAACGCGCTGGCGGCATCTGACCGGGATCGGTGCCTATCAGCTCGGCGCGTTCGTGACTCATGGCAAGGTCGACCGTGTCGACCGTATCTCGCTGATCGGCGCGGACAATGGCTCGCAGCGCGGGATCCGCGCTTATTTCGAGGGCAATGGGCGGTTCCAGTTCAACCCGCTGTGGAGCCTGACGTCGTCGTTCCGGGTGGCGACCGACAAGACCGTCACGCGCCGTTACGACATCACCCGCGACGAGCGGCTGCGCAGTTTCGTCGATCTGGAGCGGATCACGCCGGACAGCTATGTTTCGATTGCCGGCTGGGCATTCCAGGGACTGCTTGCAGACGATGTCCAGCGGCAGTTCCCGATCGCGCTGCCGGCGATCGACGCGCGGCTGCGCCTTGCCGACCCGCTGCTCGGCGGCAAGATCGAGCTTCAAGCGAACAGCCTCGCAATCCTGCGCATCGACGGCCAGGACACGCAGCGCGCGTTCGCAAGCGCGCGTTGGGATATGCGGCGGCTGACCCCGATGGGCCAGGAACTGACCCTCACTGCGTACGGCCGCGGCGATGTCTATCATAGCAGCGACAGCGAACTGACCGAGATCGCTTTCTATCGCGGCGAGGACGGCTGGCACACCCGCGCGATCGGCGCGCTCGCCGCCGACGTTCGCTGGCCGCTGATCGGGTCGCTGTTCGGTGGCACCCAGCGCCTCGTCCCGCGGCTTCAACTGGTCCTGACGCCGCCGTCGCGCAACCTCGCCATCCCGAACGAGGACGCGCGCTCGATCGAGCTCGAGGACAGCAATTTGTTCGCGCTCAACCGCTTCTCCGGATATGACCGCTGGGAGGATGGGTCGCGCGTCACCTACGGCGTCGAATGGTTCCTCGATCGCGCCAATTGGTCGATCCAGAGCGTCGTCGGCCAGAGCTACCGGCTCACGCGCAGTCCGGCGCTGTTTCCGGACGGGACCGGACTGACCGACCGGCTATCGGACATCGTCGGCCGCACGCGGGTGCAATTTGGCCGGCTGGTCGATGTCACCCACCGCTACCGCGTGGACAAGGACAATCTGGCGGTGCGTCGCAACGAGCTCGACCTGACCGTCGGGACCGATCAGACCTACCTCCAGTTGGGCTACCTTCGCCTCGACCGCGACATCAGCCGCTCGATCGAGGATTTGCGCGACAAGGAGGAGCTTCGCCTCGCCGGCCGCGTCAAATTCCTCAATTATTGGTCGATCTTCGCCGCGACGGTGTTCGATCTCACCAGCGCGCGTGAGGATCCGTCGAGCGGGGCCGACGGATTTCGGCCGGTTCGCCTGCGGCTTGGACTGAATTACGAGGACGACTGCCTGGACCTTGGAGTCTCGTGGCGGCGCGACTATGAGGAAATCGGCGACTTCCGCAAAGGCAGCACCCTGTCCTTCACCATAGCCTTGAAGGGCCGGGGTCGCTAAGCTGACGTTCAGCGGGCGGAGAATAACGCACGTCACATCATTGCGTTGCACTTTAAGGAATTTTCGAGTGGCTTTTGGAAAAACATATCCGGCGAAGCGATCGCGCAAGCTGATGCTGCTTGCCTCGCTCGGGGTCATCGCGACCGGCGCCGCTCTCGCCCAGGACGCCGCGCCGGTCGACAGCACGGCGGCGCTTCGCCTGCCCGAGAATCCGGTGATTTTCTATGGCGCCGCGCTTCCGCAGATCGTCAAGGCCACCGCGATCGTCAACGGCGAGGTGATCACGCAGACCGATATCGACCAGCGAATCGCCTTGCTCTCGATCGCCAATGGTCAACAGGTGCCGGCGGACGAGCTCGAGCGGCTTCGCCAGCAAGTGTTGCGCAACCTGATCGACGAAACGCTCCAGATCCAGGCGGCCAAGGGCGAGGAAATCACCGTCCCCGCCGCGGACATCGACCGCACCGTGGTTCGCGTCGCGGGCAATGTGAAGCAGACCCCCGAGCAGATGGCGGCCTATCTCGCTGCCAACGGTTCGTCGATTCGGTCGATCCGGCGGCAGATCGAGGGCGAGATCGCCTGGCGCCGATTGCAGAGCGCGACAATCGAGAATGGCGTCAGCGTCGGCGACGACGAGGTCAAGGCGGTGATCGACAAGCTCCAGGCAACCAAGGGAACCGAAGAATTCCGGATCGGCGAGATCTTCCTGCCCGCGAACACCGCCAATCGCGGCGAAGTGCTCGCCAGCGCCCAGAAGATCACCGCGTCGCTCCAGCAGGGTGCCTCGTTCGCGGGCTATGCGCGCCAATATTCGGAAGCCTCGACCGCCGCCGTCGGTGGCGACCTCGGCTGGGTACGCCCCGAGCAATTGCCCGAGCCGATCGCGGTGACGGTTCGCCGGATGGCTCCCAATTCGCTGTCGGCACCGATCGAGATCCCAGGCGGCTATTCGATTGTCGCGGTGCTCGACAAGCGCAAGGTGCTGACTGCCGATCCGCGCGCCGCGGTGCTCAATCTGAAACAGGTGTCGATTCGCCTTCCGACTGGCACGCCCGCGGCAGTCGCCACTGCGACCGTTGCCCGCTTTGCCGAGGCAGCGCAGAAGGTTGGCGGTTGCGGCGGTGCTGAAAAGCTCGCTTCGGACTTCAAGGGCGAGGTGGTCCAGTCGGACGAGGTCAAGATGCGCGATCTGCCCGCGCCGCTTCAGGAAATGATGATGCCGATGCAGGTCGGCCAGGCAACCCGTCCGTTCGGATCGATCGAGGAGGGCGTTCGCGTACTCGTGATGTGCGGCCGCGACGAAATCGATGCCTCGGCGCCGACCTATGACCAGGTCTATGCCCAGCTCAACGAGGAACGAGTCAATCTTCGCGCTCGGCGCTACCTGCGCGACCTGCGCCGCGATGCGGTGATCGATTATCGCTAGCGCATGACGCAACTGCCCCTCGCCGTTTCGCTCGGCGATCCCGCCGGGATCGGTCCCGAGGTCGTCGGCAAATGCTGGGATCATCGCAGCCGGTTCGGACTGTCGCCGTTCGTCGCAATCGGCGACCCGCGCAGCTTGGCAGCGGTGTGGGACGGGCCGATCGTGACCATCGAGGACGCGCGCGAGGTCGATAGCGCTTTCGACGTCGGCCTGCCGCTGTGGCCGATCGCCGCCGCAGAGCGCGACGTGCCGGGCTGTCCGAGCGTCGCCGGGGCGCATTGTTCGCTCGACGCGCTCGAGCTCGCGGTGGGATTGGCGCGCTCGGGGACTGCAGCCGCGGTCGTCACCGGCCCGGTATCGAAGGAACAGCTCTACCGGATCGGCTTTGCCCATCCCGGACAGACCGAGTTCGTCGCCGAACGGTGCGGCGTATCCCCGGCCAATGTCGTGATGATGCTTGCCGGGCCCAGCCTGCGCACCGTTCCGGTCACTACCCATTTGCCGCTTGCCGACGTGCCGGCGGCACTCAGCATTTCCTTGATCGAAGCCCGCGGGCGAGCCGCCTTGCGCGGATTGCAGCGCAGTTTCGGCATAGCCGAGCCGCGGCTTGCGGTTGCCGGGCTCAACCCCCACGCGGGCGAGAATGGCGCGTTGGGGCGGGAGGAAATCGAGCTGATCATTCCCGCGATCGAGGCGCTGCGCGCGGAGGGCTGGCACGTCACCGGGCCCCACCCCGCCGACACCATGTTCCATGCCGCGGCGCGCGCGCGTTACGACGCGGCCTTGTGCATGTATCACGACCAGGCGCTGATTCCGTTGAAGGCGCTCCATTTCGAGGACGGGGTCAACATCACGCTCGGGCTGCCGATCGTGCGCACCGCGCCCGACCACGGCACCGCGTTCGACATTGCCGGCAATGATCGCGCCGACCCCCGCGCCATGGCCGCGGCGATGCGCCAGGCGGAGGCAAGCGTCGCTCACCGCGCCGCCGGGCGGGGATGAGCGAAGAGCAGCCGGTTCCCGAACCGCTTCGGGAAGTCGTCGCGCGCCACGGGCTGTCGGCGTCGAAGGCACTGGGTCAGAATTTCATCCTCGACCGGCAATTGCTGGCGCGGATAGCAGCGATCCCGGGACTTGGCCCCGGCGACCGGGTTTATGAGGTCGGGCCGGGACCGGGCGGGCTTACTCGCGCGCTGCTCGACACCGGTGCAAGCGTGGTCGCGGTCGAACGCGACCGGCGCTGCCTTCCGGCGCTTGCCGAACTCGCCGAGGAGTTCGACGGGAAGCTCGATCTGATCGAGGGCGACGCGCTAATGATCGACGAGCGCGCCCAGGTTGGAGACGACGCGCACGTCGTCGCCAACCTCCCGTACAATATCGGAACCGCGCTGCTCCTGCGCTGGCTGAGCGGACCGTGGCCGCCGTGGTGGCGATCGCTGACCTTGATGTTCCAGCGTGAGGTCGCCGAGCGGATCGTGGCGCGCGCCGATGGCGAGCATTACGGCCGGCTGGCGATCGCCTCGCAATGGCGCGCCGAAGCGCGGATCGCGATGACGGTGCATCGCAGCGCCTTCACTCCGCCGCCCAAAGTCGCTTCGGCGGTGGTCCATCTGAAGCCAGCCGGCGAACCGTCCGGAATCGACCCGGCCACGCTCGAGCGGATTACCGCTGCCGCGTTCGGGCAACGGCGCAAGATGCTTCGTCAAAGCCTCAAGGGCGTGCCCCATGCCCTGGCCGCGCTGGCCGAACTGGGAATCGACGAGTGCCGCAGGGCCGAGACCGTGTCGGTCGCCGACTTCATCGCGCTGGCGCGAAAGCTGTCCTAATTGACCTTCTTGGCAGGCGAGGTGGTCGCGGCTGCCATCGCCGGACCGCGGGCGATCGCCGCACCGAGCAGCGCAACCTGCGGGCAACCCGCCGGGCATAGCTTCTGCAGTTTTGCAAGATTTGCACGAGCCCGCGGCAAGGCGCCAAGCTCGACCATCGCTTCGCCCTGGACCGTGATCGCGTCGCGATCGGCCGGCTCGAGCGCAAGCGCCTTGTTGGTCAAGCGAATCGCCTGGCCGAACAGGCGCTGCTTGATCGCGACGCGGGCCATGGTGACGAACGCGGCGCGGTTGCGCGGATCGACCGCGAGCGCGGTTTCAAGCGCATCGTCGGCGGCGATGAAGTTGCCCGCGGCAAGCGCGGCCTCGCCCTGCTTGAGCAGCTCAAGCGACTTTGGTGAAATCTGGTCGTCGGGACGCTGCCCGTGAACCGATACCGCCAACGTCGAGGTTGCCAGGCCGAGCATCAACACGAGGGGACTGAACCGCATCATCTTCTCCAACCAATCGCGCCACTCTAACACGGTGCCACGAACCGCGCGATGAAAAACCCGTCGGTGGCATCGTGGGCGGGGGTCAGCAGACGACCCGGCCCGTCGGCTCGACCACCGTCGAAAACGACATCCTGCAATGTCCAAGATGAATGGCGCCCTAAGAAGTTCCGCGCCTGGTCCGCGCCCTCGCGGGCAAGCAGCGAACAGGCTGCATACACCAGCGCGCCGCCAGGGCGGACCAGCGGGACGGCAAGATCGAGCAATCGCTCCTGGAGCCGAGCGACTCGTTCGAGCCGTTCCGGGGTCAGCCGCCAGCGTCCTTCCGGGTTTCGGCGCCAGGTCCCCGATCCGCTACAGGGCGCATCGACCAGCACGAGGTCGGCCTTGCCGGCGAGGTCGCCAAGCATCGCAGCCTCGCGCCCGGAATCGATCAGCCTAGTGGTGATCGCCGCCCCGGCCCGAGCCGCGCGCGGTGCGAGCTTGGCGAGGCGGTCCCGGTTGGTGTCACAGGCGACGATGGTCGCCGCGGGTGCCGCCGCGGCCAGCGCCAGCGCCTTCCCGCCAGCCCCGGCGCAGAGGTCGATCAGGGTCTGGTCGCCATGAGGAGCGCAGGCGCGCGCGATCAGCTGGCTGCCCTCGTCCTGGACTTCGACCAGGCCGTCGGCGAATTCGGGTCGGTCGTCGATCTTGGTGTCGGCGGCGAGGCGGAGACCCCAGGGGCTGAGCGCGGTCAAAAGCGCCTCGGGAAATGCGGCGGCCATCGCATCGCGGCTGGTTCGCGCAAGATTGACGCGCAGGTCGAGCGGCGCCCGTTCGAGCAGCGCGGGCAATTCCTCGGGCATGACCAGCGGCGAAAGCTCCGCTTCGATCCAGCGCGGGACAATAGCAGCGCGGCTGCTTTCCTCGCCGTCCCGCCGCGATTCGGGACCATGCGCCGATCCGTCGAACAAAGCGGCGAGTTCGCGATCCTCGTCGGCAACGCCGAGCAGCGCCGAGCGCCCGCTCGCCGGACGTTCGCTCGAGCGCCGGATTGCGCGATAGACCAGTTCGCGAACCGCTTTCCGGTCCTTCGATCCGGCATAGCGCCGGGTCTTGAAATAACGCTGGACAAGCGAGTCCGCGGGTGGACCGTCGTCGCGCGCCGCGGCGATCACCAAATCGAGGATTTCGATCGCGGCCTGCACGCGAGCCGACGGGTTCATCGGCTCATTCCGCTTGAGGGGCGCGTGCTCGAATGCCACTGTGGTCGCGCTTCAGCGAGGATTATTCGCCAATGAAATTGCTTCACACCATGCTCGCCTTGATTCTCGTGCCAGCGGCAGCAAGCGCTGCCGACATTTCGACCAGGCGCCTCAAGGACCATGTCCGCATCCTTGCCAGCGATCGATTCCATGGTCGCGGCCCGGCGCAGATCGGCGAGAAGCCAACGCTCGACTATCTCGTCGCGCGAATGAAGGCGGCCGGGCTTTCTCCCGCAGGACCCGGCGGATCCTGGCTTCAACCTGTGCCGATGATCCGGATAAACCGCACTTCGGCGGCTTTTTCGGCACGCGTCGGCGATCATGTCGTGCCGCTCCGCTCGGGCGTGGAAGTTTCGGCGACCGCTTCGGCCGCGGGCCGGACCTTGCTCGCCAACGCGCCGATGGTGTTCGGCGGCTACGGAGTGATCGACCGCAAGCTCGGCTTCGATCCGTTCGACGGAGTCGACCTCAAGGGCAAGGTGGTCGTCATGCTGTGGGGCGATCCGGACGTCGAGGCCGGGCGCGACCTCGGCTTTGGCGGACGCGCGCAGACGTTTGCCGGGCGAACCGGGGAAAAGGTCGCGGCACTGCAAGGACGCGGGGTCGTGGGGATCGTCACGATCCACGAGGATTTCCCGGCGAGCTATCCCTTCGCGCAGCTCGCCAAGGGCGACGCGGTTCCACTTCACATGCTCGACAATGGCCAGCCGATCCCGACCCGCGGCGATGTCCGCCTGGTGATTCGCGGCGATGTCGCGATCGACCTGTTCCGCCGCGCCGGGCTCGACTTTGCGCGGCTGAAACGGCGCGCCCAGGAAAAAGGATTCCGCGCGGTGCCGATCCGCGACGCACGGCTCAGCGCCGACGTCACTGCGACCGGCGAACGCATCGTCAGCCATAATGTCGTCGGGATGCTCAAGGGCACCGACAGGGCCGCCGAGACCTTGCTCTACGGCGCCCATTGGGACGCCTATGGCAAGAATGCGTTCGATCCCCCTTCCGACCGCACCCGCAATGGAGCGATCGACAATGCGCTCGGCACCGCCGAACTGCTCGAGATCGCGCGCGCCTTCGCCAAGGGCCCGAGGCCGCGCCGTTCGATCCTGTTCGCGGGCTGGACCGCCGAAGAAAAAGGCCTGCTCGGCGCGACCTGGTATGCGGCGCACCCGCTCAGGCCACTCGCCACGACCGCAGCCGTGCTCAACCTCGACCCGCACATCGCGCTTGGCCGGGCGCGCAACCTCGACCTGATCGGGCCGGGTCGAACCCCGCTCGAGGCCGACCTTGCCCGTGTCGCGCGCGCCAGGGGCCTTCGCCTCGACAATGAGGTCAATAGCGAAGCCGGCTGGTATTTCCGCTCCGATCACTACGCCTTCGCGGCCAAGGGCGTGCCGACGGTCTATTTTCGCGCCGGCAAGGACCTGATCGACGGCGGCCGCCCCAAGGGCGAAGCGCTCGCGGCGGCGTATAACGCGCGCTGCTACCACCAGACCTGCGACGAGGTGGACCCGCGCTGGACTCTCGGCGGCGCGGCGCAGGAAGCGGAGGTGGCACTCGCGCTTGGCCGCGAAATCGCCAACAGCGACCGCTGGCCCGGCTGGAACCGTGGAGCGCCGTTCGCAGCGATTCGCGCCGAGACCGACGCCGCGCGCCGATGAGTCGGGCTCAGCGCGTCGGATAATTGGGCGCTTCGCGAGTGATGGTGACGTCGTGGACATGGCTTTCGCTCAGGCCGGCATTGGTGATTCGAATGAAGCGCGCCCGCGCCTGGAGGTCCGCAATCGTGACCGAGCCGGTGTAGCCCATTGCTGCTTTCACCCCGCCGACCAATTGATGGACGATATCGCGCACCGGGCCGCGAAACGCGACCTGCCCTTCGATGCCTTCGGGGACGAGCTTGAGCTGGTCCTTGATGTCCTGCTGGAAATAGCGGTCGGCCGAGCCGCGCGCCATCGCACCGACGCTGCCCATCCCGCGATAGGATTTGAATGCCCGGCCCTGGTACAGGAAGGTGTCGCCGGGCGCTTCCTCGGTGCCGGCCAGGAGCGACCCGATCATTACCGTCGAAGCCCCGGCCGCGAGCGCCTTAGCGGCGTCCCCCGAAGTGCGGATGCCGCCGTCCGCGATGACCGGGATGCCGGCCTCGGCGGCGGCCTTCGAAGCAGCCATGATCGCGGACAATTGCGGAACCCCGACTCCGGCGACGATCCGAGTGGTGCAGATCGAGCCGGGGCCGATTCCGACCTTGATCGCGTCGGCCCCTGCCCCGGCAAGCGCGCGCGCCGCCTCGGCGGTGGCGACATTGCCGGCGATGACCTGGACGCTGTTCGAGATTTTCTTGACCCGCTCGACCGCGCGCGCAACGTCGATGTTGTGGCCGTGCGCGGTGTCGATGACGATGCAATCCACCCCGGCGTCGATCAGCGCTTGCGAACGTTCGAACCCCTTGTCGCCGACCGTGGTCGCGGCCGCGGCGCGCAAGCGGCCCTCCGCGTCTTTGGTCGCGTGCGGACTGGCGACTGCTTTTTCGATATCCTTGACGGTGATCAGCCCGACGCAATGATCTTCTTCGTCGACCACCAGCAGTTTCTCGATCCGCCGCTGGTGGAGCAGGCGCCGCGCCTCCTCCTGGCTGGTGCCGAGCGGGACGGTGGCGAGATTGTCCGCGGTCATCAATTCGCGCACCGGCTGGCGCGGGTTTTCGGCGAAGCGCACGTCGCGGTTGGTGAGGATACCGGCGAGCTTGCCCGACGCCTCGACGATCGGGATCCCCGAAATGCGATGGAGCTTCATCAGTTCGAACGCTTCGGCGAGCGTCTGATCGGGGGTCATGGTGATCGGATTGACCACCATCCCGCTCTCGAAGCGCTTGACCGCGCGCACCGCGTCGGCCTGCTCGTCGATGCCGAGATTGCGGTGAATCACCCCGATTCCGCCGAGCTGGGCAAGCGCGATCGCCATGTCGACTTCGGTCACCGTGTCCATCGCCGCCGACAGCAACGGGATATGGAGCGGGATCGCGCGGGTCAGGAACGTGCTGGTATCGGTACCGCTCGGCAGCACCGAGGATTCGAGCGGCTGGAGCAGTACGTCGTCGAACGTCAGCCCGAGGGGAATGTCGTCATGGAGATGGTCGGCCATGCGCGCCTTTGGCAGGACGAGAGCGATTCGCCAAGTGTTAGCGGGCGGCGCGCGCCAATAGCCGCCGCGCGGACTCGACGTGCATCGTCTCGATCATCGCCCCTTCGAAGCGCTCGGCTCCTCCGGTCGCTGCCGCGACCAGCCGCTCGGCACGCGCGATTTCGTCGGCCGAAGGCGCGAAAGCGGAATGGCAGGCGGCGATCTGATCGGGGTGGATGAGGCTTTTCCCATCGAATCCGAGCCGGCGGCTCTCGGCACATTCGGCGGCGAGCCCAGTCTCGTCTTCGAGGCGATTGTAAACGCCGTCGAACGCCGGGATTTCGGCAGCGCGCGCCGAGATCAGGATGAACTGGAGCGCGGCCTGCAACGGACCGCGACCCGCGCCCGGCGGAAGCTTGAGGTCGGCGGACAAATCATTGGTACCGGCGATCAGCGCCGCGGCCACCTTTGCTACTTCGGGCGCCGCGAGCACGCCCGCGGCGGTTTCGATCATCGCTGCGACGGGGCGCGAGACCGCCGCCGCAACCGCGTCGATCTCGCTTGCTGAGCAGACGCGCGGGACGATCACGAGGCCGGCGCGCGAGCCTGCGACCGCGGCGAGGTCATCGGCCTGCCACTCGCTCGCCGTGCCGTTGATCCGAATTGCGACCGGCATCGGCCAGTCCTCGGCGACCGCTGCGACCGCTGCTGCCCGCGCGCTGGCCTTGTCGGCCGGCTTGACCGCATCCTCGAGATCGAGAATCACGAGATCGGCCGCGCTCGCGCGAGCCTTCGAGATCGCCCGCGGATTGCTTGCGGGAAGGAACAGCAAAGCGCGTTTGTCGAAAAGGTCGAGGTCGAGGCGGTCCATTTGCCGATTTTCCTTCCCGCAGAGGCCAAGCGCTTGCATCATGGCGGCAATCCAAGGGGAAAGTCATGCTTACAATTTTCATGATCGCGATCGCCGTGCTGGTGCTGCTGTTCGTCATGATGGCGGTCAAGATCGTTCATCAGGGCCATCGCTACACGATCGAGCATTTCGGGCGGTTCGTTCGGGTCGCCCAGCCCGGCTTCAACTTCGTCCCGCCCTTTTTCTATCGGGTTGGACACAAGATCAATGTGATGGAGCAGGTGGTCGACATTCCCGGCCAGGAGATCATCACCAAGGACAATGCGATGGTCGCCGTCGACGGGGTGGTCTTCTTCCAGGTGCTCGACGCGGCCAAGGCGGCGTATGAAGTCAGCGACCTCTATGCAGCGATCATGGCGCTCTCGACCACCAATCTGCGCACGGTGATGGGCTCGATGGACCTCGATGAAACGCTGTCCAAGCGCGACGAGATCAACGCCCGCCTGCTCAACGTCGTCGACCATGCAACCGAGGCGTGGGGGGTCAAGATTACCCGCGTCGAATTGAAGGACATCCGCCCGCCCGCCGACATCGTCAACGCCATGACCCGCCAGATGAAGGCCGAGCGCGAAAAGCGCGCCTCGATCCTCGAAGCCGAGGGCGCGCGTGCCTCGGAAATCCTTCGCGCCGAGGGCCAGAAGCAGAGCCAGATCCTTGAATCCGAGGGCCGCAAGGAAGCCGCCTTCCGCGACGCCGAAGCACGCGAACGCTCCGCCGAGGCCGAGGCCAATGCGACCAAGTCGGTCAGCGACGCGATCGAGAGCGGCAGCGTCCAGGCGATCAATTACTTCATCGCCCAGAAATATGTCGAGGCGATCGGGCTGTTCGCAACGTCGCCAAATGCCAAGACGATCCTGTTCCCGGTCGAGGCGACCCAATTGATGGGCACGCTCGGCGGGATCGGCGAGCTTGCGCGGGAAGCGATCGGCGAAGGCATGTCGAAGTCCGCCGCCAAGCCCAAGCCCGCCGCAACGCCGGGCCGGGGCGCCATCCCCGGCGTCCCCGGCGTACCGCGGGTCGAAGGGTGATGCTGGCTGATCTCGAACCCGGCTGGATCTGGGCGATCGGCGGGGTCCTGCTGCTCATCGCCGAAGTCATCGCGCCGGGATTTTTCCTGCTGTTCATCGGCGCGGCGGCGATCGCGACCGGATTGTTCACCTTGCTGTTCGACCTCGACACCGCGCCGCAACTGGTGCTGTTCGCGCTGTACACGGCGCTGGCGGTGATGCTCGGCAAGCGCTTCTACGCCCAGCCCGACACCGCGGACGACAATCTGAAGCTCAACGATCCGGGCAAAAGGCTGGTCGGGAAAAGCGTTCTGGTGGTCGATCCGGTCGACGAGCATGGCGGACGAGTCAAAGTAGGCGATAGCGAATGGAGTGCGCGCGGCGGCCCCGCGGCGACCGGTGAGCGGGTGACGATCACCGGCGTGGACGGTAATTGCCTGACGGTCACTGCGAGTGCGCGTCTGATTGACTGACGAGGGAGTATGGCGATGATTCAATATCGTTTTTCGCGGCGCGAAGCGGTTGCGACCTTGTCCGCGGGGGTCGCCGCGGTCGCCCTGCCCGGCTGCGCGCCCAGGCTCGCCGGTGCTGCGCGGGTGACGAGCGACCCCGCAGCAACGTCGCTGCTCGATTCCTTCGCCGAAAACCTGCTCGCGCTGCAGCCTGAAAGTGCCACTTCGCTCGGCCTCGACACCGGCGCGCGCGCGCTTCTTCGTTCGCGACTGTCGGATCGCAGTCCGGCCGGGCAGCAGCGCATCGCCGCGATCCTGCGCGCCGACCTGGCCAGCGCGCAGGCGATCGATACTTCCGCGCTCAGCCATCCCATCCGCACCAGCGTCGAAGTCGTTCGGTCGGCCTATCGCACCGCGCTCGACGGGTTCGCTCTGCCCTATGGCGATGTCGCGGTCGGCGGGTGGCGCAACACGCCCTATGTCGTGATCCAGAACGTCGGCGCCTACCTCGACGTGCCCCGCTTCCTCGACGCCGACCATCCGATCCGCAACGCCGCCGATGCCGAGGCCTATCTTGCGCGGCTCGAAAGTTTTCCAGCCCAGCTCGACGGCGAATTGCTGAGGCTGAAGGCGACCGCCGCGCAGGGCGTAATCGCGCCGTCCTTCCTGATCGACAAGGCGACCGGCCAGCTTCGCCAGAGCGTCAAGGCAGCGCGCAGCGGCGGCGGGCTGGTCGAGTCGATCGTCCGGCGAACCAAGGACATTCGCGGCAGTTGGGGCCCGCGAGCGGCAGCGATCGCGCGGGAGAAAGTCGCGCCGGCGCTTCAACGCCAGCTCGACGAACTCAACCGCCAGCGCAAGTTCGCGACGACCGACGCTGGGATGTGGGCTCGGCCCGGCGGCGACGCGTTTTACGCCTGGGCGTTGCGCGCCTCGACTACCACTCGCCTGACTCCCGACGAAATTCACGCGATGGGACTGGCGCAGGTCGGCGAGCTCCAGGCGCAGATGAACGTGATCCTCAACGGGCTCGGCCTGACCAGGGGCACAGTGGGCGCGCGAATGACGGCGTTGGGCGACGACCCGCGCTTCCTGTTCCCCGACAATGACAAGGGCCGCGCCGAAATCCTCGCTTTCATCCAGCAGCGCCTGATCAAGATTCGCACAGTCATGCCTCGCGCGTTCGCGACCCTGGTCAAAGGCAATCTCGAGGTTCGCCGCTTGCCGCCCGAGGAGGAACCCGGGGCGCCCGGGGCTTATGGCGGACCCGGATCGATCGACGGCCTGATCCCGGGCAAATTCTGGATCAACCTCGGCACGACCAAATTGCACAGCCGCTACAGCCTGCCGACACTCACGCATCACGAGGCGATCCCGGGTCACGTCTGGCAGGGCGAATATTCGAACCAATTGCCGACAATCCGCGCAATGCTCGCGTTCAATGCCTATTCCGAAGGCTGGGCGCTTTACGGTGAGCAGCTCGCCGACGAGCTCGGCGTCTATGACGGCGACCCGGTCGGCCGGCTCGGCTATCTCCAGTCGATCGCGTTTCGCGCGTGCCGGCTGGTGGTCGATACCGGACTGCACGCCAAGCGCTGGACGCGGAGCAATGCGATCGACTGGTTCGCGACGACCAACGGCTCGGGCCGCGAGGAAGTGGCGAGCGAGGTCGACCGCTATTGCAGCTGGCCCGGCCAGGCATGCGGCTACAAGGTCGGGATGAACGAGATCAATCGCCAGCGCCAACGTGCCCGCGCGACGCTCGGAACGCGCTACGATTTGCGCTTGTTCAACGACACGGTGGTCAAGGGCGGTAACGTCCCGCTCGACGTCCTTGCCAAGAACATCGACGCCTACATCGCGGCGTCAAGGCGCGCTTGATGGCTCGCTGACGCCTGCTTTCGGGAGATGGCAGTTGAAGCACAGAGCGACAGCGTTCAGAAGGTGTCGCGCATCCCTCCGAAGAAGTTGATGGGCCGTTCGCTCCTGAAGGAGTCATTCAGAGACTTCACGATGATCGGCTGACCATAGTTGCCGTGACGGAGAGCTCCGAAGAAATCATTCTCCGGGTTCATCGAAATATACAGGAAGTGGGCATTTGCCGCCGCCGCCGCATTGCGCAACAAGCTGGCAAGATTGCCGCCGGGTTTCAAATCAAAGGTGCCGACTTCCAGGAATTTGACCGGAAACCCAAGCTTGTGCCGCCGGCGTATTTTACCCCATAAACGCCCGTCGACAGTTTCGCTGGAGATGATTGCGCCATCCTCGTCCGAACGCTTTTTCCATGCAAGCACGTCTGAAAAGCTCGGGTCCAGTGCGGCTCTGCTGGTGACTCCATTTGCCGCAAGCGCCCTTCCAAACAGGAACGGGATGCACGCGATCCTGAAATTGAAGAATTCAAGCTGCGAGTAGCCGAGCTTCTTGACGAACAGGGGATGCGATACGGGGTTCGGGAAGCCGAAAATGAAGGTTGCGCCGCTACCCGCCAATTCCGTCTCCGCATAGGCCATCAATTTCGGCCAATATCCTTTGCCGCGATGATTAGCGTCGGTTGCGCTGAAACCGGACTGGTAGCCAATCGCCTCTTCCTTCGTTGCTCCGTCACTGCTCGCGAAGCGGGTCCGCATGAAGGCGTTCATCGTCACCAGCTCGCCGCCGACGAAGCCGCCGAACACTTTGGTGGTGCCCGAATCGAAATCGATCGTTTGAAGGATTGTCTCGGCCGACCTCGTGCCGCCAAGCTCATTACCGACGAGTTCGGCGACCCTGTTTTTCAAGGGGTCGGAACCGTAGATGTCGACCGCTGAAAACTCGATCTCGGCCATGGCAATCCTCATAAGGTCGTATAGGGCGGCTCATTCGGCGTCAGCGCGACGCGGTTGAGGTCGTGATAGGATCGATGTGACTGGCTTGCACCTTCTAAAGCCGAGGACCGCCTGGGCGACCGCAATTCACCTGCGCGATGAACTGTCCTTGCCGCTCGACGGCGAACCCGACTTCGTCCTCAGGACGAGGAAGTTCTTCCGCAACCCACGGCAGCCGCACACCATCGCGGACCCGTTCCTGTTCGAGGACCAGGGTCGAACCTACGTCTTGTTCGAAACCCAGGTCGGCGATGACTTCGGTCGCATCGAGGCGGCGGAGGTCACCTCGGCGGGACCGAAGCACCTGGGCGTCATCCTGTCCGAACCTTTTCACCTATCCTATCCGTCCGTTTTCCGAATCAAGGACCAAATCTACCTGATGCCCGAATGCGCGGGTTCGGGAGAGATGAGGCTTTATCGGTTCGAGCAATTTCCCCGGAACCCCATATTTGTGCGCAGCCTGAAATCGGGCAAGTTCGCGGATCCGTCACCGATCGTGGTGGACGGAACGCTGTTCATCTTTGCGACTACCGCCGACGGCCTGCAATTATTTCATACCGATGACCCGATCAGGGGTAGCCTTGAACTGCATCCGGCAAGCCCGCTCACGAAGGACCCCGCGTTCAGTCGATGCGGGGGCACGCCATTTCGGCTTGGCCATGTCCTGCTGCGGCCGGCACAGAATTGCGCCGATCAATATGGGTCCAATTTGAACCTGATGCGCATCGAGGAGCTGACCAGGGACCGCTATCGAGAAAGCATCTTCCAGCAGGATATCTTCGAATGCGAGCACGACTGGAATGCCGAGGGCGGGCATCACCTCAGCGTCGCGAAGTTCGAGGGGCGGTACGCAGTCGCGGTCGACGGCCAGGCGCGCGACCATGATGTCAATCGGATAGTTTCGCGTCTGTGGATGATCGCCAGCGGCAAGCGGCGGCGCTGAAGCCGTCGCAGCCGGGAGGCCGATCAGGCGGCGATCTTCGGTCCCGCCTGTCGAACGCCTTCCTCGACGTGGCTTTCGAATTCGGCGAAATTGTCGATGAACAGTTCGACCAGCTTGGTCGCCGTGCGGTCATAGTCTTGCTTGTCGTCCCACGTCGAACGCGGGTCGAGAATCGCGCCGTCGACGCCCGGCACGGCGATCGGAACGTCGAAGCCGAAATTGTCGTCCTTGCGAAACTCGGCCTGGTTCAGACTGCCGTCGAGCGCGGCGTTGAGCAGCGCGCGCGTGGCCTTGATCGGCATCCGCTTGCCGGTGCCATATTTGCCGCCGGTCCAGCCGGTGTTGACCAGCCAGCAGGTAACTTCGCCGGCGGCGATGCGCTGCTTCAACAGATTGCCGTAGACCGAGGGATGGCGCGGCATGAAGGGCGCGCCAAAGCAGGTCGAAAAGGTCGCCTCGGGCTCGGTCACGCCAATCTCCGTGCCCGCGACCTTGGCGGTGTAGCCGGACAGGAAATGGTACATCGCTTCGTCCGCGGTCAGCCGCGCGATCGGGGGCAAAACGCCGAACGCATCGGCGGTGAGCATCACGATGTTCCTGGGCAGCGGCCCCATGTTCCGGGCGGAACTATTGGGGATGAAGTCGATCGGATAGGCGCCGCGGCTGTTCTCGGCCAACGTCGAATCGTCAAAATCGAGCTCCCGCGTCGTTTCGTCCATCACGACGTTCTCAAGCACCGTCCCGAAGCGCTTGGTGGTCGCGAAGATTTCGGGCTCGGCCTCGGCCGACAGGCGGATCATCTTGGCGTAGCAGCCACCCTCGAAATTGAATACGGCGGTGTCCGACCAGCCATGCTCGTCGTCGCCGATCAAGGTGCGCCTGGGGTCGGCCGAAAGCGTGGTCTTGCCGGTGCCCGACAGGCCGAAGAAGATCGCAGTATCGCCGTTGGGCCCGACGTTCGCCGAGCAGTGCATCGGCATGATGCCCTTTGGCGGAAGCAGGAAATTAAGCAGCCCGAACACCGACTTCTTCATCTCGCCGGCATAAGCGGTGCCGCCGATCAGGATCAGCTTCTTCTCAAGGCTGACCGCGATCACCGTCTCGCTGCGGCAGCCATGGCGTTCGGGGTCGGCGCGGAAGCTCGGCAAGTCGATGATCGTATATTCGGGGACGAACGCGGAGAGCTCGTCGCTGTTCGGCCGCACCAGCATCGTGCGGATGAACAAATTGTGCCAGGCGAGTTCGTTGATCACGCGCACCTTGACTCGATGCTCGGGTTGCGAGCCGCCGTGAAGGTCGGCGACGAACAGCGTTTCCTTAGCGCCGAGCGCCGACAGAAAATCGGCGTGAAGCCGGTCGAAGGCATCGGAATCCATCGGCCGGTTCGACTTGCCCCACCAGACGGGCTCCTCGCTCACGCCGTCGCGAACGACAAACCGGTCCTTCGCCGAGCGGCCGGTATGCGCGCCGGTCTGGACCACCAACGGACCATCCTTCGCGAGACGACCTTCGCCGCGCGCCACCGCTTGTTCGACCAGCGGCGCAGTGGTCAAATTCCAGTGGATCTCGGCATCGGTGTCGATGCCGTGGGCGGCCAAGCCGAAAGCGGGGGTCCGCTCGCTCAACGTCGTTCTCCTGAAATTTGCGCTCACGCGGTTAACGAACGCCGTGGCGATCGTCTGCGAGGGGCCTATACATAGGGCGGCACAAACGGTCAAAGCGCTTACCCGCAGCTTGTTTCACCGCCGCGCCATGCTATCGCCGCGGTCGATGGATCACGCCGCGACCATGCCATGACCCATGTAATCGCGCTGGTCGACGACGACCGCAACATCCTTACCTCGGTTGCGATCGCGCTTCAGACCGAAGGTTTCGTGACCCGGGTCTACACCGACGGGCAAGCCGCTTTGCGCGCGTTCGCCGACAATCCGCCCGACATGGGGGTGTTCGATATCAAGATGCCGCAGATGGACGGGATGGAACTGCTTCGCCGGGTGCGCGAGCTTGGCGGCGAGGTTGGCGCAATGCCGGTGATCTTCCTGACGTCCAAGGATGACGAACTCGACGAGGCATTGGGTCTTGCGATGGGCGCCGACGATTATATCTCCAAGCCCTTCTCCCAGCGCCTGCTGATCGCGCGCATCCGCGCCTTGCTCCGCCGCCAGGACCTCGCCCGCGGAGTTGCTCAATCGGAAGTTTCGGATGAAGCAGAGATCCCTTTACTCGATCGCGGGCGGCTGGTGATGGATCCGGCGCGCCACAAGGTGCTGTGGGATGAGCGCCAGGTGACGCTGACGGTCACCGAATTCCTGATCCTGGAAGCCCTTGCCCAGCGTCCTGGAGTGGTCAAGTCGCGCAACCAGCTGCTCGACGTCGCCTATCACGACGATGTCTACGTCGATGACCGCACCATCGACAGTCACATCAAGCGGATTCGCCGCAAGTTCCGCGCGGTCGACGGTGAGTTCGACGCAATCGAGACATTATATGGCGTCGGGTACAGATTCGGCGAGGAATGACGAGAGCGACCTCGTCCTGGCCTGGTCGGGACGGTGGACGCTTTCGCACCGCATCCTGGCGGTAAACCTCGTCACGATCGTGTTGATCGGGCTCGCGATCGTCTACCTCGATGCCTATCGCAATCAGCTTGCCAAGGAGCGTTCGCGCCAGGTGGCGGCCGAGGCGACCGTCGCGGCGGTCGCGATCCACGCGGTTGCGCCCGCTCGCCGCGAGTCTTTGCTCGCCGCTCTGTCGCGCCACAGCAACAGCCGGCTGCGCTTATACGCTCCCGATGGTCGGCTCGCGCTGGATAGCTGGCGACTGACCGGACCGACTTACCGCCTCCGCGATCCAGCGACCCAGAGCTGGAACAAGGATCTGGCGCGAGCGGTGGATCGTGGCTTCAACACGATCGTCGGGGAAAAATCGCCCGAGGAGTTCATCGAGCCGTCGCCCGACCGGCGCGATGCGTGGAGCGAAGCGCGCGCGGCTCGGATCACCGGCAATGTCGCTGCCGAAATCCGCGAGGCCCCCGAGCTCACCCCGGTGTTCTCGGCCGCCGCCCCGCTCGGCGACGGGAGCGTCCTGCTCGCAACCGACAACGACCGCGCCTTTACTCGAACGGTCCGCAAGCAGAGGCGATCGCTGGCGCTGGCGCTCGGCGTCGTGGCCATCCTGTCGGTGCTTCTCTCGCTCTTCCTGGCACGAACCATCGTTCGCCCCCTGCGACGGATCGCGATCGCGGCGCACCGGGTCCGCCTCGGACGAGCGCGCGAGGTGCGCGTTCCCCGCTTACCCTCGAGGCGCGATGAAATCGGCAGCCTCGCGCGCGCCGTAAGCGACATGAGCCAGTCGCTTCGCTACCGGATCGACAATATCGAGGCATTCGCCGCCGACGTCACGCACGAGCTGAAGAATCCGCTCGCCTCGCTTCGCAGCGCCGTCGACAGCCTCGAACGAGTCGACGACCCCGCCATTCGCGACCAGTTGGTCGACGTCATTCGCCAGGACGTTCTCCGGTTGGACCGGTTGATCGGCGATATCGGCGAGGCCGCGCGCACCGATGCGGAACTCGCCCGCGCCAGCTTCGAGCCGGTCGACCTGGGCAAGCTGATCGGCCAGTTGGTCGGAAGCTGGGAGAGCCGTCGCGAGACCGGTAGCGTGAGGATCGCTTTCGCGCGCCCGCGCCGCGCCAGCGCGATCACGCTCGGCGAGCCGGGGCGGCTGGCGCGAGCGATCGACAATCTCATCGACAATGCGATCAGCTTTTCACCGGCGGGCGGGCTGGTTGAGGTTGCCGCGACGCGGGTCGGGAACCAAATTCGCATTCGGATCGATGACGAGGGGCCCGGCGTTCCGCCCGAGCAGCGGGAGGCAATTTTTAATCGCTTTCATTCAGCAAGGCCTGCGGGCGAATCGTTCGGCCGCCATTCGGGGCTGGGCCTTGCCATCGCCAGGGCGATCGTCGAGGGCCACGACGGGGAGATTGATGTGACCGACCGCGATGATGCTCCCTCGGGAGCCCGCTTTACGATTCGATTGCCGGCAGCGCCCGCCGGCGCGATGGAACGCGCATGAGCATCCGGCTCAGTTCGGAGACCGTGCATGCATCGAGCGTGGCGATCGAGGGTCGAGCGGTGCTGATCACCGGTCCCTCGGGATCGGGCAAGTCGGACCTCGCGCTGCGCCTGCTCGATCGGGGCTTTACGCTGGTCAGCGACGACCAGACGATCGTCAAGAAAATCGGTTCGCGCCTGATTGCTTCGGCTCCGCCGACGATTCGCGGGAAGCTCGAAATTCGCGGGGTCGGGATCGTCGAGATGGACAATGTCGACGAGGTTCCGGTCGCGCTGGTGGTCGAATTGACCAGCGAGATTCAGCGGCTTCCCGACGACAGCCGCGAACGCCCGGTCCTCGGGGTAAGCGTCCCCTTGATCAGCGTCGATGCACTGACCGCTTCGGCCGCGTCCAAGGTCGCACTTGCGCTCGACCGGCTCGGCCTGCGCTTCTGATGAACTCGGCGCGGCGCCTTCCCCTGCCGCGCCTGCTGCTCGTTACCGGCATGTCGGGCGCGGGCAAATCGACCGTGCTCGACGCCCTCGAGGACATGGGCTGGGATTGCGTCGATAATCTGCCGACCGCCTTGCTCGACGATTTCGTCCATGGCGAACGCGCCGCGCGCCAGAAAATGCCGGTCGCCGTCGGAATGGATGTGCGCAGTCGCGGATTTGACGCCAAGGCCCTGCCCGCGTTGCTCAGGTCGATCGAAGGGGTTGCGCCGGAGATTCTCTATCTCGACTGCGCCGGTGCCGAACTGATGCGGCGTTTCGACGAGACGCGCCGCCGCCATCCACTTGCGCCCGATCGGCCCGCCGAGGATGGAATAGCGCGCGAGCGAGGAATTACGGCTCCGCTGCGGCAACTCGCCGACGTGGTGCTCGACACCACCGATCTGAGCCCGGTCGAGCTGCGCGACGAGCTGCTTCGCCGCTACGGGGGCGAAGTCGACCAACCGATCCTCACGCTCGCCTCATTCGGTTTCGCGCGCGGCATCTCTCGCGCGGCGGACCTGGTGTTCGACATGCGCTTCATCGCCAATCCGCACTGGGTCGATGAGCTTCGCTTGCTTACCGGTGAGGAACGGCCGGTCCAGGAATATGTCGCGCGGGATCCCGCCTGGACGCCGACGATGAACCAGATCGAATCGCTGTTAAGCGGCCTCATTCCCCTTTATTGGGCGGCCGGCAAAAGCTATTTGACGGTCGCTTTCGGCTGTACCGGCGGTCGCCATCGGTCGGTCGCCGCGGCGGCCGAAATGGCGCAACGGTTGCGCAGGGCGGGATTTTCGCCGATTGTGCGGCACCGTGACCTCGCTTCGCCGCCGAGCGACACGATCGAGGGACAGGCTGTGAACTCTGACCGCGAATTGAAAAGCGGGCCAGCGACGAAGCGAGTGAGTAAATGATCGGATTAGTGCTGGTGACCCACGGCCGCCTCGCGGTCGAGTTCATCACCGCGATGGAGCATGTCGTCGGCCCGCAAGAGGCGATCGCCGGGATCTGCATCGACGCCGACGACGACATGGAAGTGCGCCGCAAGGACATCGCCGACGCGATCCAGACCTGTGACCAGGGCGACGGAGTGATCATCCTCACCGACCTGTTCGGCGGCACTCCGTCCAACCTCGCGATCAGCTTGATGAAGTCCGAGAATGTCGAAGTCATCGCCGGTGTGAATTTGCCGATGCTGATCCGCCTTGAGGGCGCGCGCAAGGCGATGAACGTGCGCGCCGCGGTCGCCGCGGCACGCGAGGCTGGGCGCAAATATATTTCGGTCGCTTCCGAAATCCTGGGCGAGGCCGCAGCGTGAACGCGCAGTCGCGAACCCTGGAAATTACCAACCGCCGCGGCCTGCACGCTCGCGCCAGTGCCAAGTTCGTCAACCTCGCCGCAAATCTCGCAGCGAAGGTCGAAGTCGAAAAGGACGGCAATCGGGTGTGCGGCACCTCGATCATGGGGCTGATGATGCTCGGCGCGGCGATGGGCGACACGATCACCATCCATTGCAACGGCAGCGATTGCAGCGAGGCGATCGATCAGCTCGCCGCGCTCGTAACCGAGCGCTTTGGCGAGGATTGATCGGCCCAGGCAAGCCGGAGGCTTGCCGAGCAGGTCAATGACGACGCAAGGGAATCGGATGCCACGCCGAATCACCAGTTTTTCGAACGATACGGTCAAGCTGCTGCGAAGTCTCCGCGACAAGAAATCGCGGCGAGAAACCGGGCTATTTCTCGCCGAGGGGCTGCGTATCCTGGCCGAGGCACGCGACAGCGGCCGCTTACCCGAAATCATCGCCTACAGCGCCGAAAGCAGCCTCCACCCGCTCGCCGCGCAGATCGTCGCCGAGTGCGAAGCGGCGGGCGGCGACGTGATCGAAACCAGCAGCGACATTCTTTCCAAAATGTCGGGCAAGGACAATCCTCAAGCGATCATCGGTGCGTTCCGACAGCCCGAGGCGAGCCTATTGGCGCTCGACCGTTCGGCCTCCCCGCTGTGGCTGGTGGCCCAGGCGCTGCGCGACCCCGGGAATATCGGCACGATCCTGCGCACCGGCGACGCCACCGCTGCGGGCGGGCTGATCCTGATCGACGACAGCGCCGATCCCTATTCGGTCGAAGCGGTACGCGCTTCGATGGGGGCGATCTTCACTCAGGCAGTCGCGGTTGCGCGATGGGACGAGTTCGTGACGTGGCTCCGCGCTGGTCCGGGCCAATTGGTCGGGACCAGCCTCAACACCAGCAACGACTATCTCGAGCCGGTTTACGAACAGCCATGCTTCGTGCTGGTCGGCAACGAGAGTCACGGGCTCCCCGCCGACTATGAGGCCGAGTGCGACCTGCTGGTCAAGATGCCGATGGCGGGACGCGCGGACAGCCTTAACGCGGCGATCGCGGCGGCGGTGATGGCGTTCGCGATCCGCGCGAGTTGGCGGAACCGCTAGACCCGTTCAGGGGTTTGTTCCGGTATGAAAACGATCTTTGCGCTGCCGCTGCTCGCCGCTGGCCTCGCTGCCTGCGAACCCGTTCCACGCGCACCGTATCCGCCCCCCGCTTACCCCGCGGGCGAAAGCCCATACCGCGCGATCGGCACCGAACCATTCTGGGATCTCAATATCGGGCGCGAACTGATGTTCACCGACCGCGGCAATGATTTCGCGGTGACCGAACCGACTCCGCCGCCGGTCAGGAGCGCCACCGGCCAGACTTTTTCGGGACGGCGCCTGAGCGTGACCATCCTCCGCTCGCGCTGCAGCGACGGCATGAGCGAGCGCGTCTATCCCGACACGGTCAACCTCATGGTCGATGGCCGGCCCTATCGCGGCTGCGGAGCGCCGACCGCCTTCTTCACCCAGACCGGCGAGGACGGGCTTCCGCGCGCCGGGGGAACCCAAAGCGCGTTCAACCTTGCCAACACCAATTGGCGGGTGGTGTCGATCAACGGGCAGCGCGTTCCGATGAGCGGATATTACCTCAATTTCATGCCCGACCGCCTGTCGGGCAAGCTCGGCTGCAACAGCCTTGGCGCGGGCTATTCGGTGACCGGCAACAGGCTCAGCGTGGGCGCGATCCTGATGACCGAGATGGCCTGCCCCAACGACCGGTTCGAAGCGCAGGGGGCCGCGATCATGATCCAGCCGATGCTGCTGTCGGAAAGCGGCGACCGCCTGACCCTGAGCAACCGCGTCGGCACGATCGAGCTGGTGCGAGCGGGCTGATGCGCGGCGCCATCGCCCTCGCGCTCCTCGCGCTTTCGGCCTGCTCCACCCAGCCGCTCGAAGCTGCACCGATGGTCGATCCGCGCGGCCACTGGACGGTCGTCGCGATCGAGGGTGAAGTGACGCCGGGCGGTGCAGGGTTCGCGTTCACCATCGAACCACCGCGCGGAAGCGCCAGGTTCGGCTGCAATTTGGGCAGCGGCGGTCTAGCGATCGAGCGCGGATATCTCGTCCCCGGCGACTGGGTCGTCAGCGCCGCGGCGTGCCAGCCCGAACGGATGCGGTTCGAGCGCAAGGGCTTCGACATCCTCGCTCGGCCAATGGCGATCGAAATGCGGCCGGCCGGCGGTATCCGCCTGCGCAACCAGCGCGGGTCGATCGACCTCGTGCGCACTCAGTGATTCGCCGGACCGACGGCGCGCTAACGTCCCTAGAGTCGCAAGAGTCTCGGGCTCAGGCACCATTTCATCGACCCTGCCCCGATGATTCGCGGTCGGGAAATGGTCAGCAGCCGCGAGCGTGGCAGATGAATTCTTACATTGGAAGCGCGGCAAATCAGGCTGAAGCGGCGGCGTCGTCCTCGTTCGCGCTCGGCGGCGGCAGGACCTTGTCGTCGCCGTAGCGGGCGAGCGCTTCGACCGGGGGCACCAGTTCGATCTCGCGCGCGCTCGGCTCGATGTTGAGCTCGCGGAATTTTCGCGCGGTAACCAGCGAACGGCTCTCAAAGCTGGACACGAAGCTGTTGTAATTATTGACCGCGCTGGTCAGCCCCGAGCCGACCTTGCGCAGTTCGCTCGCGGCCTTGGCGAGACGGTCGTAAAGCTCCTTGCCGAGCTCGCCGATCTGGCGCGCTTCCTTGGCGAGCTTCTCCTGCCGCCACACCGCCGCGACGGTGCGCGCGATCGCGATAAGGTTGGTCGGGGTGGCGAGCAGCACGCGCCGGTCGAACGCATAATCCCATAATTTGCCGTCCTCCTCGAGCGCGGCGGAGAGGAAATGCTCGCCCGGGATGAACATCACGACATAGTCGGGCGCGTCGGTAAATTGCGCCCAATAGGCCTTGTTGCCGAGCGTGTTGACGTGCGCCTTGATCGCCGCGGCGTGCGCGCCGAGGTGAAGTTTGCGCGCATCCTCATCGACCGCCCCGACGGCGTCGGTGTAGGCGTTCAAGGAGACCTTGGCATCGATCACCAGGCTTTGGCCGCCGGGAATCCGGATGATCACGTCGGGCCGCTGGCGCACCCCCTCGTCGTCGGTGTGGCTGACTTCGGTCGCGAAGTCGGAATGTTCGGACAAACCGCAGCTTTCGAGCACGTTTCGCAATTGCTGCTCGCCCCAGCGGCCACGCGCCTTGGGAGCGTTGCGAAGCGCATTGACCAGCTTCGCCGCCTCGGCCGAGACCCGCTCGGTGCCCGACTTCATCGCCTCGATATGCCCGGTGAGCAGCCCGAAATCCTTGCGCCGGTCCTCCTCGACCTTGCCGACCACTTCCTCGTAGCGCTTGAGGCGGTCGTGGACCGGCTGGAGCATCGCCGCGAGCGATTTGCCCGAGGTCGCCTCGCTCTCCTTGAAGCGCTGGTCGGCGCGCTCGAGGAATTGTTTCTGCGCGCTTTCGAGCAATTTGCCCCCGACCTCGGCGAATTGCGCGCCGAGCGCTTCCTTGGCGGCGTTGATCTCCGCCAGCCGCTCCTCGAACGCGCGCTCGCGTTCACCACGCGCGGCTTCGGCCGCAGCGTGGCGGGTGGCGAGTTCGCCATGCTCCCCGCGCAAGGTGTGGATCGAACGCGCATGAGTGTCGCGTTCCTCGCGCACCCCGTCGAGCTGGAGCCGAAGCGATTCGGCGACCCCTGCCCCCGCCGCCGAACCGCGCGCGCCGAACAGCCAGCCAAGCAGCGCCCCGAGCGCGAGCGCGGCGGCAATGAACATGATCACGGTCGCGTCCAAGCGGCCCTCCCGAATAGAACGAAATGCGAACCTAGAGGGGATTGTGGCGCGGCTCAAGAGGGGTCCGTAAACCGGGCCAGCGTGCCTCAGCTACTCATGAGAAATGCTTGTAGGTGCTTATATAAGCTCTTATAAACATCGAATGAAACAGAGCCTGGGGACTCAATTGCGGCACTTGCTGGACCTGCTGGATGGAGCGGTTGCGCGGAACTATGCGACCATGGGTATCGGCTATCGTCCGCGCTACACTCCGGTCCTGCGCGCCCTGATCGCCGGCGAGCCGTGTACGGTTGGAGAAATCGCAGCCGCTGCCGGCATTACGCAGCCCGCCGCGACCCAGACCGTCTCATTGATGGTCGAGGACAGACTGATCGAAGCAGCTTCGTCCAGCGACGGGCGCCAGAAGCTTCTTGGGCTGACCGACCATGGCCGGTCGCTGCTGCCCCGGCTTCAGGAAGCTTGGGAAGCCACTGCTTTAGCCGCGGCGGGGCTCGACGATGAGCTGCCTGCTTCCCTTTCAGGGGTGTTGGACGCCGCCATCGAGGCATTGGCAAACAAGTCGTTCGACGAGCGAATCCGCGAAGCCAGCCGCTGATGTTGCCGCTGGCCGCCTCCCCGACGCGCTTACGCAGAACTGGCAAGTGGAAGCGTGAGGCTGAGCGGGTTTAGACTGTCGGCGCGCTGGTCTCCGAACATCGGGGCCCGGCCAGCGCCGCGATCGGCAAGCGAGATCGCCGCACTGTGTGGGTCAATTCCACGCCGTTAACGCCTGCTCCGCGAACCATTGCGTGACCGGGGCGCTGCCGGACCGGGCAGTTGCGGTTCCTGACGCCAGCCCCTCGCCGCTCACCGTCCCGTGATAGTCGATGACCGAATTGTCCGGCCAATAGATCGTCATGGTCACGATGTCGTGGTCCACCGAGCCGCTCATCGTCCCGGTCGCCGGGCCCAAAGGAGCGGCCGGACTGGCCGTACCGACAAGCGTGTTTGCATCCTGAGTGACCTCGATGGTGACCGTCTGGCCGCCCGACTGGGTCACTGTCCAGCGCTCCGGCAACCGCCATTTGATTTGATCGTCCGGCATTGGCGTCTCCATCCGCTGAGATCGAAAATAGACCGATTTCGCTTCGCCGGTGGCGCGATCAGGGCACGCTTGGGCTAATCGCCATGACGATGTCGCCTTGCTCGAGGCGAGCCGCCTGCGGCCTCCAGAACCCATAGGGCTGGCCGTCCCTGATGATCCTCACGCCAAGGCCATCGGCAATGTCCTTTAGCGAACTTCCTATTTCTTCGGGGCGCACGTCACGTTCAACCAACTGGACCTTGCCGTGCCGCGAGGCGAGATCGGCGAGATAGTCCGCGATATGCTGGCCGCCATGAGTCGTCGCCAGCAGCAAGCCCGCGAAGTCGAGCGGATTGACGACGACGTCCGCGCCGGCGCGCTTCGCCGGAACCTCATTATCTTCGGCATTGATCGCGATGCTGATCCGCAAATTGGGGGCGAGATGGCGCGCCGTTAGACAAATCAGGATCGAGGTATCGTCGCGGCCGGCCGAGATGATGAACAGTTTCGCTCGCTCGATCTGGACGGCCCTGAGCGTCTCGTCGCGGGTGGCGTCGCCCCCGAGCACCGCGCATCCGAGCGCCTTGGCCTTTTCAAGCCCGACTTCGCTGGAATCGATCACCACGATGTCTTTCGGGTCGGTGCCGAGGTCGATCAGTTCCTGGACCGCGCGGCTGTTCTTGGTCCCGTAGCCCGCGACGACGACGTGGTCGCACAAGTTACGCTGGATTTTCTTCATGATGAATTTTTCCCACGATCGCCGGGCAACGAACGAATAGGCCGAGCCGGCAAGGATGAACAGAAACAGGATTCGGATCGGCGACACGATGAGCGCGTCGAACAGGCGTGTCCGGTCGGTGATCGGGACGATGTCGCCATAACCCGTGGTGGTGGCGCTGATCATCGTGAAATAGATGACGTCGATCAGTCCGACCGTCCCGTCGTGAGTGTCTTTGAGCCCGTCGCGTTCGAGCCAGTGAATCAGGATGAGAAGCCCCAACAGACCGACCATCGCGGCAATCCGCCAGCCAAGGCCAAGCCAGCCGCTCAGGCGGGGCTTGCGCCGAAGGACGAGGTGGGCGTCAGCCTCACTCGATTTCATGTTCGACCTCCCAGGGGCGGTAACCTGCCCGGTAAACGCTCGGCGTTCGCCATGTTCCGCTGCTTGCTAGCACTATTGAGGGATGGCGGAAGCTCCCTGCTATTTCAGAGCAACAGCAAAAGCCGTTCGGTCGTCCCTGGGTCGCGGTGGATGGCACCGCAAGCTCGAAGCGCACGCCGCTGCTTGATGGCCATTTCCGCTCAAGCGGTTCGCCGCTGCGCCCGCCTGAACTAGCGCGGTGCGCTGCATCGCTTATCCTGATGCTTTTCGACAGGAGACACCATGAGCTGGATGATCGGGCGCAACGCGGCGATGGCGGATCCCGCGGCGGCGCGCGCGAAGGCGCTTGCGAAATTGCGCACGCTTGCGGAGCTCGACGATCCCGAAAGCCTGGTCGTGCCAGTGCTGATCGACGCACTGCTGCTGGTCGAATCCTATCGCGGCGCGCGCCACCAGCCGACGTTCCTGCCCGAATTGAGCGCGAGCGTCGACGCGTTGCTGCGCGAGCTGACGATTGTCGAGAAAGCGAAGGAGTGGGCCGGTTCGTGACGGCGGGCTTCCCACTGCCCACTTTAGCAGCCATTGCGAGGAACAGGACGCGGCAATCCATCGCGCGGAACAGTGGATTGCTTCGCTACGCTGGCAATGACGGAGAGAAATTATGTCCATTCGCAAGATGATTTCGCTGCACCCCAGGGCGACCAACAACCAGGCGCTCGGCGATGCGGTTCATCATCTGATGTATTGTTCGAAGATGAGCCTGTCGTGCGCCGACGCGTGCATCGCGGAGGCCGGTGGCGACGGGGCGATGGACATGACCCAGTGCATCCGCCTGTGCTTCGACTGTTCGGACATTTGCGAAGCGACATCGCGCCTGGGGTCGCGGCGGACTGGGGACGACCAGCCGATGCTTCGCGAGCTGCTCGAGCTGTGCGCGCGGATGTGCGAGGCGTGCGCCGCCGAATGCGAAAAGCACGATCATGAGCATTGCCGATTGTGCGCGCAGATCTGCCGCGAATGCGCCGAGGATTGCCGCAAGGCCGCGCTGAGCCTCGCTTAGGGTTAGGCGGCCTTGGTGCCGCGCTCCTTGCGCATCTTGGCGAGTTTCTTGAGCAGGATTTCGCGCTTGAGGCGCGACAGATGGTCGATGAACAGCACCCCGTCGAGATGGTCGATCTCATGCTGGAGGCAGACCGCGAGCAGGCCGGTCAGTTCGTCCTCGCGGGTGGCGCCGGTTTCGTCGAGCCAGCGCGCGCGGATCACGGCGGGGCGGAGCACTTCGCCATATTGGTCGGGGACCGACAGGCAGCCCTCGGTGTAGGGCACCTGCTCGTCCGAGCGGCTGAGGATTTCGGGGTTGATGAACACGCGCGGACCGCGGACCGGCTCGCCGCCCTCCTCGGCGGGTTCCTGAAGGTCCATTACCAACAATCGCTTGAGCACTCCGACCTGGACCGCGGCGAGCCCGATCCCGGGGGCGTCGTACATCGTTTCGAACATGTCGGCGATCAGGGCGCGCAGTTGGTCATCGACCGCATCGACCGGGGTCGACAGCTGGCGAAGGACGGGATCGGGGATTTCGAGGATGCGCAGGATGGCCATGCGGCGCGATCTAGTCGTTCAGCGTTGGTCGATCAAGCGACCGGCCGCCGTGCGCGCAGGGCCTGGGCGAGCGTTCCCTCGTCGAGGTAATCCAGTTCGCCGCCGACGGGGAGGCCATGCGCCAATTGAGTCAGGCGGATCGGGAATTTCTCGAGCCGCTCGGCGAGGTAATGGGCGGTGGTCTGGCCTTCGAGCGTTGCGTTCATCGCCAGCACGACCTCGTCGATTCCGCCCGCCGCGACCCGGCCGACGAGGGAGTCGATGGTGAGGTCGTCGGGGCGCACTCCCTCGAGCGCGGACAGGCGTCCGCCAAGCACGTGGAAGCGCCCGGGGAACAGCCGCGAGCGGTCGAGCGCCCACAAATCGGCGACTTCCTCGACCACGCACAGCAGGCGATTGTCGCGGCGCGGATCACGGCAGATCGCGCACGGATCGCCGGTGTCGAGATTGCCGCAGGTCGAGCAGGCCGAAAGGCGCTCGGACACCGACTGCAACGCCGCGAGCAGCGGCTCGAGCGCGCCCTCGCGGCGCTTCATCAGGTGAAGCACCGCGCGCCGGGCCGAGCGCGGGCCGAGCCCGGGGAGGCGGGCGAGCGCTAACGTTAGCGCTTCGATTTCGGTGGAAGCCATGGTCCGCGAGACATAAGTGAGTTGGCGCGGCGCGCAACCCGCGCCATAGCCTTGCCGATGCGGATCATCTTCATGGGAAGCCCCGAGTTCGCTGTGCCGACGCTCGACGCGCTGGTCGCGGCGGGGCATGAGGTGGTCGCAGCCTATACCCAACCGCCGCGGCCGGCGGGCCGGGGCAAGGCCGAGCGGATGACCGCGGTCGAGCTTCGCGCGCGGGTGCTCGGGGTTGAAGTCCGTTCGCCGCGAACGCTTCGCGACGAAGGCGAGCAGGCCGCGTTCGAAGCGCTCGGCGCCGACGTCGCGGTGGTCGCGGCTTACGGGTTGATCCTTCCGCAGGCGATCCTCGACGCGCCGCGAAACGGCTGTCTCAACGTCCATGCCTCGCTCCTGCCGCGTTGGCGCGGAGCGGCGCCGGTCCAGCGCGCGATCATCGCCGGGGACGAGATCACCGGGGTGACGATCATGGCGATGGAAGCGGGGCTCGACACCGGCCCGATGCTGATCCGGCGCGAAGTCAGGATCGGTGACAGCAATTCCGCGCAACTGACGAAGCAACTTGCCGAAATCGGCGCGGCCGCGATGGTCGAAGCACTCGCCGATCTTGCCGGACTGGTGCGCGTTCCGCAGCCCGCACAAGGCGTCACTTATGCCGCGAAGATTGCCAAGCAGGAGGCGCGGATCGACTGGTCGCGGCCCGCCGCCGAGCTGATCCGCCAGGTGCAGGGGCTCGCGCCGTTCCCGGGCGCCTGGTTCGAACATAAGGGTGAGCGGATCAAGCTGCTCACCGCCGAGCCGGCCGAGGGGAGTGGCGCACCGGGGAGCGTGATCGACGAGCGGCTTGCGATTGCCTGTGGCAAAGGGGCGCTGCGGCCGTTGCTGCTCCAGCGGGCGGGGCGTTCACCGATGGGCCTCGACGAATTTTTGCGCGGTTTTCCAATTGCCTCCGGGATGAGGCTCGAGTGACCCGCTGGCGGTTGACGGTCGAATTTGACGGCGGGCCGTTCGTCGGCTGGCAGCGGCAGGCGTTCGGCACAACGGTGCAGGAGACGCTCGAGCGCGCGATCGGGACGATGACCGGCGAGCGGGTCACGGTTCATGGCGCGGGGCGGACCGATGCCGGAGTTCACGCGCTTGCGATGGAGGCTCATGTCGATGTCGCGAAACCACTCAGCGAACATCGGCTGCGCGAGGGCATCAACGCGCTGGTTCGGCCAAGCCCGGTGTCGGTGCTTGCGGCAGCGCCGGTCGCCGACGACTGGCACGCGCGCCACAGCTGTACCGAGCGGACCTATTTCTACCGGATCCTCAACCGCCGCGCCCCGCCAGCCCTGCTGCGCGGCAAGGTGTGGCACATCGGCGCGCCACTCGACCTCGACGCGATGGCAGAAGGCACCGCGCAATTGCTGGGAACCCACGACTTCACTACCTTCCGCTCGGTCCATTGCCAGTCGGCGAGCCCGGTCAAGACACTCGACGAGCTCCGCGTGGAGCGGGTAAGCGACGAAGTCCGAATCCACGCGGCGGCGCGAAGCTTCCTCCATCACCAGGTGCGCTCGATGGTCGGTTGCCTGGCGATGGTCGGCCGCGGGCAGTGGTCGCCGGTGGACATCGGCGTGGCGCTTGAAGCCCGGGACCGCACGGCGCTCGGGCTCAACGCGCCGCCCGAAGGATTGTATTTCGCGGGGGCAAGCTACCCTGACGACTAGACGACTATCTCGCGCGGTTCGGGCTGGCCGAGGAAATTGGCCGGGCTCGCGGTTCGGCCATAAGCCCCCGCGCAGAAGATCGCGATGAGGTCCCCGACTTGGGTGCGCGGCAGCATCACTTCGTCGCCGAGCAGGTCGAGCGGCGTGCAAAGACAGCCGGCTACGGTGACTTCATCACACGGTTCCTCCGCAAAGCGCGAGGCATTGGCGATCGGGTAATTGCGCCGCAGAAGCTGCCCGAAATTGCCCGAGGCGGCGAGCATATGGTGGAGCCCGCCGTCGGTGACCAGGAACGTGCGGCCGCGGCTCAGCTTGCGATCGACGACGCGCGCCAGATAGACCCCGGCCTCGCCGACCAGCCAGCGGCCGAGCTCGATGACTAGGCGGGTGTCGCGGAGGATCGGCGGGAGCGCTTCGAGGCTTTGGGCAAGGCCGCGCCCGACTGCTTCGACGTCGAGCGAGCGGTCGCCGTGGAAATAGGGAATGCCGAACCCCCCGCCGAGGTTGAGTTCGGGCGGCGCGGCACCGGCCTCGGTGGCGATAGAGGCAGCGAGCGCGAGCGTTGCGCATTGCGCATCGACCAGCGCCTCGGCAGCGAGCGATTGCGAGCCCGCGTAGATATGAAGCCCGCGCCAATCGGCCCCGGCGGCGAGCAGGCGGCGGACTAGCGCCGGGACTCGGTCATGGTCGATCCCGAACGGGCTTGCCAGCCCGCCCATCCGCATTCCGGCGCCCTTGAGCCCGAACGGCGGGTTGACCCGGATCGCGAGCTTCGCCGTGACTCCGATGCGCCCGGCGACGGCGAGCGCGCGGTCGGCCTCGGCTTCGCTTTCGAGATTGAGCGTCACTCCTGCGCGAAGTGCCGCTTCGAGTTCGGATTCGCGCTTGCCAGGCCCGGCGAAGCTGATCGGAAGGCCAAGTCCGGCGACCCGCCCGAGTTCGCCCGCCGAAGCAATGTCAAAGCCGTCGACCAGCTTCGCAATCTGTATCAGCAAGGGCTCGTAAGGGTTTGCCTTGACGGCATAATGCAAGGAAATCTCACGCGGGAAGGCGGCTCGAAGACGAACCACCTGCGCTTCGATCCGCGCACCGTCGTAGGCGAACAAGGGGGTTCCGCCGGCAGTGGCGATAAGCGTCTCGACGTCGGTCCGGCCGATCAGCAGCCCCTCATCGCCCGCAAATCCCGGCGGGATCGGACCCATGCTCTTCACGCCAGATGCCCGGCGAGCGCGGCGCGGTCGAGCTTGCCGTTGGGTCCGAGCGGTAGGCTGTCGCGCCACTCGATCCGCGCGGGCTGCATGTGCGCTGGAAGATCGCGAAGAAAATGCGCGCGCAATCGCTGTTCGGCACCTTCTCCCTTCGCCACCGCGACCAGCACGATCGCCTGGCCGGTGCGCTCGTCGGGAACGCCGAAGGCGGCGGCCTCGCTCACCGCGCCGCTGGCGAGCGCGGCTTCCTCGATCTCGGTCGGGCTGAGGCGGTTGCCGCTGACCTTGATCATCGAATCCCTGCGCCCGCGGAAACGAAGCAGGCCGTCGGCGCCCTCGACTAGCGTGTCGCCCGACCAGACCTCACCGTTCCGGAAGCGTTCGGCGGTTCGAGTCGGATCGTTCCAATAGCCCCCGGCGACCAGCGGCCCCGAATGAACCAGCTCGCCCTCCTCGCCCGGCGCGGCATCGCTGCCGTCGGGCCTGACCAGGCGTAATTTGGCGAACGGGATCGCGGTGCCGACGCTGTCGGGGTGGTCATCGACGAGGCCGGGGTCGAGGCTCGATGAGCGAAAGGCTTCGGTCAGGCCGTACATCAGGTGAAGCCTTGCCCGGGGAAAGGCGATACGCAAGCGCCGCACGATCGGCTCGGGCAGATGCCCGCCGCTGTTGGTCAGCGTCGCCAGGCTCGCCCCCGCCCCCCTCTCCTCAGCCGCGCCCCACTCCGCCTCGGCAAGCTGGAGCCACAGTGGCGGCACGGCGGCGAGCACGGTGACGTCATGACGCCCGACCGCTCGGACGACGTCCTTGGGCAGCAAATAATCGAGCGCAATGACGCAGCCGCCAGCGTACCAGCCGGCAAGCAGCTGGTTCTGGCCATAATCGAAGGCCAGCGGGAGCACCGCGAGCGTGCGATCATTCGGGCCGAGCCCGAGATAATGCGCGACACTGACCGCGCCGAGCCACAGATTGGCGTGGCTGATCATCACCCCCTTGGGACGCCCGGTCGAGCCCGAGGTGTAGAGCAAGGCGCACAATTCGTCGGGATCGTGCGACGACGGCGGCAATGGGGGGCCGGGCGCGAGCCAGGCTTCGAGCGCGACCGGCGCGGCGCTGCCGAGATCGCCGGGTTCAAGGCTGTCGAGACGCGCCGCGTTGGCGATCAGCAACTTCGCCCCGCTGTCGGCGAGGATGTGCGCCGCCTGGGCGCGGCGGAGCACCGGATTGATCGGGACATGGACCAGCCCCGCGCGCGCCGCGGCCAGCGGCAGGACGCAGGCGAGCATGGTCTTGCCCATCCAGCTCGCGACGCGGTCGCCGGGAGAGAGGCCCCGGGCGAGCAATTCGGCGGCGTTGCGCCCGACGGCATATTCAAGCTCGGCGAAACTGATCGTCACTTCGCCGACCGACAGCGCCGGCGCGTCGGCCGAGCCGCGCAATGCCAGATGGTCGAGCGGCGAGGGGGTCGGATCGGGCAACCGCAAATTCATGGTACGTCATTGCGAGGAGCGAAGCGACGAAGCAATCCAGCGCAGACAAGAATGACTGGATTGCCGCGCTCGCGCTCGCAATGACGAGGAGGGCGCAAAGCTTGCCTGACCGGCGCGCATTGCCTAGGCGCGCCGGGCATCAGCGTCGAAGGGGCGAGCGTGGCCGACAGCGATTGGGACGAGACCGAGGCGACGCTTCGCGCATTGCTTGCCGACACGCTCGGGCTTGATCGGGCACGGATCGCGGGCTTCACCGAGCAGACCGGATTGTTCGGCGCCCTGCCCGAGGTGGATTCGCTGGCGGTCGCGACGCTGCTCACCGGGCTCGAGGAGCGGCTTGGCTTCCTGATCGAGGACGACGACGTCGAAGCCGAGGATTTCGCGACGTTCGGGACCTTGCTCGCGTTTGTTCGAAGGAAGGTGCTGGTTTAAGCTAGTTCCTGACGCGAATGCGGCTCACTCCGCCGCCTGGAGCGCTTCGAACTCTTCGGCGGCGAGATATTTCTCGGCGTCGAGCGCGGCCATGCAGCCGGTCCCCGCGGCGGTGACTGCCTGGCGGTAGATCTTGTCCATCACGTCGCCGCACGCGAACACGCCGTCGACGCTGGTCCGCGTCGTTCCGGTCTCGACGAGGATATAGCCGTCGCTGTCGAGCTTGAGCTTGCCGGCGAACAATTCGGTCGCGGGGGTGTGGCCGATCGCGACGAACGCACCGTCGACGTCGAGCCGGGTGACCGCTCCGGTCTTCAGATTGCGCAGGTCGAGCCCGACCAGTGTCTCTGGGGTTCCGCCGCCGACGAACTCGACCACTTCGCTGTCCCATACCAGCTTGATCCCCGGATGAGCGAACAATCGGTCCTGGAGGATCTTTTCGGCGCGGAGCGAGGAGCGGCGATGGATCAGCGTGACGTCATGGCTGTGGTTGGTCAAATAGAGCGCTTCCTCGACCGCGGTATTGCCGCCGCCGATCACCGCGACCTTCTTGCCGCGATAGAAAAAGCCGTCGCAGGTCGCGCAGGCCGACGCTCCCTTGCCCTTCATATGCTCTTCGGACGGCAAGCCGAGCCATTTCGCCTGCGCGCCGGTCGCGATGACCAATGTGTCAGCATGATATTCGCCGCTGTCGCCGCGAAGCACGAACGGGCGCCGCGACAGGTCGACCTCGTTCACATGGTCCCACACCATCCGCGTCCCGACATGCTCGGCCTGCGCCTGCATTTCCTCCATCAGCCACGGCCCCTGGATGACGGCGCGGAAGCCCGGATAATTTTCGACGTCGGTGGTGGTGGTCAACTGGCCGCCGGGCTGGATCCCCTGGACGACGACCGGCGACAGCCCCGCGCGCGCTGCATAAATCGCGGCGGTCAGCCCGGCGGGGCCCGAGCCGAGGACGAGCAGGCGGGTCGAGATGATATTGGTCATGGCGTGCCTTTAAGGGTGGTTCCCGGCGGACTCAATCGGGCATCACCGCGCGCGTTCGAGAAGCGCGATGATCTCGGCGGCCTTGGCGCGTTGGTCGGCGGCGTCGCCGCTGCTGATCGCGCCTTCGATGCAATGGCCGAGGTGATCGCGAAGCATCATTGTTTCGACCCTCGACAAGGCGGCGCGCACCGCCTGGAGCTGGGTCAGCACGTCGATGCAGTAACGGTCCTCATCGACCATCCTGTGAATTCCGCGCACCTGGCCCTCGATCCGACTGAGCCGGTTGAGCAATTTGTCACGATCGGGGCGGTCCACATCGCATCTCCTGCTAATGAAGGCTTGTATTATGCCGGGTGGGGGTATAAGTCAACCATACCCACATGGGGTATCAAATGGAAAGAGGCGGTCATGGCCACGGGCAATCGGAAGCAAGCGACGATCCATCGAATGGTCATGCCGGGCCACATTTGCCCCTATGGGCTGAAAGCGCTCGACCTGCTCCGCCGCAACGGGTTCGCCGTCGAGGATCATCACCTCGTGACCCGGGCCGAAACCGATGCGTTCAAGGCCAGCCACGGGGTCGCGACGACTCCGCAAGTGTTCATCGGTGGCGAGCGGATCGGCGGCTTCGATGACCTTCGACGCTATTTCGGCAAGCGCGTCGCCGATCCGGGCGCGACCAGCTATCGCCCGGTGGCGGTGCTGTTCGCGGTCGCGGCGCTGATGGCGCTGGCGACCAGCTGGGCGGCTCACGGCGCCTTGCTCACCGTCGCCGCCGGGCAATGGTTCATCGCGTTCAGCATGTGTATCCTCGCGATGCTCAAGCTTCAGGATGTCGAGCGTTTTTCGACGATGTTCCTCAACTACGACCTGCTCGCGCGGCGCTTCGTTCCTTATGCGACCATCTACCCTTATGCCGAGCTGCTCGCGGGCGTGCTGATGGTCTCCGGCGCGCTAAACTGGCTGTCGATCCCGGTGGCATTGTTCATCGGCACGATCGGAGCGGTGTCGGTGTTCAAGGCGGTCTATATCGACAAGCGCGAATTGAAATGCGCCTGCGTCGGGGGCAGCAGCAACGTCCCGCTCGGCTTCGTCTCGCTCACCGAAAATGTGATGATGGTCGCAATGGCGCTGTGGATGCTGGCCGGCGCGCATTAGGCGACGGACCGTGGGTCAGCCACCCAAGGCCAGATAGGGCTTGCCCTTGAGCAGAACGGCAAGGTGGACCGCGTTCGAAGCAACCATTTGCGCGGTTTTGCGAGTGACCTTCGGCACCTCGGGCAAATCCTTGAAATCCTTCTTGTTCATCGCTTCGCCGACCCAGTAGCAGGCGCTCGCCGCGGGGATCGTCCAGCCGACGTCGTTGAGGCTCTGCGCGATCGCCGCGGTCGTGAAATGCGCGCCGTCCTCATTGCCGACGATCGCGAATATCGCGACCTTGCCGTAGGCCGGGGTGCGCCCCGCGTCGTCGGTTTCGCTTAAGAAAGCGTCCATCCGCTCCATCGCCCGCTTGGCGATGCTCGACGGCTGGCCCATCCAGATCGGAGTTCCGAAGATCAGCACGTCGGCCGCGAGGATTTTCGAGCGGATCGCGGGCCACTGGTCGCCCTCCCCCTCGTCGCTGGTGACTCCGGGGTGGATATCGTGATCGGCGAGGCGGATCGTCTCGACCAGTTCAGCATCATGATCCGGAAGATAGGTCGCGATCAGTTCGATCATCGCGTCGGTCGAGCTCTGGTCCTTGCCACTCTTCTTGAGCGTGGCATTGATCGCGATGACCTTCGTCGGCATGGATTTTTCTCCTCGCCGGGTCGAACGCCTCAAACTTCAAATCGGTCGCGCCGCACTGGCGGACGAGACCGCGGCGAGCGATTCGCCGCGGCCTGGCCCTGGTCAGCTAGCTTTGGGCGTGGGCGAGGAGACGTCCTGGACGATCTTCCAGCTGCCGTCGGCCTGCTTCTTGTAGACGACGAGATAATAGCCCTCGCCGTTCTCGACCTTCTTGGTCTTGGAGTCGGTGTAGGTCACATCATAGGTGCCGGTCGAATAGGCCATGTCGGCTCCGACCACGGTCGTTTCGTTGGTCGCGTCGAACTTGCCCGCGGGGTCGGCGGCGAACTTGTCATAATCGGCGCCGATCGCCGCCGCGCCCTTGAGCGGTGCCTGCATGGGCAGCATCATCACCGCGTCGGACGCATAAGCGGCCTTTGCCGTGGCGAAATCCTTCGCTTCGATCGCTCCAAGGAAGTCGGTCTCCATTTTCTTGACCGCGTCGGTATCGGCGGCGGAGGCCGAAGCGGCGGCGGGCGTATCGCCTTTTGCCGGTGCATCGGCGCGCTCGCAGGCGGCGAGCGCCACGGCCAGCGCGACGCCGGTCGAAATCAGGACAGCTTTGTTCATCGGACTTCCCCCCTTTTTGGAAGCGAGGAAGAAAATACCCATTGATCCAGTTTGGCAAGCTGATTCCGCTTGCGAAACGATCAACCAGCTGATCACGTCTCGCAGACCTGCCCCCGGCAGGTCAGACGAGACGCGATTGCTTTAGTGCCGCGCCGATGAAGCCGGCGAACAAAGGGTGCGGATCGAACGGGCGGCTTTTGAGCTCGGGGTGGAACTGGACGCCGATGAACCACGGATGGTCGGGGCGCTCGACGATTTCGGGAAGCGCTCCGTCGGGGGACATTCCCGAGAACACCAGCCCGCCCTGTTCGAGCGCGGCGCGGTAATGGACGTTGACTTCGTAGCGGTGGCGGTGGCGCTCGCTGATCTCGGTCGCTCCGTAGATCGAGGCGACGTGGCTGTTGCCGGTGAGGTGGGCGTCGTAGGCGCCGAGCCGCATGGTTCCGCCGAGATCGGTCGCGACCGAGCGCTGCTGGAGACCCTCGGCGCTCATCCATTCGGTGATCAGGCCGACCACCGGCTCGCTGGTCGCTCCAAATTCGGTGGTCGAAGCGGCGCCGATCCCGGCGGTGTTGCGGGCGCCTTCGATGCAGGCCATCTGCATCCCAAGGCAAATCCCGAAGAACGGAACGCTGCGCTCGCGAGCGAAGCGGACCGATGCGATCTTGCCTTCGCTGCCGCGCTCGCCGAACCCGCCCGGGACGAGCACGCCGTGGAGCGGTTCAAGCTCGGCGGCGAGATCGGCGCCGTCAGCCTCGAACAATTCGGCGTCGAGCCAGCGGATATTGACCCTGACCCGATTGGCCATCCCGCCGTGGACGAGCGCCTCGCGCAGGGATTTATAAGCGTCCTGGAGGCCGACATATTTGCCAACCACGCCGATCGTGACCTCGCCCTCGGGATGATCGACGCGGTTCATGATGTCCTGCCAGCGCGACAGATCCGGGTCGGGCGCGTCGGTGATGTCGAACACGCGAAGCACTTCGTCGTCGAGGCCTTCGCCATGATATTGCAGCGGGACGTCGTAGATCGAGCGCGCGTCGAGCGCCTGGATCACCGCCGACTGCGGCACGTTGCAGAACAAGGCGATCTTGGCGCGGTCGGCGATCGGGATCTCGCGTTCGGCACGGCACAGCAAGATGTCGGGCTGGATGCCGTAGCTGGTCAGTTCGCGGACGCTGTGTTGGGTCGGCTTGGTCTTGAGTTCGCCGGCGGCGGCGAGATAGGGGACGAGCGTGGTGTGGACGAACAATGACTGGCCGCGGCCAAGATCGTTGCGAAGCTGGCGAATCGCCTCGACGAACGGCAGGCTCTCGATATCGCCGACGGTCCCGCCGATTTCGCAGATCACGAAGTCGAGCCCGTCGGTGTCCGCGAGCGCGAATTCCTTGATCGCATTGGTGACGTGCGGAATGACCTGGACCGTGGCGCCGAGATAATCGCCGCGGCGTTCGCGCGCGATGATGTCGCGGTAGATGCGGCCGCTGGTGACATTGTCCGACTGGCGCGCGGAAACCCCGGTATAGCGCTCGTAATGGCCCAGATCGAGGTCGGTCTCGGCGCCGTCGTCGGTGACGTAGACCTCGCCATGCTGATAGGGCGACATCGTTCCCGGATCGACGTTGAGATAGGGATCGAACTTGCGGATGCGGACCGAATAGCCGCGTGCCTGGAGCAATGCCCCGAGCGATGCCGCAAGCAATCCCTTGCCAAGCGAGGAGACCACGCCGCCGGTGATGAAAATATACCGCGCCATGGGAGACGAGCCTTAGGGGCTCGCGGGCCCGGGTGGAAGCGCGCGAATCGCTTGCCGCGCGAAAAACTTTGCGCCGGGGCTTATTGCGCGAGCGGGACCGAGGGCGCCGGTTGCGGCGCGGCCGGCGGAGCAGTTGTCGGAGCCCGGGCGGGAGCCTCACGGGCGAGCGAGGTGTCGATCGTCTTGGTCTCACGGGTTGCACCGGCAATCGCCGCAAGCGCAATCGACAATATGACGAACAATCCGCCGAGCACCGAAGTCGCGCGGGTCAGGAAATCCGCCGCTCCGCGAGCGGTCATGAATCCCGAGGAAGAGCCGCCGACGCCAAGCCCGCCGCCTTCGGAGCGCTGCATCAGGATCACCAGCACCAGGCTTGCGGCGACGAGCGTCTGGACGATCAGGAGGAAGGTGAACATGGGCAAGCTTTCGGACGGGGGTTCGCCGCGCATCTAGCGAGAAAATGCCAAGCTTTCAACGCATCGAATCCGTCATTGCAAGGGAGCGAAGCGACGAAGCAATCCAGTTGATCGAAGCTGGATTGCTTCGCTGCGCTCGCAATGACGAGCAATTATCCGCGCGCCGCCCGGATGATCGGTTCGAAATCGCTGCACTTGAGGCTGGCGCCGCCGACCAGCGCGCCATCGACGTCGGGGACCGCGAAGATTTCCGCCGCGTTGCTAGCCTTTACCGAGCCGCCGTAGAGGATTTGGATCTCTCGGCCCAATTCGCCATAGGCTGCCGTCAATCGCTCGCGAAGAGCGGTGTGCATCTCCGCAATGTCCTCAATTGAAGGAATTTTTCCGGTGCCGATTGCCCAGATCGGCTCGTAAGCTACAGAGAGCCCAGGTGCGCCGAAAGCGCCGACATCACCTTTTGGAAGCGAGGCGTCCAATTGGCTTGAGACGACCTCCAATGCTCGTCCAGCCCCACGTTCCGTATCGCTCTCTCCGACACACAGGATGACATCGAGTCCGCCGGCCAAAGCCGCTCCTGCCTTGGCCTTGACGTCGGCATCGCTTTCGCCCTGTTCGGCGCGGCGCTCGCTATGGCCGACGATTGTCAGGCTCGCGCCCGCATCGACCAGCATCGCCGCCGAGACGCAACCGGTGTGCGCGCCCTGTTCCGAGGCGTGGACGTCCTGCCCGCCGATTGCCAACCCTGGTGCCGCATTTGCCGCGCGCTCGATCAACGTCGCTGGCAGGCACAGTGCGACATCGACTTCGCGGCAGGCGGCAGCGGCCGCGGCGATTGCCGTCAGTTCGGCAAGGTTGGCGGCCGTCCCATTCATCTTCCAGTTTCCAGCGACCAGTTTTCGTCTCATCATGTTCGGCCCTTCCGCTGCGCCTGCTTGCCGCAGCGCCGACCCGCCCCTAAAGCGGCGCGTCCCTTTAATCAAAGTGCGAGCCGCCATGCTGTCTGCCTTCCGCAACCTGTCGAAATCGAAGATCGGCACGGTGGTCCTGGCGCTGTTCCTGCTTGCAATCGTCGCCAGCTTCGCGATTGCGGACATGGGCAATACCGGCGCGAGTGCGCTTGGCGGGAGCGGCAGCGCCCTGGCCGAGGCCGACGGCGAAGAGGTCACCGAGCGCGATTTTTCGACCGCGATGGAACGGATGCTGAGCGCGGCGCGCCAGCAGAACCCCGAGGCCGGCTATGCCACGCTGGCCAAGGACATTCCGAGGCTGATCGACCAATTGCTCGACGCGGCGGCGCTCAAGGCATTCGCGCGCAACCAGGACATGCTGCTTTCGCGGCGATTGATCGACGGCCAGATCGCAACGCTTCCGGGGACGCGCGGGCTCGACGGGAAATTCAGCGACACGGCTTATGCGGCTTTCCTGACCCAGCAGCGGCTGACCGACGATCAGGTCCGGCGGCTGCTTGCGTCCGACCTGGTCCGCGGCCTGACGCTCGGCCCGGTCGTCGCCAACGCGCGCATCCCCGTCGGGGTGGCGACCCAATATGCCTCGATGCTGCTTGAACAGCGCCGCGGCCAGATGGTGCTGGTGCTCAACGAAGCGTTCCGCGCCGGACTGACCCCGAGCGCCGGCGACCTGCAGGCCTATTACGAACAAAATCGCGCGCGCTATACTGTCCCCGAGCAGCGCGTGCTGCGGTTCGCGGCGATTGGTCCCGAGCAAGTCGCGGCGGTGACTCCCAGCGAAGCCGAGATCGCCGCTTTCTACAATTCAAATCGGGCCACCTACGCCGGGCGCGAGGTGCGCGTCATCAGCCAGGCGGTCGTGCCGTCGAAGCCGGTTGCCGACGCAATTGCCGCGAGGGCGCGGTCGGGTGCGAGCTTCGTCGCCGCTGCCGCCCCCGCCGGGCTGAGTGCCGAGGACGTCAGCGTCGGCCCGCAAACCCGCGCCGAGTTCAACACGCTGGCCGGCGAGAGCGTCGCCTCGGCTGCATTCGCCGCGGGGCGCGGGGCGATCGTCGGGCCGGTCAAGTCCGACCTTGGCTGGCACGTGATCCGAATCGATGAAATCCGCGGGGAAAAGGGCCGCAGCCTCGCCGATGCGCGCGCCGAAATCCTCGCCAAATTGACCACCGACAAGCGCAAGGAAGCATTGCTCGACCTCGTCACTCGCGTCGAAGAATCGATCGAGGACGGCGCCAGCCTGACCGAGGCGGCGGCAGCGGCGCGGCTGGCCCTGGTCGATACGCCGTTGATTACCGCGGCTGGCGTGGACCGCGGCAATCCGGCCTATCGGCTCCCGCCGGTCTTTGCCGCGGGGCTGAAAAGCGGGTTCGAGATCACCGCGGACGACGACCCGGTGGTCGAGACCCTGCCCGACGAGGCCGGCTATCTGCTCGTCGGGGTCGGGCGAATTGTTCCTCCCGCCCCTGCCCCGCTCGCGCAGATTCGCGAGACCGTCGCGGCCGACTGGATCGCCAAGAAGGCAAGCGACCGGGCGCGCGCGGTCGCGACCGAGATCGCCGCCAAGGTCGCTCGCGGAGTGCCGATCGCCGAGGCCGCTCGCCAGGGCGGAAATGGCGTCTCCCCGGTCCAGCAATTCGGAGCGCGCCGAATCCAATTGTCCGATGCGCCGGCCGGGGTCGCGGCTCCGCTACGCATCCTGTTCTCATTGTCGGCGGGCAAGAGCCGCATGATCGCCGATCCGCAGCGGCGCGGTTACTTCATCATCCGCGCCGATACCGTGACGCCGGGCAATGCCGCGTCCCAGCCCGGATTGATCGCGCAGGTGCAAAGCTCGTTCGGCGAGGCCGTCGCCCAGGAACTCGCCGAGCAATTCACCGTCGCCGTGCGCCGCGACGTCGGAGCGCGGCGCAATGAAAAAGCGATCGCGGCTGCACGGCAGCGGATCACGGGCAGCTGACCGCCGGCCGGAACTCGCGCCGATGAAGGCGCCGGCGATCCTGGTGATCGACAATTTCGACAGCTTCACCTTCATGCTGGTCGACTATCTGAAGTGCGCGGGCGCCAAGGTCGAAGTGGCCCGCAACGACGCGTTGAGCGTCGGCCAGGCGCTTGCGGCGGGCGTATCGGGGATCGTGATCTCTCCTGGGCCGGGCGGTCCTCGGGATGCGGGAATTTCGGTCGAACTCGCTCACGCCTGCGTCACCCAAAAGCGGCCCTTGCTTGGGGTCTGCCTCGGGCATCAGGCGCTTGCGCTCGCCTGTGGCGGCATGGTCGAGCACACTGCTCCCGTCCACGGCAAGGTCGCAAGCGTTCGCCACGACGGCAGCGGGCTGTTCGCGGGCCTTGCTTCGCCGCTCGCGGCAACCCGCTATCATTCGCTGGCGGTGCCCCGATTGCCGCCTGCACTGATCGCCTGCGCGTGGAGCGACGACGGGACTTTGATGGCGATGCGCCACGCCGACGCTCCGGCGCACGGGGTCCAGTTCCATCCCGAAAGCGTCGCCACCGAGCATGGCGCGGCGCTGATCGGAGCGTTCGTGGCGCTATGCGCGGGGGAGACTTGACGGGGCCCGGTTCGTTGCCTACACGTTCCGGGTTCGTTCCTTAAGGCCGGGTTCGTTCCTCGAGGCCGGGTTCGTTCCTGAATGGAGGCGTCGATGCTCACCGTCAAACAGCATGAATTGCTCAGCTTCATCCACGATCGTCTCGCCGCGACCGGGGTCAGCCCGAGCTTCGACGAAATGCGCGAGGCGCTCGACCTCAAGTCGAAGTCGGGCGTTCATCGCCTGATTTCGGCGCTCGAGGAACGCCAGTTCATCCGGCGCCTGCCCAATCGCGCGCGCGCGCTCGAGGTGGTCAAGATGCCCGAGGTGACGGCGCCCAACGCGGCACCGCGCGCGGCAATCGTCGCCGCGAACGACACGATCGAGATTCCGATGCACGGCCGGATCGCCGCCGGTACTCCGATCGAGGCGTTGCAGGGCACCGGGGGGTTCGCGGTTCCGGCTGCACTGCTCGGCCCGGGCGAGCATTATGCGCTCGAGGTGTCGGGCGATTCGATGGTCGAGGAAGGCATTCTCGACGGCGATTTCGCGCTGATCCGCAAGGTCGATACGGCGCGCGAGGGAGAAATCGTGGTCGCGCTGATCGACGAGGCCGAAGCGACCCTCAAGACGTTTCGCAGGGAAGGCCAGATGATCCGCCTCGACCCCGCCAACCGTCATTATGAAGCGCAGCGTTATCGTCCCGAGCAGATCCAGATCCAGGGCCGTCTCGCCGGCCTCATCCGCCGCTATTAAGGGGCTCGGGGTGGCCGCGATGCGGATCGATTACGTCGAATTGCCGAGCGCGACCGCTCATATATTGACCCGTGCCTTTTACTCGGCCGCGTTCGGGTGGGAATTTGCGGACTACGGCCCCGAGTACAGTGCGACCACCAACGGCGAGGTCGATGTCGGGCTCAACGGAACTCGCGAAGAGGCCTTATCGGCGCCGTTGCCGGTGATCCGGGTCGCCGATCTCGAGGCGGCGTTCGAAGCGGTGTGCAAGGCCAATGGCGTGATCGCCCGGCCGATCTTCGCCTTCCCGGGCGGGCGGCGGTTTCATTTTATCGATCCGGGCGGCAATGAGCTTGCTGTGTGGTCGGATGACGGAGCCACGGGCGATGCGGACGAAGGCGCGGTCGCAGGATAGGCTCCTGCGGGCTGGCCGGATGTATCGGCCATTGCCGGGGTCGCGAGTATCGCGCGATCGTGCGGCGGCTGCAGTCCGCCGCCGCTGCCGGTGAACGGCGGGCGCGGGGTCCAGGGCGCTGGGCGATAACGCCACGGATGCTGGCCGAGCCGGTCCGCCACGGTTGCCGCGCGCGGAGTGCCGGTGAGGTAAAGCGAGACGCCGCCGCTGTTCTCCAGTGCGGCGCGGTCGAGCTTGAGCCAGCGAGGAGTGCAGCCCTTGGGCAGGCGGCGGCTGGCGACGACGATGTCGGCGTCGGCGCAGGCGCTGGTCAGCTGGGTCCATTCGATGCGGTCTCGGCTGCGGATCGCAAGCACTCGCCAGGCGCGACCGTCCTTGACCACGTCGGCGATGCAGGCATCTCGCGTGCAGCGCGCGAACGCCTGTTCCTCGAGATTGAGCGGGTCGCCGTCGAACGCCGCCGCCTCGCTCATCAGGCTGCGCACGAAATCGCCGCTTCGGCTGCGCAGGATGACCGGGACGCCATCGTCGCGAACGATCGCGAGATGCTGTCCGTCACCGGTCACGAGCAAATCGGGAACCGGCGCCGCCGTCGCACCGATCGCGCCGAGCGCGAACGGAACCCCCGCCCACCAGCGAATCGGGCCACGCCACAGGCACAGCCATAATCCGGCGAAGACCATCGCCGCGAACGCCCAGCGCGGCATCGTCGGGAGCATCGTGACCGCGTTTTTCGCCTCGGCGACGCTCGAAGCGAGGCCGAGCATCAGGTCGATCGTCCAGCCGGTCGCGGCCCACAGAGGCGCGCCGAGCCCGATCGAATTGAGCAATAGCGCCCCCGCCTCGAGCGGCATGATCACGAACGTCGTCAGCGGGATCGCGATCATGTTGGCGGCGACGCTGTACAGCCCGGCCTTGTGGAAATGATACAGCGCGATCGGCATCAGCGCGAGTTCGACCGCGAGTCCGGTCAGCAACAGGCCGATCATCGCTCGCGCCAGACGCATCGGCCAACCCTCCTCGCGCGGGCCGAGCAGGCGCCGCACCGGGCCGAACTGGTGGAGCGTAATAATCGCGGTGACCGCTGCAAAGCTCATCTGGAAACTCGCACCCGCGAGCGCTTCGGGGCGGAACAGCAGCACGATCAAGGCGCCGACCGCGACCAGCCGCAAGCTGATCGCCTCGCGCCCGAGCGCAATCCCGCCGAGCACGAGCAAGGCGGCGATGCACGCGCGCACCGTCGGCACCTGCATCCCGGTGAGCAGGGTGTAGCCGATCCCCGCGCCGGCGCCGACCACCGCCGAGACGAGCACGAGGTTGACCCGCAGCGCGAGCCGTTCGCTCAGCGCGAGCAGGCGCAGCGAGATCAGCATCGCCGCTCCGACCGCGGCGGCGATGTGCAGCCCGCTGACCGAGAGCAAATGCGCGAGGCCCGAGCGGCGCATCGCGTCGGCGTCGCTTGCGGTCACCGCGCCCTGGTCGCCATTCGCAAGCGCGGTCGCGATTCCGCCGCTCGACGCGGGCAGTTGCGCGCGAATATGCTGGCCGAGCCGGTCGCGCAGCGCGTCGAACCCGCCGCCGGGCGATGCGACGAGGATTTGCACCGGCCCGATCGCGCGGCCGACCGCGCCGCGCTCCTGGAACCAGGCGTCGCGCGCGAAATCATGCCCGCCGGGCAAGGCCATCGGTGGCGGTGGCTGGAGCCGCGCGCGAAGCGAAATGCGCGCCCCCACGCCGAGCCCGACCGGCGCCTCGTCGGCGGGCATCGACACCCGGATGCGCGGCGGAAGCTCGCCGCCATCGGGAGTCAGCGTCAGGCGCAGGTCGCCCTTGGCGACGAGCGGCTCGACCTTGTCGACGCGCGCGGTCAGGCTGACCACCGCCGCGCGTTCCAGTCGCGGCGCCGCGACCCGTTCGCTGCGCAACCAGATCCATCCGCATCCCGCGGCCAAGGTGAGACCGCCGAGCAGCATCGCCTGCCCGACGCGCCCGCCACCCCATGCAAGCCCTGCCGCTGCAAGCCCGAGCGCGGCGGCGATCCACGCGCCCCACTCAGCCGGAGCCGGAAGCCACAGCCACGCCGCTATGCCCGCGCCGAAGCTGGCGACGAACCACAGTGGCAATTGGCCGCGCTCGGCCTCGAGAAAGGCTTCGACGCGCTCGGCGATCGGGCGCACGAACAGGCCGGAAAAGCGCCGCCGCGCCGGTTCCAGTGGAGCATCCTCTATGTTAGGGGCGCTCACCAATTCCATTGGCGACCACTGACAAAGGAAAGCTCGCTTGAGCGCAAGCAGCAATATCGGCGGACAGGGCCGGCAAGTGGTCACCCGCTTCGCCCCGTCGCCGACCGGCTACCTCCATATCGGCGGGGCGCGCACGGCTTTGTTTAACTGGCTGTTCGCGCGCCATCACGGCGGCAAATATCTGCTCAGGATCGAGGATACCGACCGCGCTCGATCGACCGAGCCCGCGATCGCGGCAATTCTCGACGGGCTGTCATGGCTCGGGATCGAGGGCGACGAGCCGCCGACGTTCCAGTTTGAGCGCACTTCGCGCCACGCCAAAGTCGCGGAAAAATTGATCGACGATGGCCACGCCTATCGCTGTTTCGTCTCGTCCGAGGAGCTCGCCGCCCGCCGCGCCCACGCGCAGGCCGAACGCCGCCCGTTCCGGATGGTCAGCGAATGGCGCGACCGGGCTCCCGGCGCGGGCGAAGCGGGCCAGCCCTCGGTCGTGCGGTTGAAAACCAACGCCGAGGGCGAAACCGTCATCGACGACCTGGTCCAGGGGCGAGTCACCGTCGCCAATTCCGAAATCGACGATTTCGTGCTGCTCCGCTCGGACGGGACTCCGACCTACATGCTCGCGGTGGTAGTCGACGATCACGACATGGGAATCAGCCACGTCATTCGCGGCGACGACCATCTCAACAATGCGTTTCGCCAGGTCGCGTTGATCCGTGCGATGGGCTGGGCCGGGCCGCTTTACGCGCACATCCCGCTGATCCACGGGGCCGACGGTGCCAAATTGTCGAAGCGGCACGGGGCACTCGGGGTCGATGCCTATCGCGACGAATTGGGGATCCTGCCCGAGGCCTTGTCCAATTATTTGCTCCGCCTCGGCTGGGGCCATGGCGACGACGAGATCATCGCTCGCGAGCAGGCGGTCGCCTGGTTCGACCTCGACCATGTCGGCAAGTCGCCCTCGCGTTTCGATCTGAAGAAGCTCGAGCATATCAATGGTTTTTATATCCGCGAGGCGGACGATGAGCGGCTTGCCGAGCTGATCGCGCCGCGGCTGGGGATCGACGCGACCCAGCACGACCTTCTGGTCCGGGCGATGCCCGAGCTCAAAGCGCGGGCGCATGACCTTAACCAGCTCGCCGATGGCGCCTTGTTCCTGTTCGCCGAGCGGCCGCTCGAGGTCGATGACAGGGCCGCGGCGCTCCTCGACGACGAGGCTCGCCGCCATCTGTCACTTGCCCACCGCGCGCTTGCGGGGATAGAAAATTGGGACCATGACGCGATCGATGCCGCAGTGCGGGAGGTTGCGACGGACGCCGGTCTCAAGCTAGGCAAGCTTGCCCAGCCGCTTCGCGCGGCGCTGACGGGCAGGACCACTTCGCCGGGGATTTTCGATGTCCTGCTGCTGCTCGGCAAGGACGAGAGCCTGGCACGCATCGCCGATCAAATGCTGGAGCCGAACGCATGACCGACACCAACGTCACACTCAATTCCGAAGGCAGTGAAGTGTCCTTTCCGCTGCTTGGCGGATCGGTCGGTCCCGATGTGATCGACATCCGCCAGCTTTATGCCGAGACCGGCAAGTTCACTTATGATCCGGGGTTCACCTCGACCGCGTCGTGCCAGAGCGCGATTACCTATATCGACGGCGACGAGGGCATCCTGCTCCATCGCGGCTATCCGATCGACCAGCTCGCCGAGCAATCCTCCTTCATGGAGGTTTCCTATCTGCTGCTTCACGGCGACCTGCCCAGCGCCGACGAACTCGCCGAGTTCACCTACACCATCACTCGCCACACCATGGTCCACGAGCAGCTCGCGACCTTTTTCCGCGGGTTTCGCCGCGATGCCCACCCGATGGCGATCATGTGCGGCGTGGTCGGCGCTCTGTCCTCCTTCTACCATGATTCGACCGACATCACCGATCCGCTGCAGCGGCTGATCGCGTCCCACCGGATGGTCGCGAAAATGCCGACGATCGCGGCGATGGCGTATAAATATTCGATCGGGCAGCCGTTCATCTTTCCAAAGAACGACCTCAGCTACGTCGGCAATTTCCTGCGCATGACGTTCGGCGTCCCGGCCGAGCCTTATGAGGTCAACCCGATCATCGAACGCGCGATGGAGCGGATTTTCATCCTCCACGCCGATCATGAGCAGAACGCCTCTACCTCGACTGTGCGCCTCGCCGGATCGTCGGGCGCGAACCCGTTCGCGTGCATCGCGGCGGGGATCGCCTGCCTGTGGGGCCCGGCGCATGGCGGTGCCAATGAGGCCGCGCTCAACATGCTTCGCGAAATCGGCGACGTGAAGAATATTCCGGAATATATCGCGCGCGCCAAGGACAAGAACGACCCGTTCCGCCTGATGGGGTTCGGCCACCGCGTGTACAAGAATTTCGACCCGCGCGCGAAGGTGATGAAGACGACCGCCGACGAAGTGCTCAAGGAACTCGGCAAGACCGATCCGGTGCTCGACGTTGCGAAGGAGCTTGAGCGGATCGCGCTCAACGATCCCTATTTCATCGACAAGAAGCTTTATCCGAACGTCGATTTCTATTCCGGAGTGATCCTCAACGCGATCGGTTTTCCGACCGAGATGTTCACCGTGCTGTTCGCGCTTGCGCGCACCGTCGGCTGGGTCGCGCAGTGGAACGAGATGATTTCCGACCCCGAGCAGAAAATTGGCCGCCCGCGCCAGCTTTACGTCGGCCCGACCCAGCGCGATTACGTCGCGGTGGGCGAGCGCTAGAGCCTGGTCCAGCTAGTCGGCTCCAGCGGGCCGGTGCGGGCTTCGGTCAAGCCGCCGGCAATATCAGGGTGAAGCGGGCACCCGCGCCGGGGGCGCTTTCAAGCTCGATATCGCCGCCCATCGAGCGCGCGAGGCGGCGCGAGATCGCAAGGCCGAGCCCGCTTCCCTCGGCGGCGTCCCCCGCCTGCTCATAGCGTTCGAAGATGCGTTGCTGGTCGTCGGGGGCGATTCCGGGGCCCTGGTCGGCGATCGTCACCCGGCATTGTCCGTCGGTCGTCGCGAACCCGATTGCGACCTGGCCCTTGTCCGGGGAGTGGCGAACGGCGTTGCCGAGGATATTGACCAGGATCTGGACGATCGCCCTTGCCTCGCCCTCGGCAAGCAGCGGCGCGCCGGGCGCTTCTAGCGCAAGTTCGACCGCGCGCGATTCGGCGAGCGGCTGGACCAAGGCAATCGACTCGAGCGCCAGCGCGGCGAGATCAACTCGCCCCGCGGGCGGCAAGGCACCGGCGCCCATCGAGCGGATCACCGAAAGCAGATGGCGCCCGGCGGCGGCGATGTCGCTTGCATAATTGGCGTAATCCGATCGCAACGGGCCGTCGCTTCGCTCGACGATGCGGTCGGCGGCGGAGATGATCCGCGCCAAGGGCGAGCGCAGCGCTTCGTTGAGCGTGTCCTCGAAGGCGGGCCCGTCGTTGGCCGCGGCGGGCGCTTGCTCGCCTTCCTTGCGCAGGGTGCCGCCGAAACCGGCGAATTTGCCGGCGGGATCGCTGACCGGGTCTGCGTCGATCAAAAATTCATCGGGGCCGCCGCCGCGGGCAAGCGCGCGCTGCTCGCGCACCGCTCCGCGCGTCGCAAGCGCGGCGAGCAGCGGCATCGCACCATCCTCCTCCTCGACCAGTCGAAACAAGGCGGTCAGCGGCTGGCCGATGCAGGCCTCGCGGTCGCGCCCGAGCAATTCGGCGAGCGCCGGCGAGATGTCGGTCAGGTCGAGTGCGCCGTCGGTCGTGAATTCGAGCGTCGCGGCGGCGCGCGGGCGTTCGGCTTCGCTCATCGGCTCGACCAGGGTCAGCCGCGGCGGAGAGGCCGGGCGCGACGCCCAGCGTTCGATGATCAGTTCGACTTCGTCGCCATCGGGTTCGGCGCGGACAAACAAATCGAGGTCGTGGCTGCTGTCCGCCGCGATCAGCGCGCGTGACAAGGGCACTCCGAGCGACGCCGCCGCCCTCGCCAAAGCGGCAAGCTGAGGCAAAGCAAGCGCGCGGCCGAGCGCCGAGCCCGCTTCGACCTGGAGCCGTTCGAGGGCAGGATCGGCCGAAATAAGCCGCCCCGCCTGATCGACCCGGCCGGTGACCGGCTCAGTCGGTCGGCTGGCCATCGCCGCCTCCGATCAGCGACAAATTGTCGCGATAGGCTTCGGGCAGGCGCCACCAGCGGCGCGCGGCCTCGATTTCGGCGGCGGTAGGTCCGTCGAACCAGGCGATCGCCGCGCTTGGCTCGCCCCACAACAAGGGTTCGGCCAGGGCCGCGACAAGCGCCGCCGCAGTCGGCCGCGAAAGCCCCGCCAGCCGCGCCAATTGCATTGCATCGCGCGCGCCGTCGTTGACCAACAGCGCCCAGCCGGTCGCGGGCGCGATCCCGGCACGAACGGCGCACAATGCGGCAAGCAAGGCAGCGTCGCCCTCGCTCGCCAGGGTCGCGACTAGCGCATCGTCCGGACCGCGCGCGTCGAACAACGCTGCGGCGAGCGCGGCCAGCCGCATTTCGACCCGGCGGCCTTCGTCATGCCGGGCGAGCAGCTGCAAGGCGGCATTGGCGAGCGCCTCGTCCACTTCGACCGCATGGCCCTCGACCTGCCGGCGCATCGCGGCGGCGACGAGGTGGACCAGATGGACCGCCTCCTCCGCCGGGACGTCGTCGAACTCGAGCCCGAGCCGGCCGAAGCGGTCGCGGCGGCGTCCGCGAGCGACCGCCAGCGCCATTGCCGCGCCGGCCACCGCCCCGTCTTCGTCACCGACCAATTGCTCGACCAATGCGGCCGAGCCGTCGCGGCGCGGATCGCGGCAGGCCGCGGCAATCAACTGCTCGTCGGCGCGCGCCATCAGCAATTCGATCAGCGCAGGCCGGTCGAGCCGGCCGCTGCTCCACAATTGCGGAACGGTCGCTTCGCGGTTACGCTCGACCACCGTGAGCAGGTCGGGAGCAAGCCCGAGGCGAATCTCGTCCGCGACCTGTTCGACCAGCGCGCCGAGCATCGCGGACATCAGTGCGCGTTCCTGCTCGGTCAATCGCGCCCGGTCGTCGAGGAACAGGTCGAGCCGAACCACGGGCAGGCGATCGCGCCCGGCGCGCCGCGCAGGTTGACCCCCGGGGTCGGCTGCTCCGGCAGCGATCGGCCATTCGACAGGCATCATGCATTAAGCGTTAGACGAACGGGGTTAATTCGGCGTCAATCGCGAATGACGCGGTGGCGAAAGTGCTGGACGATGAAAAAGCTCACCGCCGCGTAAAGCGCGACCAGCGCGAGATAGGCGTTCCACCAGCCGCCGATCGCGAACGGGATCGCGAGGATGATCGCGGCGCGGCGCGAGAAATACCAGATCGCGCCCGGAGGCTCGGTGCCGATCCGCTCGATCCGCATCGCTTCGGCGAAACCGGCAGCGGCCAAGGCGGCGACCATCGCCCCCCAGCCGCCCCCGTGCCGCGCCACGAACCAGCCGAGTGCGACCAGCGCGAGCCCGGCGGCTGGCCACAGCAGCCGTTGCGAGACCATGCGTGGGCCGAGCGGACGCAGGCGAAGCAGGCTGATCCGGCGCGCTACCAAGTCGAGCGGAGTCGAGGCGACAAGCATCGCGACCGCGGCACCGAGCCAGCCGCGCGTGAAGGCAAATGCAGCGGCGACGCTCAACGCGACCGCAAGGCCGGTCAGCCATTCGGAGCGAACGCGGGTCTCCATCAGCCGTTCGGTCGCGATTTCCTCGACCACGGGAAGCAGATAGCGGCTCACCCAGTCGGTCCGTGCGCCGCGCGATGCGAGCAGCAGGCGCCGCTCGAACCCCATGATCGTCTCGCTGTCGGCCAGGAACGGCCCGGCCCCCTCCCCGCTCGCCGATGGCACCAGCCGAATTCCGGACTGGACCGCGCGGCGCAGGAGAGTCGATTGCAGGTCCCAATCGCCGACCATGGCGGCGGTTGCACCGATCAGCCCTGCCGGCATCCGCGCCAGCCCCGCCCAGCGGTGCTCGGCATCGATCCGTTCATAGCCCGAATGCGGCTCGTCATCGGCGACCGTGACGATCACGGGGTCCTGCTCGTCCGCGATCCGGGCGAGATCGTCCATATCGGGGGCGATCCCGTCGGCGAGGAGGATGACGTCGCTGCCCGCTTCGAACCGGCTCGCCGCGTCGCCACCGTCATTGACCGCGATCACCGGGATGCCCTCCCCACGCAAGCGCTCGAAGGCGAGGTTGAGCGGCGCCGGAATGCGTTCGACCAGCACCAGCAGCGGCGCTGCGCCCAAGGCGTGGAGGCAGCGCGCCTGATATTCGATCAGCGTCTGTCCGGCGAGCGGAAGCAAGGCGCGGAGCGCTCCGGCCTCATCCTCCTGATATGCCCCGATCAGCGCACCGAGCGCCATAATTTGCCTGTCTGTCCCTGAATGCGCTCGCGCGGCACCTGCCATAGGACAGGCGCGGCGGCGATTTCCAGCCTGCTTGAGCTTAATCGCTTTGCAGACTGAACAAAGGTGGTAAACTCCAGTTCATGACCGCCCAGCCCAAATACGCCGAGCGCGACGGAGTTCACTCCGCAACTGGCCGCTCCGACCCTCAACCAGAAGCAGCTCATGCTGCCGCCGATACCGAAGGCGCGCTGTTCGACGAGACGGCTTGGTCGGAAAATCAGGTCGAGCCTGCGCCGGTCGGAGCCGGGGGACGCGCTGTGCTCGGCTGGGCATTGGGGCTGCTCGCGGCCCTGTGGCTGGCCTTCACCGCCTGGTCGGCGGGCCAGGCTCTCACCGCCCAGCCGCTGACCAGCCCGGCGCTTGCGCAATGGGTTGCAATTGCCGCCGGGCCGCTCGCCTTGCTCGGGCTGGCCTGGCTGATGTTCGGCCGCACGCGCCGCAAGGAAGCCGAGCATTTCACTCGCTCGGTGGTCGCGATGCGCACCGAAGCGCGCGCGCTCGAGGATGTGCTCGCCGCTTTGTCGCGCCAGATCGATCATAACCATGCCGCCTTGGGGCAGATGGCGGGCGATTTGATGGGGCTTGGCGACGAAGCGGCGACGCGGATCGGGGCGATTTCGGCCGAGCTTGGCGCTCGCTCGAACGACCTCGTCGAGCATGGCGCAGCGCTCGACCGCGCCGCCGAGGATGCGCGGACCGACATCGGCGTGCTGCTGAGCGATCTGCCCGAGGCCGAACAGCGCGCCCTGCGCCTCGCCGAGACGCTTCGAGCCGCGGGCCAGTCGTCGGCGGAGCAAGCCAGCGCGTTCCAGGCTTCGGTCGAGGCGCTTACCGCGCGCACGAGCGAAGTCGACGAGACCATCGGCGCCGCGGCGTCGCGGCTGGTCGAGCATCTGACCCAGGTCGAAAGCGCGGGCGCCGCCGCCGCGGCGCGCGTCGCCGAAGCAGGCGACGCCACCAACGCCGGGATCGACGCGCTGCTCAATCGCGCCGCCGAATCGCTTTCGGAAATCCGCAGCGGCATCGACGCGCAGGCGGCTACGGTCGCGGCCCTGCTCGATCAGGCGCAGGCCGGGCTTGGCCGCGCCGGAATCGAAGCCAGCCACGCGCTTGGCCAGCACCTCGGCAGCGCTGCGGGCGCACTCGACGGATTGACCGCGCGGATCGCCGAGCAGGAGCAATCTTCGAAGCGGCTCGTGGCCGACCTCGACCTCGGGCTGGCCTCTCTCGACCAGCGCTTTGCGCTGCTCGCCGAACAGGGGGACGAGCGCGCGGAGCGGATTTCGGTGCTGGTCAGCGGGCTTCGCGGCGACCTCGACGCCTTCGGCCACGATACCGCCGCACAGGACCAGGCGCTGCTTGCGCTGACCGACCGCACCGCGGCGTTGCGCGATGGAGTCGAGACCTTGTCGGCCGCGGTGGCGCAGGAATTGGGCGGGGCGTTCGTCGAGGCCGAGGCCGGCGCGGGCCGCCTGTTCACGGCAAGCCAGCATGCGCGGCCGACGATCGAGTGGATGCGCAATGCGACCGACCACACCGCCGAGCGATTGATCGCCGGGCAACAGGCGGTCGAGGCAAGCGAGCGTCAATTGAGCGCGATGCTCGCCGCGCTCGAAAGCGGCACCGGCGGGGCGCAGCAACGGATCGGCGAACTTAATCAGGCGATCGTGCTTGCCAATAATGACGCGGCGCGGCTGTCGGGCGAAACCGGTCCGGCGCTGATCGCAGCGCTTGCCCAGGTCCGCGAAGCGAGTGCGCACGCGGCCGAGCGGGCACGGGTGGCGATCGCCGAAATCATTCCCGCAAGCGCGAGCGAGCTTGGCGAGGCAACTCGAGCGGCGCTGGAGAAAGTGGTTCGCGAAACGGTCGAGGAGCGGCTCGCCGAGGTTGACCGCGTCGCAACGAAAGCCGTCGAAACGGCGCGCGAGGCGACCGATCGCCTGACCCAGCAGATGCTCTCGATCGGTCAGAGCGCGGTCGCGCTGGAGGCGCATATCGAACGCAGCCGGGAGGCCGAGCGCAAGGACGGCGGCGAGGATTTCGCGCGGCGCGTTTCGCTGTTGATGGGCTCGATGCATTCGGCCTCGATCGACGTGCAGAAGATCTTGTCCGACGAGGTCGACGAGAAGGCATGGGGTGCCTACCTCAAGGGCAATCGCGGCGTGTTCACCCGGCGCGCGGTGCGGCTGATCGGCGGTACCGAGACCCGGGCGATCTCCACGCATTATGAATCCGATCCCGAATTCCAGGAATCGGTCAACCGTTACGTCCATGATTTCGAAGCGATGCTGCGCCGGGTGCTTGCCGAGCGCGACGGCGGGATGATCGCGGTGACCTTGATAAGCTCGGACATGGGCAAGCTTTATGTCGCGCTCGCCCAGGGCGTCGAACGCCGGCGCTAATTGTAGAAGTCCAAGTCCTCGATCTCGATCCAGCCGAAACTCCAGTTGGCGTAGTAAAGCGCGAACGCGGCGGCAGCGACCAGCCCGGCGCGGAGCATGTGGCGCGAAAGGTCGAAGCGGTCCGGCGCGCTGTCGGCCTGGCCCGGCACCTTTGCGGTCCCCGCCTCCTCGTCGGTTCGAACCCCGAACGGAAGCATGACGAACGCGGCAGCGACCCAGAACAGGAAATAGATGGCGAGGATCGAGCCGAAGCTCATCTGGTGCCCGAGTTCATCGCATTACCCGCAACAGCGCGACCTCGACCTGCGGCTTCTTGCCGGTCCACAGGGTTGCGCAGCGGCGCACCGCCAGCCGCACCGTCTCGCGCATCTTCTCCTCGGGCGCGCCCGGATTGAACGCGCGCGCAGCGGCGTCGGTGGCGTCGGCGAGAAAATCGTCGCGGTCGTGCTCGACCGGGATCCCGAACGGCAGCACCTGCGGATCGCCAGCGAGCGCACCGTCGGACCCAAGCGGAAGCGTGACCGTGATCAGCCCGTTGACCGCGATCTTGCGGCGTTCGTTGATGGTCGAACCGTCGGCGGGGAGGATGACGTCACCGTCGAGCACGAGCCGCCCGACGCGCACGTCGCCGACCTTTTTCGCTCCTTTCGGCGCAAGGCGGATGATCTCGCCATTCTCCTGCACCATCGCCTTGGAAATGCCCTTGCTCAGCCCGAACCGCGCCTGCTCGCGCAAGTGGCGCGGCTCGCCGTGGACTGGAATGAGGATCTGCGGCCGCATCCATTGGTACATTTGCGCAAGTTCGGGGCGCCCCGGATGGCCCGAGACGTGGACATGCGCCTGGCGCTCGGTGACGGTGAGCACTCCAAGCTCGCTCAGCGCGTTCATGATCCGCCCGATCGCGACTTCATTGCCGGGAATCTGCTTCGACGAGAAGATCACCGTGTCGCCGTCGCCGAGCTTGAGTTCATGGCTTCCGAACGCAATCCGGCCGAGCGCTGCGCGAGTCTCGCCCTGCCCGCCGGTGGCGATGACCAGCACTTCGGAGCGTGGCAGCCGCATCGCCTCGTCGAACCGCACCGTCTCGGGGAAATCCTTGAGATAACCGGTCGCGCGGGCGACCTTCAGAATGCGATCGAGGCTGCGCCCGGCGATGCACAGCGAACGCCCGGTCTCGGTCGCGACGCGCGCAATGGTCTGCAGCCGCGCGGCGTTTGAGGCAAAGCTGGTGACGAGCACGCGGCCCTGCGCCTTTTCGACCTGGGCGCGGAGCCCGGCGTGGACGCTGGTTTCGCTCCCCGACACGGCTTCCTGGAAGATGTTGGTCGAATCGCAGACCAAGGCGAGAATGCCGCGATCGCCGATCGCCGACAGTGCTTCGGGCGAGCTCATCTCGCCGACCACCGGGTCGTGGTCGATCTTCCAGTCGCCGCTGTGGAACACGTTTCCGAACGGGCTTTCGATCAGCAGGCCGTTGCCCTCGGGGATCGAGTGGGCGAGCGGGACGTACGTGACCCGGAACGGCGCGAGGTCGATCGACCCGCCGCGGTCGATGACGTGGAGCTTGACCTGCCCGGTCAGCCCCTCCTCCTCGAGCTTGCCCGCGATCAGCCCCGCCGTGAACGGGGTCGCGTAAAGCGGTACCTTCAGGTCGGCGGCGAGATAGGGCAGCGCGCCGATATGGTCTTCATGGCCGTGGGTCAGCACGATGCCGACCAGGTCCTTGCGGCGTTGCTCGATGAATTCGAGATCGGGCAGGATCAGGTCGACCCCCGGATAGTCGGGATCGGCGAAGGTCAGCCCGAGGTCGACCATCAGCCATTTGCCGCGGCAGCCGTAGAGGTTGACGTTCATCCCGATCTCGCCCGAACCGCCGAGCGCGCAGAACAATAATTCTTCGCCCGGGGTCATTGCGCGATGCCCGCGGCAAGCAAAGCGAGGCCGTGGATGGTGAGATCGGGTTCGATCGCATCGAACGCGCTGATATGTTGATCGAACAGAATGGCGAGACCTCCGGTGGCGATGACGGTAACGGGACGGCCGATTTCGGCCTTGAGGCGCTGCACCAGCCCCTCGATCAACGCGACATAGCCCCAATAGACACCGATTTGCATCTGGGATTCGGTGGTGCGCCCGATCACGCTCTGGCCGTCGGGCGCTGCAATGGCAATCCGCGGCAGTTTGGCGGCCGCGGCAACCAGCGCGTCGAGGCTGAGATTAATGCCCGGAGCGATGATCCCGCCCTTGTACGCACCGCTGTAGTCGACCACGTCGAAGGTCGTCGCGGTTCCGAAATCGATGATGATCAGATCGCCAGGATGGCTGTCGTGCGCGGCCATCGCGTTGAGCGCGCGGTCGGCTCCGACGCTTCCCGGTTCGATCACGTCAAGCTCGAGCGGCCACCCGTCCTGCCCGGCGACGAGCGGCGACTGGCCGAAATATTTCTGGGACAGCACGGTCAGGTTATGCAGCGCCCGCGGAACGACCGTGCCGATGATGACCCGGGTGACGTCGCTTCGCCGAAACCCTTCCAGTTCGAGCAATTGGTGAAGCCAGACCGCATATTCGTCGGCGGTGCGGCGCGGGTCGGTGGCAATCCGCCAACGCGTTCGGATCGCCCCCGTCTCATCGACCAATGCGAAGACGATGTTGGTGTTTCCGGCGTCGATCGCAAGCAGCATGAGCGGACGACTAGCGGGAAGCGGCGTGGATTGCGAGCGTCACGCGAGGCTGACGTCGCCGGCGCGGACGATATGGATCGCACCGCCGTGGACGCGCAGGCGCAAGGCTCCGTCGGGTTCGATCCCGTCGAATTGCCCGGCGATGCGCTCGCCGGGACTGCTGTGGACTTCGAGCGGAGTGCCCGGCGGATGCGCGCGCGCCAGCCATGCGCGGGCTAACGCTTCCGGGTCGAGACCGCGCCACGCAGCGAGGCTTCGAGCGAAGCTTGCAGCGAGCAAGGGCGCAAAGGCCTGCGGGGTGATCCCGCCGGCAAGCGACGCGGTCTTGCGCCCCTCGACGTGGGGAGCGGCGGCGAGATTGACTCCGAACCCGGCGACCACCCGTTCGCGCGAGCGTTCGAGGAGGACTCCGGCGAGCTTGGCGTCGCCGAGCATCAGGTCGTTGGGCCATTTGAGGCCAAGCGCCGAGCCCGGAGCAGCGACCGTGGCGGCCTCGATCAACGCCACTGCCGCGACCAGCGCGAGCGCCGGCGCGGGCGGATCGGTGGGGCGCAGCATGACCAGCGTCGAGCCGAAGAAATTGCCCTCGACTGTCTCCCACACCCGCCCGTGCCGTCCGCGGCCCTCGTCCTGGCGAAGCGCGACCAGCCATTCGCCCTCGACCGCGGCAGCGTCGGCGAGCAGCACGCTGTTGGTCGAACCAAGCCGCTCGACGATTCGAATGCGGCTCAGAACAGCGATCCGGCGGCATGGTCGGCAAGACTGCCGAGCGGGCCGATCAGCAGATAGCCGAGCGGCGAGACGATCAATGCCGCGAGCAGGATCAATCCACCTTCAAGCCGGTTGCCCGCTCTCGCGAGCGGACGGCCGGGAGCGTCGAAATACATCACCTTGACGATCTTGAGGTAATAGAAAGCGCCGACCACGGTCCCGAGAATGCCGATGATCGCGAGCGGCAACAACCCTTGCGCGACCGCCGCATTGAACACCATCAGCTTCGGCCAGAAGCCGAACAAGGGCGGAATCCCGGCGAGGCTGAACATGAAAATGGCAATCGCCAGGGCGAGCGCGGGGCGCGATTGCGACAGCCCCGACAGGCTGTCGATGCCCTCGAGCGGTTCGCCGTCCTTCCCGCGCATCCTGAGCACGCACAGGAAAGCGCCGAGCGTCATCACGACATAGACCGCCATGTAGAACAATACCGACGACGCCCCCGCCGCTCCGCCCGCAACCAGCCCGATCAGCGCGAAGCCGACATTGTTGATCGACGAATAGGCGAGCAGCCGCTTGATATTGGTCTGGCCATAAGCTGCGACCGCGCCGAGCAGGATCGATGCAAGCGCGGCGAAGGTCATGATCTGTCGCCAGGCATCGATCGCCGGGCCCAGTGCGTCGAGGCAGAAGCGCACCGTGAGCAGCACCGCGGCGACCTTGGGCGCGGAGGCGAAGAAGGCGGTCACCGGAGTCGGCGCGCCTTCGTAGACATCGGGGGTCCACATGTGAAACGGGACCACGCTCGCCTTGAACGCCAGCCCGGCAAGCACGAACACCAGCCCGAACAACAAGCCGATCGAGCCATTGCCCTCGCGCGCGAACGCGGCGGCGATCCCGTCGAACTGGATCGTCCCGGTGAAACCGTAGAGCAGCGAAATGCCGTAGAGCAGGATCCCCGACGACAGCCCGCCGAGCACGAAATATTTGAGCCCCGCCTCGGCCGAGCGGTCGTCGGTGCGGCGGTAGGCGGCGAGGACGTAGGCCGACAGGCTCTGCAGTTCGAGCCCGACGTAGAGCGAGACCAGGCTGGTCGCCGAGACCATCACCGACATTCCGACCGCCGACAGCAGGATCAGCACCGGATATTCGGCGGAATGTTCGAAATCGCGCTCGAACCAATTGTGCGCGGCAATGATCGCGATGGCGGCGGCAAGAAAGATGATCGTCTTGCCGAACGCGCCGAAGCCGTCGGCGACGATCAGCCCGCCGAACAAAGGCCCGGCGCTCTGCGGCTCACCCAGCAGCGTCAGCGTCGCGCCAAGCAGCAGCACGACCGCGGCCCAGGTGGTCACTCCGCTCGCACGGCGGCCCATGAACGCGGCGACCATCATCAGCACGAGCGCGCCGAGCGTCAGGACGATCTCGGGGAGGATGGCGGCGACATTCATCAATGCGACTCCGCCGCGTCATGAGCTTCAACCTGTCGCTTGCCCGCGCTCGGCCTGGCGTCGCTCGGCGGAGTGGCACGCTCGATCCGTTCGAGCAGGCGGCCGACATCGGCGCGCATCGGCCGAAGGAAACTCTCCGGATAGACCCCCATCCACAGCACCGCCGCGGCGATCGGCGCGAGCAGCCACAGTTCGCGGCGGTCGACGTCGGGCATTACCGCCGCGTCGGCATTGCGCTGGGTCCCGAACACCACTCGCCAATAGAGGAACAGCATGTAGGCCGCGCCGAGGATGATTCCGGTGGTCGCAACCACCCCAGCCCATGACGAGCGCTCGTAAGTGCCGACCAGGCTCAAAAATTCGCCGACGAAACCGCTCGTGCCGGGAAGCCCCACGCTGGCCATGGTGAACAGCATGAAGAACAAGGCGTAGCGCGGCATATTGTCGGCGAGCCCGCCGTAGCGCGCAATCTCGCGGGTGTGGAGGCGGTCGTAAATGATCCCGACGCACAGGAACAAGGCGCCCGAGACGAGGCCGTGGCTGAGCATGACCAGCAGCGCGCCTTCGATCCCCTGGCGGTTGAACGCGAACAGCCCGAAGGTGACGAACGCCATGTGCGCGACCGACGAATAAGCGATCAGTTTCTTCATGTCGTGCTGGGCAAGCGCGATCAGGCTGGTGACGACCACCGCAATCCCCGACAGCACGAACACGAACGGGACGAAATCGGCCGAGGCCTCGGGGAACATCGGCAGCGAAAAGCGGATCAGGCCGTAGCCGCCCAATTTGAGCAGGACGCCGGCAAGGATGACCGAGCCCGCGGTCGGCGCCTGGACGTGCGCGTCGGGAAGCCAGGTGTGGAACGGCCACATCGGGATCTTGACCGCGAAGCTTGCGAAGAAAGCGAGCCATAGCCACCACTGGAGCCCGGGGGCGAAGTCGAACGCCATCAGCGCTGGGATCGAGCTGGTGCCCGCAATGCCGATCATCACCAGCATCGCGATCAGCATCAGCACCGACCCGGCGAGCGTGTAGAGGAAGAATTTGTAGCTCGCCTTGATCCGCTCGGCGCCGCCCCAGATGCCGATGATGAGGTACATCGGGATCAGCCCGCCCTCGAAGAAGATGTAGAACAGCAGCAAATCCTGCGCCGCGAACACGCCGATCATCAGCGCCTCCATTAGCAGGAAGGCGGCCATATATTCGGGAACGCGCTTGTCGATCGCTCGCCACGACGCGCCGATGCAGATCGGCATCAGGAACACGCTGAGCATGATCAGCATCAGCGCGATTCCGTCGATCCCGAGCGCCCAGGCGAACGTGCCGCCGAGGCCGACCTGCTCGACGAACTGCCACTGCGCGCCCGCGGGGTCGAACGCCGCCCACAGAGCAATGCCGAGCAAAAAATTGGCAAGCGTCGCGGCAAGCGCAATCCACCGCGCCCCGCTGGCGTTCAGGAACAAGGCAATGATCCCCGCGGCCAGCGGCAGCAGGATCATCAGGCTCAGCATCGGCAGCCCGCTCACGACACCCACCAGAAGACCCAGCTTGCCGCCCCGATCAGCCCGAGCAGCATGACCAGCGCATAGCTGTAGACGAACCCCGACTGGAGCCGGGTCGTCAGCCGGTTGCCGACCCCGACCAAGGCAGCGGCGCCGTGGGGGCCGAAGCGATCGATGGTCTGCTCATCCCCGCGCTTCCAGAAAAAGCGGCCGAGCGCGAACGACGGGCGCACGAACAGCCAGTCGTAAAGCTCGTCGAAATACCATTTGTGCATCAGGAATTTATGCACTCCGCCGAACTGCGCGACGAATGCGGCCGGGGCGTCGGGCCTGGCGATATAATTGCGATAGGCCAGCCCGAGCCCGGCAAGCATGACCACGAACGGCGACCATTTGACCCAGGCGGGAACTTCGTGCGCGGCATGGGCGAGATGCGCATCGAACGACAGGCTTCCCTGCCAGAATTCCGCGCCATGCTCGGCATCGATGAACGCGCCGTGGAACAGCAGCCCGGCGAACACCGCGCCGAGCGACAGCAGCGCCAGCGGGACCAGCATCGACCACGGGCTTTCGTGCGGATGATAGCCGGCGGTGCCCTCGACGGTCGCGTGGCCATGGTCGATGGCGCTGTCATGGTCCGCCGCTTCTTCGGCTTCGGCTTCGGGCACGTGGTGAACGGCGTGCTGGACATGCTCGCTGCCCGCCCAGCGCGCTTTCCCGAAGAAGGTCAGGAAGATCAGCCGCCACGAGTAGAAACTGGTCAGCAGCGCCGCGAGCACGCCGATGAAGAACGCAATTCCACCGTGCGTCGTCCCGCTGGCGAACGCGCTCTCGATGATATTATCCTTCGAGAAATAGCCCGCGAACCCGATCCCGAAAATGCCCACCCCGGTGATCGCGACCGTCCCGGCGATCATCGCCCAGAAGGTCAGCGGAATCTCTTTCCGAAGCGCGCCATAATGCCGCATGTCCTGCTCGTGATGCATCGCGTGGATTACCGAGCCCGCGGCCAAAAACAGCAGCGCCTTGAAGAATGCGTGGGTGAACAGATGGAACATCGACGCGCCGTAAGCGCCAACCCCCGCGGCGAAGAACATGTAGCCCAATTGGCTGCACGTCGAATAGGCGATCACCCGCTTGATGTCGTTCTGCACCGTCGCGACGGTCGCGGCGAAGATCGCGGTTGCCGCGCCGACATAGGTGACGGTGGCAAGCGCGGTCGGCGACACCTCGAACATCGGCGACAGGCGGCAGACCATGAACACCCCGGCGGTGACCATCGTCGCGGCGTGGATCAGCGCGCTGACCGGGGTCGGCCCCTCCATCGCGTCGGGAAGCCAGGTGTGGAGGCCCAATTGCGCCGACTTGCCCATCGCCCCGACGAACAGCAACAGGCACAGCAGGGTCATCGTGTCGACGCGCATTCCGGCGAAACCGATCGTCGCTCCGGCCATCGACGGCGCGGCGGCAAGGATCGCGGGGATCGAGACCGTGCCGAACACCAGGAACGTGCCGAAAATGCCTAGCGAGAAGCCGAAATCGCCGACGCGGTTGACCACGAACGCCTTCAGCGCGGCGGCATTGGCCGAGGGCTTGTGGTACCAGAAGCCGATCAAAAGGTAGGAGGCGAGGCCGACCCCTTCCCAGCCGAAGAACATCTGCACCAGACTGTCGGCGGTGACCAGCATCAGCATCGCGAAGGTGAACAGCGACAGATAGGCGAAGAACCGCGGCTGGCTCGGGTCCTCCTCCATATAGCCCCAGCTGTAAACGTGGACGAGGCTCGACACGGTGGTAACGACGACCAGCATCACCGCGGTCAGCGCATCGACCCTGAGCGCCCAGTCGACGTTCATCGTGCCCGAGTGAATCCAGTCGAGCACCGGAACGACCTGCGCCTCGGCCGATCCGCCGACGAAGGACAAAAAGATCGGCCACGACAGCAAGCAGCTGATTATCAAGGCGCCCGTCGTGATCAATTTGGCCGGAAAATTGCCGATCACGCGTCCGCCCAGGCCGGCGACGAGCGCGGCGAGCAGCGGCAGGAAAACGATAGCCTGGATCATCTAACCGCGCATCCGGTCGGCGTCGTCGACCGCGATCGAGCCGCGGCGGCGGAAAAAGATGACCAGGATCGCGAGCCCGATCGCGGCCTCGGCGGCGGCCACGGTAAGCACGAACATCGCGAATACCTGCCCGGTGAGATCGCCGAGATAAGCGCTGAACGCGACGAAATTGATGTTCACCGCAAGCAGGATCAGCTCGATCGCCATCAGCATCAATATGATGTTGCGGCGGTTGAGGAAGATGCCGAGCACCCCGATCGTGAACAGGATCGCGGCGACGGCAAGGTAGTGGGTGAGGCCGATCACAGCTTCATCCCCTCGCCCACTCCGGGCTGGAGGTTCTTGACCGCATCACCGGGCTTGCGATCGATCTGGCGCGAGATGTTCTGGCCGCGCGAATCGCCGCGGCTGCGGTGAGTGAGCACGATCGCGCCGATCATCGCGACCAGCAGGATCAGCCCGGCAAGCTCGAACGGCATCAGGAAGCGGGTGTAAAGCAACTCGCCGAGCGCAACGATATTGGGCTGCGGATTGACGGCGACGGGGGCAACCCCCTGGGTCACCGGCCCCGCTTTCCACGCCGACACGGCGATCACGATCTCGGCGAGCAGCACCAGGGCAAGCAATAGCCCGAACGGCAGGTTGCGCGTGAAGCCCGAGCGAAGCGCGGCGAAGTCGACGTCGAGCATCATCACCACGAACAGGAACAGCACCGCGACCGCGCCGACATAGACGATCACCAGCAGCATCGCGATGAACTCGGCGCCGAGGATCAGCATCAACCCCGCCGCGTTGAAGAAGGCGAGGATCAGCCACAGCACGCTGTGCACCGGGTTGCGCGCGAAGATCACCAGCAGCGCCGAGGTCACGGTCAGCGTCGCGAACAAATAAAAGGCGAGGATGGTGATCATGGGGTCGGCGGGCGCCTACCGGTAAGCCGCATCGGCGGCAAGGTTGGCCGCGATGGCGCCTTCCCAGCGGTCGCCATTGGCGAGCAATTTGGCCTTGTCGTAGAGCAGTTCCTCACGCGTTTCGGTGGCGAATTCAAGGTTAGGCCCTTCGACGATCGCATCGACTGGGCACGCCTCGGCGCACAGCCCGCAATAGATGCATTTGACCATGTCGATGTCATAGCGGGTGGTTCGGCGGCTGCCGTCCTCACGCGGTTCGGCCTCGATCGTGATCGCCTGCGCGGGGCAGATCGCCTCGCACAATTTGCACGCGATGCAGCGCTCCTCGCCATTGGGATAGCGGCGAAGCGCATGCTCGCCGCGGAAGCGCGGGCTCTGCGGCACCTTCTCGTACGGATAGTTGATGGTCGCCTTGGGCTTGAAGAAATAGCGAAGCGTCAGCGCGTGGGCGCGCAAGAATTCCCACAAGGTGAACGCCTTGATGGTCCGCACGATCATGGCTGGACTCCATAGCGGGTAAGCATCAGCCAGCCCGAGATAAGCACGACGAACACCAGGCCGAGGGGCAAGAAAATCTTCCACCCGAGCCGCATCAGCTGGTCGTAGCGGTAGCGCGGGACGGTTGCCTTTACCCAGCCGAAGATGAAGAAGAATATGCTCATCTTGAGCAGCAGCCAGAAGATGCCGGGAATGTCGAACCAGGGGATCAGGTCGACGTTGAGCGGGGGCAAGAACCCGCCCCAGAACAGGATCGCGTTGAGCGCGCACATCAGGATGACGTTGGCATATTCACCGAGCCAGAACAAAGCGAAGCTCATCGATGAATATTCGGTCTGGTGACCCGCGACGAGTTCGCTCTCGGCCTCGACCAGGTCGAACGGGGTGCGGAAGGTCTCGGCCATCGACGAAATCAGGAACACCACCGCCATCGGGAACAGCAACGGGTTGAAGCCATAGCCGTTGAGCAGCCCGAAAATGTGTCCTTTCTGGGCGAGCACGATCGCGGTGAGGTTGAAGGTGCCTGAATAGAGCACGACGCAGATCAGGACGAAGCCGATCGACACTTCATAACTGACCATTTGCGCCGCCGCCCGGAGCGCCGAGAAGAACGGATATTTGGAATTGGACGCCCAACCGGCGATGATCACTCCGTAAACCCCGAGGCTCGACGCCGCTAGGATGTAGAGCAGCCCGACATTGATGTCGGTCAGCACCACGCCGACGTCGAACGGCACCACCGCCCACACGATCAGCGCGGTGGCGAAAGTGATCACCGGGGCAATCAGGAACAGGCCCTTGTTCGACGAGGACGGGACGATGGTTTCCTTTAGGAACACCTTCAATCCGTCGGCGAAACTCTGCAGCAACCCGAACGGCCCGACCACGTTCGGCCCGCGGCGAAGCGCGATCGCCGCCCAGATCTTGCGCTCGGCATAGATCACCATCGCCACGGCGAGCAGCAGCGGCAGTGCGATCGACAGGATCAGCAGCGTGGTCGCGACCAGCCAGCCGAAGCTTTCGCCCATCCAGGTCGTCTGGAACCAGGCGGTCATTCGGCGGCCTCCGCATAGGACTGCCCGTGGATCAATTCTTCCGAGCAGCGGCGCATCGTCGGGCTGGCGCGGCAGATCGCGTTGGTGAGGTAGAAATCGTGGATCGGATAGGCCAGCACGCCCTCGGCCTTGCCGTCGAGCGGAGGCGGTGCCCATGGCATGTCGATGATCCCGTCAGTCCCGAGCGCGGGCGCGTCGGCGGTCATCGCGGCGCGCAACTGGTCGAAGCGGTCGAACGGCAGCGGAGCTCCGAGCAGGTCGCTCAAGGCGCGAAATATGGTCCAGTCCTCGCGCGCGTCGCCCGGCGGGAAGGTCGCGCGCTCGCCGTGCTGAACCCGGCCCTCGATGTTGACGAACGTGCCGTGCTTTTCGGCATAGCTTGCACCCGGCAGCACGAGATCGGCCTGAGCAGCGCCATTGTCGCCATGGTGGCCGACATAGACCTTATACGCGCCCGCGAAGCGATTGGGCTGGACCTCGTCGGCGCCGAGCAACAGCACCAGCTTGGGGCCTAGCGCCTCGATGTCGGCGATTCCCCCGGGTTGCGAAAAACCGAGCAGCAGCCCCGCCATCCGCGACGCAGCGGTGTGGAGGACGTTGAACCCGTTCCAGCCGGGCTTGACCAACCCAAGCGCACCAACCGCGCCAAGCGCCGCCCCAAGCCCGCCCTTTGCAAGCGCGCCGGGGCCGACAATCATCACCGGCCTCGCCGCGCCCGCGAATGCCTCGGCCACCGCCTTGGGCAGCTTGGCGAGCGTCTTGAGGTCGTCGCCGAGCCATTCGACCGCATAGGTCAGATCGACTTGCGGCCCGATCCCGTAAACCCTGGCCCCGCGCCGAACCGCTTTGAGCAACCGCGTATTGACCAAGGGCGCCTCCCAGCGCGGGTTGGTCCCGACCAGCAGGATGACGTCGGCGCTGTCGAGATCGGCAAGCGGCGTATTGAACCGCACCGCGCCGAGCGAGGTCACATCGTAATCGAGCCCGGTCTGGCGCCCCTCGAGCAGCGCCGAGCCGGTTTGAGCCAGCAAAGCCTTGGCGGCATACATCGTCTCGGCGTCGAGCAAATCGCCGGCGATCGCGGCGACGCTCGATCCCGCGCTGCGCATTTGCGCCGCGAAGATGTCGAGCGCTTCGCTCCAGCCGACTTCGGCAAGCCTGCCGTCCTTCTTCGCCCAGGGCCGGTCGAGCCGCCCGCGCACCAGCGCATCGACATGGTGGCGGGTCTTGTCGTGCGCCCACTCCTCGTTCACCATATCGTTGATCCTGGGCAGGATGCGCATCACCTGGCGCTGGCGAACGTCGAGGCGGATGTTGGTCCCGACCGCGTCCATCACGTCGATCCCCGGCACGCGGCGCAACTCCCACGGCCGCGCCTCGAAGCTGTAGGGCTTCGACAACAACGCCCCGACGGGGCACAAATCGACGAGGTTGCCAGACAATTCGCTGGTGAACGCGCGCTCGAGGTAGGTCGTGACCTGCGCGTCCTCGCCGCGATAGAGCATCCCCATGTCGGGGACGCCCGCGACTTCCTCGGCAAAGCGGATGCAGCGCGTGCACTGGATGCAGCGGGTCATCGCGGTCTTGACGATCGGCCCCATATATTTGTCTTCGACGCTGCGCTTATGCTCGTCGAAGCGCGAGTGGCCGCGGCCATAGGCCATCGCCTGGTCCTGCAGGTCGCACTCGCCGCCCTGGTCGCAGATCGGGCAGTCGAGCGGGTGGTTGATGAGCAGGAATTCCATCACCCCCTCGCGCGCCTTCTTGACCATCGCGGTGTCGGTGCGGATCATTTGCCCGTCGGCGGCGGGAAGCGCGCAACTCGCCTGGGGCTTGGGCGGGCCGGGCGCGACCTCGACCAGGCACATCCGGCAATTGCCCGCGATGCTGAGCCGTTCGTGATAGCAGAAGCGCGGAATTTCCTTCCCCGCAAGCTCGCACGCCTGAAGCACGGTCGCCCCTTGGGGCACCTCAATCTCGACGCCGTCGACGGTGAGTTTAGGCATTAGCGGCCACCATCATGCTGCGACCCGAGGCCCACTTCAATATCGCCAAGGCTTTGCGGCGCCGAACCTGACTCTTCCAAAGAAGTCACTCGAAGATCGTTTCGCTGCTCCCAGTTTGAATCAGCGTCGAGCCGAGCCGCCTTGCGAGGCAAGAAGGTCGCCAGGAGAATCACGACGCCGGCGACGACTGTTCCCAAGAGGATAAGCATCATCACTCCGCCGCCTCCTGCATCGCGCCACGCTCGTTGATCCGCCGCTCCAGCTCGGGCCGGAAATGCTTGATCAGGCCCTGGATCGGCCACGCCGCGGCGTCGCCCAATGCGCAAATGGTGTGGCCTTCGACCTGCTTGGTGACGTCGAGCAGGCGGTCGATCGTGCCGCTGTCCCCGTCGCCTTCGCGCAGCCGCTCCATCGTCCGCCACATCCAGCCGGTGCCCTCGCGGCACGGGGTGCACTGGCCGCAGCTTTCATGCTTGTAGAAATAGGAAATGCGGCTGATCGCGCGGACGATGTCGGTCGATCTGTCCATCACGATCACCGCCGCGGTGCCGAGGCCGCTGCCGAGCGCTTTCAACCCGTCGAAGTCCATCGGTGCGTCGATGATCTCGTGCGCCGGGACCAGCGGCACCGACGATCCGCCGGGAATTACCGCAAGGAGGTTGTCCCAACCGCCGCGGATGCCGCCGCCATGCTTGTCGATCAATTCGCGGAACGGGATGCTCATCGCTTCCTCGACCACGCACGGGGTGTTGATGTGGCCGCTGAGCTGGAACAGCTTGGTGCCGCTGTTATTCTCGCGCCCGAAGCCCTTGAACCACTGGGCACCGCGCCTGAGGATGGTCGGGACCACCGCGATGCTCTCGACATTATTGACCGTGGTCGGGCAGCCGTAGAGCCCCGCCCCGGCAGGAAATGGCGGCTTGAGGCGCGGAAAGCCCTTCTTGCCCTCGAGGCTTTCGAGCATCGCGGTTTCCTCGCCGCAGATGTAGGCACCCGCGCCGCGATGGACGAACAGGTCGAAGTCGAACCCCGACCCGGCGGCGTTCTTGCCGAGCAAGCCCGCGGCATAGGCTTCGGCGACCGCCTTGCGCAGCGCCTCGGTCTCGACGATGAATTCGCCGCGCGTGTAGATGTAACCGGCGCGAGCGCGCATCGCGAAGCCCGCGATCAGCGCGCCCTCGATCAGCTTGTGCGGGTCGTGACGAAGGATTTCGCGGTCCTTGCAGCTGCCCGGCTCGCTCTCGTCGGCATTGATGACCAGGAAATTGGGTCGGCCCGGGGTCGGCTCCTTGGGCATGAAGCTCCACTTCATCCCGGTCGGGAACCCCGCCCCGCCGCGCCCGCGAAGCCCGCTGTCCTTGATCACTTCGACGATCGCATCCTCGCCGCGCTTGATCAAAGCGGCGGTGTCGTCCCAATCGCCACGCGCCTGCGCCGCCTTCAGGCCCGCGCCCTGAAAACCGTAGAGGTTGGTGAAGATGCGGTCGCGATCTTCTAGCATGACGAGGTCCCGGCGAGGAGGATCATGCCGCGACCCCGTTGAACACAAAAAAGGCCAGCGCCGCGACGATCAGTGCGAGCACGACGAGCTTGATCATCCCGGTGACGAAACGGAACACCAGGAAGGCGGCGATCACCGCGATGATGATTGCGGCGATGCTCACCATTGCCCCCGATAATCGTAATTGCGTTCGGCCATTTTCCTGAGCGTGGTCGGGCCGCCAACCGGAGCGCTGGTCTGGCGTTCGACCTGCGGACCGATTTTCGGACGTTCGCCGCGAGCGAGTGCGTCGAGGATCGCGCCCATGCTGTCCTCGGTCAAATCCTCATAATTATTGTCGTTGATCTGGACCATCGGCGCGTTGGCGCAGGCGCCGAGGCATTCGACCTCGCTTAAAGTGAACAGCCCGTCCGCGGTGGTATGGCCCTTCTTCATCCCGCGCGATTTGCAGGCGGCGAACACGTCGTCCGACCCGCGCAGCATGCACGGCGTCGTCCCGCATACTTGGACGTGATATTTGCCCACCGGGGCCAAGTTGAACATGGTGTAGAAGCTCGCGACTTCCTGGACGCGGATCACCGGCATATCCAGTTCGCGCGCAACGAATTCGATCACCGGGATCGGCAGCCAGCCCTGAGTGCCGGTCTCAGTCCCGACCTGCCGCTGGGCGAGGTCGAGAAACGGGATCGATGCAGACTGCTGCCGCCCCGCCGGATAGCGCGATACGATCTCGGCCGCCGCCTTGGCGTTGGCCTCGTTCCACGCGAAACTGCCCCACTGCTTGCGAAGCTCGGGGGTGTCGGGCGCAAAGTGACGCTCAGCCATGACTTATATCTCTCGAAGCGCGCCGCTTCTCAAACCAGTCAAAAATATGAAGGAGAGCCAAAAACCCGTTCGCCAAGATCGAAAATGCGAGGGCAAACAGCAGAGCATACACAGGCACGCTCGAAATCTTGCTGTCGCTTTGAAAGAATAACGAAACGACCAAAGCACCCAAGATGAGCATGAACGCGAGAGACAAGGCAACTTTGAAAAGGCCAAATCTAAGCTGGCGCTCGGTCATGTTTGCAAGGGCTACACTCACCGGTCGCACTCCCCGAACACGATGTCGGCGGCGCCGAGGACGGCGGTGACATCCGCCAGCATGTGGCCCTTCATCATGAAATCCATCGCCTGCAAATGGCTGAACGCCGTCGGCCTGATCTTGCAGCGATAGGGCTTGTTGGTGCCGTCGGCGACGAGATAGACTCCGAACTCGCCCTTGGGGCTTTCGGTCGCGACGTAAACCTCGCCCGCGGGGACGTGATAGCCCTCGGTGTAGAGCTTGAAATGGTGGATCAGCGCTTCCATCGACTGCTTCATCTCGCCGCGCTTGGGCGGGAACACTTTTCGGTCCATGCTCCCGATCGGGCCCTCCGGCATGTCGCGCAGGCACTGGCGCATGATCCGCGCCGACTGGCGAACTTCCTCGACCCGGATCATGAAGCGGTCGTAGCAATCGCCCTTGGTCCCGACCGGAATGTCGAACTCCATCCGGTCATAAACTTCGTAGGGCTGGCTGCGGCGCAAGTCCCACGGAATCCCCGCGGCGCGGATCATCGGGCCGGAAAAGCCCCACGCGATGGCGTCCTCGCGGCTGACCGTGCCGATATCGACATTGCGCTGCTTGAAGATGCGATTGTCGGCGACCAGCGAAATCGCGTCCTCGAACAGCGGCAGTCGCTTGTCGAGGAAGGTCGCCATGTCGGCGAGCACTTTCTCCGGAATGTCCTGGTGGACCCCGCCGACGCGGAAATAATTGGCGTGCATCCGCGCCCCCGACACCGCCTCGTAAAGCTGCATCGTGTCCTCGCGCACTTCGAACAGCCACAAATTCGGGGTCATCGCGCCGACGTCCATGACGTGGCTGCCCAGGTTGAGCATGTGGTTCATGATGCGCGTCAGTTCGGCCATCAGCACGCGGATATATTGCGCGCGGAGCGGCACCTCGAGCCCGAGCAATTTCTCGACCGCGAGCACGTAGCTATGCTCCATGCACATCGGCGAGCAATAATCGAGCCGGTCAAAGTAGGGCAAAGCCTGGGCGTAGGTCTTATATTCGATCAGTTTCTCGGTGCCGCGGTGAAGCAGCCCGATATGCGGATCGATCCGCTCGACGATCTCGCCGTCCAATTCCATGATCAGCCGCAAAACGCCGTGCGCGGCGGGGTGCTGCGGCCCGAAATTGATCGTGTAATTCTGAATTGACTCGTCGCCGCGTGTGACGTCACCGGCCTCGGGGAAGGTCTGCACTTCGACGCGGGTGGTCATGGCGCCTTCCCCGGCTTTGGCGCTGGGGTCGCGGTCGCCTTGCCGCCCGACGATTTGGCCTTCGCCGAAGCGGGCTTGCGCGCCTCGCGCTTCGCTTGAGCATTTGCCGGAGCGCCAGCGCCGGTGTCGGCGGTGGTCTCGGTCACCTTGGCGTCGCCCGGTCCAGCCTTGGCAACCACCTGCGGCGGCGTAGCGCTGGCCGGGGCCGGGCTCGGCGCTCCGGGCTGCTGCGGCTCGGCCTTTTCGTCACCCGGAAGGCGGTATTCGGGACCCTCCCACGGGTTGAGGAAATCGAACGTGCGGAAGTCCTGCGGCAGGCTGACGGGTTCATAGACCACCCGCTTTTCCTGTTCGGAATAGCGCAGCTCGACATGGCCGGTCAGCGGGAAGTCCTTGCGCAACGGATAGCCCTCGAACCCGTAATCGGTGAGGATCCGGCGCAAATCATTATGCCCCGAAAAGGTCACGCCGTAGAGGTCGAACACTTCGCGTTCGAGCCAGTTCGCGACGGGCCACAGCGCGGTCAGGCTTGGTACCGGAGTCTCCTCGTCGGTGGTCAGCTTGAGCCGGACGCGGTGGTTTTCGGTCAGCGAGAGGAAGTGGTAATTGACCTCGAACCGCTCAGGCCGCTCGGGATAATCCACGCCGGCGATTTCCATCAATTGCTGATAGCCGAACTGGTCGCGCAGCGTCCGTGCCGCCTCGACGATCGCCTCGCGGGAAACAGTCACGCTGAGCTCGCCGACATATTCCTTGTGGCTGACATAGACTTCGCCGAGCGCCGCCTTGAGCGTCTCGGCGAGTTCGGGGCGGGCCTTGATTCGGGGCAAGTGGTTCACCGGTCGATGGTCCCGGTTCGGCGGATTTTGCGCTGGAGCTGCAATATCCCGTAGAGCAACGCCTCCGCGGTCGGCGGACAGCCCGGGACGTAAATGTCCACCGGGACGATCCGGTCGCAGCCGCGGACCACCGAATAGCTGTAGTGATAATAGCCGCCGCCATTGGCGCAGCTGCCCATCGAGATGACGTATTTGGGCTCCGACATCTGGTCGTAGACCTTGCGCAGCGCGGGGGCCATCTTGTTGCACAACGTCCCCGCGACGATCATCACGTCCGACTGGCGCGGCGATGCGCGCGGAGCAACTCCAAATCTTTCAAGGTCATAGCGCGGCATGTTCACATGAATCATCTCGACTGCGCAGCAGGCAAGCCCGAACGTCATCCACCACAAGGACCCGGTCCGCGCCCAGGTGACGAGGTCGTCGAGCGATGCGACGAGAAAGCCCTTCTCGTCGAGTTCCTGGCGCATGCTAAGGAATTTGGCCTCCTCCGCGCTTCCGGGGACCAGCCCCGCGGCGCGCGCAAGCTCTTCCTCGGTCGGGTGCGGATTGGCCGCGGGATCGAGCATCACTCCCATTCGAGCGCGCCCTTCTTCCACGCATAGGCAAGGCCCAGCGCGAGTTCGGCGAGGAAGATCATCATCGCGCCCCACCCTGCCCAGCCGGTGCCCACCAGGCTGACCGCCCACGGGAACAGGAAGGCGGCTTCGAGGTCGAACACGATGAACAGGATCGCGACGAGGTAGAAGCGCACGTCGAACTGCGCTCGGCTGTCCTCGAACGCGGGGAAGCCGCACTCATATTCGCTTAGCTTTTCCGCCGTCGGCTGGTGAGTCCCGGTGATCCGGCTGACCGCCATCGGCAACAGCACGAACGCACCCGACAGCGCCAGGGCGACGCCGAGGAACAGCAGGATCGGCAGATAGGCGGCGGCAACGCTTGCCAAGGAGGACTCCCGGGTGAGGCGATTAGTGGCGGCGCTTTAGGACAGCGGCCCCGCACCCGCAACTACCCGACCCGCGTGAACGACGGAATTTCTCAGCGCAGCGCGTTGCCGAGCAGCTTGTGAAGACGCGAGTGAAGCTCCCCGCTTGCCGCGAGATATTGGCGCCGTTCGAACATCCGGTCCTGGCCACGGTAGTCGCTGACGAACCCGCCCGCTTCCTTGACCAGGATCACCCCCGCGGCGCTGTCCCAGATGTCGAGATCGTCCTCCCAGAAACCGTCGAATCGCCCCGCCGCGACCCAGGCGAAATCGAGGCTCGCCGCGCCCAGTCGGCGCACCCCCGACACTTCGGGAGCGATCGCGCCGTAGATCCGCGACCAGGTGGCGACATCGCCGCGCCCGAAATGGGGAAGGCCGGTGCCGATCAGCGCCTCGCTGAGGTCGCGCCGAGCGGACACCCGCAGGCGGCGATCGGCGAGCCAGGCGCCGCGGCCCTTTTCCGCCCAGAAGCTCTCGTCGGTCAGCGGCTGGTAAACGAGCCCGTGGGTAATCTCGCCGCGCCCGTCATATTTGGGTTCCTCGACCGCGATCGACATTGCGAAATGCGGCACGCCGTGAAGGAAGTTGGTGGTCCCGTCGAGCGGATCGATGATCCACCGCGGCTTGGCCGGATCGCCCGCGATCTCGCCCGATTCCTCCGACAGGATCGCCCAGTCCGGACGCGCCGCGCGCAATTCCTCGATCAGCGTCTGCTCGGCGCGCTTGTCGGCGATCGAGACGAAGTCGGCGGGGCCCTTGCGCGACACCTGCAACTGCTCGACCTCGCCGAAGTCGCGGCGCAGTCGCGGCGCCGCCTTGCGCGCGGCGCGGAGCATGACGGTGATCAGGCCGGAGTGGCTTACCATGCAAGTGCCCCTTCGCAGGCGAACAGGTCGGCCATCAGTCCGCGCGCTTGACGTAGGTCTGGTCGTAAACGTCGACGACGATCCGAGTGCCGACACCGATGTGCGGCGGGACCATCACGCGCACGCCATTTTCGAGCACCGCCGGCTTGAACGAAGACGAGGCGGTCTGGCCCTTCACGACCGCGTCGGCCTCGACGATCAGCGCCTCGATCGTGTCGGGCAATTGCACCGAGATCGGGCGCTCGTCGTACAATTCCATGACCACGTCCATGCCGTCCTGGAGGAAAGCGGCCGCGTCGCCGAGGAGGTCGCGCGGAAGGCTGATCTGCTCATAATTGTCCTTGTCCATGAACGTCAGCATGTCGCCGTCCGCGAACAGGAACTGGAAATCCTTGGTGTCGAGCCGGACTCGCTCGACCGATTCCGCCGAGCGGAAGCGGACATTGTTCTTGCGCCCGTCGATGAGGTTCTTGAGTTCGACCTGCATATAGGCGCCGCCCTTGCCCGGCTGGGTGTGCTGGATCTTGACCGCGCGCCAGATGCCGCCCTCATATTCGAGGATGTTTCCCGGACGAATGGTGACGGCGCCGATTTTCATTGGGTAATCGCCTAGCTGCTTGAACGGTGAAAAGAGCCGCGGGCCGCGCTCGAGGGCGCGCCCGACAAGCGCCGCGCCCTAGCGCCTTGCGCGGTTTCCGGCAAGCAGCGGATAGGGATTGACCGGGGCGCCCTGGTACCATTTTTCGCCGGGCGCCATGCGGTTGATCGCGAAATGGAGGTGCGGACCGGCAGGGTTGGCATTGCCGCTGAAGCCGACGAAACCGACCAGCGACCCGCGCCGCACTTGCTGGCCCTCGCGCAGACCGTCGGCGTAGGCGCTGAGGTGCGCGTAATAATAGCTCCACCGCCGGTCGGGCGAGCGGACGTAGGCGCTGATCCCACCGCCACCTTGCGAGAAAAACAGCTTTTCGACGGTCCCGTCCGCCGCGGCAACGACCGGGGTCCCAGTCGGAGCCATGATGTCGATCGCGTCATGGACCCGCGCGCCGCCTGCCCGGGCCTGGCTAAAGGTATCGACCAATTGCATCGGCCTGACCCCCGCGACCGGGATCGCGAGCCCGGCGGGGCCAATTGTAACCCCCTCGGCGACCACGGTTCTGCCATTGATCAGTTTCTTGTCGCCCGCCGCCGCGACACTGCCGTCGGAGTCCGACAGCGCGATCTCGCCCGGCCCGGTTGCTTTGGGGGCGCGGCTGATATTGAAGTAAAACAGCCAGAAGGCGCTTACCAATATCGCCGTGACGATCGCGGTGCCGATGGTTCTCAAGCTGCCCCCTATGTCTGGAAAATCGCCGTGAAGCCGGGCTTCATCATCCGTGCAAGCCGCATCACGTCCCAGTTCGCCATCCGGATGCAGCCACTCGATTCAGCCCGGCCGATGGTCTGCGGCTCGTTGGTGCCGTGGATCCCGTAATGCTCCTTGGTGAGGTCGAGCCACGCGACTCCGACCGGTCCGTTGGGGCCCGGCGGAAGCTTGAGGTCGCGATCGGACTTGGGCTTGACCAGCAATGCGGGCTGGTAATGAAATGGCGGCAGGAAGGCGTAGGTGGTCGCCTTCCAGCGGCCGATCGGAAGCGGATATTGCTTCGAGCCCATCGTCACCGGGAACGCCGCCACCAGTTCGGCGTCGCCTTCTTCATCGGACCCCTCGGACGGCACGCCGCCACGATAGACCTTCAACACGCCGTCGCTCTTGTCGACGACGACATAATCGCCCTGCGGCTGGTTGGGATCGACGTTGAGCAGCCGCATCACGGTACCGCCGTTTCCGGGCGTTCCAGCGTAATCGCGCGCCGCCGGAACGACGTTGGGCAGGCGCAGGGTCTGGTCAAGGCCGATCAGCTTGTCGGGCCCGTTCAGCGCCACGATCGTGCGCGGGGTCGTGTGATAGCGTTCGGCAAGCTTCTCAAGCATGTTGCGATAGCCCAGGAACGGCAGTTCGGCCTGCTCCTCGGGCTCGCCCGGAAACGGCTGGACGAACCGGCCACCGACATCGTCGGGACCAAGCCTGACCATGACGGTCGACGGCCGGTCGACCTCGATCAGCGCGCGCCGCGTCGCGGGATCGAGCTCGCCGCTTTCCGGGAGCCCACGCGCTTCCTGGAAGCTGCCCAGCGCCAGGCGGAAGGATTCGCCCTTCTTGCCGTCGATCACGCCGGGCGAGAAACCGTGCGCCGACATCAACACCTGGGCATGAAACAGGGTCCCGTCGATCGGCGAGCCCGCGGTGCCCGGCGGCACCCATTGCGGCTCGGCCTTGGCGCTGGTCGCGGGCATGGGCGCCGACGCGTTCTGGGCGACGGCAAAACCTGACACTGTTGCAAGCGAGGTGGCGGCGAGGATGAGGTTGCGCAAACGCGGCACTGACGGAACTCCCGATAAGGACTGTCTGCGTGCAACGCGACAAGCCGCGCCTTGTTTCCCTCGCCAGTCCTAGCCGGCGGTGAACAGTGCCTCGAACTTGGCGACCTCGCCCGCCGGATCGCCGCTGCCCCACACCGCCTGGCATACCGCGATGAAGTCGGCCCCAGCGGCAACCAGCGGCGCGGCATTGAGCGGGGTGATCCCGCCGATCGCAACGCAGGGCACTTCGAACAGGCTTGCCCACCAGCTCAGCAATTGCGGGACCGGCCGATAGTGCGAAGGCTTGGTCATGGTCTCGTAAAACGCCCCGAAGGCGACGTAATCGGCGCCCGCTTCTCCGGCTTCCATCGCCAGGTGCCGGCTGTCGTGACAAGTCACGCCGATCTGAATCGATGGCCCGAGGATCGCCCGGGCCTCACGAACGTCGCCATCGGACTGGCCAAGGTGGACCCCGTCGGCCCCCAGCCGCTTGGCCAGGCTGACGCTGTCATTGACGATGAACGCGGTCCCGGCATCGGCACAAAGCCGCTGGAGCGGTTCGGCGAGCCGGGCAAGCTCGTGCGGATCGACGTCCTTGACGCGCAACTGGAACGCCGCGACCGGTCCCCCGGCAAGCGCGGCGCGCAACTGGTCGGGAAAATCGCCGCCGACGTCCTGCGGGCTGATCAGGTAAAGTTCGCATGGCTCGCGGCGCTGTGGAGCAGCGAAAGCGTTGAGGTCCACCTCGTCGAGATAATCGCTGTCGCTGATCGTCGTCACCACGGGTAAAATTGATAGGGCACCCAATAATTGGCGTGCGCGGCATAGTTCAACCAGACGAATTGAACGAGGAACGAATAAACCACGACCACGCCCCACCCGAGCGCCGGGCCGATCACCGTGCCCGGCAGTCGCGACAGGATGCCAAGCTGAAGCGGCAGGATATAAAGCGCCAGCCGGTCGACCACGGTCGACGATGGCAAGAAGCAGGCAAAGAGGAGCCAATAAACTAACATATACCACTCTTTGCTTCGGCCGATCGGCGGGCTGGCGTCACTCTCTAGGGAAGCACATCGGAACGGTCCAGCGCCGACCTCGACATCGCCTTGCCTGCGCCTGCGCCGACCGGAAAGCCTTGCGCCAACGGCCTCTCGGGAGCGTCGCCCACACCTCGGGTTTCCTCTCGATCATCTCCATCGGCTATGCGAGAAAGCCGGATCATCGAACAATGAGGCGCGAGTGACGGGCAAGGATGACCAGGTCGATCGGATGCTAGCGGACGCGCTGCGGGGGCGGAGCGTCGCCTGGCCCGATGGCTGGACGACGAGTGAGACAGAGGAGCTGGTGCTTCGGCGGATCGATTATCATGGCGTGGTTGGCCTGATCGCCGGACGATTCGGGCTGCTGGCCGGCTGGCCGAGCCAAATTTCCCGGCAGATAAGGAACCAGGCCGTCTCCCGGGCGATGTGGGAATTGCGCCACCGCGCGGAGCTTTCCAGGCTGCTCGCGGCCCTTTCCGAGGCAGACATCCTCGCAATCGTGCTGAAGGGAACGGCGCTTGCCTACGATCTCTACCCCGTACCCGCGACGCGGGAGCGCGGGGACAGCGACATATTGATCGCTCCCGGCGATCTCGCACGAGGCCGCGCGATCCTCCGGCGGCTCGGTTTCCAAGGGCCGGCAGGCGACGACGGAGCAGCCGACGATCTTGCCTGGCAGGAAGTATGGACCCTCGTCGGCGATGACGGAATGGCGCATCACGTCGACCTCCACTGGCAATTGCTCAACACCCCGGCGTTGCATGACGTGCTTCCCTTTTCCAACTGCTCGGACGGGCTGATCGCACTGCCGCGCTTGTCTTCGACGGCCTGGTCGATGGATCGTGTGAGAACACTGATCCACACCTGCATTCACCGCATGCTACACGTCACCGCGTCCTACTTCGTCGGTGGCCTGACCTATCATGGCGGCAACCGCCTGATCTGGATCCACGACATTCACCTGCTCGCCGAAGCACTGACCGATGTGCAGTGGACCGATTTCTGCGCCCTTGCCGCGAAAAAGGGCGTTTCGGCGGTTTGCAGCGACGGGCTCGACGCGGCTCGGACCCTGTTGGGCACCAGCGTGCCCCATCGGGCGAGCGAGCGGCTCGCTTCCCCCGCGCACCGGGCGCGAGCATCAGCCTATCTGCTCGGGTCGCGCCAGCTCGGCCGCAACTGGCTCGACCTGCTTGCGATCCGGGGTTTTCGCAAAAAGCTGAGCTACGTCAAGGCGCGCACGCTTCCCTCGACTGCCTTCATCCGCGCCAAATATGCCGGTACTTCAAGCACGCCGCTGGCCCTGCTTTATGTTCGCAGGCTGGTCGACCTGCTCCGCGCGCGCCCGGATCGGAGCTAGCGCCGGTGAGCGGGATTTGCGGGGCCTGGTCGCTCGATGGCGCGAGCTCCCCGGCCGCCCAGGTGGGGGCGATGGCCGCGGCGCTCGAGCGCCGTGGACCCGACGGCACGCAACTGTGGCACGATGAGGCAATTGCGCTTGGCCATTGCCTGCTCGCCACGACGCCCGAGTCACTGGTCGAAGTCCTGCCGCTCGCCGATCGGCCAAGCGGCTGCACGATCACCGCCGACGTCCGCCTCGACAATCGCGACGAGCTGATCGCCGCGATGGAGCTTGCGACGGAGAGCCGGACCGTCGGCGACGGCGAACTGATCCTGTGCGCCTACCTGCGGTGGGGCGAAAACTGCGTCGATCATCTGCTGGGTGATTTCGCTTTCGCGATCTGGGATCCGCGGGCGCGCCAATTGTTCTGCGCGCGCGACCAGATCGGGATGCGCCAGTTGATCTATCATTTCTCCCCCGATCGGCTGTTTCGATTCGCGACCGAGCCACAGGCGGTCCTTGCTGCCGGCGGAGTCACCAGGCGCATCAATCAAGGCCGGATCGGCGACTTTCTCGACGACCTCGAGGGTCTCGATCTCACCTCGACTTTCTTCGAGGGTGTTGTGCGGCTCCCGCCCGCGCATTGCCTGACCCTCGGCGCCTCGGGATTGTCGATTCGTCGCTATTGGGAACTGCAGGCCCAACCGGAATTGAAGCTGGCTACGGATGAGGACTATGCGCAGGCGTTCCTGGCGGTCTTCACCGAAGCCGTCCGCTGCCGGCTCAGAAGCGCCGGCCCGGTCGCCTCGATGCTTTCGGGCGGGATCGACTCCAATGCCGTCGTCGCGGTCGCTGCCTGCCTGCTGGCCAGGAATGGCCGCGGTCCGCTCCTCACCTTCTCGGCCATTGGTCCCGAGCCGGCGCTATGCCCCGAATCACGCGCGATTCGGTCGGCGATGACGGGAGCCGGCCTCGCCCCGGTTGCGATCGATTACGCGGCCATGGATGAGTTCAAGGATGAACTGGTGGAGCTTGCCGAACAATGTGCGGAGCCGTTCGATGGCATCATGACGTTGCCGAGAGCGGTCTATCTCGCCGCGCATCGCCGCGGAGCGAAGATCATGCTCGACGGCGCCAGCGCCGACATGACCCTGAGCGGCGGCAACCGCGTCGCCGACCTGCTGGGGCAAGGAAAATTCCTGGAGGCGACTGCCGAGGCTTCGGATCAACGACGGTTCTGGGGCGCGGGCAGCGGTGCGGCCGGAATTTTCTTGGCCGCTGCCTGGGCAATGTTCGCCCCCGAATCAATCCGGCGATTTCGACGCACGCTGATCGCGGGCCATCATGATCGACGGGCGCACCGCGGCAAGGTCCGGATTTCCGCCGAATTCGCGAGAAAAATCGATCTTGTCGGAAGGTGGAGACAGTTTCGCCGGCATGTTACCGGAGGCGTGCCCGTCGGGGCGCGACATCGCGCCGAAGTAGTGGGCCACCCCCATCTGGCGGTCGGCCGAGAACGCTATGATCGCGTCGCGTCCGCGCTAGCGATCGAACCGTGCGACCCGTTTCTCGACATCCGGCTGATCCAGCACGTTCTGTCGCTGCCAGCGTCTCAACTGCAATCGGGAGGCTGGCCGAAGACAATACTTCGGCGGGCGATGGAGGGGCTCGTCCCGGCTGACATCGTCTGGCGCCGGGGCAAGGAGCATCTGGGCTCGGCGTTTACTCACGCAGTTGCCGAGCATTGGCGGCACATCAACCCCGAATGCTTCAGGAGCGAAGCGCTGCTAGAACGGATCCTGTCGCCGGCCGCCTTGCGGTCGCTAAGGGGTTCAAATGCTGATAATCATTTTGGATGTATGGACAATCAACGGTTGTTTGAGCTACGCGTCCTGTCCTGCTGGATCGCCCGGAATTGGTAGAATTAAAGTTTTCGAGTCACGGAGAATGAAAAATGCCTACCTCTTGCCCGATCAAGACCAGTGAGCCCCCTTCCTATTCGGCGCCGAGCCTGGTTGTTTACGGTGGCGTGGCCAAGCTGACTGCAGGCGGCACGCGGGGTAATACCGAGCAGGGTGATCCCACGCCGGACCCACGCAAGAAACTTTGATGAGATGATCGTCGGGTTTTCTTTATCCTTGCGAACATGACGTGTTGGCGGCTTTTGTGGACTGGACGATCACGTCCGGAGAAATGCCGAGCGAATTCGAACCGGGGCCAGGCGAGACCGTCCGATGGGCGGACCCCGCCGGCCCCCTCGTCATTTCTTTCTTCGGAGGGCCGGGCCATGGGCATCATCGCTTGCGCCATGCCGACGACATCATTGTCGACGTCCTTCCTGATCGACGGATTGTCACCCGGGTGCGCACTGGACTTTCGCGGCCGACCCTCGACCATTTTCTCGCGGATCAGGTCCTGCCACGCGTCAGGGCGCAGGGCGGAGACTTCGTGCTCCACGCCGGCGCCGTACGGGTCGACGGCGCGGCGATTCTGTTGATGGGGGCATCGGGGCGCGGAAAATCCACGCTCGTGACCAGTTTGGACAGCGCCGGCCTCGCATTGCTGGGCGACGACGCAATGGTTGTTTCGTGCCTCGACGAGCATCCCCGGACCAAGGCCGTCTATCCAAGCCTGCGCCTGCTGCCCGACTCGATCGCGGCACTGTTTTGCGAGAGCAGGACGACCACCAAGGTCCCCATTATTCCTCCAAACGGCGCATCGATGTCGCGCTGCCGAACATGGGATCGACCGAGTCCCTGGCGATTGCGGCAGTCTTCATCATCGCGGAGCCGGCGACCGACGCGGCCATAAGCTTGCGGCGAATGAGCGTTCCCCAGGCCTGCATGACGTTCGTCGAAAACAGTTTCGCGCTCGACCCGTCGGATACCAAGCGAGCGGCGCTACGGCTGGCCGACGCGAGCTCGCTGGCGCGGCGGGTGCCGACCTTCGAATTGTCCTATCCGCGCGACTATGGCCGACTTGCCGAAGTGCGCGAACGCATCCTCGATCGCGTAAAACGGAGTGGCCTGCGTGACAGACATCCTCCAGCGGCGGCTTAGTCCGTCTGGCGATGCGGTGGATAGCGAGGTCGGCGATGAAACCGTGATCCTCCACCTCAAGAGCGGGACCTATTTCGGCCTCGATCCGGTCGGCACGCGGATCTGGGACCTGCTCAAGCAGGGACTTTCGCCCGCCGACATCTGCGCAACCCTCGCGGAGGAATATGCAATCGACCGCGAGGTCATTGACGCCGACGCGCGCCGCTTTCTCGAACAGCTCGAGGCGCAAGACATGATCGTCGATGCCTAGGGGCCGATCCCTTCGGATCAGGCCGCGACGCAACTGGGATTTTGCAGTCCGCCTCGACCGGGAGACCTTGCTCGACCTGCTCCGCGCCACGCGCGAGCTCGCGGTCGCACGGACCCGGCTTGCCTCGTGGCAGGCGCGCAACCATTTTGGCGATTCGGCACCGCGCGGATTGCCGCAGCACGGTCTCGACCCAGTCCAAGCGAGGCTCGTCGAACGCATCGCCTTCGCCGTTCCGCGCGTCGCGAACCGCCTTCCGTGGCGGACCGACTGCCTCGTCCAGGCGTTCGCCGGGCAACGCTGGCTTGCTGGCCACGATATCGAGACGCGGCTTGTTTTGGGAGCGCGCAGGGGCGGCCCATCCGGCTTCGAAGCCCATGCCTGGCTGATGGCCGGAGACCGGGTCGTAACCGGGGGCGACATCAGCACGTACGTCCCGTTCGGCACGAAGCAGCCCTGACCGGCGCCGCAAGCGTTTACTCGACCGTCACGTGCCGCGTAGGCCAAATGTCATTGGGGGTCGCCGAGCGAATCGTCGTCCGCGGCCTGACCATCATCGCCAGGCATAGCGCCATGAAGACCGCGATCGCGCTGGTGCGCAGCGGATAATCGACCACCGAATGAACCAGGATCGCCGCCGAAGCGATTGTCGCCGCGCGAGCGAAGGGACTGGGATCGGACCGCCATATCGCGATCACCCGGCTGGCCCACCACCACAGCAAGGCGAGCAGGATCAGCGCGCCCGGAAGCCCGGTTTCGATCAGCAGTTGGAGATAATCGTTATGAGCGTCATTGACGTAGGTATTGTCGATCTCGGAATCCTGTTCGTCCCGCTGGTAGATCTCGACAAAGCTGCCGACCCCAGATCCTGCAGGCCAGTGATCGCGCAGCGCATCGCCGCTCTTTGCCCAGATGATTGATCGAGTCTCGACCGAATTGTTGGCGAGACGCGGGATCTCGGCCTTGAAGGTCAGCGCACCGGCGACCGTGACCGCGAGGATCGCGGCGCCGAGCCAGAGCCTGCGGCGATCGTGCCACCTGTCGAGCGGCAGGAGCAGCACGCAGGCGAGCGCGACCGGGACTCCGAGCAGCAGCACCGCGAAGGAGCCGTTGAGAATCAGCCCGACCAGGATCACCGCCCCTCCCCCGCCCGCCAGCGCGAGGATCAGCGAGCGAAGCCGGACATTGTTCGCCCGCGTCCATTGATTGCTCGCAAGCGCGGTGAGGAACGGCAGGCTGACCAGCAACAGCGTCGCCATGTGATTGCTGTTGGCGAAAAATCCGGTCGCCGCACCGAATGCGCTGTAGCGGTAGAGGTACCAGGATTGATCGGGCGACGTGACCTGCAGCATCCCCAGCATGATGCCCGCAAGCGTTCCCGCGAGCAGCGCCACCACGAACCAGCCTTCCCTGAACGTCTTGAGCCTCAGGCAGGCGGCAAGCATGGCGAGCGGCGGAAGCAATGACGCAATGGCCTCGAGCGTCTTGTGGGGCGTCAGGGAGATCGGCATCCACCCAAGCCTGAAATCGATCAAAGCGAAGGCTTCGACGATTTGCCGGCGGCCGGGCAAATCAGTCCAGATCGCGGGCGGTAGGGGGACCAGCTGGACAAGCACCAGCGCGATCGCGAGCGCGACAATCAGCCACAGCGCCTTGCCTGGACGCGAAAGCGTGAGTGGGTCGCGGGTCAGGGCGGCCCAGGCGAGGATCGCGATCGCGACCAACTGGAGCAGGAATTTGCCCCAGATTGCCTGCGCGCTTCCACCGAGAATCAAGGCGAGGAACAGGAAGGCGGGCAGGACCGCGCTGCGGAGGGAGGGGTTCATCGACTGGCTTCCCGCGACAGGGCGAGCCGAGAAATGACTAGTTCGACCGTCTGCGCGCCCTCGATTGCAGTGGCCCTGAGCTCCAGCAATTGGGAAGGACATCCACCCGCCGGGACCACGAACCTGGTGTGGGCAGCAGCCGGAGCTGTGATCGCCAGCGTCGCGATCCTCTGATTGCTCCCGCGGCAGGTCAGTGTCCACGACAGGCCGGTTACCGAAGACGCTCCGGTGACCGGGGATTCAAGCCGATAAGGACCGCTCGGCAAAAGAACGAGCTGGCTCGCCAGGACCGCGTCTTCGCGCCCGTAATAGACGATCTTCAGCCCGTTCGCGCTTGGCTCGGCGACCCCGGCCTTGCCCGAGTTGAAGGTCAGTTGAACGGCGGCGGCGCGGCGGAACGGCTGAACCGCGGATTGAACAGCGCGCGCGACCCGGGAGTGCGCGCCAACCGCGTCCAGATCGCATAAGCGCGTTCATATTGTCCCTCCTCGACCAGCCTCTGGACGAGGACCGCGTGCCAGGCCGGAACGGCCTCAGCCGATGGTCGTGACGGGCTCGCCAGCTTCAGGATCAGGCCGGCGTTGCCTGGATCGCGCGCGAGGTGGGTCAGCACCGCCTCTTCGAACTTCGGGGACGTAGCGAAGAAGCGTTTAAGCTGCGGGACCGCACCGGGCGACCGCGCATATGCGACGAGCGCCGGCACGAACTGCGCATCGGCCCCAGCCACCAGCCGCGACAGGAAGGCAATTTCCTTCAGTCCTTCGGAGATTCGATTGGTTTGAAGGTAGCGGCTGCCGAGAAAATAGTGCGGCGCGGGCGAGCGCGGGTCGCGGCGCCGCGCTTCGAAAAACAGCAGTTCGGCGGCCTCGTCGCGGCCGGCAAGCTGGGCAAGCGCGCCCTCGACCAGGAACGGCTCGATCGCGAGGGGGGCATTGCGCGCCAGGCGCTGAAGGTCGGCGCCTTTGATCCCCTCGGGCGATTGTCCGCGTGCCGCCGAACGCCCGACTTCGCTCATCACCCGATCGGCAAGGACCGCCGGATGCTACGGCCAGAGTTTCTCGAGGCTGACCGGACGGGCATCGGCGGGCAAGGACACCAGCGCCGTGCGAAACGCGTGGAAAGCCAGGAAGCCAGCAACAGCCAGGACCAGAATGCGCTTGATCAACCTCAAACGACTTCGGACGCCGGCTGCTGCGAGATCATGATCATTTCCTTACGCTTGTCGTTGACCGACCCGTATTGATACTGACGATAGCCGTAGTGGCTGGCCTCGTCGGTCGACTTGGTCAGCGTCACGCCGACGATGTGGCCGCCCGACGCCTGGATCCGATCGATCGACTGGCGCGCCGCCGCGGTTCGGGTCCGGCCGGCCTCGACGACGACCATCGTCCCGTCGGCGACCGCGGCGAGCAGGGTCGCATCGGCCAGGCCAAGCACCGGCGGCCCGTCGATGATGATCCGGTCGAACGATTGCTTGGCCTCCTCGAGGATCGCTGCAAACCGGGCGGTCGAAAGCAGATCGGCCGGGTTGGGCGTGATCGGACCACATGGCAGGAGCCACAGATTCTCGTAATTGGTGTCGATCACATGGTCGCGGACGGCCTCGTCGCTCGTCAGCAGCTTGACCAGGCCCTCGGTCTTGGAATTCCCGCGGAAGGCCGGGCGGCGAAGGTCGGCATCGATGATCAGCACCGACTCGCCGCGCCGCGCATAATTGCGTGCCAGCGCGAGCGTCGAGGTGCTCTTGCCCTCCGCCGGCTGGGTGCTAGTCACCAGCAACGCCTTGGGCGCCCCCGACTTGGCGCTGAAGCGCAAGGTGGCGAGGACCGCCGAATAGGCCTCGGACACCGGCGAAGCCGCATCCTCGAGGTCTTCGGTGAGCGAGTTCTTGGTACGGCTCTTGGGGACGACGCCGAGGCAGGCGAGCCCGAGCTTGGTACGCACGTCCTCCCGGCTCTTGATCGTGTCATTGAAGAATTCGAGGGCGATTGCCGCACCAAGCCCGGCGAGCAGCCCGGCAAGCAGGCCGGCAAGCATGTTGAAGGTCAAATTGGGCTTGAACGGCCCGGTCGGAACCTGGGCACGATCGACGATCGAAACCGGAGACGTGCCGACTCCGCCGGCGACTCCGACTTCCTTGTAGCGCTGGAGCAAGGCGTCATAGAGGCCGCGGTTGGTGTCCACGTCGCGCTGGAGGATATTATAGCGGATACTGCGGCCGCGAAGGTCGAGCACCGATCCCTTGAGCTGGGCGACCCGCCCCTGGAGCGCGCCTTCGGCCGAAGCGGCGGCGCGATATTCGGCAAGCAAGGAGGTGGCGCGGCCGCTTGCGACCTGCGAGCGCTCGCTGCTGATCTGCCTGCGGATCTCGTTGATCCGCGAGCGCAGGCTGAGCATGTCGGGATGGTCCGGCTTCAAGATCGTCAGCTTGTCCTGATATTCCGCTTCGAGCGTTGCCCCGCTTTGGCGCAAGGCCTGCGTGCTGTCATTGACCTCGGCGCTTCCCCCGGCAAGACTGGCCTGGCGATACGCGCCTTCGGCCTGGACCCGCCGTGCGGTTGCCTCGGCGAGCGCGCGATTGAGCGCGATGAGCGATTCGCCCTGGAGCGAACCGGTATCGCCGCTCGGCTGGCCGTCCTCACCAACGCTGGTGTTGATGATCCCCTGCGCCTGGGCATAGGCAACCAGTTCGCGCTCGGTCTTTTCAAGGTCGGCGCGGGTCTTCGCGATCTGCTTCTGGAGGAATTCGCGAGCATAGGACGACGCCTCGTAGCGGCGCTGAAGCCCCGAATTGATGAAACTGTCCGCAATTCCGTTCGCCACCTGGGCAGCGATTTCGGGCGAATCCGAGACATAGCTGTATTTGACCAGCGTGCCTTCTTCCGGCGGTTCCACCTTGAGCCCGCCGGCAACCTTGCCGGTGGCAATCCGCAGGCGGGTCGCCGCATCGCCTTCGCTGCCGACAAAGGCCTCGTTCGCGGCGAGGTTGAGGTCCTGGGCAACGCGTTCGGCGAGGCTGCGGCTCGACAATAGCCCGATCTGGGTTGCGACGAAGTCCCAGCTGCTCGGTCCCGAACCGGCCTCGCGCTGCTTTTCGTCGAGAATCTCAACCGATGGCGGATTGATCTCGAGCGTGCCCGTCGCCCGGTAGAGCGGCGTGGTCAGCAAGGCGGCAATAATTCCCGCTGCAAGGCCGAGTGCGATCGAGCCGAGGATCAGCCAGCGCCATTCGCGTACGATCCTCATCAGGTCGCCGAAATCGAGCCCGCCCGACTTCTGGTCGCTTCCGAACGGATCGGTTCCGGCACGGTTCGAAGGCGAGAACCGCTCCGGGAGGTGCGGGGTTCCGCCTGGTGCCAGCACTACTCCATTAGCCACATCATACTCGCTTTGTTTGAATGAACCGCGCCGACCGGATGGCCGACTAGAACGGCCGGAAGATCGACAGGATCGGAAGACTGTTCAGAATCTGCTTCTGCGCGGCCTTGATCGAAGATCCGTCGATGACGACGATGTCCCCCGGGAAGACCGCGGGATCGGGAACTTCGCCGCGGCGGATGCTGACGAGGTCGAAAGCCGCGGCCTGGCGCTTGCCGTCGATCTGGCGGAAGATCGCAACGCGGCGGGCGTTGGCCTCGGGCGTGGTTCCGCCGGCGTTGGCGACCGCCTGCATCAAAGTGAGCGATCCCAGCACCGGGAAGGAGCCGGCCTTGTTGACCGCCCCGTCGACCGTGACGCTTCGCCGGGTGGACGCCTTGACGCCGACACTGACGTCGGGGTTCTGGAAATATTTCTCGCCCAGCTTGCCGGTCAGCCGCTGGTCGAGCTCGGCAGTGGTCAGTTCCACCGCGCTGACCTCGCCGATCAGCGGCAGGGAAATCTGGCCGGTGAGATCGACATCATAATCGCCCGACAATTCGGGCATCTTGAACACCTTGACCGTCAGCGTGTCGAGCGGGGCAATCCGATAACCCTGGCCGAGCGGAACCGCGGTCGGCTCATCGGGAGCGCCGAAGTCGCTGACGTTATAGGAAATCGGCCCGCCACGCTTGTCGGCGCAGCCTGCAAGCGCGAGTATCGCGCCGGTCGCGAGCATGACCGCTCGCGAAATTCCTGGCGCCGATGGACGCCGTCGTGGATAGATCATGACACTCCTCCTCCCCCGAAACGGTTAGCGCGTGTAGCGATAGCGCGCGCGGTTGGCGAGCGGTTCCGTTCGGCGGCGTTTTTCGTCAAATTAGGCCGGTTTGCAAGAACCATTGCTCCGTACCCCCGGCCCCGATCGCGGTCAGGATGCCAGATCGATAGGCACCGGTATCGATTCCGATGCGATTGTGACGCACGTCGATCCGGTCTTTTATCGTATGTCCATGGACGACAAGGAAACCATGATCGTCGCTGGTCTCGAGGAAAGGCCTCCTGATCCAGCGCAGGTCGGATTGGACCTGGTCGTCGAGGGCGACCCCCGGGCGGATTCCGGCGTGAACGAACAGATAATCGCCGATTCGAAAAGTGTCCGCGAAGCTGCGCAGGAAGTCGGCGTGGGCGGCGGGAATCGCCTTGGCGACGATCGCCGCAGCGCGGGACGAGGCCATGTGCGACAATGGCGCGGGGTCGACCCCGTAGCTGCGCAAACATTGCGCGCCGCCGAACCTCAACCAGCTTTCGACAAAGCCATGCTCGCCCGCCAACAGGCGAATCAGTACCTCTTCATGATTGCCGATCAGGAACACCGGGGTCATGCCCGCCGGCGCATAGGAGGACAATCGTTCGATCACCTCCCTCGACTGCGGTCCGCGGTCGATCAGGTCGCCAAGAAAGACGATATGGGTTCGAGCGCGCGGGCGCTCGTCATTATCCGCTTCGATCCGGGCGAGCAGTTCGCCGAGCAAATCGTCGCGGCCATGGACGTCGCCGATCGCATAGACACGGTGCCCCTCGGGAACCGACGGTCCCGAGCTTTTCCTGGTCTTCCAGATAAGGTCCTTGATGCTCGACATGGGGCGATAACGAGGAACGAGGGCGTCGGTTTCGTTCATGGTCATCAAAAGCGGACAGCCGCGGTCTCGCCGCCGATCGCCCGGAGGTAGGCGGCCCCGATGAGCCGCTGGTCAAATTCGCGCTCGACCTTGAGCCGGGCGCGCTTTCCCATTGCGGCTCGCTCGACCGGACCAAGCTCGATCATCCTGATCATCGCCGCTGCAAGTGACTCCGCAGACCGAACTTCGCACAGGAAGCCGTTGACATTGTCCTCGACGATCTCGCGGCAGCCTGGGACGTCGCTGGCAATCAGCGGCCGGGCCATTGCCGAGGCCTCGAGCAGCGAGCGCGGCATTCCCTCGCGGTAGGACGGGAGCACGACGCAGCCGGCCTTCCGCACGAACGGTCGGACATCGTCGGACGACCCCAAATAGTCGATGATGCCCTCCTCCTGCCATGCCGTGACATCGTCGCGCGGCACTGCGCTTCGATTGTCCGCGCCGAGGAAGCCGAGCATCTGGAAGCGAACCGCGGGATGGAGTGCGCGAACGATCCGGGCCGCCGCGACAAATTCGCCAATGCCCTTGTCCCATAGCAGGCGCGCGACCAGCAGGAAGCCGAAGGCGGTCTCCTCCTCGTCGGGCGGCGTGGGCGCAAACCGCTCGAGGTCGATCCCCGAACCCGGGAGCAGGCGCGAGCGGTCGCGGCTGACCAGCCTGGAGTCGACGAATAGCTGCAAATCCTCGCGGTTCTGGAAGAACACCGTTGCCGCCCGCCACAGCGCGAGGCGGTAGAGGCCGCCGACCAGCCACTGCAGCGGGCCCCGTCGCAGGAAGGCCGTGCCCAGCCCGCTGATATTGTTGATCGTCCGCGCCCCGGCCAATTGGGCGGCAAGCGACCCGTAGATGTTGGGCTTGACCGTGAACCCGAGGAACACCGCGGGCTTGAGGCGACGCAGGATGGTCCAGTATCGAACGAACAGGCGGCCATCCTCCGCCAGCGACGTCCCCGAACTGTTGATGTCGATCGGCTCGAACAGCGCACCGATGGCGGCAATGCGCGACTCATAGCCGTCGGCAGGTGCAACGACGACGACCCGAAAACCGGCCTTGACGAGCGACTCGACCAGTCCGGTTCGGAAATTCACGATATTCCAGGCGCTGTTCGCCGCCATTACGATCAGCGGCGAATTTTTTCTTCGCCGCTTCGCGCTGTCGGGGACACGGTTTTTTGGGGAGTTTTTGGGGATAATCACGTCAATTGCCGGGAGTACAATCGACCAAGAGTGACCAAATCGCAACAATAATTCATTGCAACATAAACGAGGAAACTTTAGCGACCCCGCTGCGTTCCACCCCTTAACACGCATCAAGATTTGATGTAGTACGCCGGCTGCGAATTAGGAGATTATGTAAATGGCGCGTTCCTCGATGAAAATGGCAAGTGTGGCTGCGGCCCTCGCAATGTGCCTCGCTTCCACCAGCGCCGCTGCGTCAACCGGCGTCCGCTCGGCCTCTGCTTCAATCAGCCCGCTGGTCGCACTCAGCGCCTTGGGCTCGCAAGCGTCGCGTGCCGGTCTTTGCGGCGCTGCGGTTACGTCCGCAATGGGCGCCGCTGCGGCCCAGGCGCCGGGCGCCCCGGGTTGCGTCCTGCCGATGCTCGATGCGCCGGTCGCTCCGGTCGTCGCGGAGCCAGTCGCTCCCGTGTTCACTCCTGAGCCGGTCGCTTTCGTGCCCGCGGCCGCAGGCTTTTCGTTCCTACCATTGCTCGCGGGTCTCGCCGTTCTCGGCGGTCTCGCCTTCCTGCTGCTGCGCGACAATGACGACGATCGCGGCCTTAACTTCCAGGCGGTCAGCCCAACCTGATCGGCAAGCGCGGCCCGCCGGGCTGCGCATAGCGATACAAGAACGGGCTCATCT
>Ga0136633_1000009_pt1 | contig 152287 bp, 148 predicted proteins | sample AntDrymeUQ832206_2_FD_105494 | JGI IMG/M metagenome (GOLD analysis project Ga0136633, IMG submission 105494) | Polar desert sand microbial communities from Dry Valleys, Antarctica - metaG UQ83 (22.06) | ecosystem: Environmental > Terrestrial > Soil > Desert | place: Antarctica: Dry Valley...
AACGGACGGTCTCTGGTCTGTGGGACCTGATCGGACGACTGGTCGATCTCTTACAGCCCACCGAATGCGCCAATTACTTCAGTTCGTGCGGTTATGATCCAGACTGAACGGAATCCGCTCTAGCCACTCTCCTTGTCCGACGGTTAGCTTAGTGCCGTTAACCGGGCATCTATGGACCAAATCGGATTACTCGAAGAAGCTGAGAATTGTCGGCGAAAGGCGCTTGCCTATCTCGGCCTGCAGGAAGCAGTATTCTTGGTCAGGGTCGCTAAGGCGTTCGAAAAACTTGACTCAGAAAGTTGGAGTCCCCGATCCTGGCACCCTCACGGCATCGTGCGCGACCCCGGCCCTCGCCTTGGGTAAGCGTCATTGTAGCGGCCAAACAGAGCGGAGAGTTTATGTTCATCGAGCCATTTAAGAGCCTCGCTCGAAGAGCAGGAAATCGGAAGCACGTTCTCATGATAGGCACGCTGATGACGCCTGGGCGCCTGCTTGCGGCGAGGCATCGCCATGCTCAGCACAGCAGCAGCCGAGCTGATTGAGGATGCGCACGGCGAACTTCTAAACCCCAGCAACCAGAGCCGCATTGCCAATCAGCAGCAGGGGAGTGCTCTCAAGAACCTTGGCGACGAGCTCAGCGTCCTCGGCGCCGCGGCTGAGGTTCTGGCGCGTTGCTCGATTTAGGAGCGATTAGTCGAGCAACCGTCCCGGGTGCAGCTTAAGGGTCGCTGGAACATCGATCGCAAATATATTGGACGTGACATTTGGATCGCGTTCAACGCCGGGAGCGAGTGGTATCTGGCCCCGCATGACAAACTAGTCGAAATGGGCGACGTGGCCGGATTTACTAAAACGAACTCCTGGCTTAACGGCGGAGCATATAGTTGTCCCAAGTCTTCGCGTCGAGTGATCGAGAACTTACGAAAATACCGATTTGGCGTAATTTACGTGGATCCGGAGCCGGTCGCTAAGAGACCTGTCGCTAGGGCCGCGATTTCAAGGCTATGAGTATCGACCTCAGGCGATGACGTGGTAATTGATCTTCGATATACTGACTGAAGTTGGCCGATAGCGGAAGGTCCGTTTCAAAGCATTTCGCGTTAAAAGCGGACGGTGGATCAACCGCCCGGTTGACCGGCCTCGACTGCCTCCGGATATAGTCGGACCAGAATTGTCCATCCAATCTTAGTCAGCAGGCGGGTTAGATTCTGGGGCCCATCGTTCGAAGGCTTGCCGTCGGCAATCGACGCTTTCAAAATTCGGGCGAGCTCGTCCTTCCTCTCGGACACCGCGTCAGCGACGACCGCATGCCAGAATGAGGGATGTTCGCCTTCCGCCCATTCACCTCGACCGCGCCCGAAATGTGCCACAGCGAGGTAGCGCAGCAGCGCGGTGACCGTCAGCCGCTCGAGAAAGGTGCCTGTCCATCTTACGACCGAACTATCCTCGCCGCGCGCAAGGTTGAATCCTTTGGCGAGCCCAGTTCCACTAAGCGCACCGAGAATCGCGCCGACGATCATACCGCCGCCCAGCGTCAACCCGCCTGTCGCGAGATCGGCCGCGAGACCACCGACCGCGCCCGAGACAAGTCCGCCCAATGCAGCCGTAGCGCCTTCGGGCGTTTTTGCCTGGTGCGCATAGTCGTCGCTAACCCGTTCCAGCACCTTGCGCGCGGCCTTGCCGGACAGGCCATGCAACTGGATCAGTTCGTCGGTCGATTTAGCGGTCGATTCGGCGAGCCGCGCTGCGAGCGAACCCATGGCCTTGCGCGCGGCGCGATCGCCCTTCGAGCGACCGGCGATGGCTCCCGCGACCTTACCCTGCCAATCGGCCTCCTCGACAGTCTCACGATCACGCGCCGCACGATGCAGATAATCGGCGAGGACCGCGATCGACGAATCGAACCGCGCCCGGTTGAGCGTTTCCCACTTGCGGGCGAGGTCGGCCATCGCGCGCGCCTTGTTCGGCGGGAGCAACGGCGCGACGGTATCGAGCAGGGTGATTTCCTGCACCCAGCAGCGTGCGAATGCATCGAGCGGCAGGGTCGCCCGAACCAGTCCCGCGGCGCCGATCCCGTCCCACCGCGCAATCTCGTTCGAAACGTCTTCGCGCGGTGCGCCCATCTGGTTGAGCAGCACGACCACCGGCTTGCCGATCCACGCGAGCACTTCCATCTCAAGCGCGACATAAGACGCCGACGCCGGATCCTCGGCGGCGTTGACCAGATACAGGATTACGTCGGCTTGCTCGCGGGCGTTCTTGATCGCCTGCTGGCTCGACCATAAGGGCCGCTCGCGCCAGCGATCCCACACCTGCGACAGAAACCAGCCGATCGGGTTGCCTGACATCCGCAGCCGCGACAGCAGGCGCGCGGTGTCGCCGAAGCCCGGCGTATCCCACAGCATCAAGGTGTCCTCATTGCTTTGGACGAGGACGTGGCCCGACGACAAATCGGTAACGTGGGCGGCATCGCGAACCTCGCCGATGTCACGGCCGAGCAAGGTGCGGGCAAGCGTCGTCTTGCCGGCATTGGTGTGCGAGATCAGGCTGAGGTTGACGGTCGTCCCGGAACCGCGCGGGGGGTCGACACCGGTCATCCGCGCATCGCTCCGTCGGGCATCAGGCCGCTTTCGAGGCGCTGCGCCAGATCGCGATCAACGTCCTGCGACAGGTCGAGCCCGAACGGCACGATCCGAGCGGCGGCGAGCGTCTTGCGCCACTCCCCGAGCCGGTTTGCGACCCGTTCGTCGAGCCCGGCCTGCCCTGCGAAATGCGCGCGATAGGGAGTCTCGTCGATGATCGCGGCAAGCATCGTCCCGCTCTTCCCCGACGCGGTCCGGCCCGCCAGCGCCGCCGCGAGGGCACCGTGATTTTCCTCTTCCGGAGTGGCGGACAAGGTGAACAACAAGATGTGATAGTCCTCCTCGGGGCCGCCGACGTGCCGGGCGAGCCAGACGTCTTCCTCGCCATAGTCGATCGGTTCGTCAAAGCGCACGTCCGCGCCGTCACCGAGCGCGTCGCGTAACGCCTGCGACAAGCGGCGGCGGGTCTCCTCGCCGGGGCGGTAGGCGTAGGGCGTGATCCGCGCGCTGGCCGGGACACCGCCGACAGCACGGAGAAGACGGCGAATGTAGAAATCCTCGCGGCCAGCGACCGGGAAGCGGTGCGCGAGACGAAGCGCCCGGCCGCCCTGCCACGCTCCCAGCAGCAGCCTGGGCAAGATCACCAGTCCGAACACCGTAGCGGTGTAGAGGAGGATCCACGGTGCGGCATTAACTCCGCCGGTGTCGGGCCCGGTCCAGCGCATCGCGGCAATGCCCGCGGTAGATGGAATGCCTACCCCGGTCACCGCGCTCGCTGGGCCAAGCACGGTCGACAGTAAGGCCTGAACCGCGTGCGGACCGAGAAAGGTGCTTTCCCATCCGGCGCGATATTCGATTACCAGCGCGCGCAGATAAATGCCACCGATCAGGCCGCAGGCGAACAGCGCCGCGCCGAGGTGCATCGTCCGCTCGATGCGCGCGCTAGTCAGCGGTGCCGAGGAAGCCGCCCAGCGGCGCTCGAACGCCGAGCCGGCGCGTTGCAGTGACGTCCCGTGTTCGGGGTTGCCCCGCCCGAAGCCGCGGACCCGCAGCAACCCACGATAGAGCGGGGCGCCGGCCTGGCCGCCGCGACGGCTAGCCAGGGCCAGTAGCAGCCAGGCGTAGACGGACAGGTTCCAGGCGATCGTGCCCAGCAACGGCACCGCCAGCAGGTCGAGCCGCTTGCCGGTTCCGAACTCGTTGGCGACGAACCCGGCGATGAGCGCGAACAATGGCAACGCCACGCCGACCCAGCGCGGCCAGCGACTCCGCCGAAGCAGCCCCGCGATCCCGGGATGGCGCGTGGCGAGGCGGGCCGAGGCGAAGTCTGCGCGGGCGGCGATGAAGGCGTCGTCGGTGCGGCGACCCTTGACGAATGCACTCGCACTGCGCGCATGAGCCTCGGCCTGGACACGGTCCTCCGGGGTCAGCAGACTGGACTCTCGATCCTCAAGTTCAATCGCCCGCACCAGTTCGACATGAAGCGCTTCGTCTTCGGTCATTCGCACTCCGTGGCGGCGCGGCTCGAGGTCACGAAATCGGCGTCCCGCGTTGGATCTACCCGCCCGCGCCGACCAAAACCAGCAGCTCGCTCTGGAACTTCCGGCCGCAATAGTCGCTGGCCCCTGCAGCAGTCTTTCCCCCGGCTGCACTCCACAGGAGCGAATAACAATGTCAGCACCCGAAGACCTGAACGATCTCTACACCGGCGAATTGCAGGACCTCTGGTCGGCCAACGACCAGATGAGCCGAGTCCTCAAGAAAATGTTGTCGAAGGTCAGCGATCCGTCCCTGAAGTCGATGCTCACCAAATCGCAGGAAGGCATTGCGAAGCACACCGACGTGCTCAAACAGCTGCTCGCGGATTCGGATGAAAAGGTGAAGAAAGAGCATTGCAAGGGCATGGAGGGGCTGGTCGCCGAGGCGGTCAAGCACACGACCGAGGAAGCGCCCGACAAGGGACCGGTGCTCGATGCGGTGATCATCGCGCAATATCAGCGGATGTCGCATTATGGGATCGCCGGCTTCGGTACCGCCGCATCCTATGCCGGAACGCTCAAGCTGAAGGACGCACAGAAGCAGCTACGCCAAGCGACCAAGGAAATTTATGGCGGGGACGAATATATGACCAAGCTCGCTGAAACAGCAGTCAACATCGACGCGAAGGACGAATAACAAACGGTCGCTGCAACGGTCGCCTAAGGTTGCCGGAGGCTCACAGTTTGCTTGCGTGAGCTTTGCGCAAATGAAATTATTGCGAGGGTCAGCAGCGGTAGCACGAGTGCACCCAAGGATTCGATGTGAATGACACGACCACCAACGAACGCATGATGGTCACGACCACGCGCGTGTCATTGCACGACCTTGAGACGCCTTGTCTCGTTGTGGATGCCACGCGGATGGAGCGAAACATTGCGCGGCTGCGGGACAGGATTTCGCATCTCGGTGTTCGGCTACGGCCCCACCTCAAAACGGCTAAATCGGTCGATGTCGCGCGCATGATGATGGATTCTCCGCAGGGTCCGGCGACGGTCTCGACGCTCCAGGAAGCGGCACAGTTCGCCGAGGCCGGCGTCTGTGACATCATTTACGCGGTTGGAATCGCTCCGGCCAAGCTCCCACGAGTTCTTGCGCTTCGCAAGCAGGGCGTCGATCTCGCTGTGGTGTTGGACACGCCCGCTCAAGCCGAGGCGGTCGCCGCCGCGTCGCGCGAAGGGGGCAGCGCCATCCCGGCGCTCGTTGAAATCGATTGCGACGGCCATCGCTCGGGCGTTGCTCCGGCAGACGCCGAACGCTTGATTGGCATTGCCGCTGCGCTTCAGCACGGAGCAGAACTCCGCGGCGTGATGACCCACGCCGGTGGCAGCTACTCGGCCCGCGGCACCAAGGCGTTGCAGCAAGCGGCGGAGGAGGAGCGCAGCGCCGTCGTCACTGCCGCAACCCTCCTGCGAGAGGCGGGGTTCGCTTGCCCCATCGTAAGCGTCGGCTCCACCCCGACGGCGCATGCGGCCGTCGACCTCGAAGGCGTGACCGAGGTCCGCGCCGGCGTATTCGTGTTCTTTGACCTGGTGATGGCGGGCATCGGCACGTGCGGAATTGATGACATCGCTTTGTCAGTTCTGGGCACGGTCATCGGCCATCAGCGCGATAAGGGCTGGATCCTCGTCGACGCCGGCTGGATGGCCATGTCTCGAGATCGGGGGACGGAACAGCAGTCCATCGACCAAGGCTATGGAGTCGTTTGCGATATGGCCGGAAATCCCTATCCGGATCTGATCGTAGCGCAGGCAAACCAGGAGCACGGGATCATCACGGTACGTCCGGGGTCAGAGCGAACTTTACCTGAGCTCACCATCGGGGAGAGGGTCCGGATCCTCCCCAACCACGCCTGCGCTACCGCGGCGCAACATGGTGCATATAACGTCATTCGTGGCGCGAGTGTGGAAGTGGAGGTGCAATGGGAGCGCTTCGGGGGGTGGTAATGACGAACAGCGGCGATCTCACCCGTATCTCCACCGACAAAGCTCCCACGCCGGCCGGGCATTATTCACAGGCGATCCTTGCCGGAAGACATTTGTATATCTCGGGTCAGCTACCGATCCGCGCTAACCGCCAGCCTTTGTCTGACACCAGTTTTGAGGCGCAGGCAGCTCAGGCGATCAGGAACATGTTGGCGGTCCTTGCAGCCGCCGGGGGTAAGCCTGAACGACTGGCCCGTGTTACCGTCTATATCGTCGGAATCGAAAACTGGCCTCGTTTCAACGCAATTTACGCGTCGATGATTCCGAACTCGCGCCCCGCGCGAACGGTCGTACCAGTTCCCGAGCTGCATCACGGATTTCTAATTGAAATCGACGCAATTGCGTTTCTCGACGAGTGAAAGCACCAGCATGGAATTTCCGATTGAAGATGTTCGCGCTCGATTCCCGGCCCTGTCGACCAACGACGGCGGCGTAAATCGCGTCTATTTCGACGCGCCGGGAGGGACGCAAATCTGCGACGCGGCAATCGATCGCATATCAGAACATCTAAAAAAGGGCACCGCAAACGACGGCGGCGCTTTTCAGAGTTCCAGGGACACGCAGGAATTGGTCGATGCGGCCCACGCGGCGATGGCCGACCTGCTTAGTGGCCATCCAGACGAAATCGCGTTCGGGGCCAACATGACATCTCTGACGCTTTCCGTGTCGCGGGCCCTGGCTCAGGAATGGGGCGCAGGGGACGAACTTGTCGTCACGCGCCTTGATCACGACGCAAACATTGCTCCGTGGCTACTGATTGCGCGGGACAAGGGAATGACCGTGCGCTGGCTGGACTTCAATCTGTCTACAGGCTGTCTCGAGCTCGACGCGTTGCCGCACCTGCTCGGAGCCAAAACGCGCCTGGTGGCTGTCGGTGGCGCGAGCAATGCGCTGGGCACGCTCAACGACGTAGCCGAGGTCTGCGCCATCGTCAGGCGACACAGCAGCGCCCTGGTCTTCGTCGATGCCGTTCAGTCAGTACCCCATGTCGTCACTGACGTTCAGGCCCTGGGATGCGACATCCTGGTATGCTCGCCTTATAAATTCTTCGGCCCTCACCAAGGGGTGCTGTGGGCAAAGCGCGCGCTTTTAGAGCGCCTGAAGGCGTACAAAGTGAGGCCCGCTTCCATCAGTCCGCCTGCGGCAAGGTTCGAGACCGGGACGCAGTCGTTCGAGGGCCAAGCGGGAGTCCTTGGGACCATCGAATATCTGGAGTGGTTGTCGGGACGGTTGGGCAAATCCGACGGCTCGCGTCGTGATCGGATCTGCCATGCCCTGTACGAGTGCGCACGGTACGAGCGGATGCTCGGGCAACGCTTGCTCGATGGACTATCGTCCATCGAAACTCTCAGGTTGTGGGGCCCGTCTTCCATGGAGAATCGGGTGCCCACCTTCTCGTTTACGTTGACTGATCACCCCCCGCGAGAAGTCGCTACTTTTTTGGCGGACAAGGGAATCTGCGCCTGGGCGGGCAGCTTCTACGCGATCGAAGTCGTGGATAGATTGGGTTTATCGGAGAAGGGCGGACTCGTGAGAGTGGGGCTTTGCCACTACCATACTCATGCTGAGGTAGACCTGCTAATCGCGGCTTTGAAGGAACTTTCGGGGCTGGGTACAGTCAACAATTGTCAGTGCTCGACAGTCGCGTAAGTCCAGCGCCGCCGGGGGCGCGAGGAGGCTTTCGCTCATCGGTGGCCTCAACTTATATCGGTGCGAGCGCCTAGCATCACCGCTTCGTCTGCTTTCGGGATCTCCCTGAACGCCCGTCAAAGACCAAAATGGGCGCAGGGCGGACATTCCCGAAGGTTTGGAATTCCCGCGCCACTGATCAAAGTTCGCTGTTCTCCCCTCGAAATTCCTGCTGCAAGGCAGGGTTTCCCTGTTCCGACGCACAGGGAATTGATTAGTAAATCGGCGGTATTCCGTGCGCCGGGGAGCTGCGGTGCGTTCGAACCGGCAACTTTTGAGCAAAAATCACTGTAAATTCCCGTCTAACAGGGAAATCTGCTGCGGAGACCGGTTCGCTACAGACTGCGTCGCGCACCACCCCCCCGCGAAGGCCCTCGGCGAAATCTTTGCGCGAGAACCAATGACGGCGTGATTGGTCCGTCGACCCCCTGCTTCGATCCGGCCTTTTCGATCAGAACGCCAGGCGGGTTTCGGGAAAATTCTTAATCGTCCTGCGGTTTCGCGCCGGACTCGTATGTCCCGACCTGGGGAGCATCGAATAATCATGTTGTTCGTTGGCCCCGGGTGTAACCGAGGCGAGGCGGCGCTGGTGCCGGCGGGCGTCGTTGGAGCGGCGGTCTGCGGCCAAATGGGAGCGATGACGATGAGCATTGGCGAGGTTGATCCCGGCGGAATTGCCCATTCCGAGCGACTGGCCAGGGTGGCTGCCGACCCGCGCTATCAAAAGCTTGTTGCGCGCCGCTCGCGCTTCACCTGGATGCTCACCGCGATCATGCTGATCGTCTTCTTCGGCTATATTTTGACGATCGCTTTCAACAAGCAGTTCCTGGCCCGGCCGATCGGCGACGGGGCCACCTCGATCGGAATCCCGATCGGGCTTGGGGTGATCCTGATCGGGATCGCGCTGACCGGAATTTATGTGTGGCGCGCGAACACGGACTTCGACCCGATCGTTCGGGCGATCAGAGAGGACGTCGAGCAATGATTCGGTCGCCGAGCCCGCGCGTTGGCCTATTCTTGTTCGCGGTGCTGCTGCCGACCGCCGCCTTGGCCGATGCCTTGACTGGCCAGGCCGAGCAGCAGGCGACCAACTGGCCGGCGATCATGATGTTCTCGGCATTCGTGCTTGCGACGCTCGGAATCACGCGCTGGGCGGCATCGCGAACCAAGACGGCGGCCGATTTCTACACCGCGGGCGGCGGAATCACGGGCTTCCAGAACGGCCTCGCAATCGCCGGCGACTATATGTCGGCGGCGTCCTTCCTCGGGATTTCGGCGCAGATATTCGCCGATGGCTATGACGGGCTGATCTACTCGACGGGCTTCCTGGTCGGCTGGCCGATCATCCTGTTCCTGCTCGCCGAACGGCTGCGCAACCTTGGCCGCTACACCTTCGCGGACGTCGTCTCGTTTCGCTTCGCGCAGACGCCGGTGCGCCTGTTCGCCGCGTCCAGCACGCTGGTCGTCGTGATATTCTATCTGATCGCGCAAATGGTCGGCGCGGGCCAGCTGATCAAATTGCTGTTCGGGCTGCCCTATGAATATGCGGTCGTGATCGTCGGCGTGCTGATGACCTGCTATGTCCTGTTCGGCGGAATGATCGCGACGACCTGGGTGCAGATCATCAAGGCAGTGCTTCTTCTCGGCTGCGCGACGTTCATGGCGCTCGCCGTACTGTGGAATTTCGGCTTCTCGCCCGACGCGCTGTTCGGCCGGGCGATCGAGGTCAAGACCGGGATCGCCTCGGCGGCAGGCGCGAGCCCCGCCGAAGCAGCCGAAAAGGGCCGCTCGATCATGGGGCCGGGGGGATTCATCAAGGACCCGCTTTCCGCCATTTCGTTCGGGATGGCGCTGATGTTCGGTACCGCCGGCCTGCCGCACATCCTGATGCGCTTCTTCACCGTTCCCGATGCGAAGGCGGCCCGCAAGTCGGTGCTGTGGGCGACCGGCTGGATCGGCTATTTCTATCTGCTCACCTTCATCATCGGCTTCGGCGCGATCACCATGATCGCGACCAACCCCGCCTTCCTCGAGCCCGATGGGTCGCTCCGCGGCGGCGGGAACATGGCCGCGATCCACCTTGCCAACGCGATCGGCGGCGATTTCTTCCTGGGCTTCGTTTGCGCGGTGGCATTCGCGACGATCCTCGCGGTGGTCGCCGGCCTGACGCTGGCCGGAGCCTCGGCAGTCTCGCACGACCTTTACGCCTCGGTCGTGCGCAAGGGGCAGGCGACCTCGGCCGAGGAATTGCGCGTGTCGCGGCGGACCGTGTTCGCGCTGGCGATCGTTGCGATCCTGCTTGGGATCATCTTCGAAAAGCAGAATGTCGCATTCATGGTCAGCCTCGCCTTTGCGCTGGCCGCCTCGGGCAACTTCCCAGTTCTGCTGCTGTCGGTGCTGTGGCCCGGTTGCACGACGCGCGGGGTCGTCGCCGGCGGAAGCGTCGGCCTGCTGCTTGCGCTGCTGCTCACGATTCTCTCGCCGACCATCTGGGTCAGCGTGTTCGGTTACGCCGAGCCGATCTTCCCCTATACCTCGCCGACCATTTTCTCGATGCCGCTCGCCTTCTTTACCATCTGGCTCGTCTCCATCCTCGACCGAAGCGGACGCGCCGCGGTCGATCGCGAAGCCTATGTCGAGCAACGGGTGCGGTCGGAGACGGGCATCGGTGCCGTCGAGGCGTCGGCACACTGACCAACGACGCGCCGGAAGCGGGCCGGCGGGCCGGACGGTCGGCGTCCCGGTCGGGCCGGATCGGCCTTGAGCATGGTTCGCAAACTTGCTCTCGCGGGCTCCCGCGCTAGAGTCGCGCGCATGGCATTTTTCTTTCGCGCGCTAGGCGCCGCCGCCGCACTGGCCCTCTCCGCTCCGGCTGCCAGCCAGATGAGCGCGACCGAGCAACGCATGGTCGCTGTCGTCGCTTCCGAGGAGGAGCGCACGGTCGCGATGCTCGAGAAGTGGGTCAACCAGAATAGCGGCACGATGAACTTTGCCGGCGTGAAGGCGGTCGGCGAGATGCTTCGCGGCGAACTCGAGCCGCTTGGCTTCAAGGTCGACTGGATCGCCCTCGGCGCGGCCAACCGCGCGGGCCATATTATCGCCCGGCACAAGGGCAACGGGCGCGGCAAGCGCTTGCTGCTCATCGGCCATCTCGACACGGTATTCGAACCCGAGTCGCCGTTCCAGCGGTGGAGCCGGCAAGGCAATCTCGGCCATGGGCCAGGCGCGGGCGACGACAAGGGCGGCATGGCGGTGATCGTTGCCGCGCTGCGCGCGATGAAGGCCGCGGGAACATTGAAAAACGCGGACATCACCGTGTTCCTGAGCGGTGACGAAGAGGATGCGGGGGCGCTCGCAATTACCCGGCGCGACCTGGTCGCGGCCGGCAAATGGGCCGATGCCGCGCTCGATTTCGAGGGGTTGGCGCAGGTCGAGGGGCGCGACATGGGATCGATCGCGCGGCGCAGTTCCGACGAGTGGACGCTGGTCGTCACCGCTCGAAGCGGCCATTCGAGCGGGATCTTCACGCCCAGCGCCGGCTCGGGAGCAATTTACGAACTGGCTCGAATCATCGACTCCTTCCGCCGCGAAATCGTCGAGGACAAATTGACCTTCAACGTCGGGCTGATCGGGGGCGGCACCACGGCCGAGCTCGCGCCTGACAATCTGCGCATTACCGCGACCGGCAAGACGAATATCATTGCCGGGAGCGCAATCGCGCGCGGCGACCTGCGCGCAATCAGCCCCGAGCAGATCACGCGCGCCCAGGCGAGAATGCGCGGCATCGTGGCGCAGCCGTTGAGCGGAGCGACGGCCGAAATCAAATTCGCTCCCGATGGCTATCCGCCGATGGCTCCGACCGAGGGCAGCCGCGCGCTGCTCAATCGCCTGAACCTGGTCAATCGCGACCTTGGGCTGCCCGAAATGGGCGAGCTCGACCCGGTCCGGCGTGGCGCCGCGGACATTAGCTTCGTCGCCAAGGACGTCGACGGGCTGGTCGGCCTCGGTCCCGCCGGCAGCGGCGCCCATTCCGACCGCGAGAAGGTCGACATCGGGTCGATCCATCTCCAGGCCAAGCGCGCCGCGATCCTGATGAGCAGGCTCGCGAGGGAGAAAAGATCGCGCTAGCCTTCGTTGCGAGGTTGATGATGGATCGTTCCGCGCGTGCCCTGAACTTCTCTCAGGCAGAATCGATTTGCATCGGCGGTCGCGAGCGTCATGGTGTCGGTCGTCGCGTTACAAACTTGCGAGGGTCCGAGCACAGATGCGCCTCACCATTGCCTTGCTCTTCGTCTTATCCGGCTGCGCCGTGATTCCGGATCGGACGATTGAGGGTTCATTGCCGGTCGCGCAGGTTGGGGTTGCCTTCGACCGGGGCGGCGAGGTGGGTAGCTTCGCCGAGGGGCTCGCCGATCCGCACAACGGCCGAATAATCACGCCGGACGATCCGGCGCGCGTCGCCTCGATCACCAAGCTGGTCGTCGCGATCGGTGTGATGCGCCTGGTCGAACAGGGTCGGCTCGATCTCGACAGCGACGTCTCGGCCAAGCTCGGGTGGCCGCTGCGCAATCCGGCTTTCCCCGAGCGGCCGATCAGCGCGCGCATGCTGCTGTCGCACACGTCGAGCGTTCGCGACGGGATCGACTATTGGGCGATCCCGCTCGGCGCCTCGATCAAGGAGTCCATGGCGAATTCGAAGGCGTGGGACGATCGCCATCCGCCAGCCGGCTATTTTACCTATTCGAACCTGAATTATCCGCTCATCGCCTCGCTCGTCGAGCGGATCACTGGCGAGCGCTTCGACCAATGGATGCGCGCCGAAGTGCTTGAACCGATGAAGCTCGATGCCTGCATGAACTGGTCCGGCTGCAGCGACGATGCGATCGGCCGCGCGGTCGTGCTGATGCAGGACGGCAAGGCGGTCCGCGATGACCTTCGCGGCAAGCCGCCCCAATGCCTGGCGGTTCCGGCCAAGGATGGCAGCTGCGACCTGTCGAAATGGCGGGCCGGCGATAATGGCGCCCTGTTCTCGCCGCAGGGCGGACTGCGCATTTCGGCGCGCGGATTGGCGCGGGTCGGGCGAATGCTGCTCAACGGCGGCGCGATCGATGGCGTTCGAATCCTCTCGCCCCGGTCGGTGGATATTCTGCTCTCGCCGGCGTGGAGTTTCGATGGCAGCAACGGCAAAACGGACGACGGCTTTTACTGCAGCTATGGGCTCGCCAGCCAGCAGATCCCGAACCGGATGCCGGGCTGCAACGACGATCCGGCCGGCGACGGGATCGCCCGGGTGGGACATGCCGGGGACGCCTACGGCCTGCGTTCAGGGCTGTGGATCGACCGCGCCAGCGGGACCGGCGTTTCTTACTTCGTCACCGGGCTTGCGGAGAACCCGCCGCGCGGGCGCAGCGCCTATCGCGCGGCCGAGGAAGCGGCGCTAAAGCGCGCGCTTCATCTCCTTAAGCGTTAACCGCAGGCCGGCCCGGACGTCCGCGCGGCAGGCGTCAGAACTTGACGTCCACATTCATCGTGTATGAGCGGCCCCGCGGGTCGGTGACGCGAGGTTCCCAGCTGCTGCCCGAACCAGTGTTGCTGTCATATGTGATCGCGAATGGGGGATCGCGGTCGAAGATGTTCCTGACCCCCCCGGTAATCCGGAACCTGCTGTCCAGGTCGTAACTGGCCGACAGATTGTGCAGCAAATAGCTCTTGACCCTTTTGTTGTAGTCGGGACGCGACAAGGATCCCGGAAGCGCCTGGTTCTTATATCCATGACGATAGATCTGCGAGAAGGAGAGCGTCAGCCGGTCCTTTTCAAAACTGATGAAGGCGTTGTGTTTCCAGCGCAGCCCGAGATCGCCCGAAAAGGTAAAGATGCCGATCTGGTCATTATAGGGTGCGGTCGGGAACAGCTTTTCCTTTTTGCGGACGAGATAGGTCCCATCGAGGCCAGCGGTCATCAGGCCGCCCAACGCATCGATACCGCCGCGCAGCGCCAGTTCGATGCCTTTGGTGCGACGCGAACCGACATTGTCGGCACGCAGGTCGAGCAAGGTAATGATTCCATCGGTCCGGACGATCCGGTCGGGAAAAAATTCCGCATTCTCGAGCAATTGGGTAATGCTGAGCGAACCGATCACGTCGTCGACCGCGATCGACCAGTAGTCGACCGAGGCACTGAACCGGGGCGACGGCTGGAACACGACGCCGGCGCTATATTGCTTGGACTTTTCCGGTCCAAGTTCGCGATTGCCGCCGCTGAGCGAGTCGGGCGTGATCGGCGCGCATCCCGGAACCGTCAGGCTCACCATCCGGCTCGGGCAGGTGGTGAAATCGACCAGCGTATTACCCGGATTGGGTGACTGGGTAGTGCCGTTGAAGATCTGGTTGAACGACGGCACGCGGAACCCGGTGTTGTAGGAGCCGCGGAACATCAGCCACTCGACCGGCCGAAACTTGGCGGTCGCCTTGGGATTGAAGGTCGTTCCGAAACCCGTGTAATTATCGAACCGCCCGGCAAGCGAAATTTCGAGTGGCTTGAGCAGCGGGATCAGCATTTCGGCATAAGCCGCCTTTACAGTGCGACTGACGGACTTGAGTTCGTTGATATTGTCGAACGCGACGTTGAAAATGTCGGGCTGCCCCAGCACTGCTGCCGGCGACCCGTCGAAGCCGTAGGATTCGCGCCGATAGTCGCCGCCCATCGCGACCTGCACCATCCCTCCCGGCAATTGGAACAGCTTGCCCGAGACCGATGCGTCGAACTGCTTGACCGCATATTTGCCGCCGTAGAGCTTCACGCCCTCGGCCGAGACTGCCTCCAGCCCGGCGAGCGCCGCGTCCGACTGCGTGAGCGAGAAAGGATTGAGGATGCCGCTATTGAGCAACCCGACGATGCCGGGTGCGCTTGCCCCCGGTGCAGTCGGCGCGCGCGGATCGATACGGCCCGACGCCGCGCCCGGGACACCCGAAGCGGCGGCATTGGCCGCGTTGGGGAAGACCCCGCGGTAATGATAGCCCGTGCCGAGCACCGAATTGGCCTGGCTGCGGGCGTAGGATGCGCCAGCGCGATAGTCCCAACCGGTGAACAACGGTCCATCGACGCCCAGCGCGGCGCGGAACGTCTTGGTGTTGGTCACATATTCGCGCCTGCCGCCCGGGATGTTGCGCCAGCGATAGGCGATCGGCTTGCCAAAGTTGGCGGCTATCGTCGGAAAAACCGCGACAAGTTGATTGTAAACGGCGTCATAGGTCTCCGCCGTGATGGCATTGCGCGGATAGTAAAGCGGTAAGCTCCCGGTGTTTCCGCTATATTGATTGTTGGAAAAGCGCTTCGACGAATCGGCGTCGGAACCGGTCACTTCGGCGAACATCTGATGCTCGCCCAAGGCCACCACGCCGCGCCCGTAATAGGTCAGCGTCGCCAGTGGTTGCTGAAGCGTTGCCGCGCGCCCGGTGTCCCAAGCGCATGCAAAACGGGCGGCCGGATTGGCCCATAGCTGGTCGTCATACGCCATTCCGCCATCGACCGACTCGCAGCCGGCCCCTCCCGGCAGATCGAGGATGTTAATGCCGCCGCTCGCGGGAATCGTCGCGCCGGCCTCAAGCAAGGGAACGCCGCTGAGCAGCGAGCCGGTCGGCGCGAAGATGGCATTGGGGCCGATTGGAAAGGCGGTCGCGATTGGCGTTCCGCGCGTGTCGATCGAGAGGCCGCGATTGGGCTGGTTGCCGTTGACGAAATCGCGGTCCGAACCGTTGAGGATGCCGCTCCAATTCTTGCTCACCGCGGCCATCACGTTGAACCCCTGGGCGGAGAGGTCGCCATATCCGGCTGTGGCCGAGAGGCGGTAGATCGGGGCGTCGCCGCGTTCGGTGATGTCGGTGAAGCCGCTGAGCCGCACGCCCTGGAAATTGGTCTTGGTGATGAAGTTGATCACGCCGCCGATCGCGTCGGTGCCGTAGATCGCAGACGCGCCATCCTTGAGCACTTCGACCCGGTCGATCGCCGCGAACGGAATCTGGTTGACGTCGACGGCGGAGCCCTGGAGCCCGTGCGCGGCGACGCGGCGGCCGTTGAGCAGGACCAGCGTCGATGCCGATCCCTGCCCGCGAAGATTGGCCGCGGACAGGCCGTTGGTGCCGCGTTGCGCACCCGAGACGATGTCCGAGTTCGAGGCGAGGTTGTCGGCACCGTTGCCGTTGGTGCTGAGGTAAGAGATGAGCTGCTCGGGGCTGTTGATCCCCTCGCGCTGGAACTCCTGGGTGGTTATGATCTGCAGCGGCAGCGAGCTGTCGTTGGGGTTACGCTTGATCCGCGAGCCGGTGACGATGATCTCCCCTTGCGCGTTTGGCTCGGAATCGCCCAATTCCGCCCCTTCGTCGGGAGTTGCCGCCCCGGTCGGCGTAATTGCTTCGGGGGTCGTGCCCTGCGTGCTCTGCGCAAATGCGGGAGTTGCGCCCGCACCGGCAAGGGCCGCAAGAGCAGTTCCCGAAATCAATACGATTTTGAGCGATTTGGCACGAAGCATGGCGAGTCCCCCCAGTGCGCGTCTGCCGCGCAACCGCCGCATTAAGTTACAAAAACGTCACGCAGCGCCATAGTTTTCATTGCCGGAGCCATAACCTGCTGGATTCTGTTCGCCTGGAACCCCTAATCGTGGCGTTGGCGCCACAGTTACGGCGGTCCCTCTATGCGCGCGCCATCGCCGCCCGGCGTGCCCAGCCAGCATTCCACAAAGCTAGTTTTCCTGGGCGATCAATTGGAGCGCAGCGTCGATGCTGCTGGTCGCGCTTACGCCTTCGGGCACATCGTTGGCAAAAGCCGAGAACAGCAAGGTGCGGCCGCTCCTGGCAATCAAATAGCCGGACAATGCGGTGGTGGCGTTGAGGCTTCCGGTCTTGGCGAACAGGCGGCCTTGTAACGGCGTGCCGCGGAAGCGCCTGGCAAGCGTTCCATCGACGCCGGCGACGGGCAGCGTGGAGCGCCAGCTGGCGCCCCAGGGCCGGGCTGCAATCCAGCGCAACAGCGTCACCATCCCTCGCGGGGCGACCCGATTGTAGGTCGACATCCCCGATCCGTCGGAAAGATCGAAGGCAAGGCGCGGCACGCCCGCGCGCTCCATCATCGCGCGCACTTCGGCGATTCCGTCGGCGATCGAGCCGGTGCCGCGGCGGGTGGCGATGCGGCGCAGAATCAGTTCGGCGTGGACGTTCTGGCTGACCTTGTTGATCAGCCGCAGGTCCTCGCCGAGCGGCAGCGCCGTCAGGCGCGCATCGGCTTCGCGGCGCTCTGGGGCCGGACGCGGCGCGATGTCGCCGGGCGCTGGCTCGCCGGGCGCTGCCAGTGGCCGATGCCGGGCCACGACTTTACCGACGACGCGAACCCCGCGCTCCTGGAGCATGCCCCTCAAGCGCCATGCCGCATAATGCGCCGGGTCGTCGAGCCCGAGACGGAGAAGCTCGAGCTTCGAATCGACCGCGATCGTGCCGCTGAGGCGGACGACGGTCTCGCCCGGCAGGCGCGAGAAACCGAGGTCCGTCTTGCCCTCGGCCACCGTGATCGCCCGGTTGTCGACCGAATAATAAGAGGCGATTTCGAGCTTCGGTGGCTGTCCGACGGCGCCGGGTTTGACTCGCAGCGCCAGTTCGTTGTCGTCGAGGGTCAGCGCCGAGATCGCGGTACCCGAACTGGTCGGGATATTGTTCCAGCTCATCCCCGGGCTCCACCGCTCGTCGGGAAACAGGCGGTCGTCGCCGACGACGTCACGAACGACCCGAACTTTTCTTGCCACCGCGTCGGCGAGGCTGGCGAGGCAATCGGTGAGGCAATCGGGAGCACTCGACAAACGCGCGTCGCCGCGCCCTTCGAGGATCACGTCGGGAATGCCGCGTCCATCGCGCTCGATCCGGACCGCTGTGCCGCCTTCTGCGTCGGGTGCATCGAGCCCGGAAAGGCCTTCGAAGGCCGCCGCGGTGGTAAAGATCTTGGTGTTCGACGCCGGAATGAACCGCGCATCGGGGGCAATGGCGACCAGCTCCTTGCCGTCCGCGGTTGCAACCACCAGCCCGAAGCGAGTTCCCGGACCTGCTTCGGCGAGGATCGATTCGATCCGCTGTTCAATCCCCGACTGGCGGGGCTGCTCCTGTCCAGCGGCGGGGGAAGCAAGGGCGAGCGCGAGAGCGACGTGGCCAATCGTCGTGAGCATGGTCAAGCTTCCGGCCGGGGGTGGAAGACCACTTCGTCGAGCTCGCCCTCAAGACGGGCGACGGCGGTCGTCACTGCAAGATTGGCGCTCGCGCTTGGAACGGTTCGGGTCATGTCAAGGAGGCGGTCGAACGGCAGCACGAAACCGACCACCAGCGCGGTCTGCTCGGGACTGACACCGACCGCCGAAAGCACTGCGGCGAGCATGAACAGCGAAGCCGAGGGGACCGGCGCCGTGCCGAACGCGGCGAGAGCGCCGGTCAGCAGGACGAGCCCATATACCGAAGGGGTAAGCGGCACGCCGAACGCCTGGAGCGCGAACATGCTGAGCAGCCCGACGTACATCGCCGTGCCGTCCTTGCCGATGCTCGCTCCCAGCGGCAGCACGGTCGAGAAAATCGGCCGCCCGACCCCTAAGTTCTGTTCCGCGACCCGCATTGCCACCGGAAGCGTCGCCGAGCTCGACGCGGTCGAGAAGGCGACCACGAGCGCGTCGATGATCTTGCGGAAATAAGCGAGCAGCGGCACCCGTGCCACGAACTTCAGAAGCAAGGTGTGAACGAACAGGATCTGGATCAGCGAGCCCAAGAGCACTGCAAGCGCGAGCAAGCCGACGTTGACGAACACCGCGGCGCCGTTGGCCGCGACCGCATTCGCGATCAGCGCGAACACCCCGAACGGGGTCGCTTCCATGACGATTCCGACGACCTTGAACAACACCGAGGACGTCGATTGCAACAGGCTTGCGAACGGCCGCCCCGGCTCGCCGGCAATGATTGTCCCGATCCCGATGATGATCGACACGAAAATCAGCGCAAGCATGTCGCCCTTGGCCAGCGCGTCGAAAATATTGACCGGGATGATCCCGATGAGCTGGTCATACGGAGTGACCGGCTCGCCCAGTTGATGCGGCGCAGCGGTTCCGAGCGGCGCGCCCACGCCGGGCCGGACCAATGTCGCCACGGCCATGCCGACCGAGACCGCAATCGCCGTGGTCAGCGCAAACAGCCCGATCGCTCGGCCGCCGAGACCTCCGAGCCGCTTGGGGTCGCCAAGCGTCGTGATCCCGGCAGCAATCGTGACCAGCACGATCGGCGCAACCAGCATTCGAATCGCGCGGACGAAAAGGTCGCCCATGAACGCCACTGCCGGGGTCGCCTGGGGCCAGACGATCGCGAAAGCCACGCCGAGCGCAAGCGCGCCAAGGACGCGCTTCCACAGCGGGATCGCAAACCAGCCGCGCACGAAGCTCATCGGCAACTCCCGGGGGTCGGCGTGTGGGCAAGCGCGCGGCCGGCGGCCCTGCCCGTGAGCGCGCCATCATCGACGGCAATCACGCCGTTGACCAGAACATGGCGAACGCCCGTCGCAAGCAGGGTCGGCCGATCGTAAGTGGCGCGAGCGGCGAAACGCCCGGGATCGAACACCACGATGTCGGCAAAGGTGCCGGGCTCGAGGCGCCCGCGTCCCGCCAGCCCGAACGTCGCTGCGGCAAGGGTCGAGCTTCGCTCGCTGAACTCGCGCAGGGTGAGCGTTCGCTCCGCGACAACATATTTCGCATATTTGCGAGCGAAGCTGCCGAAGACTCGCGGATGGCCCGGGGAAGCGTCGGAGCTGGTCATCACCCACGGCCGGCGCATGAATGCGGCAATGTCCTGCTCGCTCTGGTTGAACGAAGCGACCGCGGGATCCTGGATGCGGATCACGGCGATTGCCGCGGCGACCGGGTCTTCGCCGCGAGATTTGGCGAGCGCGGCGAGGGTCGCTCCACTGAACTCGCCCTGGGTGATCAGCAGCGCTCCCGCACCACCGCGCTTGCGCAGATTTTCGGCCATTCCCGAGCGTAGCCGCCCGGCGAGCGCCGAATCGTCGAGGCGCTCGAGCAGCGCGGGGCGCCCGCCGTCCTGGGCCCATGAAGGAACGAGCGCGGCGGCAAGCTTGGTGCCCGACGCCGACCACGGATATTGGTCGGCGGTGATTCGCTGGCCTGAACGACGAGCGGCCTCGATCCTGGCGATGATCAGCGGCGCCTTGCCCTGGACGTCGACGCCGAGCGCCTTGATGTGCGAAATGTTGACCGGCAGCCCTGCTTGCCGACCGATGGCAATTGCTTCGTCGATCGCGGCGGCAAGGCCGATGGTGTAGCTCGATTCATCCCGAATGTGCGTATCGTAGATGCCGCCCGCCGCCGCCGCCTTGCTCGCGAGTGCGACAATCTCCGCGGTGTCGGCGAAACTTTCCGGAGCATAAAAAAGACCGGTCGAAAGCCCGAGCGCGCCGTCGCACATCGCGCGGACGACCATCGCTTGCATCCGCTCGATTTCCCCCGGGGTCGGAGCGCGGTTCGCTTCCCCGACGACTGCCTTGCGGACCGAGCCGAAGCCGACGAAGGCGGCGTAGTTGATTCCGACGGGCTTGATGGACGCGCTGCCGAGGACCGCTGCGACGTCGGGATCGCCGCCGCCGTCATTGCCGATGAACGCGGTGGTGACGCCCTGCATCAGGAAGGCCGGAATAAGCCGGGTGCGAGCGTCGCCCGAACGCAGGTCGTCGCCCACGTGCGTGTGCGGATCGATGAAACCGGGGGCAACGATCAGGCCGCTTGCGTCGATGATCCGCCTGGCGCGTCGGCCTGCACCTGGGCCGACCGCCGCGATCCGGTCGCCGCGGATCGCGACGTCGCCGGTGAACGGCGCGTCCGAGCCCGTGTAGACGGTGCCGCCCCGGATCAGCAGGTCGGCCATCTCCAGGCCCGGCGAAGCGCAGGCGGTTAGCGCAAGCGCCGCCGCGGCGATCATGCCCTGCCCGATCAACCGCATGGAGTCCCCCAAAACCCGGCCTTGGGAGGAACGAGGATGCCGTCCTCGTTCGTGACCCCACCGGGCCTGTCCTCCCGTAGCCATAACGGCCCGTCAAGGTCGGCGAAGTCGGACAGTCGGGCGATGTGCAGCGCGGGCGCAATCGACAGCGAGGAGCTGACCATGCAGCCGGTCATCACGCCGAGCCCGCTGGCTCGCGCGGCACGAACGAGCTCAAGTGCGGCGGTGAGGCCGCCGGTCTTGTCGAGCTTGATGTTGATCGCCTGGTAGCGCCTGGCGACCGCCGGCAAGTCCGCCGCAACATGGATCGCTTCGTCGGCGCAGATCGGGACGGCGGGCTCGAAATTTTCGAGCCACTCGTCGGCTTCAGCAGGCAGCGGCTGTTCGAGAAGCGCCACGGCGGCCTCGATGAGCACCGGCTGCATTGCTTCCACCAGCGCTTGGTCCCAGCTTTCGTTGGGATCGACGATCAGGGTGGCGCTCGGCGCGCCGCGCCGAACCGCGCGGACCTGGGCGGCGGGATCATTCGAGTCCACCTTGACCTTGAGCAGCGGCGCATCGGCGACACGCCGGGCGGCCAATTCCATCGCGTCGGGGGCGTCGATCACAATCGTCAGCGCGGAGATCATTCGCTCCGGCGGGGGCGCGCCGATGATGCTCGCCACGCTTCGTCCCGAGCGCTGCGCTTCGAGTTCCCACAGCGCGCAGTCGATCGCGTTCCGGGCAGCGCCCGCGGGCAGGATCGACAGCAACCGGCAGCGGTCGGCGCCGGCCTCGACCGCTTCGCGCACCGCCTCCACCGCCGCGAGCGCGCTTTCGATATCCTCGCCATAGCGCTGGTACGGAACACCTTCTCCGCGCCCCGTCGCGCCGCCCTCGCGAACGGTCACGGTGATCACGTCGGCGAGCGTCTTCACGCCGCGCGAAATCCGGAACGGATGGCTCAGAACGAAGCGATCGTGTCGCGCGTCAAGGGTGCGGTGCATAACAAATTTTCAATGATGGTTTCGACTCCAAGCGCAATCGGGTCCGTGCACGGCAGGCCGAGACGGTCCTGCGTACGCCGGCACAGTTGGCGCGCCGACGCGGCATCCATTCGCGACGTGTTGAGACAGACGCCGACGGCACGGATGCCGGGGCTGGTCAGCCTGCCGACTTGCAAATTGTGCTCGAGGCATTCGGCGAGGTCCGGAAGCGCGCGCCCGCTTAGCCCGCGCATTTCGCTGCGGTCGGGATCGTGGCACAGCACGATCGCTTCGGGCTGCGCGCCGTGAAGCAGCCCGGTGGATACCCCCGCGAACGACGGATGAAACAGCGAGCCCTGGCCCTCGATCACGTCCCAGCCCTGGTCGTGGCGGCCCGGGGCCAATTGTTCGATCGCGCCCGAGATGAAGTCGGCGACGACCGCATCGACCGGCACTCCCGCGCCAGCGACCAGGATGCCGGTCTGGCCGGTGGCTCGGAAGTCGGCGGCAAGGCCGCGCTCGCGCAGCGCCGCGGTCAGGGCAAGCGCGGCATACATTTTTCCGACGGAGCAGTCGGTGCCGACCGTCAGCAGCCGATGCCCCGGCCGTGGATAGCCCGTGCCGACGACGGGGTTCGCGGGCCGGTCGCGAACGTCGAACAATTGCAGCCTTCGTTCGCGCGCCAGCGAGGCCAGCCGCGGCTGGTCGGCCAATCGATGATGAAGGCCCGAAGCGACGTTTATTCCCGCCTTGAGCGCGGCTTGCGCATCATCGATCAGGCCGAGTTCGAACGTGCCCCCGGAATTGGCGATTCCGAGCACCAGCGTCCGCGCTCCCGCCGCCGCGGCTTCGACCATGCCGAGGCGCGGCAGCCCGAGGGTGAGAGGGCAATCGTCGTGGCGAAACTCCCCGATGCAATCCTCGCGCCGAAAGGTCGCCAGACCGCGCGACGTCTTGATGCCGACCGGATCCCTGCTGTGGCCAAGATAGAGGAGGAACGGAGCGGGGATCATTGCCAGCGGAAACGTATCTGGGCGCGGTCGGCATTCGCGCATAGCGAGTGCGGCGCTCACCATAGCTTGGCGTTATGGAGCACCGATCACTTGCGCGAGCGTCCTGAGGAAGTCGGTCGCGAGCACCGTCGGCGGCCGATTGAGCAGGAACATGCCGTGCACCGGGAAAATGATCCGCGGGTTTAGCGGGCGCACCGAAACTCCCGGCGCGACCGAGGCCCTGGCAGTAAAACTGTCGACGACGGTCATCCCGACGCCCTGGCGGACCAGCGCGGTGGCGATGTAGAACGTGCGCGCCGAAACCACCGCATCGAGTTCGAGGTCGAGCCGCTCCAGTTCCTGTGTGAACAGCAGCCCGATCGGGCCGCTGTCGGCGAGACTGATGAAACGCTGGTCGCGCAACAGGCTGAGTTCCACCTGCGGCGGCGCGGCGGGCATGTCCTCCTCGCGATACAGCAGGACTAGTTCGCCCTCACCGAGCAACTGGCTGCCGATCGGTGCCGCCGGCGGAACTTCACAAGCGATCGCAAGGTCGGTTTCGCGCTCGTAGAGCTTGCGCGGGAGGTCGTCGTGGTGGACCGTCTGCAGGTCGAACTTCACCGTCTCATGAGTGCGCAAAAATTGCGAGACCGCGCTCGGCACGGCCTCGAGCGACAGCGACGGAAGCGCCGACACTCGAAGCACCGCGCCCGAGCCGCGCCTCAGGTTGCGCCCTGCCTCGCGCAATGCGTAAACCCGGTCCTGGATCTCGCTGACCTCGACGAACAAGGCGTGGGCGTCGCCGGTCGGCACCAGGCCTCCGCTGGTTCGCTGGAACAATTGGAATCCGAGCAGCGATTCGGCGTGGCGAAGGGTCTTCGAAACCGACGGCTGCGATACGTTCAGCGCACGCGCGGCGGCGCTGACCGAGCCGTTGACATAGACCGCGTGAAAGATCTCGATATGGCGAAGCCTCACTGGCCGCCGCCCCCCGGTCGCAGCCACGGCGGGACGATATCGCCCTCGATCAACGAGTCCACATCCTGCCGCTTGCGGACGACCGCCCACTTGCTGCCGTTGACCAGCACCTCGGCCGCGAGCGGTCGCGAATTATAAGTGCTCGCCATGGTCGCGGCATAAGCGCCCGCGGTCCGGATGACCATCAGCTCACCCGGCTCGACGTCGCTGATGACCCGCGCGCGGGCGAAAGTATCGCCCGATTCGCAAACCGGGCCGACGATGTCCGCGACGATGGTTTGGCCTCTCGGAGCGACCGCTTCGATCGCGTGCCAAGCGTCGTAGAGGGTCGGCCGCATCAAGTCGTTCATCCCCGCGTCGACGATCACGAACGGGCGGTCGGGCCCCTCCTTCAAGCGGATCACCCGAGTGAGGAGAACGCCTGCATTGCCGACGATCAGCCGGCCCGGCTCGAACAGCAGGCGAACCTGCCAATCGGCGGTGATTCGGGTGACCAAGGAGGCATATTGTGCCGGGCTCGGCGGCACTGGCGCTGCAGGATCGTAGCGAATTCCGAGACCTCCGCCGAGATCCGCGACCGTGACAGGGTGACCCGCGGACCTCAGTTCGGCAATGAGCAGGCCGAGCCTGGTGAACGCTGCTTCCAGAGGCTGGAGGCTGGTGAGCTGGCTGCCGATGTGGACGGCAATCCCGTTCGCTTCGAGGCCCGGGAGCTCGCTGGCCATGTCGAACGCGCGCATGAGGTCTGCGGCGTTGATCCCGAACTTGTCCTGCGCGCCGCCGGTCGAGATCTTCGCGTGAGAACCCGCGGCCACATCAGGATTTATGCGGAAGCACACCGAAGCCACTCGGCCCATCGAGACCGCCACCTGCGACAGCATTTCGGCTTCCGCGAGCGATTCGATGTTGAACTGGAACAGCCCGCCCCCGAGCGCGAGCGCCATTTCGTCGGCGGTCTTCCCGACGCCCGAAAACACGATCTTGTCGGACCGAATCCCGGCTGCGCGCGCGCGGCGATACTCCCCTCCGGAAACCACGTCCGCGCCGAGCCCTTCGGCGGCCAGAGTCGCGAGCACCGCGGCGTTCGGATTGGCCTTGACGGCAAAGGCAATCAGCGGATCCTGGAGCGCGGCCAGGGCGGTTTCGAACTCACGCGCGTGCCGCTGCATGGTCGCTGTCGAATAGACGTAGACCGGCGTGCCGACCTGTTGCGCGATGAGCGACAGCGGCACGTCTTCGCAATGCAACTCGCCGTCACGGAGCTCGAAATGATTCATGTTTCGCTCCTGCCGCGCGCCGGGATTGGTGCCCTCCTTAGCCATCATCCGACCGGTCAGGAAACAGCCGCCTCGAGGATCCGAATGGTGCCCGCGGTGGCGTCCATCTCGGCGCGAAGGCCGATCGGAATGCTGAACTGGTCGTCGATATGCCCGATCATGGCACCCTGGAAAACGGGAACGCCAAGCGGTTCCAGATGCTGCCTGAGCACCTGCGAGACGGTAAATCCGCCATAGGAAGGACCCGAGGCCTTGCAATTGGTGCACTGCCCGAAGACCACGCCGGCGACCCGGCGGAGCACCCCCGCAAGCGCCAATTGGGTAAGCATTCGGTCGATCCGATATTCGGCTTCGTCGATGTCCTCCAGGAACAATATCGCGCCATCGAACGCGGGCAAATAGGGCGTACCCATCAGCGCGCTGATAACGGTGAGATTACCCCCGAGCAGCCGCCCGACGGCCTTGCCGGGGCGAATTGTCTGCGTGCGCCAGTCGCGCTGGACGAGCCGGTCCTCCTTCGCCACCGGGTTGCGGTAGAGGGGAGTCTCGCCGTCGAAGGCGATGCTCTTGAAGGCATTCCACGACAGCTTGCCCCACGCGCCGCCGGCGTTCGGACCGTGGATGGTCGGAAAGCCCGCCCGCGCTGCAAACGCCATGTGCAAGGCCGTGATGTCGCTGAAACCGATGAGCAGCTTCGGATTGGCGCGAATCGAGTCGAAATCCAGATAGGGGAGGATCCGAGCCGACCCCCAGCCGCCGCGAACCGCGAACACCGCACGAACGCTGTCATCCGCATACATGGCGTTCAGGTCGGCTGCCCGGGCCTCGTCGGTTCCTGCCAGATAGCCAAAGCGCGCCAGCAGGTGCGGTGCCGGCTTCGGGACCAGGCCCATCGCGGTGATGGACTCGAACGCAAGCTTGAGATCAAATTCGTCGGCGACAAAGCCCGCCGGCTTGACCAGCCCGACCGTGTCCCCGCGCCGCAGCCGGGGCGGCATCCGCCGAGCTCCCTGCGCGGCGAGAACGGAAGGAGGAAGCGCCGCCGCAGCAGCAAAGGCGCCAAGAGCCTGGAGTGCCGTGCGCCTGTCGTGCATCCGCCGTGTCATAGCATCACAAATCGTCCGATGTCCCGCCCAAAGCAGACGGTTCCGCACGTCACCGCGGCGGAAGCGCGGCGCATGGTGATGTCCACGAATTGCGCGCTGTCGGCATTGCAGGTCCAGCAAGGAGGGACTCGACGCGCCGGGGCGGGAAGGACAAATACAGAGCGCCGCGGAGGGCTGAGGACGCGGCGAGCGTGGGAGATCGGCCATGCCGGATCATGAGCAACGCCGTCTCCGCATGGTGGAAGCGCAGATCGCGCGGCGTGGCGTCCGTGACGATCGCGTGCTCGCCGCGATGCGTGAAGTTCCGCGCGAACGGTTCGTCGCTCCGGAAATGGCCGAGTTCGCTTACAACGACTCGCCGATTTCGATCGGGGAAGGGCAGACCATCTCCCAACCCTATATCGTCGCCGCGATGATCGAAGCCGCCGAGGTGCGCCCCGGCGACCGGGTGCTCGAGGTCGGTGCCGGCTCGGGCTACGCCGCGGCAGTCCTCGCGCGGCTCGCGGCACGGGTCTATGCGATCGAGCGGCATGAGGCGCTGGGCAAGAGCGCGAGGAACCGTCTCGACGCGCTCGGCTATCGCAATATCGAAATGCGGATTGGCGACGGCACCAAGGGCTGGCCCGACGCCGCCCCATTCGACGCGATCCTGGTAGCGGCGGGCGGCCCCGAGGTCCCGGCAGCGCTGAAGGAGCAACTTGCAATCGGCGGCAGGCTGGTGATGCCGGTCGGCGGGCAAGGCGGCCAGACGCTGTGCAAGATCACGCGGTCCAACGAAACCGAGTTCACCAAGGATGAGCTCGGCTCGGTCGCGTTCGTGCCATTGATTGGCGAGCAGGACTGGACTGGACGGTAGCTAAGCGCGGCCAACCAGCGGCGAGCCGCGAACGGCCGAATTTACCGCGCCCGCCCGGCGATTGGGCGGCCGCGAACACATTCTACAGCGCCTCGATGATCGTGACATTTGCGATTCCGCCGCCCTCGCACATCGTCTGAAGCCCATAGCGCAGGCCCCGCGCGCGGAGGGCGTGCACCAGCGTCGCCATCAGCTTGGTTCCGCTTGCGCCCAAAGGATGACCGAGCGCGATCGCGCCGCCGTTGACGTTGAGCCGCGCGGGATCGCCGCCGACCTCGCCGAGCCACGCCAGCGGGACCGGGGCGAACGCCTCATTGACTTCGTAGAGGTCGATTTCGTCGAGATGGCGGCCCGACCGGGCAAGCGCGCGGCGAGTGGCATTGATCGGCTCGTCGAGCATGATCACCGGGTCGCCCGCAGTGACGGTGAGATTGTCGATCCGCGCGAGCGGGGTCAGCCCATGACGCTCGAGCGCGGCTTCCGAAACAACCAAGACCCCTGACGCACCATCGCAGATCTGGCTGGCATTGCCCGCGGTGAGGCGCCCCCCCGGCGCAATCGTCTTGAGCAAAGCGAGGCTTTCGACGCTGGCATCGGCGCGAATGCCCTCGTCGCGGTCATGAAGTCCGCCGGTGACCGCGAGCGGCAGGATTTCGCGGTCGAACTCCCCCGCTTCGCTTGCCGCCGCGGCCTTGCGATGGCTGTCCACCGCAAAGGCATCGAGCTGGTCCCGCGAAAAACCATATTTGTCGACCATCATCTCGGCGCCGGTGAACTGGCTGAACTGCTCGACCTTGTAGCGGTCCCTGATCGACTGGGGCCACGGACCGGTGCCGATCCCGGCCTGCATCGCCAGCATCGTGGGCAGGCCCATCGGCACTCGGGTCATGCTTTCGACGCCGGCGGCGATCACCACGTCCTGCGTCCCCGACATCACGGCCTGCGCTGCGAAGTGGAGCGCCTGCTGCGAGCTTCCGCACTGGCGATCGATGGTCACCGCCGGAACGCTGTCGGGAAGCGTTGATGCGAGCACCATGTTGCGCCCGACATGAAAGCTCTGCTCACCGGCCTGGCTGACGCAGCCGACGATAACGTCCTCGACCGCCGCCGGATCGATCCCGCTTCCCGACACCAGCGAATCGAGGATAGCGGCCCCGAGATCGGCCGGGTGCCAGTCGCGCAATGCCCCCCCGCGCCGCCCGCCCGCGGTGCGCCGAGCTTCGACGATATAGGCCTGGGTCATGTCCGCTCCTGTGGTTCGAGACCAATAAGCAGTTTTTTGCGTACCGCGGGGACATAATTCGAGGCCGGAAGGCCTGGAACCCCGGTCGCGTGGGTTACCGGGGTTTACGCGTCGTGGGGCGGCTTAGAAGCTGAACCGCGCCGCAAGCCGGAAGTCTCGACCGGAAAGCGGAACGAAATCCTTGGTGAACGAGGCGTGGCGCCGCGCCTCGACGTCGAAGATGTTGTTCGCCGAAAAGATGATCGTGGTTTCGCGAGTCCGTCCCCACGGCCGCCATGCGAGTGAGGCATTGACCAAAGTGAAGCCGTCGGTCGGCGTTTCGAACGCGGCGGTGCGCTTCTGATCGTCGACCCACTCCACCTCGACGCGGCCGTCGAGACGAGCGGATTGAGCCTCGAGCCCTCCAAGCAGTCGAAGCGGCGGGATGCGCGGTACCGGGCCCCCGTTCTTCAGCGTGGCGCGGACGATGTCGGCAACCCCATCGGCGACAAATTTAAAGCCCGCCGCTTCGAAAAGCTTGGCCGAACCTTCAAGCTCGAGCCCGCGGAACGTGGCATCGCGCTGCAGATAGCGGAACACGGGAAGCCCATCCTGTTCGTCGCCGGCGTCGTCCTGATAAATGAAATCGTCGAACCGGGTGATGAACGCCGTCGCGCTGAGACTGAACGGTCCCCGGTCAAGGCGAACATAGGCCTCCGCACCCAGGGCCGTTTCAACCTTCAGATCGACATCACCCAGTTCGAACGCCTGGGTCGCGATATGCGGGCCGTTCGAGAACAGCTCCTCGGCCGCCGGGGCGCGTTCGGTCCTCGACAGATTGATGCCCAGCTTCATTCGTGGCTCGGGCTCATAAAAGCCACCCCCGGCGAAGCTCACCGTATTGAAATCACGCTCGATTTTGTTGTCGCGATCGGTTTGCCTGGTCCTTTCGAAGCGCCCTGCTGCCTCGAGCCCGAACTTGCCGAAGGTGAATTCCTGGACAGTGAACAGTCCAAGCTGGGTGCTGCGATTTTCCGGAACGAAGGCCTCCGCGCCCGTGACGTCGAGGTCGCGCTTGAAATATTGGACGCCGCTTGCGCCACGCCATCCCTTGCGCTCGCGCTGCGCGAGTTCGAACCGTCCTTCGATCCCGTCGGACTCGAACAAAGTGCCGACCTCTTCGCCCTCGAATTCGATGTGCTCATAATCGGCCGCACCGATGCGCAGCGTCGCGCTTTCCAGGAAGCCGCCGTCAAACTTGTATCCGGCGCGCATGTCGTAGCGGTTCTGCTTGAGGCCGATCGTCACCGGCGCCTCGCCATGACCTTCCTCCTCGGATTCTTCCTCTTCGCCCTCGCCATGTCCGGCGCCCGGCCGCGAGGGGACTCCATAATCGCTTTCAAAGCGGCTGATCGACGCGCCGATGGTGAACCGGTTGCTGATGAAGGACAGGCCAAGCCCGCCCGACTTCTGCTCGGTCGCGCTGTTGGGGATTTCGCCGCGAAGCCCGGCAAGCTCGAGCGCCTCGCCGGCTTCGTCCAAATGTCCTTCGGCGGCCTCCTCCCCGGCCTTTTCAGCCTGTTCGGCGCGAAGCTCGCGCGACAGGACATGCCCGCCGGTCCTCAGATCGTCGCTCTTGCGCAAACTGCCATCGGCGTGAACCACGAACCCGCTGCCCAAGGCGACGTCGATCGCGGCCCCGATCGAGCGTTCGTCCGCCGCCGACCCGAGCCCGCCGACGAGGTCGACATGATAGCCCTTGGCCGGAAGCTCGCGCGGGATGCGGTGATCGATGACATTGACCACGCCCCCGGTGGCCTGGCTTCCGAACAGCAAGACGGCCGGGCCGCGAAGCACTTCGATCCGCTCGGCGGTCAAGGGGTCGATCGTAACCGCATGGTCGGCCGAAGTGTTCGAGACGTCGATCGACCCGATGCCATCGGTGAGCACGCGCACGCGTTCGCCCTGGAGGCCGCGAAGGACCGGGCGGGAGGCACCGGGAGTGAAACTGGTCGCGGAGACGCCGGGAAGGCTGGTCAGCGAATCGCCGATCTGGACTCGAACCTCGCGCTGCAAGTCCGCCCCCGTCATCACCGACTTGCCGGCGAGAATGTCGAGTTCGCGAACGAATGGAGCGGTAACGATGATCGTGCCATCGTCATTGTGGGCGCGCGCCGGCGAAGGGGGCGCCGTCGTCGTTCCTTGCTGGGCGGTCGCAGCCGAGGGAAGGAGGATGAACGATGCAGAAGCAAGCAACACGGACGCAAGATTCTTCACAACACAGGGGCTTTCAACAATGAATGGAGCAGCCCGGCAGCTTAAAGGATATAATACATCATCGCAACCAAAAAGCGGGTAAGATGATGCGCCGCCGCTCAGCGCAGGTCCCGACTACAGGTCGATCCCGGCGGCAATCGCCTCGAGCTTGCGAACGCGCTCCTTCAGGTCGGCGAGCTCGATTCGGCCCCCGGCTCGCGGCAGGCTGACCTCGCCGGCCTGGCTCGCCAGTTCGAGCCGCTTATAGTCGAGCCATGCGCTCCAGCCCTTGAGCCCCGCGAGGCAGGCAAGCGCGACGACCAGCAGCAGGCAAGTGCCGATCAGCGCGATCGAAACCGGGTCGGTCATGATTTCTCTCCCCGCAGCGCCTCGATCTCGCGAGCGAGTTCATCATTGTGACGGTTGAGATGATGGTCGATCGCCATCATCCGGCGGTCGCTGGCATCGAGAGTCGTGCGCAGGTCGTGGACACTGGTCCGCCCGCGTCCGCTCAGCCCCATCCGCTCGAAGTCGGACAGGCGCTCCTCGCCGCGCAAGGACTTGCGCTTCTTGAGGCCGAAATAAATCCCCGCCGCGACATAGGTCACCAGCGCGACTTCCCAGCTGACCAGCAGGAAAGCGGCGGCGAAGCCGATGCGGATGAAGGTCGGGTCGATGTTGAACACGTCTCCAAGGGTCGAGCAGACCCCGGCAACCTTGCGATCCCGGCGATCAAGCGAAAAACGCGACATTTCCCTGTTCCTTTCCATCACTGCCTGGCCGCGAGCGCGGCTTTCATCGAGTCGAGTTCGGCATCGACCACGTCGGATGCACGAAGCTCGGCGATTTCTTCTTCGAGACTTTTGGGCCCGGCGAGGCCGAGCGCGTCGGCGCGGCCCTCGGCGAAGTCGGCGCGGCGCTCGAGCAATTCGAACTTGGCGAAGGCCTCGGCGGTGCGGCTGCCGTTGAGCAACTCTCCGGTGCGGGCGCGGGTCAGCGCGCTTTCGAATCGGCTGGCGATTGCATTCTGCCGCGCACGGGCCTCGGCAAGCTTGGTCTGGAGCCGCTTGATGTCGGCTTCATAGCCCCTGAGCACGACCTCGATCTGGCTGACCTCGGCATGGAGTCCCTCGGCCATTTCGGCGGCTTTGCGCTTCTCGCCGAGCGCGGCGCGGGCAAGGTCGTCGCGGCCCTTCTCAATCGCCAGTTCGGCTTTTTCGGTCCAGCCGTGCTGAAGGTCGTCGAGCCGCTGGCAGGAGCGGCGCATTTCCTTGATATCGGCGATCGACCGCGCCGCGGTGGCGCGCACTTCGACCAGCGTTTCTTCCATCTCGACGATGATCATCCGGATCATTCGCGCCGGGTCCTCGCTGCGATCGAGCAGCTCGGCCATGTTGGCGGCGACGATATCGCGAGTGCGGGTGAAGATCGGGCCCGCCAGGATCGCCGCGAGCGGCGCCAGCGGAGCGAAGCGGGCGGCCGTCTCGGGCTGGGGCTCGGCCGGCCGCGAAATGCGGATTGCCGGACGGGCCTCGATTGGTTCGAGTTCAGACATAGGTGAGCACTTCCACCGTCTGCGCGCTGACATGCGCCGGGGCGATCGCCGCACCGACCGCGATCGAACTCATCAGCAGCGACGCGATTGCGACCAGCAGCTGATCCTGAAATTTGCGACCGAACATGATTTTCTTCTCCCCTGTGTGGCGGATCGGCGGGCCACCGCCTGATCCATGCCACTTGCAGTTCAAGGGTCGTGCCAAATCCGGTTAGGCGCGGGAAACCGCCGAAATTATCCTGGTCCGCGGACGAGATGGCGCAGATTCCCACCCCAAGTTGGGACTTCTCACCAACCGCTGGCGAGGAACAAGCGGGCGGGTCGCGCGCTTTACCGCCGACAATAGTTTTCGAAGGGATTCTTCATGATTGGCAAGATTTTGGGCGCGCTGGCCGGACGTCGGCTCGCTGGCCGCAACAGCGGTGCAAGCGGTGCCTTAATCGGCGCTGCAATTCCGATGATCGCTCGCCGCGGGCTCGGGCCGCTCGGCCTCGCGCTCGGCGCGGGCTGGGCCGCCAAGAAGCTTTACGACCGCCGCGGCCGACGAACCCCGATCGCGCCGCGCGTCGACATCTAGTCGCTCGCAGTTACAGGAAAATCAGGCCTCGGCGTCCGCGTCGGGGCCTTTTTCTTGGGCCTCGTAATAGGGTTCAACGACGCCCTTTAATTTGACCGTCATCGGCTGGCCGAAGCGGTCGAGGCTGCGCCCGGCGGGGACGCAGATCCACCCTTCCGACACCGAATATTCGACGACATTGGTCTTCTCATTGCCGTTGAAGCGGATGCCGACGCCCTGGCTCAGGACATCCTCGTCATAATGCTCGCTGCGCGGGTTGAGCGACAGGCGGTCGGGGAGCGGTTTTTTCGGTTCGGTCATAGGCTGCGCCTTTGCCTCGGACCGGTCGGTCCGTCAAACGCGTAATCCATTCATTTATCGTATTTCGATATTATCGATTGCCAATAAGGTTCCTCTTACGTATCGATTGTCGATATCACCAGCCGAGGAGCCAACCGATGCCCAAATTCCCGCAGGACCGTCTCCTCTTCTTCACCCGCATGATGCTCACTTTGTTGCTCGGCCTGACGATCATCGCCGGCGCGGTCGCCTTGCTCCTCATCCCCGTCCTGCTCGTCCGGCGGGAGGATTTCGCCGCCAGGCTCGCGGCCAGCGGCATCGACCTGGCAGGAGTCCCGTCGATCGCGCTCTTGTTGGCGCTCGCCGCCGGGATCGCGGTGCTGGCCTTCTTGTTTCTTCGCCAACTGCGCCGGATCGTCGACAGCGTCGCTGACGGCGACCCGTTCGTTCCCGCTAATGCCGACCGGCTCAGGAACATGGGCTGGCTGGCCGTGGCGATGCAGGTCTTGCTCATCCCGGCGACCGGTCTCGTCATCTGGTTCGATGCGCTCCCGCAAAAGCCCAACGTCCACTACAGCGACAACACTTCGTTCGGCGGGCTGGTCCTTGCCATGCTGCTGTTCGTCCTCGCCCGGGTGTTCCGGGTCGGTTCCGCGATGCGCGACGAGTTGGAAGGGACCGTCTGATGGCGATCATCGTCAAGCTCGACGACCGGCTCCACGACCGCCGCATGACGCTGACCCAGCTCGCCGAGCGGGTCGATATCACGCTTGCCAATCTGTCGATCCTCAAGACCGGCAAGGCCAAGGCGATTCGCTTCTCGACGCTCGATGCGATCTGCCGCGAGCTCGATTGCCAGCCAGGCGACTTGCTCGGTCACGAACGCGATTAGCAGGAGGTTGCCCGCCCGCCCGCGCCGCTTTAAGCGCGATGCCAATGAACAAAGCAGTTCCTCCCCGTTCCAACCGGCCGCCGCTGGCGCTCCATGTCCCCGAGCCCGCTTACCGCCCCGGCGACACGCCCGACTTCTCCGCGATCCGCATCCCCGCCGCGGGCGAGGCGCCGCGCCCCGATGCCGCCGCCGCCGCCGCGGACACGCACCCGTTGTGCACCCACCTCGTGCGCGTACTCGACGATGAGGGCAAAGCGGTCGGGCCGTGGGATCCGAGACTCGATCCCGACAGCCTGCGCAAGATGCTCACGGACATGAAGACCGTCCGCACCTTCGACGACCGCATGTATCGCGCGCAACGGCAGGGCAAGACCAGCTTCTACATGAAATGCACCGGCGAGGAGGCGATCGCTGTTTCTGCCGCGACCGCGCTCGACGCCGAGGACATGAACTTCCCGACCTATCGCCAGCAGGGGCTGCTCGTCGCGCGCGGCTATCCGCTCAAGGACATGATGTGCCAGATCTACTCGAACAAGGGTGACAAGCTCCACGGCCGCCAGTTGCCGATCATGTATTCCGACAGGAAGCACGGCTTCTTCTCGATCTCGGGCAACCTCGGCACGCAATATCCGCAGGCGGTCGGCTGGGCGATGGCCTCGGCGATCAAGGGCGACAGCCGGATCGCGATGGGCTGGATCGGCGAGGGCGCGACCGCCGAGGGCGACTTCCATTCGGCGCTGACCTTCGCAAGCGTCTACCAGGCGCCGGTGATCCTCGCGGTGGTCAACAATCAGTGGGCGATCTCGAGCTTTTCGGGGATCGCCGGGGCCGAGCAGGCGACTTTTGCGTCGCGCGCGGTTGGCTATGGCATTGCTGGGCTGAGGGTGGACGGCAATGACCCGCTCGCCTGCTTCGCCGCGGTGCGCTGGGCGGCGGACCGTGCGCGCTCGAACAACGGCCCGACGCTGATCGAATATTTCACCTACCGCGCCGAGGGTCATTCGACGTCCGACGATCCAAGCGGCTACCGCCCCGCGGGCGAAGCGGGTGCGTGGCCGCTCGGCGATCCGATCGCCCGGCTGAAAGCGCATCTGCTGCTCCTTGGCGAATGGGACGAGGACCGCGACGCCGCATTGGACAAGGAAATCGACGCCACGGTTCGCGCCGCGCAGAAGGAGGCCGAGAAGCTCGGCATCCTGCCCGAGCAGGGTTTCGAGGACATCCCGTCGATGTTCGAGGATGTGTTTGCCGAGGTGCCGTGGCACCTAGCCGAGCAACGCGAGCAGGCGCTCGACGAAGCGCGCGAATTCCTCGGACGCGACCCCGAATGACCGAGATCGCAAAAACCGGGCGCAACATGATCCAGGCGATCAACGACGCCCATCGCGTGATGATGGCGCGCGACCCCGACGTGGTCGTTTATGGCGAGGACGTCGGTTTTTTCGGCGGTGTATTCCGCGCCACCGAGGGGCTGCAGAAGGAATTCGGCAAGACCCGCGCCTTCGACGCCCCGATTTCGGAAGGCGGGATCATCGGCACCGCGGTCGGAATGGCGGCCTATGGCCTGAAGCCCGTGGTCGAAATCCAGTTCGCCGACTACATCTACCCCGGCTACGACCAGATCGTCAGCGAGGTCGCCAAGATCCGCTATCGCACCGCTGGCGAATGGACCATGCCTCTGGTCATCCGCTCGCCCTATGGCGGCGGAATTTTCGGCGGCCAGACGCACAGCCAATCGCCCGAGGCCCTGTTCACCCATGTCGCCGGGATCAAGACGGTGATCCCGTCGAACCCCTACGACGCCAAGGGCCTGCTGATCGCCGCGATCGAGGATCCCGACCCGGTGGTCTTCTTCGAGCCCAAGCGGATCTACAACGGCCCGTTCGACGGCCACCACGACCGGCCCGTCACCCCCTGGTCGAAGCATCCGATGAGCGAAGTCCCCGACGGCCATTACATCGTCCCGCTCGGCAAGGCGGCGGTGGTCCGCGCCGGCGAGGCGCTGACCGTGCTGACCTATGGAACGATGGTCCATGTCGCATTGGCCGCGGTCGAGGAAAACGGGATCGATGCCGAAGTGATCGACCTACGCACGCTGGTTCCGCTCGACATCGAGGCGATCGAAGAGAGCGTCAAGAAGACCGGCCGCTGCCTCGTGGTCCAGGAAGCAACGCGCACCTCGGGCTTCGGCGCCGAATTGAGCGCGCTCGTGCAGGAACGCTGCTTCTACCACCTCGAAGCCCCCGTGGTGCGCGTCGCGGGTTGGGACACGCCCTATCCGCACGCTTATGAATGGGTCTATTTCCCCGGGCCGCTACGGTTGAAGAACGCGCTCAAAAAAGTGATGGAAAGCTGATGGCGACCTACAAGTTCAAGCTCCCCGACATCGGCGAAGGCATTGCCGAGGCCGAGATCGTTGCGTGGCACGTCAAGCTTGGTGACCGCGTCGAGGAGGACCAGCAACTCGCCGACATGATGACCGACAAGGCGACGGTCGAAATGGAATCGCCGGTCGCGGGAACGGTGGTCAAGCTGGCGGGCGAAGTCGGCGACCAGATTGCGATCGGCAGCGTGCTCGTGGAGATCGAAACCGAAAGCGACGCGGCGGCGCCCGACTCAGCCGCCGAAAGCGTAACCGAACAGCCGCTTGCCGACGGCGCCAGCGACGCGACCCCGGCACAGGAAGCCGCAATCCCGGTGACCGCGACCGCCGCACAGGCGCCCGTGCGCGCCGCCGCCAACGAAGTGCCCGCCTCCCCGGTCAAGGCTGAACCGGCGCCTTTGGCGCACGCAAAGGCATTGGCCTCGCCCGCGGTCCGCCAGCGCGCGCGCGATCTCGGCATCGACCTTGGCCAGGTAAAATGCGCCGCCGACCGAGTCCGCCACGCCGACCTCGATGCCTACCTCCTCTACAACGGCGGCAGCGTCAGCCACGGCGGCGGTGCCACCCGCGCCGACGAAACGACCAAAATCGTCGGCCTACGCCGCAAGATCGCCGAGAATATGCAGGAAGCCAAGCGCCGCATCCCGCATTTCACGCTGGTCGAGGAGTTCGACGTCACCGACCTCGAGGACACGCGCGCGATGATGAACCGCGACCGCGGTGACAATCCCAAGCTGACTCTGCTGCCGTTCCTGATCGCCGCGATGGGCAAGGCGCTTATCGACTGGCCGATGCTCAACGCGACCTTCGACGACGATGCGATGCAATTGACCCGCCACGGCGCGATGCACCTTGGCATGGCGACCCAGACCCCCGGCGGGCTGATGGTCCCGGTGATCCGCGACGCGCAAGGCAAAAGCGTGTGGCAGCTCGCGACCGAGATCGGCCGCCTCGCCGACGCCGCTCGCTCGGGCAAGGCCAGCCGCGAGGAACTGTCGGGCTCGACCATCACCTTGTCGAGCCTCGGGCCGATGGGGGGGATCGCCTCGACCCCGGTCATCAACCGCCCCGAAGTCGCGATCATCGCGGTCAACAAGGTCCAGGAACTCCCCGTGATCGTCGACGGCGAGCTCGAGGCGCGCAAGCGGATGAACCTCTCATTGAGCTGTGACCACCGAGTCGTCGACGGCTGGGACGCGGCCAACTTCCTCCAGGCGATGAAGGCGCTGATCGAAAACCCGCTCAGGTTGCTGTCGTAGTCCCCCGCCCCTGCAGGGGCGGGGAGAGACGCGAAGCGGCGAAGGGGCGGGGGAGTCACTTTACGTCACCCCCCGCCCCTCGCTCGGCTTCGCCGAGTCGTCCCCTCCCCTGAAGGAGAGGGGAATTAAGCCGCCAGCCGCTCGACCTCGGCCAGGCCGCTGGCAATCCCCGCCTCGCGCTGCTCGGGGCCGACCGCGATTCCGTCGGCGGTGATGAATTCGGGCGTGATGCCGATGAAGCCCAACGCCGCCTGCAAATAGCTCTTGGCATGTTCGAACGCGCTTCCATCCTCGTAGAATCCGCCGCGCGACAAAGCGACGATCACGCGCTTGCCGCCCGCCAGTCCCTCGGGGCCATTGGCGCCATATCGGAATGTCTTGCCGGCGACGAGGATGCGGTCGATCCACGCCTTCAACTGGCTCGGCACGGTGAAATTGTACATCGGCGCCCCGATCACCACGGTGTCCGCGGCGAGGAATTCGTCGAGCACGTCGGCGTCCCCCGAACCGCCGAGCGTGAGGTGCGACAAGGGGGTCGCGACGAGGTCGCGTTCGATCACGCGCTCGTCCGAATTGCCCGACACGAGCTGGTCTATCGTCGCGGCGGTAAGCCGGCGGCTGACGCTTGCTTCGCCGGTGATGCTGCTGTCGATCTTGAGGATGGTCATTATTAATTCCCTTGGTATTGCTTTGTTACCGAGACCCTTTAAGTAACCAGCTATGAACATCCATCAAGACGGCAAAAATTTGTTTCCAAGGAACATCGCTGTGACTGCCCTTGCGGTTGACCCGGAGCCATGCCTCCAGTCGGCTGGCTGCCGCGCGGTGGCGCCGGTCCTCAATCGCGTCGGCGACAAATGGAGCATGATGATCGTGATGACGCTGAGCCAAGGCCCGATGCGCTTTTCCGAACTCAAGCGCGCGATCGACGGGATTTCGCAGCGCATGCTGACGCTGTCGCTGCGTGGTCTCGAGCGCGACGGGCTGGTCACCCGCACCGTCACCCCGATCATTCCGCCGCGGGTCGATTACGAACTGACCGAACTCGGCATTTCCCTGCGCGAGCCGGTCAAGGCGCTCGGCGAGTGGGCGATTGCCCACATCGACTGCATCCGCGCGGCGCAGCAACGCTTCGACAAAGTGGCGGACTCGAAATGATGCGGGCATTGGCCGTGCCGTTTCTCGCCGCCGCGCTCGCGCTCGGGGGCTGCGTCGCGGGTATCGCGAGCAGCGCGGTCGGCATGGCGGTGCGCAGCGCGAAAGGGGAGCCCGAGGGCAACCAGCACCTCCAACCCGCCGCTCGGCAGGCGTGCACCGCCGAGGCGTCGAAGCATGGCGCGGTCCACATCATCGACGTCCAGCAGAGCAGCGCGAGCAAGATCATCGTCTGGGGAACCGTCGGCGAGGGGTCGACGCGGCGGTCGTTCGAATGCTCGTTCGGGACTCGCGTGACCGGGTTCAGGCTGCGCGCGATCGCGACGTCGGGCTAAGCGGTCGATAGCGTTTGCTTGACCGCCGGCCTGCGCTACGGGCAGCGCGATGCAGACCAAGCCCGACCTCGATGCGCTTCAAATCCTCGACGACAAGCTGCGCTGGCTGTCGGCGTGGACGATCCATCATGCCAACCATGTGCGCGCCTCCGCCGATGGGCTGAAGGTCGGCGGGCACCAGGCGAGCTGCGCGTCGATGTCGTCGATCATGGCGGCGCTCTACTTCCACGCGCTCGGGCCCAACGACCGGGTCGCGGTCAAGCCGCACGGCGGGCCACTGCTCCACGCGATCCATTATCTGCTCGGCTCGCAATCGCTCGACCAGCTGCAGAATTTTCGCGGGTTCGGGGGCGCGCAAAGCTATCCCAGTCGGACCAAGGATCGCATCCCGGTCGATTTTTCGACCGGGTCGGTCGGGCTCGGCGTGGCGGTCACCGCCTTCGCCAGCCTGGTCCAGGACTATCTCACCGCGCACGGCATGATCGACGACGCCGACCGCGGGCGGTTCGTGGCGCTCATCGGCGATGCCGAACTCGACGAGGGCAATATCTACGAATGCTTGATCGAGGCCTATAAGCACGACATTCGCAACTGCTGGTGGATCGTCGACTATAACCGCCAGAGCCTCGACGCGACCAGCGCCGACCGCATGTTCGAGCGCTTCGACGAGATTTTCGCGAGTTGCGGCTGGCGCACGGTCGAACTGCGCTATGGCAAGAAGCTCGCCGCGGTGCTGTCGGAACAACCCGCGCTAAAGGCTTGGCTCGACGCGCTTCCTAACGCCGATTTCGCCGCCTTGTCGTTCCAGGGCGGGCCCGGATGGCGCGCGCGGCTCGGCGCCGACCTCGGTTTGCCCGCCTTCCTCGAGGCCCATGACGACGACGCTCTTGGCGCCTTGATGAGCGATCTTGGCGGGCATTGCATGGAAAGCCTGGTCGAGGCGTTCGACGCCGCTCGGGACGACGTCCCGACCCTGTTCGTGGCGTGGACGATCAAGGGCTTCGGCCTCCCCTTTGCCGGCCACAAGGACAATCATTCGGGATTGATGAACCCGACCCAGGCGCATGCCCTGCGCGATTCCATGGGCATCGCCGAGGGTGAGGAGTGGCAGCCGCTCGCCGGGATCGGCGCCAACGCCTTGCCCGGGGTCGAGGCGCTGATCGAGCGCTGCCGCGTAGCCCGCGACAAGCGGCCGCGCAGCTTCGGCTCGATCCCGATCCCCTCGATTCCCGTGCCGAGCGGCGAGGAGCAGGCGACCCAGGCGGCGTTCGGAAAAATCATGCTCGTTTTGTCCCGCGCCGGCGGCGAGTTGGCCGACCGCATCGTCACCACCTCGCCCGACGTCACCGTCTCGACCAACCTTGGCGCCTGGGTCAATCAGCGCGGCCTGTTCAAGCGGCGCGAAATGAAGGACGTATTCGCCGCCGCAAAGATTGCGTCTGCACAAAAGTGGTCGGCGACAAATCAGGGTCAGCACATCGAACTGGGCATCGCCGAATCGAACCTGTTCCTGATGCTTGCAGCGCTCGGTTTGTCGGGCGACCTGTTCGGCCAGCGGCTGATCCCGATCGGCACGCTTTACGACCCGTTCATTGCGCGCGGGCTCGATAGCCTCAATTACGCCTGCTACCAGGATGCGCGCTTCCTGCTCGTCGCGACCCCCTCGGGGATCACGCTCGGCCCCGAGGGCGGCGCGCACCAGTCGATCAACCCGCCGCTGATCGCGATGGGCCAGCCGGGACTTCGCCATTACGAACCCGCCTTCGCCGACGAGCTTGCGGCGATGATCGAGGAAGCCGTTCGACTGATCGATGCACCCGATGGCGAGTCGACCTACCTCCGCCTGTCGACGCGCAACATCCGCCAGGTCGAGCGAACCGGCGACGGCTGGAAAGCGGGCGCGCTCGCCGGGGGCTATTGGCTGCGCGAGCCCGGCCCGCAAGCCGAGGCGGCAATCGTCGCGATGGGCGCGATCATGCCCGAGGCGCTCGCCGCGTGGGATCAACTAGCCCCAGATCTGCCCGGCCTCGGGCTGCTCGCCATTACCTCCCCCGACCTGCTCCACCGCGGCTGGACCGAAGCGCAGGCGGATCGCTGGACCGGTAACCCCACGCCGAGCCATGTCGAAACCCTGCTCTCGCGCCTCGCTCCGGGCGCCGGCCTTGTCACCCTATGCGACGCCGCGCCCGCGTCGCTGTCGTGGCTTGGCGGCGTGCTCGGCCAGCGAGTCGCACCGCTCGGAGTGAGCCGTTTCGGACAGACCGGCACTCTGGCCGATCTCTACCGCGCCTACCGTCTCGATGGTGACGCGATCACCCGGGCGGTCGCCGAAGTGCTGCTCACCGCTTCTTAACGAAAAGCCTTCTAGGTCAGCCGCATGGCCCACGTCCCGACTTCCCTCGATCGCCGCCTCGCCGGTGAACTCGACCATGCCCGCGCGATGCTGGAGGCGATGGGCGACCAACTCGCGTTCGACCGACAGGTGGTCGCCGAGCACGCGCAAGCGCTCCAGGCGGTCGATATCGTCGGACAGATGCTTGGCCATATCGCGAACGTCGTTCGTGCCGACGACCGCCGGATCGCGATCGACCGAATCGGCATGTGCGAATTGAAGGCCAGGCTCGCCGGGAGCGCTTGAGGCCGGCGCCTTGCTCGCCTAGAGCAGCGCCATGCCAGGACGCTATTACGACGAGTGGCAGGTCGGCGATCACGTCGCCCATGCCGTCACCCGCACCGTGACCGAGACCGACAATGTGCTCGTCTCGGCGCTGACCCACAATCCCCAGCCGATGCACCTCGACCATGAAGTCGCGGCGGCGAGCGAGTTCGGCCGCCCGCTGGTCAATTCGATCTACACCTTCGGCCTGATGGTCGGCGTGTCGGTCAGCGACACCACGCTCGGAACGCTGATCGCCAACCTTGGCTATGACGCGCTGACCTTCCCGGCCCCGGTGTTCGTCGGCGATACGCTGCGCAGCGAGAGCAAGGTGATCGCCCTTCGCGATTCGAACTCGCGCCCGACCGCGGGGATCGTCACGTGGGAGCATCAAAGCTTCAACCAGAAGGGCGAGCTCGTCTGCCGTTGTACCCGTTCGGCGCTGATCGCAAAGCGCCCGTCATGACCGCCCCGCCGCCGCGCAGCTGGCTGTTCGTGCCCGCGGATAGCGAGAAAAAGATCGCCAAGGCGATTGCCAGCGACGCCGACGCGCTGATCTTCGACCTCGAGGACAGCGTCGCCGCGGATCGCAAGGCGGCGGGCCGCGACCTGCTGAAGAACCTTCCCGCTCGCTCGGGCGGGCCGCAATGGTGGGTGCGGATCAACCCGCTCGGCAGCGAATATCTCAAGGCCGACCTCAAGCTGCTCGCTTCGGCCGATTTCACCGGCATCGTGCTGCCCAAGGCCGAAAGCGGCGCCGACGTCACCCAGCTCGCGCACCGCACCGGCAATGTCCCGATCCACGCCATCGTCACCGAGACCGCGGCGAGCCTGTTCGGGCTGTTGTCCTACCGCGACGTCAAATCGCCGCTCGCCGCAATGAGCTGGGGCGCCGAGGATCTGTCGGCGGCACTCGGCGCGTCGAGCAAGCATGACGCGGACGGCGGTCTTGCCTTCACCTACCGGCTCGCGCGCTCATTATGCCTCGCCGGCGCGGTCGCCGCCGGGGTTCAGCCGGTCGATGGCGTGTTCGCCGATTTCCGAGATTCCGACGCACTCGAAGTCGAAGCGCGGGCCGCCTCCGCGGAAGGCTTCACCGGCAAGCTTGCAATTCATCCAGGCCAGATCGCGGTGATCAACGCCGCCTTCACCCCGTCCGCCGCCGAACTGGCGCACGCTCACGCGATCATCGACGCCTTTGCAGCCAATCCGTCGGCTGGGGTGTTGTCGGTGGATGGCCAGATGGTCGACCGCCCTCACCTCATCCAGGCGCAACGGGTGATCGCCCGCGAGCGTTGAACAACCAGGAGACCTACTTCATGCCGACTCAAGCCCAGGGCTGGGGCACCGACGCCGCCGATCAGCCATTGAAGCCAATGACCTTCGAGCGCCGCGACCTTCGGGCCGACGATGTCGCGATCAGGATCAGCCACGCGGGCATCTGCCATTCGGACCTCCACGTGTGCCGCAACGACTGGCGCGGCAGCCGCTATCCGGTCGTCCCGGGTCACGAGATCGTCGGAACCGTCACCGAAGTCGGGGACCAGGTCACCGCGCACCGGGTCGGCGACACCGTCGCAGTCGGCTGCATGGTCGACAGCTGCATGGCGTGCGACCAATGCCTCGAGGGGTGGGAAATCTTCTGCCGCGAGGGCGCGGTCCAGACCTACAACAGCCCCGACCGCCACGACAAGACGCTGACCAAGGGCGGCTATTCGGACCATATCGTCGTTCGCGACCATTTCGTGTGCAAGGTGCCCGCGGGAATGGACGTCGCCCGCGTGGCGCCGTTGCTGTGCGCCGGGATCACGACTTTTTCGCCGCTTCGCCAGTATAATGTCGGTCCGGGCACGAAGATGGCGGTGATCGGGCTGGGTGGGCTCGGTCACATGGGGGTCAAGCTCGGCGCGGCGATGGGCGCGCACGTCACGATGATCACCACCACGCCCGAGAAAGGCGAGGATGCGCGCATGCTCGGCGCCGACGATGTCATCGTTTCGACCGATCCCGAGGCGATGAAGGCCGCCGCGACGCGCTTCGATTTCATCCTCAATACCATCCCGGTCAGCCACGAGATCGACATGTATCTCCAATTGCTCGGCCGCTCGGGGCGGATGGTGATCGTCGGCGCGCTCACGCCGATGCCGGGTTTTACGGGTGCCAGCCTCGTCTTCTGGAACCGCGCGGTCGGCGGATCGGCGATTGGTGGAATCCCCGAAACCCAGGAAATGCTCGATTTCTGCGCGGCCAACGACATTTATCCCGAATGCGAAACGATTCGCATCGATGAGGTCAACGAGGCGTATGAGCGCCTGCTTAAGAACGATGTCCGCTACCGCTTCGTGATCGAGATGGAGCCGAAGTGAGCGACCTGGTCCATCCGGTTTCGCCCGGCTTCACGGCGCGCATCGGACCTGCCGAACTGCAAGCGCTGCGCGAGGAGGTCGCGGTCGATCGCGACCTGTTCTGGCGTGACCAGGCGAAACGGCTCGACTGGATGCGCGCACCGACCAGGGCCGGCGACTGGTCGTTCGACCTGGCGGATTTCCACATCGAGTGGTTCGCCGACGGACAATTGAACCTGGCGGCAAACTGCCTCGACCGCCACCTCGAGGCCCGCGGCGACAAGGTCGCGATCATCTTCGAAGGCGACGAACCCGGCGACGGGCGCACCCTGACCTATTGCGAGTTGCACGACCTCACCTGCCGCTTCGCCAATCTCCTCAAGCGCGAAGGCGTCGCGAGGGGCGATCGCGTGATGATCTACATGCCGATGATTCCGGAGGCCGCCGCGGCGATGCTCGCCTGCGCGCGGATCGGAGCAGTCCATTCGGTCTGCTTCGGCGGCTTCTCTCCCGAAAGCCTTGCCGGGCGAATAGACGATTGCGGAGCGCGGATCGTAGTCACCGCAGACGAAGGCGTTCGCGGGGGCAAGCGCATCCCGCTCAAGGCCAATGTCGATAGCGCGCGCGAACTTGCCAGTGCCACCGTCGATCGAGTGATCGTCGTTGCGCGCACCGGCGCCGACGTCCCGATGCGCGCTGGCCGCGACCTCGCCTGGGGGTCGGAGATCGAGTCGCTTTCGCCCGATTGTCCCGCCGAAACGATGGACGCCGAGGATCCCCTGTTCGTCCTCTACACCTCGGGCTCGACCGGCAAGCCCAAGGGGGTGGTCCACACCACCGGCGGCTATGCAGTCTGGGCGGCAACCACGTTTGACTGGGTGTTCGACCATCGAGCGGACGACATATTCTGGTGCACCGCCGATGTCGGCTGGATCACCGGGCACAGCTACACCGTCTATGGCGCCTTGCTCAACGGCGCGACCACGGTGATGTTCGATGGAGTCCCCAATTACCCCGACGCCGGGCGCCTGTGGGAAAGCTGCGACCGCCTTGGCGTTACGATCCTGTACACCGCCCCGACCGCGATCCGCGCCCTGATGCGCGAGGGCGACGGCCCCGTGAAGGCGCATCGCCGTTCCTCGCTCCGGCTGCTCGGCACGGTCGGCGAGCCGATCAATCCGGAGGCGTGGGAATGGTATTGGCGAGTGGTCGGCGACGAGCGCTGCCCGGTGGTCGATACCTGGTGGCAGACCGAGACCGGTGGAATCATGATCTCGAACGTTCCCGGCGCGATGGCGATGAAGCCGGGCTCCGCTGGACGGCCGCTGCCCGGTATCGAGCCGCTGCTTGTTGATGCCGAAGGCAATGAATTGCGCGGCACGACCAGCGGCAATCTGTGCCTGCGCGGCAGCTGGCCGGGGCAGATGCGCACCGTATGGGGCGATCACGAGCGCTTCTTCCAGACCTATTTCTCCGCTTATCCGGGATTTTACTTTACCGGCGACGGCTGCCGCCGCGACGAGGACGGCTATTACTGGATCACCGGACGGGTCGACGATGTTATCAACGTCTCGGGCCACCGCATCGGCACCGCCGAGGTCGAAAGCGCGCTGGTCGCCCACGCGCTGGTCGCCGAGGCGGCGGTGGTCGGTGTCGCGCACGACATCAAGGGCCAGGGCATCCACGCCTTCGTCACGCTTAACCTGGGCGAAACCGGCAGCGACGAACTGAAGGCCGAGCTCAACCGCGAGGTACGCAAGCATATCGGCGCGCTCGCGACTCCTGAATCGATCCAGTTCGCCCCGGCGCTGCCCAAGACCCGCTCGGGCAAGATCATGCGCCGAATCCTGCGCAAGATCGCCGAGGGCCAGACGGACGGCTTCGGCGACATCTCGACGCTTGCCGATCCCGCGGTGGTCGATGCGCTGGTCGAGGGGCGGGGATGAAGCGAATCGCGCTGGGGCTGGCCCTGCTCCTCGCCGGTTGCGAAAGCCGGGAGCCGCCCGCGCGGCCTGCGGCCCAGCCGAAGCTCGACCTGATCGATTTCTTCACCGGCCGCAGCATGGGCAAGGGAAAGATCGACATCCTGTTGCAGGATGAGAAGTCTCTAAGGGTGGTTAGCCGGGGACGGACCGACGATCGCGGCACGCTCATCCTCGACCAGCATATCGGCGAGGGCACCAAGGTACGGCAGCGACGCTGGGTGATGCGCTGCGCAGCCAACGGGCGATGCGACGGGACGCTGACCGACGCGTCCGGCCCGGTTCAAGTCAAGCTCGACGGAAACGCCGCGCATATCCGGTATCGGATGCCCAAGCGCCTCGATGTCGATCAATGGCTCGTGCTCCGCCCGGACCGCCTGACCATCGACAATCGCGTACGGGTGTCGAAATGGGGATTCACGGTGGCGACGGTCGACGAAGTCATCCGCCGGGCTCGGTGAGCGTTGCGTCGGCCCCGGCGCGCGCTAAAGGAACGACACAAAGGGGAAGCATGACAAATCAAGACAGGCCCTGGTCGATGGCCCGCGTGGTGACTGCTTCATCGGCGGGCACAGGGTTCGAATGGTACGACTTCTTCATTTTCGGCTCGCTCACCCCGGTCATCGCCAAGGTGTTCCTCGCCGGGCTCGACCCGACCTCGGCGCTGATCGCGGCGCTTGCCCTGTTCGCGGTCGGATTCGCCTTCCGGCCGCTGGGCGCGATAATCTTCGGAGCGATGGGCGACCGGGTGGGGCGCAAGGCGACCTTTCTCACCACGGTCAGCCTGATGGGCGGCGCGACCTTTGCGATCGGCCTGCTGCCAACCTATGCGCAGGCAGGGATCATCGCTCCGATCCTGCTCGTCTTCCTGCGCATCTGCCAGGGCACCGCATTGGGCGGCGAGTATGGCGGCGCTGCGATCTACGTCGCCGAGCATGCGGATAACGACAAGCGCGGGGCGGCGACCGGCTGGATCCAGTCTTCCGCCTCCATCGGGCTGCTCGCGGCGCTGGGCGTGATTGTCGCCACCCGCACCGCGCTTGGGCCGGAAGCGTTCGACGCCTGGGGCTGGCGGCTCCCGTTCCTCGCCTCGTCGATCCTGCTCGCAATCTCGTTGTGGATGCGGATCAAATTGAGCGAGAGTCCGACCTTCGCCAAATTGCGCGACGCGGGCGCCACCTCCAAGGCGCCGCTGCGCGAGGCCTTCGCTCGCAAGGAAAGCCTCAAGCAGGTGCTGATCGCCTTCTTCGCGATCATGTGCGCGCAAGGTGCGGTATGGTATTTCACCTTCTTCTACATGCAGGTGTTCCTCGAAAAATCGCTCGGCCTGCCGCCCGCGACCAAGGACATGCTGCTGATCGTGATGACCCTGGTCTCGGCCCCTCTCTATGTCATCTTCGGCTGGCTCAGCGACCGCGTCGGGCGCAAGCCGGTGATGCTCGGCGGGATGCTGCTCGCGCTGGCGCTCTATTTTCCCGGCTCGCACCTCATCGCCTCGTCGGTCAATCCGGCCTTGGTCGAGGCGCAGCGCGCCTCGCCGGTGGTGGTCGCCACCGATCCCGCGTCGTGCACCGTCCAGTTCGACCCGACCGGCACCCGGCGCTTCGAAAGCGCCTGCGACATCGCCAAGAGCCTGCTCGTCGCGCGCGGCATTTCTTACGACGAGGCCGCCTCCTCCGACGGCTCGACCGCGATCCGCGTCGGCCGTTCCACCCTCGCCGTCCCCGGCGGCGAGGCGCTCGATGATCCCGGTCTCAAGGCGCTCAAGACCGCGACCGGCGACCGCTTGAAGCAGCAGCTGATTGCCGCCGGTTTTCCCGCGAGCGCCGACCCCAAGGCGGTCCACTACCCGACCCTGCTGCTGGTGCTGCTCGGCTTTGTCGTCGCCGCCACCGCGCTCTACGGCCCGCAGGCCGCGGCCCTGGTCGAGATGTTCCCGACCCGCATCCGCTACACGGCCTTGTCGCTGCCCTACCATATCGGCACCGGCTGGGTCGGCGGCTTCCTGCCGGTCACCAGCTTCGCGATCGTCGCCATCACCGGCGATTTCTACGCGGGGCTGTGGTATGCGGTGGGCTTCACCGCATTGTCGGCGGTGGTCACGATTTTGTTTCTGAAGGAAACCCGTGGCAAGCCGCTGGAAGAGTGTTGAGGAGAACCTCGCTTGCTTCGCCCCACCAGCACCCACGCCAGCGCCCGCAAACGCTAGCCTGAACTCGGTCTCGCCAACTGCGCAGCGGCGCGTGCGCGGGCGCCGATCGCGGCGAGGTCGGTTTCTCCCGCCTTCACGATCCAGCTTCCACCGACGCACAGTACCGCTGGATGCGCGAGCCAGTCCGCGGCATTGCCTTCGCCGATCCCGCCGGTCGGGCAGAAGCGGACATCGCCAAACGGCCCGGCAAGCGATTTCAGCGCGGCCAAGCCGCCCGACGCCTCGGCTGGAAAGAATTTGAAGCGAATCAGTCCAAGATCGAGCCCGCGCATGATGTCGCCGGCATTGGCGACCCCGGGAAGATAAGGGACGCCGCTGTCGATCGCCGCTTTGCCGAGTGGCTCGGTGAGGCCGGGCGAGACGATGAACCGAGCGCCGGCGTCGATCGCCTCGCCGAGCATCGCTTCGTCGAGCACCGTCCCGGCACCGACGATTGCGCCCTCGACCCGGGCCATCGCCTCGATTGCTGAAAGCGCTTGCGGGGTGCGCAACGTGACCTCGATCACCGGCAGGCCAGCTGCAACCAGGGTTTCGGCGAGCGCGGCCGGGTCCACTCCGCTTCCGATGACCAGCACGGGGATCACCGGCGCCATCCGCATGATCTCGTCGATCGTCATGCGACCTCCTCCATCGCATGGAGCATCGCCGAGGCGCCATGCTCGGCATTGTCGGCGCCGTGGCGCATCATTGCGAACAGTTCGCGCGCGGTGCCGAGCGGGGCCGGCGGCGGGGTCGCGGGGTCGCGCGCCGCAAGGTCGACATCGACCGCTTCGAGCAGACCGCGCGCACCGCACAGCCGCACCCGGTCGCCGTCGCGCAATCCCGCCAGCGGCCCGCCGCCAAGTGCCTCGGGCGAACAATGGATCGCCGCCGGAACCTTGCCGCTTGCCCCCGACATTCGCCCGTCGGTGACCAGCGCGACCTTGTGCCCCTTGTCCTGAAGCACCGCCAGTGGCGGAGTCAGCTTGTGCAGTTCGGGCATGCCGTTGGCGCGCGGTCCCTGGAAGCGGACCACCACGACCACGTCGCGGTCGAGCTCTCCCGCCTGGAAGGCCGCCAGTACTTGATTCTGGTCGGAGAAAATCCGGCACGGCGCCTCGATCGTCCACCGCTCGGGCACGACCGAGCTGGTCTTGAAGATCGCGCGGCCGAGGTTGCCCTCAACCAGCCGCATCCCGCCATCGGCGAGGAACGGATCGCTGGCGGGACGAAGCATATCCGGGTTCGACGAGGTGGCGACTTCGGACCAGGCAAGCGCCTCGCCTTCGAGGCGGGGAGCGGTCGCATATGCGGCGAAATCATCGGCCCCGGCGGTGAGCACATCGCCATGGAGCAGTCCCGCATCGAGCAAAGTGCGGGTCACGAACGCCATCCCTCCGGCATGGTGAAAATCGTTCACGTCGCCCGAGCCGTTGGGATAGACGCGAGCGATCAGCGGCACCGCCGCCGACAGTCCGTCGAGGTCGTGCCAGTCGATGACGATACCTGCCGCGCGTGCGATTGCCGGGATATGGATCGCGTGATTGGTCGACCCTCCGGTCGCGAGCAACCCGACCGTCGCGTTGACGATCGCGCGTTCATCGACGCATTGGCCGAGCGGGCGCGCCTTGCCGGTCGCAAGCGCGGCGAGGCGGTGGATCGCCGCTCGGGTCAATTCCTGCCGCAGCGGCGTTCCCGGGTTGATGAACGCCGCGCCCGGTATGTGAAGCCCCATCAGCTCCATCATCATCTGGTTCGAATTGGCGGTGCCGTAGAAGGTGCAGGTGCCCGCGCCATGATAGCTTGCGGCCTCGGCAGCGAGCAGCTCGTCCTTGCCGACCTTGCCCTCGGCATAAAGCTGGCGGACACGCTGCTTTTCCTTGTTGGCGAGCCCCGACGGCATCGGCCCGGCCGGGATCAGCAGCGCGGGCAGATGGCCGAAGCGAAGCGCTCCAATCAGCAGCCCGGGGACGATCTTGTCGCAAATCCCGAGCAGCGCGACTGCTTCGAACATGCCGTGGCTCAAGGCGATCGCGGTCGACATCGCGATGATGTCGCGGCTGAACAGCGACAGATCCATTCCCGGCTGCCCCTGCGTCACCCCGTCGCACATCGCCGGAGTGCCGCCCGCGACCTGCGCGGTGGCGCCGGCTTCGCGCGCGAAAATCTTGATCTGCTCGGGGTAGCGCCCATAGGGTTGGTGCGCCGAGAGCATGTCATTGTACGCGGTGACGATCCCGATATTGGGCCCGCGCAGCGAGCGGATCGCGGGCTTGTCCTCCCCCGCCGCGGCGAAGCCATGCGCGAAATTGCCGCAGCTCAGCCGCGGCCGGTCGATCGCGCGTTCGGCTTCCCCGGTAATCAGGTCGAGATATTTGCGGCGGCGGGGTTTGGATCGCTCGATGATGCGGTCGGTAATCGCGGCAATGCGCGGATCGAGCGCCATCACGGGCACCAGTGAATGTCGATCGGCTGTTCCGCCTCCGCGAGCAATTGTCCGATCGGAAGCCTCGAGGAATTGCCGTCCGCGATCGCCTGTTCGAGCAGGTCGCGCTTCGCCTGTCCCGAAATCGCGATGACGATCGTCCGCGCCGACAATATCGCCGAACGGGTCAGCGTCACTCTTGCGACCGGCGCCTCGGCCGGCAGCGGATCGGGCATCACCCCGACCGCCCGCCGCGCCTTGGGGGCATTGAGTGCATCGTCGAGGTCCGGCCCCGCGAAGATCGAGGCGGTGTGCCCGTCCTCGCCCATCCCGAGCAGCACCAGGTCGGGCGGCCACGGCAGGTCCTGCAACCGCGCGTCGGCCGAATTGCCCGCCAGCCGATAATCGGCGATGTCGGCGGCGATCGGAAAAATTCGCGCACCGCTCTTGATGAAATGGCCGGCAATCATCCGGATATTGCTCAGCTCATTGTCCATCTTGACCAGCCGGTCATCGGTCGGGATGATCGTCACCCGCTTCCACGGCAGGCTCGCCTCGGCCAGCTTGGCGAAGATCGGCCCGGGCGTCTTGCCCCCGGGCAAGGCGATCAACGCCGAACCGCGCGCGTCGACCGCGCTCTCGACGATGAAGCCGATGTCCCCGGCGACCGCGTCGGCCATCTCGTCGATCGTCTCATAATCCCAGAATTCGGCTTCAATCATGCCAATGCACTCCATTGCGTTCGGTCAGCGCAACCGCGGCCGACGGGCCCCAGCTTCCTGCGCCATAAGGATTGGGGGTGAGGCCCGCCTCGGTCCAGGCGGCGCGCACTCCGTCGATCCATTGCCACTGCGCCTCGACCTCGTCGCGGCGGACGAACAAAGTGGGGTCGCCATCGATCAGGTCGAGCAGCAAGCGCTCATAGGCAATTCGCCGCCGCTGGTCGGCGAAGGCGTTGGCCAGCCCGATGTCGAGCGGCACCTCGCGCAGTCGTATTCCGTCCCGATCGAGCCCGGGCGTCTTGGCCATGACGAGCAGCCGGATGTTCTCTTCGGGCTGGATCGCGATCACCAATTTATTGGCCTTGGTCCGCGCCCCGCGCCTCGCGAAAATCGAATGCGGAATGCATTTGAACTGGATGAAAATCTCGGTCTTGCGCTCGGTCATGCGCTTTCCGGTGCGCAGGTAGAAAGGCACCCCCGCCCAGCGCCAATTGTCGACATGCGCCTTCAGTGCGACGAAGGTTTCGGTCGAGGAATCGCGGCCGAGTTCTTCGACATAGCCGGCGACCGCGGCCCCGCCGATGGCGCCGTCGCGATACTGGCCGGTGACCGCATGGTCGCCGACGTCGTCCGCGACGATCGGGCGCAGCGAGCGCAGCACCTTGACCTTCTCGTCGCGCACCGAGGTCGCGTCGAAGTTCGCCGGCGGCTCCATCGCGACCAGTGCAAGCAATTGCAGCATGTGGTTCTGGACCATGTCGCGCAATGCGCCCGCTCCGTCGTAATAATCGCCGCGCCCTTCGACCCCGACGGTTTCGGCGACGCTGATCTGGACATGGTCGATATGCGCCGAATTCCACAGGGGCTCGAACAGCGAATTGGCAAAGCGAAGCGCGAGCAGGTTCTGGACGGTCTCCTTGCCCAGATAATGGTCGATCCGGAAAATGCGCTGCTCGGGGAAGGAGGCCGCGACCGAATCATTGATCTCGCGGCTCGATGCGAGGTCGCTCCCAAGCGGCTTCTCGAGCGCGAGTCGGACTCGCTCCCCGGTCAGTCCCGCACCGGCCAAGCCGTCGATCGTCGCCTTGAACAGCGACGGCGCGGTCGACAGGAAGATCGCCAGTCCCTCATCGGGATCGATCCGCCCCGCCAGCCGCGCGAAACCGGCGGGATCGGTCGCATCGAGCGCAACATAGAACAGGCGCTCGGCAAAGCTTGCTGCAGTTTCCGCGTCGAAGAAATCGCCCGGCACATGCTCGGCAAGTGCGTCAAGGGCGCTTTGGCGAAATTCCGCCTCGTCGAGTTCGCTCCGCGCGGTGCCGACAATGCTCAGCCTTTCGGGGAGCAGTCCGTCGGCGTGAAGCGCGTAAAGCGATGGCAGCAGCATCCGGTGCGACAAGTCGCCGGTCGCGCCGAACAACAATAGAGTCGAGACTTGGCGGCCGGTCATCCCGACTCCCTAGCGTTCCGCGCGGCACCGCGCGAGCCACTTTACCAGCGCCCGGTCGGGGCCTGCACATAACCGTACCAGTCGACATAGGGACGACCCTGGCGATCGCGGGCGGGATTGAACCGGACCTTGGCCATGACCAGCCGGCAGGTGTCGGCATCGATCGCCGGATTGCCGCTCGAGCGGTTGACCTTGCAGTCGGTGGCGCGCCCGTCGAGCTGAACGCGGACCGCAACGAACACGCGGCCGTTGCGCGGCCAGGCGCGCGCTGCCCCGGGGGGATAGTCGCGCATCGAGAGCTTGGTCTGCTCGACCACCGTCGGTCGGGTTTCGGTGCCGCCGGTGCCGCCTCCCCCCGGCCCGCTTCCAGCGCCGCCGCTACCCGTACCGGTTCCAAGGCCGCCGGCGCCGGTGCCTGGCCCGACCACGTCGGACGCGCCCTGGGTCGGCGCCGCGCCCGTGTCCGGAGTAATCGCCGCCACGACCCGAGGAGCAACGGAAATGACGAGTCGTGGTTTGGGCACGACCACCGGGCTTGCCTTGCTTTCGATATTTTTCGGCGACGCCGCGCCCTCTTCCTTCCTCGGCTTGGCCGGTTCGGGTTCGGGGGGCTTCTCGACGATCGGAGGGGGCGGCGGCGGCGGATTGGCGATGTCGAAGATCTGCAGATTCTCCTGGAGCCCGACTTCGTTCAACGTGCCGGACATGTTGAGAAAAGCATAGCCCAGCGCCGCGTGGATCGCGGCGACCGCAGCGATCGTGACTGCTCGATCGCGTCTGCTCGTGGTTGGGCGGTACATGGTGAGAGATCAACGCGGTTGTCGGGCGACGGTTTCGTTACGTCCTCGTCGCGAATTGGTCCAAACCGGCGCGCTGTTAAATTGCTGTTACGCCGGCCGCGGCTGGAGCGCGGCGCCACATCCCTGCCGCTTAGCCGATCGCGTCGACCAGCGGCTTGAGGCCGGCGCCATATTTCTTCCACCGCTCGACCGCCGTATTGTAGATCGGCTTGCGAACCTGGGCGACGCTGGCGGTTTTGACCGGGCGATCCGAATTGTGGAAATCGAGACAGGCCGGGTTCCATTCCAGTCCGAGGAAGTCGATCAGCCGCCTCGCCTCGGTTTCGGTGCTTGCGACCGTGTCCTCATAGTGGATGGTGGTCATCGTCCCCGCGGGGAGCACCGCGTTCCAATGCTCCATCAACTCGCGATATTTGCCGTAATAACGGCCCAGCTCATCGAGATTATAGCTGTGCGGCATGTCGTCCTTGAACAATTTGGTGAACGCCGACAGGCAGGTGTCGACCGGGTCGCGCATGGTGTTGATGATCCGCGCTTTGGGGAACAGCAAATGGATCAGCCCGACAAAGAAATAATTGGTCAGCAATTTGTCGGTGACCCGCGCTGCACCGCCCGACTGCGCGGTTAATTGGGACAGATAGGAGCGGCCCATCAGTTCGAGCTGCGCCGGCGACAATTTCTCCATCATCTGCGGGAATTTGGGGAGCGATGGGAAGCGGTCGCGTGACTGGGACAGCGCGCGGCTGAGATATTTGACCTCGCCCGCGCCATATACATCGGGATGGCTCGACAGGATTTGCTCGACCAGCGTCGATCCCGACCGCGGCATGCCGAGGATGACCGCCGGTCCCGACCGCCGTGGCGATCGCACTGACGTCGATCGATCCACTATTGTCGATCAGGCCAGATGCTTCGCCGGCCGCGCTCACATATTGCCCGATCGCGGTATAAGCCGTCGCCGAAGCAAGCGCGTCGGAGCCCGTCGCAGCGGCGGCCGCGAGTATGGTGATATCGCCGCTGTTGTCGATCACCGCGCTGCCCGTGCCATCGGCATTCACGTCCTGGACGATGTTGCCGTAGGCATAGGCATTGGCCGAAGCACTGCCACTGGCGGCGACGGCATTGGCAATCGCCGAAATGTCGATCGTGCCGGTGTTGGTCAGGTCGGCCATCGCATTGCCGGTCGCAGTCGCCTCCTGAAGGATCGCCGAGGACGCGGACGCCGTGGCGGTTGCCGGACCGACACCGGTATCGGATACGAACGCGTCGGCGCTGAGCGTGAACGAGCCATCGTTGATCAGGCTGACCGACGCATCGTTCATCGTGCTCAGTGCAAGTGCGCCGAGGCCGCCGGTGGTGCCGGTGGTACCGGCGCTGGCGAATGCCGACTGGCGGAGGCCGCCATGGACAGCGGCGTAAGCGTAAACATCGCCAACCGCGTCGGCCGATGCCGAAATCGTGATCGAGCCGCTGTTGTCGAGCGTCACGAACGCGTCGCCACCGGTCGACTCTGCCGATTGACTGATCGCCGACTCGATCGACGCACTCGCGGTCGCGATCCCCGGGCTGTTGGCCGATGCGACCGCGGTGATGTCGATCGAACCGCTGTTGTCCATCGACACCGTGGCGTCACCGCCGTTGGAGTCCGCCGACTGGCGGATCGCGCTGCTGATCGAAGCGCTGGCGTTGGCCTGATAAGCGAAAGTGGTCGCGGTGCCCGCGATGACGCCGCCATCGACCGCCGCAGTGGCGAGAGCAGTCACGTCGATCGAGATCGAACCCGAGTTGATCATGGTCGCCGAAGCGTCGCCGTCCTCGGAGAAGGTTTCCTGTTCAATGACCGAGTCGGCCTCAGCACTGGCGTACCGAAAGCGCACCGCTATTGTTAAGCACGACTGAGGCAGAGTGGCGGACGTCATCTGCCGTCCCGACCCCGTTCAGTGACACGCCGCTCGCCGATGCCGACTGATAGATGCCGTCGGAGATCTCTGCGGTCGCATCCGCACCGCCCATGACGGTGGCGTCCGATCCGACCGAAGCAAATGCAGTTGCGGCAAGATCGATCGTACCCGTGTTGGTCAGGCTGGCGGTAGCGTCGCCATCGTTGGCCTGGGCATATTGATAGATCCCCGAACTGAGACTCGCCGAGGCGCTGGCCGAACCGCTCAGCGCGACTGCCGAAGCATCGGCGACTACGCTCAGCGCACCGGCATTGACGATGGCCACGCTTGCATCGCCATTTTCCGAGAATGCAGATTGGGAAACACCCGCTTCGATCGAGGCGGACGCTCTCGCGAAGCCATCGCCCAAGGCGTTGGCATTGGCGTCGGCGAGAATCGAGATGCTTCCGGTCGAACTGTTGGTCAGGCTGACCGTGGCATCGCCGCCGCCGGAGGCATTGGCGCTTTGATGGACGGCCTCGCTGATCGAGGCGGATGCACTCGCAAAATCGGTTGCCGTCGCGACTGCACCGGCGATGAGGTCGATCGATCCCGAGTTGGCCAGGGTGACCGAAGCGTCGGCGCCGTTGAAACCACTGGCGGTCTGTGAAATCGCGGTTGACAGCGAAGCGCTGGCGTAGGCGTCGCCGCTTCCGGCAACGGCCGTCGCCACGGCGCTGATGCTGAGCGCGCCGCTATTGTCGAGATTGGCCAGGGCAAGGTGGGGAACGTCCGCAGCCGTCCCGACGCCCGGCGTTACTCCGCTGGCCGACGCGAATTGATACATTGCGCCGGACACTTCGGCCGAAGCATAAGCCGCGCTCACCGATGCCCCGCTCGCGAACGCGACCGCCGCGAGGTCGATCGTCCCGCTGTTGGTCAGGCTGGCGGTGGCGTCGCCGTCGTCGGCATAGGCATATTGATAAATCGCCGAGCTCAGGCTCGCCAGGGCGCTGGCCGAACCGACTGCGACCGCCGAAGCGTCGGCGACCAGGCTCAACGCGCCCGCATTGACGATCGCGACGCTGGCATCGCCGCCGCCGTAGGCATAAGCGACCTGGGAAATACCCGATTCGATCGTCGCGGACGCGCTCGCGGAGCCACCGGCCGCGGCGTCGGCATCGGCGAGGAGCGAGATGCTTCCGGTCGAACTGTTGGTCAGGCTGACCGTGGCATCGCCGCCGCCGGAGGCACTGGCGCTCTGATAGACGCCGTTGCTGATCGAAGCGGCCGCGCTTACAAAATCGGGTGCCAGAGCGACTGCGCTGGCGAGCAAGTCGATTGAACCCGAATTGGTCAGACTGACCGTGGCGTTGGCGCCATCGTAACCGTTTGCGGTCTGCGATATCCCGGTTTCCAGCGAGGCGCTGGCGTAGGCGGCGCCGCTCGCGGCAAGAGCCGTCGCCACGGCGCTGATGGTGAGCGCGCCGCTATTGTCGAGATTGGCCAGGGCAAGGTGGGGAATGTCCGCAGCCGTGCCGACGCCGGGCGTTACTCCGCTAGCCGACGCGAATTGATAAATTCCGCCATCGATCTCGGCCGAGGCATAAGCCCCGCTGCGCGAGGCCGTGGCCGACCCGGCAAAAGCGAACGCGACCGCCGCGAGATCGATTGTCCCGCTGTTGGTCAGGCTGGCGGTGGCGTCGCCATCATTGGCCTGGGCATATTGATAGATCCCCGAGCTGAGACTCGCCGAGGCGCTCGCCGAGCCGCTCGCGACGACGGCCGAGGCGTCGGCGACCACGCTCAGCGCGCCCGCATTGACGATAGCCACGCTGGCATCGCCATTTTCCGAAAACGCATATTGAGAGACACCCGAATCCACATAAGCCGATGCGTTCGCGAAGCCGAGATCGGCCGATGCATTGGCGTCGGCGACAATCGAGATGCTTGCCGTCGAGCTGTTGGTCAGGCTGACCGTCGCATCGCCGCTCGGAACGAGCGCGGTGCCGGTGCCCATTGCACTCGCACTCGCATATTGCCGGATGCCGACATCGACGATGGCCCGGGCATCGGCGCTGAGGCCATCGGCGTTCGCGATTGCTGAAACGGCGACGCTGCCGCTGTTGTCGAAGTTGAGTTCGGCGGCGGTGCCGGTGGCGTTTTGGATGATGCCTCCGCTGACCGAAGCCGAAGCATCGGCAAGGCCGACCGCGCTGGTGGCCGATGCGGTCGCGCCGACTATCGCAGTGCCGGCATTGGTCATCGTCAGGCTGATCGCCTCGGTTCCGGTCGCGGTCTGCAGGACCTGGCCGGTCGAGCTATCGAAGACATAGGCGGTCTCGGTCGCGCTACCGCCGTTGGTTTCGCCGAAGAAGAGCACGTCCCCGATGCTGCTGATAATCAGCGTGTCCTGGAAATCCGCGGTTTTCCCCGGATTCGTTGAGGAGGGCCCGGGGGTCACTGCTGCGGCTGCCGGCACGGCACAGGCCATTGCGGCGATCGAGACGCCGGTCAGCAGCGCGATTTGCTTGGACATCTTCATACTATAGTTCCCCCTAGGTCGCCTTACGCGACGCCCAACCTACTGAGTCGAGAACCCAAGCCGTTTCCCATGCTCATCAAGGCGAATGGTTGCACACATTACACCAACTTCCCAAGAGGCGGAAAAGGCGTTTCGAAGTCGCGGTGTATGTGCGTCAAGATTTAAAAGCAACGAATACTGTCCAAGTTATTCCTCCGATATGGATCTAGATAACTCCATTCGGACAAATAGATGAGCTATTCGTAGTTGCCAGAAATCTCTTTACCTTGTTCTGGCCTGGACTAGGCTAGTGCCTGCCTTGGTCCCAACGAGGTAACAATATCCGTTCAATGGGGATAATTGTTGATTCCGCGGAACCTTTCTTTTGTTACGCGAACATGAGACAAGCGCCAACGGCCCGCTCAGCGGCCACTCGTTCAATCAGGGAGTCCACCATGTTTAATCCGACCCGCGCGTGCATCGCTTTTGGATCACTCGTGCTGATCGCCGGCAGCGTGTCCGCACAGGGGGCGCCCGCGCCAAGGCCGGTCGCCGCTCCGACGCCGGCTGTCGTCGCCAAGCCGGTCACCCGCACAATGTTCACCAAGGACGTCGACGCCAGTTTCCAGCGGGTCGATTCGAACAAGGACGGCTTTGTCACCCAGATCGAAATCGCGGCCGCCGAAGCTCGAGCTCAGGCTAACGTCCAGGCGCAGTTCACGGTTCGCCGCAAGCAGGCGTTCGACCGGCTTGACACCAATAAGGACGGGCAAGTCAGCTTCGCGGAGTTCGCCGCGGGCTCGCCGGGCCCGAAGCTGGCGACCAATGGGCAGCAGGCACTGGCCCAGCTGGACACGAACAAGGACGGCCGGGTCACGCTGGTGGAGTTTCGAGTTCCGGCAATGCGGCGCTTCGAGCGGATCGATGCCAATCGCGACGGTACCGCCACCGTCGAGGAGCAGCGCAAGCTTGCCGGCAATCGCTAAATAGGGAGATTGGCAAGGACGGCGGATTTCGAACAGGCGAAATTCCGTCGTCGCCGACGGCAGCTTTGCTAATCAATCAGGCCGCGACGGGGTCGCGCGGAATCGTTTCAGCGGTGCCCGCAAATCCGGAATCCCTCGACGCGGCTGCCCATGCCCATGTCAAGTTCGACACATTCGATCACCGCTGCATCGGGGTCGGCGGCCGGTGCAACGTCCGACCTCAGCATCCATTCGCCCGCCTTCGGAGCGGCTTCTCCGCGGAAGATTTTGACCACGCCACGTTCGGCCATCGAGACTTCCCGATCGACCGTCTTGTAATCATCCACCATGGCGCAATCCTCCCGTCAGTTACCCTAACGAAACTTCGACTGCTTGGTTCCAAGGTTTTGGCCGGCCGATCGCGGCGCCTCGACCCGCCGGATCTCGATCCTCATGGCGAGTGCCATTTCCGCTTCGGGCGCCAAGATGCGCATCCCGAGTTCGCCCCATTGTTCCTCCCGGGCGTTGAGCGCGGCGTTCGCGTGGGTCACTGGCTCGGCTACGAAAATTCCACCGTGCATGGGCGAATAAAGCTGGAAAAAGCGGGCATCCGGGGACGACAGGTGGACTTCGAACGGGAGCGCCGGATCGCTGATGACCGCGGTCCCGCGCCAGCCGTCGAACCCGTGATCGAGGTCGCGGCCGCAGACCGGACCGTCGCTGATGTCGAAGCGCCCCGCCGCCGCAATCCGCTCGACCGGGAGAATGTCCTCGTCGATCGTCCACACGTTCGCGACTTCGGTGCGCAACCGGGTTTTGTCCGTGCAGTGGAAATAGGGATGCTGGCCAAGCCCGCAGGGCATCGGGTCGGGCGACCGGTTTTGGCAGGTCAGCCTGATCTCGAGCGCCCCCGCGTCGAGGCTGAATTCCTGCCGCGCGGCGTAGGACCAGGGCCATTCGCCGGCGGCATGTTCGAACAGCAGCTGGGCATGATCGGTCCCGGTCGAGACGATGCTCCACGGCGAAAGCCAGCCTTGGCCGTGAAGCGGGCTCGGGTCGCCCGCCATATTCGGGATGAGTGCAATCTCGCGGCCGCGAAACGTGAATCGCCCGCCCGCGATGCGATTGACGAACGGCACGAGCGGGAAGCTCGCTGAACCGAGGACGCTGGCCGGCGTGCCATCGCCTCCGCGCAGGATCGGAGTGGACCGACCGGCTTCGATGAACTCGAACCGCGCGATACTGCCGCCGAGCGATGGGCAGATCGCCAGTTCCAGTGGGCCTGACGTGAGGACGATCGGCTCGTTCTGCTTATTCGAAACGGCGTGTCTCCTGCAGGTCGCCAAAGGCCAGGCTGGATGGTCATATGGGCTTGCCCGATCCGAGCGCCGGCTGGGCCCCTCGATTGACGGGGCCTAGCCGGTCTGGGGTTTCGATAGCTCGGTGCTGGGCTCGCGCCCGGTCGGGTCACGGCGTTCGTAGGCGGGCCACGATGACTGCGAAGGATGGACGATCGGAACCGCAAGGCAGACGCTCGAGGCCGGGAGCACTTCGCGCCAATCGCGGATGAGCTGCTTGTAAGCCTTGCCAACGTTGCGGATGTTCCGGTCGAGATCGTACAGCCCGAGCGGGATGACGTGGCCGTTCTGCTCACGAAGCGCGGTGTCCCAATCGACCTGGTCGGTGAGCGAGTACCAGGTGAACCCCAGCGTCGGGATTCCGACGTTGCGCAGCCGCAACACGTTGGCCCATTCCTTCCACAGCCACTGCACCGCTTCCTGCCCCGTCGGCCCTTCGCGCAAATTGGTCTCGGTGTGCATGACCGGCACCCGGTAGCGGTTATAATATTGGCGGGTGATCTCGCTGTAGCCGAATACCTCGCCAGCGGATTCGGTCTTGCCGCTGGCATGGACGCGATGTTCGTTGGTCCGGTAATAATCCGTGCCGAGGATGCAATGCTGCTTGAGCCGGTGCTCGAGGAAGAAATGATATTCTTCCTTGCTCATTCCGTTGTCGAGCAGATATTCGTACATGTCGCTGTCGACCCGGAGCCCGTAATTGAGGTCGAGCGACAGGAAACGGCGCGAGTTGAGCGCTTCGGCATGGCCGATTGCCGCCGGGCTGTCGGCATGGAAATATTCGGACGATTCACTCTGGATGAAGATCGCATCGGGGCGGCGCTTGAGGATTTCGGTCATTGCCAGGATGTTGGCCTTGACCAGATGCTTGAGCGCGGTGACGAACCCGAAATCGCTTTTCAGCTGCTCGTTCCACCAGCCATATTTGCCTGAAAAGACGGCGCAGATGAACATCTCGTTGACCGGCGTGTACAGCTGAACCCACGGATAGCGGTCGGCGAAAGCGGCGGCATAGCCCGCGAACAGCGCCGGGAAGTCCGGGTTCTGGAAATTGCCGACCCAGTCGGGAACCCCGAAGTGGCACAGATCGACAATCGGGATGATGTCGCGCCGCTTGAGATCGTTGAGCGTCAGATCGGCAAATTCCCAATCGAAACGATCGGGACCGAGGAACGCTTTGTGAAGCGGCGGGCCACAGCGCAGGAAATGAATCCCGAGATCGTCGACGCAGTCGAAGTCCTCGCGCCAGTATTTGTAATGACCGCAGACGTCCATCTGATCGACCCTGGTACGGCCGTTGTGGATCGTCGGATTGCTGTTCTCGATACCGGTCGCAAACATGAAGTTGGCGATGACCGTGTCTCCTTTATCGCGGCGAATGCGATTGATGTCAGCCGGCAAAAGGCAGTTCGGCCAGTCCGGAAGTGTCCGTTTCGAGCACAAACAAACCACCCGCACAAGGCTGCGCATCGCGGTCCGAATCCGAAATGCCGATGCTTGCCGAGGTTATGTACAGGCGATCGAGCGCTTCGCCGCCGAATGCGCAGCTCGTCGGCTTCTGCACCGGGAGAGGCAGCGTCTCGAGGGGCTCGCCCGAGGGGGACAAGCGGCGCACGCACCAGCCGTCCCAGAAGGCGATCCACAGGCAGCCCTCGGCATCGACCGTCATTCCGTCGGGGTAACCGTCACCCGCCCCGAAGCGTGCAAAGACGCGGCGGTTGGACGGCTCGCCGGCCTCGTCGAGATCGAACGAATAGGTCAGCTGCCGCCCTGAATCATTGTGGTACATCAGCCGTCCGTCGGGGCTGAACGCGGGTCCGTTGGTGACTCGATAGCCGTCGTCGAGCCTCGTGCACTTGCGGTCGGGATCGAGCCGGTAGAGCGCGCCCGAAGCCGCGCGCTCGCTGTCGTCCATCGTTCCCGCCCAGAAACGTCCTTCGCGGTCGACCTTGCCATCGTTGAAGCGGTTGTCGATGCGCTCCGCTTCGGGATTGCAGAACGCCTCGAAGCGAAGCGCGTCGAGATCGACCTCGGCGAAGCCCCGCTCGGTTCCGGCAATGAAACCGCCCGCTAGGCGCGGGGCGAGCGAGCCAATGCGGAATGGGGTCTCCCATTCACGCACGTCGCCGGCGCGATCGAGCCGGAAAATCTTGCGGCCCTTGATATCGACCCAATATAATGCCTGTTCTGCGGCGACCCACAGCGGGCCTTCGCCGAGCACCGCGCCGACATCCGCGACGCAGCGCGCCTGATCCGATAATTCCATCGTCGCGAGCTTAACCCCGCGCTCGAAAAAGAAAACGCCGGCAAGGTCGCGCCCGGCGCTTTTTTTGTGCAAGGGGTCGGGAATGCGCTGGGCTGAAGAATTTATCGCGGTCGATTGGGGCACCACCAACCGCCGCGCTTACCGGATCGACGGGTCGGGCAATTGCGTCGCCGAATTCGAGGACGACCGCGGGATCCTGTCGCTCTCGAAGGCCGAGTTCCCGGCCGCGGTCGAGGCAATCCGCAGCCGACTTGGCGACTTGCCGCTACTGCTCGCCGGAATGATCGGATCGGCCAACGGGTGGGTCGAGGCGCCCTATGTTTCGTGCCCGGCCGGGGTCGACGACCTTGCGGCGCACCTCATCTGGCTTGACGATTCCAAAGCAGCGATCGTTCCCGGCCTGTCGCTGGTCGGCGAGGGCCGTGCCGACGTCATGCGCGGCGAGGAAGTCCAGATATTTGGCGCTCATTCCGCCGGGCTGATCCCGCCCGCCTGCTTTGTCTGCCACCCGGGCACGCACAACAAGTGGATCAGGCTCGACGGCGGAAGGGTCGCCAGCTTCCGAACGGTCATGACCGGCGAGTTCTTCAACCTGTTGCGAGAACATGGCGTGCTTGCCGACCTGATCGGAGCGGACGTCTCGCCGGACGAGGCGTTCCGCTCGGGGGTTCGGCGCGGCCTCGAGGGTGGCACGCTTACCGCGGAATTGTTCACGGTGCGCGCCCGGGTGCTGCTCGGCGACCTCGAACGCAGCGATGCCGCCTCGTTCACGAGCGGATTGCTGATCGGAGCCGATGTCCGCCTTGGCCTCGGCATGGTGCAGGACGCCGAACTGATCGTGATGGGCCGGCCCGAACTGACCGGACTTTACGCCGCTGCGCTGGCCGAGGCGGGCCGGACAGCGAGCGAGGTCGATGGCCAAGCCGCTTTCCTCGCCGGCGCGACCGCAATCGCAAGGAAGATCGGATGAACGCACCTGCCCGGTTCAACAGCCTGCTCAGCCAATGCCCGCTGGTCGCGATCCTTCGCGGGATCACTCCCGACGAGGCAGAGGCGATCGGCGATGCGCTTTACGAGGGCGGCATCCGGATCGTCGAAGTCCCGCTCAACTCGCCCGATCCGCTGGCCAGCATCGCCCGGCTCAGCGCCCGTCTCGGCGATCGCGCGCTGGTCGGCGCCGGGACCGTGCTCGACGTCGACCAGGTCGCGGCGGTCGGCGCGGCGGGCGGGCGATTGATCGTCTCCCCCTCGACCGATCCGCAGGTGATCGCGGCCGCCGCCGCCGCCGGCATGGTGTCCTGCCCGGGTTTCTTCACCCCGTCCGAGGCATTCGCGGCGATCGCGGCGGGAGCCCATGCGCTCAAGCTGTTCCCGGCCGAAGCCGCTTCACCCGCGGTGGTCAAGGCCCAGCGCGCAGTGCTTCCCGGCAAGACGCCGCTGCTCGTCGTTGGCGGCGTCAGTCCCGAAAGCATGGCTGCCTGGCTCGCGGCCGGAGCCGACGGCTTCGGGCTCGGGTCGGGGCTTTACAGGCCGGGGCAGACCCCGACCGAAACGCTTGCCAAGGCGAGCGCCTATCGCTCGGCCCTGCCGCGTCGATGAGCCCGTTGCGGGTCGCCTTTCAGTCGGCAGCCGCAAACTCACCGCCGGCGATTAGCGTCGAGCAGGGTCCATTGCCGGGGCCGGACGCGCTCCACTCGACGGGCTCCTGCCCGCAACCCGCGGCCAGCCGCCGACCCACTCGATCCGATCGATCAGCATGATCCGCCGCGTGTTGATCTCGTCGCCGGGCTTGGCCCGCGGCCGCTGTGCATCGACCGCGTGGTAGATGATCCAGTCGTCGCCGCGCGCGTCGGTGACGATGCCATTATGGCCCGGCGCGATCCACTTTGCATTGGCCTCGAGGATCACGCTGTTAGGCGCGCCGGTCGCCGCGGCCAGGGTCTCGAACGGCCCGGTGGCGCTTCGCGACCGCGCGACCATGACCGCATAATGCGCCTTCGGGCCGCAGCAATTGTCGCCCGAATAGAATAAATAATAATAGCCCCCGCGCGGGATCACCCAGGCGCCCTCGACCAGTCGCTGGTAATTGGCGGGATCTTCGGTCTTGATCGTCGCGACCAGGTCGACCGGAGCGCTTGCGGCGGCAAAGGACATCCGGTCGGGCGCGAGTTCCCGGACCTTGATCGGGTCGAATCCCGAACCCCAGTAAAGCAGTCGCTTGCCGGTCGCCGGATCGTCGAACGCCATCGGGTCGATATTGACGAACCCCGGGCCGCATTGGAGCGGCTTGCCGCTGTCGACGAACGGGCCCTCGGGGCGCTCGGCGGTCGCAACGGCGAGGCACAGGCCGCGCTTGTCATCGGTCAATGCAGCGTCGGGTTTCGCCGAATAATAAAGGAAATAGCGGCCGTCCGCGGCGATCACGTGCGGCGCCCAATAATCCTGGGTCTTGCTCGCCCAGCCGGGCTTTTTCGGCAAGGCATCGCCGAGCAGCGTCCATGTCGTCAAATCGCGCGATCGCGCCACGCGCAGATTGTGCATCGTGCCGTCCGCGCCGCTGCCCTGGGTCGCGTAGGCGTAGGTAAATCCGTCCGCCGCCGCCAATGTCGCCGGGTCGGGAAAGTCTATGTCGAGGACCGGGTTGGCATAGCTCGGCGCCGCGCCCTCGCGAGCGAGCGGAATCGCGCAACCGGCGGCGCCAACCAGGCTCAGTGCGATCAAGGGGCGGAGCAGGCGGCGCATCGTCAGTCCATAGCCCGCTGCCGCGCGGTTGCAACCGAGCAGATTGCAAGCAACGCACTTCCCATCGCTGCGACGCCATCTATCCTGCGCCGATGATCGAGCCCGAATCTCTAGCCTTTGCCATCGATGCAATCCCCGATGGAGACGCTACCGACGTCACGGTCACGGCCAGCGACGGGCGAGTCCATCGCTACCGCATCGCGGGCAACGAACAGCTCGATTACGCCGCTTTCTACGACGAGGTCGCGCTCGATTTCGACACGCGGCGCGCGCATCAGTCCGAGCATGACCTGCCCGGGCCGGCGGGCGCCGAGTGGCAGCCGCTGATCACCGACAACCTCTCCCCGCTCATCCTCAGCGGCTATGGCGATCCCGCGGTGCTGCGGACCGATGAGGGCTATTATCTCATCGCCACCTCGAACGACGCGCCCAACGCCTTTCCGATCCTCCACTCCGACGATCTGAAACAATTCACCCCGGTCGCTTTCGCCTTTCCCGAAGGCGAGCATCCGAAATGGGCGCTCGCGGGCCTCAAGATCGGGGATTTCTGGGCGCCCGAGATCGCCCGCGTCGGCGAGGAATATTGGCTGACCTATACCGCGCGCGACGCTGCCGGCATCCTCTCGATCGGGCTCGCCCGGAGCAAGCATCCGACCGGCCCGTGGCGCGATCTTGGCGAGCCGCTGCTGAGCGGCGGGACGATCGACGCGCATGTTTTCGTCGATCCAGCCGATGGCCCGATCCTGTTCTGGAAAGAGGACCGCAACGGATTATGGCCGCGCCCGCTCGCCGGCCTGCTGCGCGAGCATCCGCACCTGATCGAGCGCTTGTTCGCAAGCGGCCGCGACCGGCGCACCGCGGCGTTCGCGGCGGCGATCCAGCCGTGGGCAAACGGCCGCAGGAGGATGGAGCGCTTCTTCCTGATGCAGCCGCTGATCGGCGCCGCGCTCGCCAATTGGCGGAAAGTCCGGGCCGCACTGCTCGACGCCGGTTTTTCCGACCTGCTCGAAGCGATGCGGACCCCGATCCTTGCGCAGCGCCTTGCCCCCGACGGCGCGTCGCTGATCGGCGAGAAGGTGACGGTGCTTGAGAACGATCTCGACTGGGAAGGTCATCTCATCGAGGGCCCATGGGTGACGCGGCAGCGCGGCCGCTACTGGCTGTTCTACGCGGGCAATGATTTCACCAACCCCGCTTATGGCATTGGAGTCGCGGTCGCCGACACGCTGCTCGGCCCCTATGTGAAGCAGGAGCGCCCGCTGCTCGGCTCGACCAGTGACTGGCTGGCGCCCGGACACGCATCGGTCGCGCCCGGGCTCGACGGGGAACCGCAACTGTTTTTCCACGCTTATCATCCGGGTACCGGCGGTTATAACGCGTTCCGGGCGTTGTTGACCGTTCGGCTGCGGTTCAGCGATGCGGGTGTCGAACTGCATTGATCGCCGGCAACGATGGGAGAGACGCGATGACCTTGTCACTTCGGTTCGGATCGACCGCCGTCCTCGGCTTGATGCTTGCAACCGCAGCGGGCGTGGCCGCGGCCGAGCCCGCCTTCGTGCCCGTGTTCGAAGAGAATTTCCCCGACGCGTTCGTTCTTCCCGTCGGCGGCGAATTTATCGCCTACGCAACCAACGACGTTCAGAACCTCCCGATGGCGACAAGCACCGACCTCGTCCGCTGGTCCTTTGTCCGGGATGCATCGGGCGCGAAGCGCGATGGGATGCCAACGCTGGCGCCATGGGTAAAAGCCGGCTTCACATGGGCACCCGAAGTGATGAAAATCGGCAACAACTACATTCTCTATTACACCGCCAACCACCGCAAGCAGGACAAGCAGTGCATTGGTGCAGCGGTCGCCGACAATCCAAAGGGTCCGTTCGTCGATCGCAAGACGGCGCCGCTGGTTTGCCAGTTCGAGCTTGGCGGCACGATCGACGCAAGCCCGTTTCGGGATCGCGACAAGCAGCTTTATTTATATTTCAAGGCCGATGGAAACCGGATCAGGAAGCCAAGCCGCCTGTTCGGAGCGCGGCTCTCGGCGGACGGTCTTTCGCTCATCGGCCAGCCGACCGATCTCGGGATCGATGACAAGGACGCGTGGGAGAAATACGTCGTCGAGGCGCCGACCATGGTTCGGACTCCCGATGGATTGGCACTCTTCTATTCGGGTGGATATTTCGGCTGGAATGGGCCGGAGCGGCTGTCGCCCTATGCAATGGGCTATGCGATGTGCTCGGGCCCGCTTGGTCCCTGCACCGAGCAGAAGAGCAATCCGCTGCTTTTCAGCTATAACGAGCCGAAGACCGCAGGCTGCCTGAGCGGCCCTGGCCATCAGTCGATTTTCAAGGCCAGGGGCGGGACCTTCCTCTCTTTCCATGCCTGGGCCGCAACCAAGGGATGCCGCCAGGCCGCCGACAAGCGCTATTTTTACATTGCGCCGTTCGGATGGACGGCCGGCAAGCCGGTCATCGCTCCGAGTTTACGCTGAGCAAGAAAGTCGGATCGAGCCGTTCCAGCGCCAGTGCCCGCCGGCATCGCGCGGCAGGAACATAGCGCGACGCCTGCCCGGGAGAATCTGGTGTGACGAAGGATGATCGCGGCCATCAGGCGGACTCGCCGTGGCGAATGCCGGCCGCCGCCTGGAAACAGATTGCCGCGCGGACCTGGCGCCAGACATGGCTCGACAATGTCGGCCTGGTTGCCGCCGGCGTGGCTTTCTACGGCTTTCTTGCGCTGGTGCCGCTGCTCGGACTGATCGTCCTTGCCTACGGTTTCGTCGCCGAGCCGCAGACAGTGGTCAATAACATGCGCGCGCTCACCGCAATCCTTCCCGACGACGTCGCGCTGCTGATCGGGCAGCAGCTGATGGCGGCGGTCAAGACCTCCGAAGGCACCAAGGGACTCGGCGTACTGCTCGCGCTCGCTTTCTCGCTCTATGGCGGCTGCAACGGCGCCGGCGCGGTGATCACCGCGCTCAACATCGCCTATCAGGAGAACGAAAAACGGAGCCTCGCGCGATTTTACCTGATTGCCCTGGCAATGACGCTGGGCGCGGTCGTGCTGGCACTCGCCGCGCTCATGGCGACCACCGCGATCGCATTCCTCGAACGATTGTTGCCGCAAGCCTCGGGCGCCGCGGTCGCGGTCGGAAAGATCGGGGCCTATCTGGCGCTGTTGCTGGTCGCGACCGCAGTGGCCGCGACTTTGTACCGGTTCGCGCCGTCGCGCGAAGAAGCTCGCTGGCAGTGGATTACTCCGGGCTCGCTGTTCACCGCCCTGACTTGGGTGCTGCTGACCTTATTATTCTCCTTCTACGTCACCCGGGTCACCGATTATGAGGCGACCTACGGCTCGCTCGGGGCGATCGTCGCGCTGCTCACCTGGATGTATTTGTCGGCCTATATGTTCGTCATCGGGGCCGAGCTGAACAGCGAGATCGAGCATCAGACCGCTCGTGACAGCACCACGGGCGAGCCGCAGGAAATGGGCAAGCGTGGCGCCTGGGCGGCGGACCATGTTGCCGGTGATGGCGATGCCGAGCAGCAGATCGAGCAACGCGGCGAGGGGCCAAGCCTCGGCGCCGCTGGCCCGCCGGTCCCGACCAGCGACCCCGATTCGCGGTAGAACGGACCCTCTCTAGGGCAAAAGGTGAACTTTTGACCGCGCGCCGAGTTGATTAGGCAAACCTCGGTAGATGAGAAAATTCAGTGACTTCGCGTTGGAAACCTTTTCTTTGCATGGCCTTGATGATGTCGGCCGTGCCGAGCCTCGCCTCCGGGGCAGCGAGCGCCGACGAAAGCGAAGCGGTGATCGGGGTCGATCCGCTTGCGCTGATCGGCGCGGGCGCCGCGTACAGCACGATCCTGCCGTCGAGCGGCCGTTATGTGCTGGTCGATGCCGGCGCCGCCCGATTGTTCATGATCGAGGATGGCAAGGTCGCGGACTCGATGCGCGTAATCGTCGGCAAGCCCGCGTCCTCGACCCCGGTGATGAAGAGCATGCTCCAGTCGGCGACCCTCAACCCCTATTGGAATGTGCCGACCGATCTTGCCCAGACCATCATCGCGCCGCGTGTGCTCGAACAGGGCGCATCCTATCTGCGCAAGAATCGCTATGTCGTGGTGTCCGAATTCGGTGCCGAAGCCAGGGAAGTTTCCGCCGAGAGCGTCGACTGGAAGGAAGTCGCCGCGGGCCGTGCCAAGGCGTTCGTTCGCCAGCTTCCCGGACGTTCCAACGCGATGGGCCGGATCAAGTTCGGCTTTGCCGGAAGTGATGGAATTTTCCTCCACGACACCCCCGACAAGCAATTGTTCGCCGCAAGCGAGCGCAACCTGAGCAATGGCTGCGTCCGGCTCGAGGATGCCGGGCGGCTTGCGCGCTGGCTGTTCGGTGCCGATCCCGCTGCGCCGTCGGCCGCCCCCGAGCAAATCGTGTCGATGCCGGCCGGAGTGCCGATCGTGATCACCTATTCGCGCGCTCCGGCTCCAATAGAATTAAGCCTCGCTTCGCTAAATTGCCAATCAAGTCCGGGACGCTGCGACCCTGAGTAAAGAGCGCGGCGGACGCAGCCTCGCTTGTCTCCGACCTGAACGAGTCCGGTGACGCCATCAGGAAGCCCGCCTTGTTCACCTCGCCGGTGATCCGCGCGTCGAGCTGTTCGCTGATCCCGTCACGCAGCTTGGGGAAGACTTCATCCTCTTCCATCCGCATGTGACGCGCGATGTCATCGCGGAATTCCCTCACGGTCGAGAGGAATTCGGGCGAGTCCTTGGCCATGTTGTGAAGGCGGTGGAGGTAGGTCTTGACCTCGCCATGCTCCTTCTCGAGCAGCTCGGCGACGCTTCGCTCATTGGCTTCGCGAAGCGACGGATAGACGACATGCTCCTCGGCATAGGCATGCTTGTCGAGCGCATGGCTGAGCTTCATCAGCAGGAGCGAGCGCTTGGTGGTCTGGCTGTCGTCGGTTTCGAGCAATTTGTCGAACAGGCCGAGGACCGCCTTATGCTCCGCGGCGAGGCTGTCGGCCCAATTTCCAGCCGAGGCGCTAAGGCCCTGGACGGCCAATTTGCGGCCAAGATTGGCGGCGAGCGCGAACATCGCGCCTCCGATCGCGGCGCCGGCGATGACCCCGGTCGAAGTCCAGTCGAATGCGCCCTTCTCGCTCGATGAATTTCCCTTGCCGCCATCCAAACGGGTCGAGGACGTCCGGTTGTTGCTGCGCGTGGCCATGTTCCAACTCCCTGTTTAACTGTCGTGATTTGAACTTTTTGTTGGCATCGCTGTTCCGCCGTTCGTCGCACGGCCGGTCGCGTTTGCCCGGCCGCCGCTGCCCGACCTCGCCTCGCGGACGCTGCGCAGGGTGATCGAATAGCGAAGCTCGGCGGCGGGCGCGATGCTGTGTTCCCACTCGTCCCTGGCTTCACCCGACAGGAGATAGGCCGAGCGCGGTTCGAGCGCGATCGAGCTGCGGTCGAAACCGGTCGCGGTCCGCCGCCGAAAGCGCAGGCTCGCGGGCGAGACCAGGGAGAAGCCGACGATTTTGTCGAATATCGGCCGATCGCGGTGCCATCCGATCCCGGCGCCCGGATCATAGCGGGTGATCAGCGCGTGGCTGAACCGGGCCGCGGGTTCGCCGGCGAGCCGCGCCGCAATCGCTCGAAGCGGGTCGAGCCAGCTCGGCAAAGGCTCGGTCTCGTTGAACGAACGGTCATCGAAATCATAGTGCCAGCCGAACGAGCGGGTCAGCCGGTTGCCGGTCCACCCCTGAAACCGGAACGGCGCAAGTTCGAGTTTGTCGAGCCTGGCGACGAGTTCGGCTTCATCGCCGGCGCTGATCAGCCCATGCTCGATCGCCAGCCCCGGGAGCGTCGGTTCGAACAGGTCGCGCACGGGCTAATCGCCGATCAATTGCGCAATCTCGCTCGGCCCGAGCGGATGGCGAAGCTGGTCCATCGTGCACTGGCGCGGCGCCTTGTCGGGACGGCGCCGGACGAGGCGCGTACCATGGCGAAAGCGATCGCCGGTAACCTGGTCATACGCCACTTCGACGACGATCTCGGGCTTGACCGGCTGCCATTCGGCGGAGCGGCCGGTCCAGCGGCTCGGACCGCCCGGCGCCTTGCCGGTAAAGCCGGCCGAACCGGAAATGGCGCACAATTCGGTCGCCCAGGCCCGACGCTCGCTCGCTCCAATCGAGGAAGTAAAACCGACATGATCGAGCAGCCCGGCGTCGTCATAAAGTCCGAGCAACAAGGAAGCGACGCCGGTGCCGCCCTTTTCGCGGCGAAAGCCACCGATCACGCAGTCGGCGGTTCGCCTGACCTTAACCTTGAGCATTGCCCGCTCGCCCGGGCGATAGGGATCGTCGACACGCTTGGCGATGACTCCATCGAGTGCCGAGCCGCTCCGCTCGAGCCAGGCGGCGGCCTCGGCGCGGTCGAAACTGCGCGGGGACAGCATCAGCGACGGCTCGCGCTCGCCTGCCAGCATCGCCTCGAGCTCGGCCCGCCGCGCCTTGAGCGGCCTGGCTGCAAGCAGCTGCTCGCCGCGCGCGAGGCAATCGAACGCGATCAGGCGCGCCGGGGTCTCGACAGACAGCCGCTTGATCCGGCTTTCGGCCGGGTGGAGTCGCGCCTGGAGGGCGTCGAACGCGGTTTCTCCGTCGATCTCGATCAGCAACTCGCCGTCGAGAATGAAATCGCTTGCATCGAGCCGGGCGAGCATCGCCACCACTTCGGGAAAGTAGCGCCCGAGCGGCTTGCCCGATTTCGACCAGAGCTCGACCTCGTCACCGGCGCGGACGGCGATGCAGCGAAACCCGTCCCATTTGGGCTCGAACTGCCAGCCTTGCTCGGTTGGCAAGGCCTCGACGAGGTGCGCTTCCATCGGCTCGAGCGGGGCGGCTTCAGCCATCGGCCGGATGACATTGCGCGCGTTCAGCGCGGCGCGGGTTCATCTTGTCCGCCAGGCGCTTGAATGCCCGCCGGGTCGGGATAATCGCCCGGCTCGACGACCCCGACATTGGGGCGATCTTCGACCGGTTCGGGCCTGGTGCTCCCCGGCGTGTCGTTGGTCTCGCCGGGCTCATCGCCACTCGCGTCGGGTTCGCGCTTCGCCATCGATCGTCTCCTTGCGCCTGGTAAACTCGCGCCTCGAGCGGGGGGTTCCGTTCCGGAACTAGCGACTGCTCAGATCCCGGGCGGCATGGCTCAGCATCGCCAACGCATTATCGGTCGCGGCGGACGAAGCCGTATTGTCGAAGATGCACCAGCACGGCGCGGCCAGACCGCGCATCTCATCGGCGTAAGCCGCGAGCCGTTCGGCTTCGTACGAGGATCGGTAAATATGCGGCGAGCCATGGAGCCGCCAATAGCCCAGATGGAGCGATCCGCCGGGGTGCCCTGCGCCCGCAACCGGGGCGGGATCGGCAGCGACCCGCGCGATCCGGTGATCGGCGAGCAATGCGTCCGCCTCGCTTTCGAACCAGCCGGGGTGGCGCGGCTCGCACACGATCTGGGCGCTTACCGCTGCTTGCAACGACTCGAAAAAAGGCTGCGCGACGGTCCGGTCGAGTGCCAGCTTGGGCGGAAGCTGGACGAGGACGATCGCAAATTTGGCTCCGAGGCCGAGCGTGTCGTCGGCAAATTCCGCGAGCAGGTCGTCGCACTGCTCGAGGCGGCGTTGATGAGTGATCGCCTTGGGCAGCTTGACCGAAAATTGGAAATGGCCGGGCACGCTTTGGGCCCAGCGCTGCCAGGTGTCGGCGCGGTGGCGGCGGTGGAAAGAGGAGTTGATCTCCACGCAGTCGAACCGCGTTGCATAGCGCGCGAGGGCGGATGCGCCGTCACCGAACCGATCGCGTAAAGCCGCTGGAAGCGTCCAGCCAGCGGTTCCGATCAAAGCTTGCATTCGGATTTTCCCCGGCAATGGCTTATCGACTTCGCGTCCGAAATCGCGGTTGCAATATCGGTTGCCGGGAGCCTAACGCACGGCCCGCGGCAACAGGCAGTCATGAAAGACCGGATCATGAAATATCGAATGCTCGGTGACAGCGATCTCGAAATTTCCGAAATATCGCTGGGCTCATGGCTGACCTACGGCCTCGGCGTCGGGGCCGATGCCGCGCGCGCCTGCCTCGAGGCGGCGTTCGAGGCCGGGATCAACTTCATCGATACCGCCAATGTCTATGGCGGCGGCGCGGCCGAGACGTTCCTTGGCGAGGCATTGGGCGGCCGCCCGCGCGACAGCTACATCCTCGCGACCAAATTATTCTTCCCGATGGACGACGACAACCGCGGGCTGTCGCGCGAGCAGGTCGCCAGGCAGCTCGACGATTCGCTTCGCCGGCTGCGCACCGACTACGTCGATCTCTATCAATGCCATCGCTACGATTGGGACGTCCCGCTCGAGGAGACGATGGAAGCGCTGACCAAGGCGGTCGACAGCGGCAAGGTGCGCCATATCGGCTTTTCCGAATGGCCGGCCGAGCGCATCCAGGCCGCGCTCGACTTGACCGGCGTGACCAAATTCGTATCGAGCCAGCCGCAATATTCGCTGCTGTGGCGCGAGCCCGAGGACGAAGTGATCCCGGTCTGCGCGGCCAATGGGATTTCGCAGATCGTCTGGTCGCCGCTCGCGCAGGGGGTGCTCAGCGGCAAATATCTGCCGGTCGTCGCGGCGCCCGAGGGAACCCGCGCGACCAGCGAGGAAATGGGCGGCTACATGGATCGGCTGATGCAACCCAAGGTGCTCGAAGCGGTCCAGAAATTGAAGCCGATTGCCGCCGAGGCCGGGCTGAGCCTCGCCCAATTCTCGCTCGCCTGGGTATTGCGCGAGCCCAATGTCGCCTCGACCATCATCGGTGCGTCACGGCCCGAACAGGTGCGCGAGAATGCCGCCGCATCGGGCGCGGTGGTCGACCCCGCATTGTTCGCGCGTGCCGAAGCGATCGCCGCCGCAGGCCTCGAGGCCTGACGCCCGGCGGGGATGATCCAGCGGCCGTGATCACCCGATTGCGCCCCGTTGCAGAGTGACTTGGTTCTTGTACAAGAGCCCCAAAAGGGGAAGCCATTTGGCAGGTCTTGAGCTGACCGGGATTCGCAAGGCGTACGGCGCGACCAACATCCTCGACGGCGTTTCGCTCAATATCGGCGAGTGCGAGTTCATCGCCTTTCTCGGCCCGTCGGGATCGGGTAAATCGACCCTCCTGCGGATCATTGCCGGGCTTGAATATGCCGATGCGGGCGAGGTGTTGCTCGACGGTCGGCGGATCGACCTATTGCCGCCCGGCCAGCGCGACATCGCGATGGTGTTCCAGCATTACGCGCTTTATCCGCACATGACGGTGCGCGACAATATGGCGTTCGGGCTTCGCAACGCGCGCGTGCCGAAGGACGAAGTGACGACCCTGGTCGACGAGGCCGCGCAATCGCTCGAGATCACCGCATTGCTCGATCGCAAGCCGGGGCAATTGTCGGGCGGGCAGCGTCAGCGGGTCGCGATCGGGCGGGCGATCGTCAAGCGGCCCAAGGTGTTCCTGCTCGACGAGCCCTTGTCCAATCTCGACGCGGCGTTGCGGATGCGCACCCGGGTCGAGCTTGCGCAGCTTCGCGAGCGGGTCAAGGCGGCGATCATCATGGTCACCCACGACCAGGCCGAGGCGATGACGCTGGCCGACCGCATCGTGGTGATCAACGACCGCAAGATCCAGCAGGTCGGGCCGCCGATGGAGATCTACAGCCGCCCCGCGAACAGTTTCGTCGCGCAGTTCGTCGGCTCGCCGCCGATGACGCTTGCGCCGGCCCAACTCACCGAGGGCGAGGGCGAGTTCGCGCGGCTCAGGCTTCGCGACGGGTCGGAGGTCGAGACGCGCGTGCCGAGCGCCGGGCTGCCGCGCGAAGGGCTCCAGCTCGGCGTCAGGCCCGAGGCGGTCCGGGTCGCCGCTACGGACGCAACCACCAAGGCCAAGGTCGAGCTGGTCGAACGGCTCGGCGAGCGAACCTTGATCTATGCCCGGCTAAACGACGGCCAGGCGATCACCGCCGAGGACGAGGGCTATAGCCGAATCGCGATTAACGACGAGGTCGGGCTGAAGATCGACGGCGCCGCGGCCTATGTGTTCGGGCCCGACGGCACCGGGCATCACGCCGCGCAGCGCGCCGCATGATCCCGGGCGCGCGACGCTCGCAGCTCGAGGGGTTCGCCTTCGTCGCGCCGTTCCTGTTCTTTTACTTCACGATCCTGATCTATCCGTTGTTCCTCGGCATTTCGCTCAGCCTGAGGCGGGTCGACCTGTTCGGCGGCGGCCAATTCGTCGGTCTCGGCAATTACGCCCGGCTCGCGGCTGATCCGGTGTTTCACCAGTCGCTGATCAACACGTTCCTGCTCGCGCTGATCATCGTGCCGACGCTGACCGCACTGACGCTGATGCTCGCGCTCGCGCTCAACCGCGCGACCCGCGACGCGGCGATCTTTCGCGGCATCTTCTTTTCCTCGTCGGTATTGTCGGTGACGATCGTCACGCTGATCTGGCGCTTCGTGCTGGCGCCCGACGCGGGCCTGCTCGGCGAATTGTGGACCGCGTTCGGCTGGACCCCGCTGCCGTTCCTCAGCGATCCCGACCTGGTGCTGCCAGCGCTCGCGCTGACCACCATCTGGTGGTCGATCGGGCTGCCGATGATGCTGTTCCTCGCCGGGTTGCAGCAAATCCCGGAGGAATTGTACGAGGCCGCCGCGCTCGACCGCGCGGGCCGCTGGACGACGTTCTGGCGAGTGACCCTGCCCTCGCTGCGGCGGACGGTAATCCTCGTCGTGATGCTCCAGACCGCCGCGCAGCTGCAATTGTTCGGCCAGGCGCAACTGCTCACGGCGGGCGGGCCGAGCGGCGCCTCGCGAACGGTGGTCCTGTTCATCTTCGAATCGGCGTTCGGACGGTGGGAACTCGGCTATGCGACCGCGGCGGCGGAGATATTGTTCGTGCTGATCCTGGTCCTTACGCTGACCCAATATTGGCTGACCGGCCGCTCGAAGGAGGGCGAAAATGGCCGTTGACGCGCGCCGCGCCCGACTGTCGCCGATCGCCTTTGCCGCGGTGCTGATCGGCGCGGCGATCATGGTCGCTCCGCTGATCTGGACGATCCTGCTGTCGATCAAGTCCAATGCCGAACTGGTCGGCAACAGCGCGGCCGCTTTGTCCGGGCCCTACACGCTCGAGAATTACCAGGCGATTTTCGGCAATGCGCTGACCACGCGCTGGCTGATCAACAGCGCGATCGTCTCGCTCGGGACGACCGCCGGGGTGCTGATCCTGTGCAGCCTCGCCGGCTATGGCTTCGCGCGGCTCGACTTTCCTTTGCGCAAGACCTTGTTCGTGCTGGTGCTCGCCGGCCTCGCGATCCCGGGCGAGGCGGTGGTGCTGCCGCGCCACCAATTGTTCGCGCAGCTTCAGCTTCACAACAGCTATGCCGGGTTGATCCTGCCCGGGCTGGTGACTCCGTTCGGCGTGTTCTTCATGACTCAATATTTCCGGGCGATTCCCAAGGAATATGACGAGGCGGCGCTGCTCGACGGGGCGTCGCGGCTGTCGATCTTCTGGAACGTGCTCCTGCCGCTGACGGTGCCCGCGCAATCGACTCTCGCGGTGTTCACCTTCCTTGCCAGCTGGAACGATTATTGGTGGCCACTGATCTCGGCGACTCGAAGCGACATGTACACGCTCACCGTCGGGCTGGCGGCGAGCCAGATGAACTATGCGCAGACCAGCGGACTTGGCTTCCTGATGGCGCAGGCGGTGTTCGCGTCAGTACCGATCTTCATCGTCTATCTGGTGTTCCAGAAACAGATCGTGCGCGCGATGGCCGGGAACGCAATTCGATGAGCTGGCGCCTGCTTGCCGTGCTCGCCTTGCTGCTTGGCGGCTGCAGCGGCGCGGAGGATCGCGAGGGCATCTATTTGCAGCGTTTCTTCGGCGAGTGCGGAGCGGTCTACGGGCGCACCACCGATGTCGCCAAGGTCGAGGGCGAGTGCGGGATCATCACGACGCTGATCAACAAGTTCAACGAGGAAAACCCGCGCACCCCGGTCAGCCAGAACGTCGTCGCCTGGCCCGGCTATCCGCAGCTCACCGCGCAGGTCGCGGCGCGCGATCCGCCCGACGTCGTCACCATGCACAGCGGCGTGATCTCGGATTATGCGGCCAAGGGCCTGCTCGAACCGGTCGAGCCGCTGCTCCGCGAGGCCGGGATCGATCCCGCCAGCTTCACCCCCGCCAGCCTGCGCGCGGTGACCATCGGCGGCCGCATCTACGGCCTGCCCTGGGACACCCACGGCGGGCTGTTCCACATCAATCTGGCGCTGTTTCGGAAGGCGGGGCTGATGCGCGGCGGAAAGCCGGTCCTGCCGCGGTCCGCCGACGAACTCCTCGCCCACGCCCGCCAGTTCAAGGCGCGCACCGGCAAGCCCTATCTGATCCAGAGCCTGGTCGGCGATCCCGCCTACCAGACGCGCAATCTCTACACCTATCTGATGGCCCATGACGCGGTCATCTTTCCCGACGCCGACCATGTCCGCCTCAACACGCCCGAAGCGCGCAAGATCATGAACTTCTTTCGCCGGATCAATGTCGAGCGGCTCGGCACGCTCGACCAGGATACGCCCGCAGCGATCGCCACCTTCATGAACGGGGAAGGCGGCATCTACCCGACCGGCACCTGGATGATCGGACAGTTCGAGCAGGAAGCGAAGACGCCGGGGCGGCCGCTTCACGACAGCTATGCGGTCTACCCCTATCCGCGGCTGTGGGGACGCGACGCGGTATTCGTCAGCGGTCATGTCTGGGTCGTGCCAACGCGTCAGCGAACCGCCCGACAGCGGGCCGCTCTGGCGCGCTTTTTCCGCTTCATGGCGGCACATAATTTCGACTGGGTCCGAACCGGCCATCTGCCGGCATTCAAGGCGATCCTCGGCAGCACGCAATTCAATGCGCTTGCGCACCGGCCCGAGATTGCCCCGCTCGCAATCTTCGGCCAGCCGCTGCCCGGATATGTCCAGCGCCAGTCGGCAATCGAAGGCCTGATCGGCGAGGAAATGGCGGCTGCAGTCAACGGGCAGAAACCGGTCGAGCGCGCGCTTCGCGATGCCGAACGGCGGGTCAATCAATTGCTTGCCGAGGTCGATTAGCGCCCTCTTTCCGGGGCGCGCGGCGGTGGTCGCCACGCCTTTGCGGGCGATCTCGGCATTTCAGTTGGATTGGCAAGGAGGGTTGCTCGCCGTCAATTCGTTCGGGCAGAAGGCGCTGAGTCCGGAGGACGCGTTTGCTTGAAAAGGTCGTGAACAATTGCTGGTCATTTGCGATCGATCGGGGGGGTACCTTCACCGACGTCGTCGCACATGGTCCTGACGGACGATGGCGGGTCGAGAAGCTGCTCTCTGAAAATCCCGGCGCCTATGAGGATGCCGCGCTTGAAGGCATTCGCCGGATTTTGGCCGAGGAAGGCGGTTGCCTTGACGAAGCCCGCATGGGCACAACGGTCGCCACGAATGCGCTGCTTGAACGCAAGGGCGCGCGCACCGCGCTCGCGATCACGTGCGGTTTCCTCGACGCCCTGAGGATCGGATACCAGGCCCGGCCCCAAATCTTCGCGCGCGAGATCCGGTTGCCCTCGATGCTGTATGAAGGTGCGGTCGAAATCGACGAGCGGGTCGGGGCCGACGGCGCAATCATCCGCCCGCTCGACGAAGTATCCGCGCGTGTTGCGCTCGAGCAATTGCGGCACAGCGGTTTCGACGCGCTGGCGATCGTGATGATGCACGGCTGGCGCTTTACCGATCATGAGGCGCGACTGGCGGCCATCGCTAGCGAACTTGGCTTCCGCCAAGTGTCGGTGAGCCATGAAGTGGCGCCACTGATCAAGCTGATCGGGCGTGGCGATACCACTGTGGTCGATGCCTACCTCTCTCCGATCCTCGGCCAATATGTCGATCGGGTCGCGGCGGGCATTGGCAGCGGTGCCAGACTGCAGTTCATCCAGTCCAACGGCGGCCTCACCGACGCGCGCCTGTTCAGGGGCAAGGACGCGATCCTGTCGGGCCCGGCGGGCGGGGTGGTCGGAATGGTCGCGGCGAGCGCGCACCACACCGCCGCCGGTGACTGCCAGCGCCTGATCGGGTTCGACATGGGCGGCACCTCGACCGACGTGTCGCATTATGCGGGTCGCTATGAACTGGGCGATGAGAATGTGGTCGCCGGAGTACGCATCCGGGCACCGATGATGCAGATCCACACTATTGCCGCGGGTGGCGGATCGGTGTGCCGGTTCGACGGCATGCGCTTTCGGGTCGGGCCCGAATCCGCCGGGGCTCGGCCCGGGCCGGCCTGTTATCGCGGCGGCGGGCCGCTGACGGTGACCGATTGCAACCTGTTCCTCGGCCGGATCAGCGCCGGGCATTTCCCGGCTGTGTTCGGCGCCGATGGCGACCAGCCGCTCGATCCGGCGCCAAGCCGCGCCCGGCTCGAGGAAATCGCCGACGCGATCGAGCGCGCCACCGGCAAGAGCCTCACGCTCGGCCAGATCGCCGAGGGATTTCTCGAGATCGCGGTCGACAATATGGCCGCCGCGATCCGCAAGATCTCGATCGCTCGCGGGCATGACGTCACCCGCTATACGCTCGCCTGCTTCGGTGGTGCGGGGGGGCAGCATGCCTGCCGAGTGGCCGATGCGCTCGGCATGGAGCGGATCCTGATCCACCCACTTGCCGGCGTGCTGTCGGCCTATGGCATCGGCCTCGCCGACGTGAAGTCGTTCCGCGAAATGAGCTGGCTGCGCGCGCTCGGCGACGATTTTTCAGGCAAGCTTGCGGAGCTTGAGAACAGCGCACGAGCCGATCTCGTTGCACAAGGTTTTGCGCCGGCGCAGATCGTCCTTCATCGCCGCGCGCGCCTGCGCGCGGCGGGAAGCGACACCAATATCGAGGTCGAGCTGGCTGCTCCGGAAGCGATGCGCGAAGCGTTCGACGAGCTTCACCGCCGGCGCTTCGGCTTTGTCGAGGCGGGCGAACCAATGGTCGATACGATGACGGTCGAAGCGGTCGCGGGCTCGGCGCGAACGGGGGAGTATTACACCCCGCCGGGTCGTGGCGCGGAGCCGATCCGGACTGGCGGCTGGATCGCCTATCAGCGCGAGGACATGGCCGTACGCCAGTCGATCGACGGCCCCGCGCTGATTCTCGAATCCTCGTCGGCGACGGTGGTCGAGCCGGGCTGGTGTGCGGTGCGCGCCGAGGATTCGACGCTGGTCCTGACGCGCACGGTGCCGCTCGACCGCGGCCACGCGATCGGGACCGAGGTCGATCCCGTACGGCTCGAGATTTTCAACAATCTGTTCATGGCGATCGCCGAGGAAATGGGCGTCGCGCTGCAGTCGACCGCAGTGTCGGTCAACATCAAGGAGCGGCTCGATTTCTCCTGCGCCTTGTTCGACGCGACCGGCGCATTGATCGCCAACGCGCCGCATATCCCGGTTCATTTGGGTTCGATGGGCGAGAGTATCGCGACGATCATCGAAGCGCGCGGCGGCGGGCGCGATGGCCGCGGCATAAGGCGCGGCGATGCCTACGCGCTCAACGACCCCTATCGCGGCGGAACCCACCTTCCCGACATCACGGTGATCGTACCGGTCTTTTACGAGGGGGAAGGCGAGCCGTCGGCGTTCGTCGCGGCGCGTGGCCATCATGCCGATATTGGCGGGATCGCGCCGGGATCGATGCCCCCCGACAGCCGCACCATCGCCGACGAAGGCGTGCTGATCGACAATTTCCTGCTGCTCGACGAAGGGCGTTTTCGCGAAGAGGAAATGCGCGAATTGCTTGGCGGCGGGGCTCATCCGGCGCGCCGCGTCGACCGCAACATCTCTGACCTGCGCGCGCAGATCGCAGCCTGCGCGCGCGGGGCCGAGGCGCTGACCGCGGTGGCGCGGGACTATGGCCCGCAAGTCGTCGCCGCCTACATGAACCATGTCATGGCCAACGCCGAGGAATCGGTGCGCCGACTGATCGACCGGCTCGACGACGGCGAGTTCGATTATGCGATGGACAATGGAGCGCATGTCGCAGTGTCGATCCGCGTCAATCGCGCGACGCGCTCGGCGAGGTTCGATTTCACCGGCACGAGCGCGCAGCTGCCCGACAATTTCAACGCGCCGCACTCGATCGTCCGAGCCGCGTCGCTGTACGTCGTTCGAACCCTGATCGACGACATGATCCCGATGAACGACGGCTGCCTGCGCCCGATCGAGATCATCGTTCCCGACGGTTCGATGCTCAATCCGGCGTTTCCGGCGGCGGTGGTTGCGGGCAATGTCGAGACCAGCCAGGTCGTCACCGACACCTTGTTCGCCGCCACCGGCCGCCTCGCGCCGTCGCAGGGGACGATGAACAATTTTACCTTCGGCAATGCGCGCACCCAATATTACGAGACCATCGCCGGAGGGTCGGGCGCGGGCATCGACCATGACGGCACCGACGCGGTCCAGACGCACATGACCAACAGCCGCCTGACCGATCCCGAAATCCTCGAGAGCCGCCTGCCCGTGCGGCTCGACGAATTCGCGATCCGCCGCGGCTCGGGCGGCAAGGGCGCGCATCATGGCGGCGACGGCGTCGTCCGGCGGCTGACCTTCCTCGAACCGATGCGCGCCAACATCCTTGCCAACCGGCGCGAGGTCGCGCCACGAGGGCTCGCCGGCGGGGGCGATGCACTGCCCGGGCGCAACTGGGTCGAGCGGGTGGATGGGAGCATCGAGATGTTGTCGGCAACTCAATCGGCCGAGATGAAGCCCGGCGACCGCTTCGTGATCGAGACACCCGGCGGCGGCGGATTTGGCGAGGAGCGGACATGATCGATTATTGGCCGCTGATCGGGATCGCGCTGGTCGTCGCGGGCTTTGCCTTGAAACTCAACCCGATGCTGGTCGTCACCGCTTCGGCGATCGTCACCGGACTGATCGCCGGGATGGGCCCGGCCGAGGTGATTTCGACCTTCGGCAAGGCGTTCAACGACAATCGCATCATCGCGATCGTGTGGATCGTCCTGCCGGTGATCGGCCTGCTCGAGCGGTTCGGACTTCAGCAGCGCGCCGCGGCAATGATCCGCTCGCTGAGGAACGCGACCACCGGGCGGCTGCTCATCCTCTACCTGCTCTATCGCCAGGTGACCGCGGCGATCGGGCTCCACTCGACCGCGGGTCATCCGCAGACGGTGCGGCCGCTGGTTGCGCCGATGGCGCTTGCGGCGGCCGAAAAGCAGCATGGCGAACTCAGCGAAGAGGATGCCGAGGAGGTCAAGGCCTATGCCGCGGCGACCGACAATGTCGGGCTGTTCTTCGGCGAGGATATCTTCTTCGCGATCGGATCGATCGTCCTCATCCAGCAGACGCTGGTCACCTACGGCTATAATCTCGCCCCGCTCGAACTCGCCTTGTGGGCGATCCCGAGCGCGATCGCCGCCTTTGTCATCCACAGCATCAGGATGCTGATGCTCGACCGCCGCCTGGCGAGGACCAGCCGATGATCGGCGTGGACTCGCTCTACGTGCTGGCCGGCGCGATGTTCGCCGCCTTCGCCTTGCTTTCGGCGCTCGACGGCTCGCACAGCAAGCGGTTCGGCAATGCCGCCTTCTGGGGGCTGATGGCGCTCAGCCTGCTTGGCGGCGATGCGATCGGCGACTTCGGCAACGGGCTGCTCGTGCTTGGGCTGGCGGGGCTCGCCGGGTTCGGCTTGATCGGCCGAAGCAATCCCGCGACCACCAGCCTGGCCGAGCGCGAGGAGTCGTCGCAGCGGCTCGGCAACCGCCTGTTCCTACCCGCTTTGATCATTCCCGTGACCGCTCTGCTCGGCACATTGGCGTATAATTACACCCCGCTCGGCGCCGCCGGCTGGATCGAGGCCAAGCGCGAGACCTACGTCTTCCTCGGCCTTGGCGTGTTGCTCGCGATCGGCGCGATGTTCGCTTGGCTTCGCCCGCCCGCGATCGCGCCGCTGCAGGAAGGCCGGCGGCTGATCGACGCGATCGGCTGGGCGGCGGTGCTGCCGCAAATGCTCGCCTCGCTCGGCGTGCTGTTCGCAGCCGCGGGGGTCGGCGATGCGATCGGCGCGCTGACGCGGATGGTGATCCCCGACGGCAGCATCTTCCTGACCGTGGCGGTATTCGGCCTCGGCATGGCGATTTTCACGATGGTCATGGGCAATGCCTTCGCCGCCTTCCCGGTGATGGCGGCGGCGATCGGCGTTCCGTTGCTGATCAAGCAATATGGCGGCGATCCCGCGGTGGTCGGGGCGATCGGAATGCTTGCCGGTTTCTGCGGGACGCTGATGACCCCGATGGCCGCCAATTTCAATTTGGTGCCGGCGGCATTGCTCGAACTCAAGGATCAATATGGAGTGATTCGCGCGCAGATCGCGACCGCGCTGCCGCTGCTGGCGATCAACATAGTGTTGATCTACGTGGCCGCGTTCAGATGATCCTCGATCAAGCGCTCGCCCAGCGGTTCGCGCGGATCGCGCTTGGTCATGTGGGCAAGGAATATCCCCACAAGCTCGATCATGTGTTGACGAGCGACGAGGATGCGCTTGCCCCGCGCGTGCTTCACCCGATCTTTTACGGCAGCTTCGACTGGCACAGTTGCGTTCATGGGTGGTGGACCCTGCTCACGCTACGCCGCCGGTTTCCCGACATCGAGGAGGCGTCGGCGGTCGCCGCCTTGGCGAACGAAAGCTTCGTTGCGGACAAGGTCGCCGCCGAGCTGGCCTATCTCGACCGTCCACAATCGGCGGGTTTCGAGCGACCCTACGGCTGGGCGTGGCTGCTGTATCTCCATCTCGAAGCGTCGCGTCATGACGGCTGCGCGTGGGCGGCCGAACTCGAGCCGCTGGCGCGCGCCTTCGCCCAGCGATTGAAGGTCTATCTCGCCAAGCTGACCTACCCGATTCGGGTCGGGACGCACTTCAACACCGCCTTCGCGCTGATCCTGTCGATCGAATGGGCCGAGCGGTTCGATGACGAATTGGTCAACGAAATCCGTGGTTGGGGACTCGAAAAATTTGGCTCCGACCGCGCTTGCCAGGCGTGGGAGCCGGGTGGCGACGAATTCCTGTCGCCGGCACTACTCGAAGCGTTGCTGATGGCGCGAATCCAGACACCGAATGAGTTCGCCATCTGGTTCGAAGCATTCCTTCCGAACCTGTCACAAGGCGAACCGGCGACCTTGTTCACACCGGTCACGGTTAGCGACCACAGCGACGGCAAGATCGCGCACCTCGACGGGCTGAATTTCAGCCGCGCGTGGTGCTGGATGGCGATCGCGCCACTGCTCGATCCCAGCGCCGCCGAGCGTGCCCACGCCAGCGCAACGCTTCATTTCAACGCCGCCCTGCCCCATGTCGCGGGCGATTATGCGGGGGAACATTGGCTGGCCAGCTTCGCTTTGCTTGCGGCCTTGGCCTAATTCGATTCCCACCAGTAAGGCGCGCGCTTCCACGACCCGGTCGCGACCTCGTCGAGGCTGACCGGATCGTACATCCGCCCGCCAAGCATGACGCGATGCACCTTGTCGCTGTTGCGGATGTCTTTGGTCGGGTCGGCGTCGAGCACGACCAGGTCGGCAAGCTTGCCGGCCTCGAGCGATCCGATGTCGCGCGCCATTCCAAGCGACCGTGCGGCGACGATCGTGCCCGCGCCGAGCGCTTCGAGCGGGGTCATTCCGCCGCGAACGAACGACCATAATTCCCAGTGCGGCCCGATCCCCGCCTGCTGGCCGTGGGCGCCGATCGCCACGGGCACGCCGCGCGCCGCGACCTTTTTCGCCTCGCGCGCGGATTCGTCGTCGACGAAATTGTCCTCGGGCGCCTTGATCCGTCGCGCGCCATCGGCCCGCAACTCGGCTGGCGGGGTGTGCGCGCGGAGCAGCGGGTGCTCGTAGATGTTGGTCGCCTGGCGCCAGTACGGATCGCCCGCGAGCCCGCCGTAGGTCACCACCAGCGTCGGAGTGTAATAGGTCTGGCTGCCCGCCCAGAAATCGAGCACGTCCTGGTAGAAGACGGTCAGCGGCACATTATGCTCGAGCGTCGAATTGCCGTCGGCGATCAACGCCATGTCCATTCCGAACAGCGAGCCGCCCTCGGCAACCACCTGCATGTTCTCGCGCCGCGCGGCCTCGGCGACCTGCTGGCGCTGCTCGCGCCGCGGCTGGTTGTAATTCTTGACGCTGCGCGCACCTTGCGACTTCAGCCGGCGGACGTGCGCCAGCGCGTCGTCGAGGCTGTCGATCTGCGCATAGACGTCGGCCGCCTTCGCGCCATAGACGATCTCGCCGGTCGAGAAGATGCGCGGACCGACGATCTTGCCCGCCCGCTGCAGTTCGGCCGCGGAGAAGATTTCGCTCGATCGCGCCGAGGGGTCGTGGATCGTGGTCGTGCCGAGCGCGAGGTTCTGATGAAGCGACCAGTTCTGCTGGGGGACGATTTCATCCTCGGCTTGCGGGCCGTGGGCGTGCGCGTCGACCAGCCCCGGGATGATCGTCTTTCCGCCCAGATCGACAATTGTCGCACCCGCCGGCACCGCGATTTCGCCGCGCCGGCCGACCGCCGCGATGCGGTCGCCGCGGATGATCACCACGCCATCCTCGATGATCCCGCCGCCGGCGCCGGCCATGGTCACCAGCCGCGCCCCGGTGAGGGCCACGGTTGCGGTGGGCTTGGCAGCGGCCACATCCATCGAGAGCGACACGCCGCTCGCCGGTGCGCGAAACTTCGGTGCGTGCTCCCCAGCCGGCGCGGCTGGAAACAGGATCGCGGATGCGACCGTGTAAAGCGTCGGGCCAAGGCTCCAGTGCAGCCGCTCGCCATTTTGCGACCAGTGGATGTAATCGGCGCCGGCGTCGCTGACCCGGGTCACCGGCAGAGCCGCCTCCTTGATCGCGATTTCGACCTCCTGCCCGCCCGGCATCAGCGGCATCACGAACGCCTGGTAATTCTGGCGGAAGGCGACCAGCCGCCCGTCGGGCGATATCGCATAATCATTGGCCAGCTCGCCGCTGGCATGAACCCGCTGCGCCTCGCCATTGAGGTCCACGCTCAGCAACTGCCGCTTGCCGTCCTTTTCGCCGATCATGAACAGGCGATCGTTGGCGGCGCCGAAGCGCGGGCCGGCCGCATCCTTGGCGACGCGCACGGGTGCCCCGCCGCTCGCCGCGACGCGATATACGCCGGGATTGTCCGACCATTTCGGCGAAGTGAGGGTGCCGCCGCCACCGCGTTCGAAGACGATCGTGCGGCCGTCGGGGGAGAAATGCGGGCGGGCGAAATGACCTGGCTGGCTGGTCACGATGCGCGGACTTCCGCCGCCGGCGCCAACCGTCGCCAAGCGCCCCAGGCCAGCGTCGGTCCAGTCGACGAACACGATCGTCCGCCCATCGCGCGACCATGACGGAAACAGCTCGAAGCCGCTCCCCTTGCCTCCGGTCAGCCGCCGCGGAGTGCCGCCCGCCATCGGTTTCAGCCACAATTTGCCGAGACTTTCGAACACCACCTGGCGGCCGTCGGGCGAGACCTCCGCGAAGCGCGGCATGCGGGTCGTGAAGCGGTCGGGCGAGACGAGGATCTGCGGATGCGGTGCATCGGCCACTCCGCGCGTATCATTCACCGAGAAAGGGATTTCGCGGGATGCACCGCTGCCGGCGTCGACCCGGCGCAGCTTGCCGCCGGCCCAGAAAACAACGCTTCGGCTGTCGGGGGTCCAGTCCATGTTCGGGTAGACGCCGCTGACCGCCCAGGTTTCCTGCACGTCCTGGTCGAGCGCATCGAACAGCTTGCGCTCCTCCCCCGAAACCAGGTCCTTGACGTAAAGCTTCGACTTGGTCGCTTCGCGCCGGACGAAGGCGATCTTCTTGCCATCGGGGGACGGGGCGGGGCGCACCGAACCGCCCGGCCCCGACACCGCCGAGGTGACTTCACCGGTGGCGAGATCGTAGCGTTCGATGTGAAACAGATTGGTGTTCGAATCCTGGGCATATTCGAAGATCGGCCCGGGTGTGACGTTGCGGGTGTAATAGACCCCCTTGCCATCGGGGCTGAACGCCGGCTCGCCAAGTTCCTTCTGGTGCTTCTCGCTCGCCCGCTTGACCAGCAGCACGCCGCCCCCGCCCGAGACATGGTAAAGCCAGATTTCGCCCGTCCCGAGCGAGCGTCCGGTGGTGAAATGTTTCTTGGCGACGATGAAGCGCCCGTCCGGGCTCCACGTCGGCTGGTTGAGCAGGCGGAAATCCTCCTTGGTCACCTGGCGCTTGTCGCTGCCATCGCTGTTCATCAGCCAGATATTGTCGCCCCCGCCGCGATCGGAGGTGAAGGCGATGCGCGTGCCGTCGGGCGAGAATCGCGGATGGACGTCCCACGCCAGCCCTTCCGCAATGCGCGTCGCCGCGCCACCTTCGATCGGCATGGTGTAGATATCGCCGAGCAAAGTGAAGGCGATCCGGCGACCGTCGGGGCTGACGTCGACGTCCATCCAGCTGCCTTCGGCGACGTTGATCGGCACCTGGCGGATGCGCGCACCGGCGGGCCGGTTGACGTCCCACTTGGGGGGCTTGGCCGGGCCTGCGGTAGCCAAGGGGGGTTGAACGAGGGCCGGGGCGGGCGTCTGCGTCGGGTTGGGAAGGTTCGTCGGCTGCCGCAGTGGGTCGATCGCCTTGTCCTCGGGCGCCTCGGTTGCCTCCACGGGCGGAACCGGCGCCACCGGTGGCACCTGGGCGTAGACCGGCGTGGCGAACAGAAGTGTCATGACGCTGGCGTGATTTCGACGCATCCAAAATTCCTTTAAAATTCGCCTGGACCTAACCCGGGTGGACGGTTCCGTCGCGCTAAAAATCGAGCGATTGTTTGCCTCGGGATCTGCCCCGATCAGCCGGTACTCAGTGGTCCGGATTTAGCTTGGGGTCGAGAGGCGGGGCCGGGCCTTCGCATTGCCAATGTCCGCATTCACTTTTCCAAGCTCAGAAGCCCGCAGTCCGCTTTTCCGCCAGGCTGGGTCGAGCGATGATCCGTCAGGCCCAACCTGGCCTGTCGTCTTGGCAGAAAAAAAGCGACGCTCGCTAGTGGATTAATCCGGTCTGGGTAGGCCTACTTTCTTGGTGGACGACGCGTCACAGTTGGTCGAAAGGAGCCTTACGGACACCTCGGCGCCCCTTTTCCAAGAGCAAGTTGCGCCTTTGACCTATCAGGGAAAGTCACAAATTATGCTGTCGACGTTGTTCCGACGCCTCGCCATGTCAGCTTCGATCATTGCGCTCGGCGGATGTGCCACCACCGCAATTGAGCCGGCCGCGCCGGTCGTGGCGGAGGCTTCCGTTCCCGTCAAATCCGCGATGACCCAGACGATCGCACACGAGCGCTTGTTCGAATTGTTCAAGGCCAGCGATGAGGCCCATCTTAAGCGCAATCCAATCAGTGCGATATCGCGCGGCGACCTGCGCTACGCCGACCGTCTCGGCGATTTGATCAGCGACGAATATTTCGAGGCCGAGAAAGGGGCGCGCGAGGCCGACCTTCGAGCACTGCGCGCGATCCCTCGTGACAGTCTCAGCGAGACAGACCAGATCGCCTACGACGTCTTCGAATTCACGACGCGCGAAGGGCTGCGTGGATTTCAGCCAGACCTCCTTGCCCTGACCGCTGTAAGGCCGATGAACCATTTCCGTGGCCTGCACACTTCTTATCCGACCTTCGCCAGCGGCAAGGGCACGGCGCCCTTCAAGACTCTCGCCGACTACGACAATAATCTAAAGCGCCACCGCGATTTCGTCGTTTACGTCGACCGCGCTATCCAGCGTTTTCGTCAAGGCATGGAAGGCGGCGTGGTCGAGACCAAGCTGACCGTGCGCAACATGATTGCGCAGATCGACACCCAGCTGAAACAGAAGCCCGAAGATTCGGCTTATTACGGCCCGATCAAGACCTTCCCAGCCGAAATCGTCACCGCCGATCGCGCCCGACTGACAACCGAATATCGCACAGCCATCACTGGGCAGATGTATCCCGCGCTAACGCGGCTGCGCGATTTCCTGAAGAACGACTATCTGCCGGCGGCACGCGAGGGCGCCGGCCTGATGTACATGAAGGGCGGGGAGCGGCTCTACCAGGAGCTGATCGAGCGGACGACGACGCTGCCGCTGAAGGCGGCTGACATCCACGAGCTCGGGCTTGGCGAAGTCGCGCGCGTAACCAACGGCATGGAGGAGATCAGGCGCGAGGTCGGGTTCAAGGGAACGCTGGGACAATTCTTCGGCCATTTGCGCGCCGATCCGAAGCTTAAGGAAAAGACGCGGGAATCGCTGACCCAGCGCTATTACGACATCGGCAAAACGGTCGACGCCAAGTTGCCAGCTTATTTTTCAACCATTCCCAAGTCGAAGCTCGAAATTCGCCCGTACGAGCCGTTCCGCGAGAAATTTGAGGCGGGCGGCAGCTATTCGGCCGGAAGTCCCGACGGCAGCCGCCCTGGCATCTTCTATTTCAACGCCTACGATCTGCCATCGCGCACCACGCCGGGGATCACCACGCTCTATCTGCATGAAGGCGCGCCGGGGCACCATTTCCAGATCAGCCTGGCCCAGGAGAACACTGAACTGCCGTCGTTTATGCGGTTCGGCGGCAATACAGCTTATGTTGAAGGCTGGGCACTTTATGCCGAGACGCTGGGTTACGATATGGGCCTGTACACCGATCCTTATCAGCGCTTTGGAACTCTGTCGGACGAGATGTTGCGTGCGATGCGGCTGGTGGTCGACACCGGCATCCACTCGAAGGGTTGGACGCGCGAGAAAGCGATCGATTACATGCTCGCCCACAGTGACATGGGCAAGACCGACGCGACCGCAGAGGTCGAACGCTACATCGCCATTCCCAGCCAGGCGCTGGCCTACAAGATCGGCGCTCTGACCATCCAGCGTCTGCGCAAGAAAGCCGAGGCGGAGCTGGGAGGCAAGTTCGACATCCGCGCTTTCCATGCTCAGCTGCTCATGACGGGATCCTTGCCGCTGCCCATTCTGGAGCAGAAAATTGATCGCTGGATCGCTGCCACCAAGGCCAGCTAACGCTGCTCGCACGCGTCCAACTGATTCTGTCTTTGATCGCGAAGGTGACCACCTTCAATACGCCAGGCTGATGCCGTCTGCACGTACGTCCGAGGCTGCGCTGTAGACCAGTTCGCCGGCGCTTTCGCGGCGCTCGACGGAGGAATAGCGCCCAAAGCCACCGTCGGAAGGGCCAAGCCGCCAGCCCATCTGGGCCAGCGCCGCGGCGGTGGCGTCGGGTACTCCGGTCTCGAGGCGGAGCAGTCCAGTGCCACCGATGCTCTTGTCATCCTCGCCCATCTGCTCGGACGAGCCCTCGTGCTGCCAGCGTGGCGCATCGCCGGCAGCTTGCCCGTCCAGACCGTGATCGACGCGGTTCATGATGATCTGTGCCTGTCCCTGAGGCTGCATCCCGCCACCCATTACGCCGAACGACAGCCACGGCTTGCCGTCACGAGTTGCGAAGCCGGGGATGATCGTTTGAAAAGGCCGCTTTCCAGGCGCGTAGACGTTCGGGTGCCCCTTCTGCAGCGTGAAGAGTTGGCCGCGATCCTGGAACATGAACCCGAGCCCGTCGGGGACGAGCCCGGAGCCCATGCCGCGGAAATTAGACTGGATCAGCGACACCATCATGCCGCTTTGGTCGGCGACACTGAAATAGGTTGTGTCCCCGCGCGATGGCGCTTTGCCGGGGCGGATGTCCGGGTTGATCCGATCCGGCCGAATCAGTTTCGCGCGCTCCGCAGCATAAGTTTTCGAGATCAGCCATTCGACCGGGACACGCGAGAAATTCGGATCGCCGTACCAGCGGGCGCGGTCCTCATAGGCAAGGCGCTTGGCTTCGGCGCCAAGATGGATCGACAACGGCGTCTGGAACCCGGCGCCCCGGATGTCGAAGCGCTCGAGCATGTTGAGCATCTGTAGTGTGGCAAGCCCCTGCGTGTTCTCGGCGATCGCGTGGACGCCAACCCCGCGATAGGTGGTCATCGCGGGCTGGCTCCAAGTGCTTTCATGCGCGGCGAGGTCGGCGCGCGTAAGCCAGCCGCCAATACGTCGGAAATAATTCTCGATCGTCCGCGCGATGTCTCCCTCGTAGAATGCGTCGCGGCCGCCCTGAGCCAATAAGCGGTAGGTTCGGGCGAGATCCGGATTGCGGAAGATCTCGCCAGCTCGCGCCCGGGCGCCCGATGCGTAGGTCGCCTGCGCATTGGCAACTTCTTCAATGCCGCGGCCGGGGCCGGCGAAGTTCGCCATGGCGCGGTTCATGTAAAAAGCGACGACTGGCGAGAGTGGGACGCCGCCTTCGGCATAAGCGATGGCCGGCTCGAACAATTCGGACCAGCGCAATTTGCCGTAGCGCTGGTGGAGGCGCCACCAGGCGTCGACCGTTCCCGGCACGGTCACCGTTACTGCGCCATAGGGTGGCAAGACGCCCTTGCTGGCACGCGACCTTACGGTCTCGAGGCTAAGCCCGCGAGGCGACCGTCCCGATCCGGACATTCCTACTACGCGCGAAGCGGCAGGATCCCACAGCATGGCGTAAAGATCGCCGCCGATCCCGTTGGCGGTCGGCTCGAGAAAGCCGAGCGCGGCGTTCATGGCGATCGCAGCGTCGACCGCCGAGCCGCCTTTCTTGAGGATTTCGATACCTGCAAGAGTAGCGAGCGGATGTGACGTTGCGGCTGCCCCGTTGCGGCCGAACACCTCCGAACGCGTTCCGAAGCTCGCACCGATGGGACGATCACCCGCCTGGACGTCGGGGTAGAATTGACTGGCTGGCAAGGCCGGGCTGAGCGGGGCCGCGGTCGCCGACGATTGCGCTGATGCCATGCGCGCGAATGGAAAGCCGATCGCGGCCAACGGCGCAGCGGCCAGGAATGTGCGTCTCTTCACCTACAAGTCTCCCTAGTCTCCGGCCCAACCTACTTGAGCGTTTTGAGCACGTCGCGTGTGAAGGCGTCGAGGTCGAAGTTCATCCCGCTACCGTCAAACCCACGCCGCACGATTACCATCCTGCGCGATGGCACAACCACGACGTACTGACCGCGGTTTCCACGCGCGACGATCGCATCCTGCGGCAGCCCCGCGTCTTTCGGGAACGTCCACCAGCTCGCGCCATAGCCGTAGCCGCTGGGCGGTTGGGCGGGTCCGTGTCGCCCGACATAATCGCGCCAGCCCGCCGGCAGGACCCGTTCTCCGTTCCAGACGCCATCATTCAGGTAAAGGAGTCCTAAGCGCGCGAGATCCCTGGCCGTGGTCCAGACCTGGCTCGACATGACGAAATGGCCGCGCCAGTCCGTCTCCGGAACAGTGCGCGTCATGCCGATCTTCCAGAGCAACGCATCGAACGGAAAGCGCAGCGACTTGTCGCGGTCCCCCAGCATATGCTGCAAGCCCCGGATGGCGAGGACCGTGTCATTGTTGGCGTAGCGGAACACGGTCCCCGGCGCGGCCACCAGCGGCCAGCCACCCGCCTGATCCGCGACGCTGACGCCACCGAAGTAAAGGGCGTCGGTTCGGTTTCCCGCGTGATCGCTGTTGAGCCCGCTCGCCATGCGGAGCAGTTGGTCGGTAGTGATGCGCCCGCGCGGATCGCCAACGGCTTTCCACTCCGGCACGGGCGCGTTAGCATTGACGTCGATCAGTCCCTGCTGGACTGCCGCCCCGATCACTGTCGCCGCCAGGCTCTTGCCGACTGACCAGGTGCGCTGCGACGAGTGCATGTTCATATCCGGCCTGTACTGCTCGGCGATGATGCGGCCGTGGTGAACGATCACGACGGCAGTGGTCTCGCTACCCTGGCCGTAGCTGCGTCGGTCGAATGCCCTGGCAACTTCATTCCGTAGTGATCGGCCATCACCGCGCGCGGGCAGGATCGCGTCGCGGTCTCCGGTCGGCCAACGCCGCGCGTCGTAATCGGGGGTCGCTGCCTGGAGGCGAGGCAGTGCGGCGGCCGCTTCGGGTGTAGCGCCAATCGGGAGCTGAGCGCAGCCCAGCACCGGGCGCCACACTGCAAGGCGCGGAGGCATGGTCGGATCGTAAGCGACGGACACCGTGCGGCGCTCCTTGTCGATCCGCGCCTCCAGCTTGGCGAACAGCGGGGTGAGGTTTTCATAGGTACCCTTGAGGTCGTCGGCTTCGGTCTGTTCCTCACTCAATCCGCCGTTGAACAGGTTGCTGCACACGAACCCGGCTTTGTATCCCGCGGCTAACGCGCGGACGTAGGCTGGCCGGTCCTGCTGGGCGGGAGCGGCGGCCGGAAGCAAAGTGATCGCGGCGAGCGCCGCCGAGATGGAGAGCGATTTGCGCCTCTGCATTCCCTTTCAAACCTTTCACATTATCATTCGCCGTCACCTCCGAAGAGACCGGAGCGGGCGGCAAGTCGATGGATTTCCAGTCCTACGGCGCGGCGATCGGTTCGGTTCGGGCGAGCAGATCGGCAAGATCTGCCTTCCAGAAGCGCGCCCATGTATGCGTACCGTGACCGCGCGTTTCGGCGGTTTCGGCTATCAGCCGAAAACTGGCGTTCGGCATTCGGGCGATCGCGCGCCGCGGAATGTCGAGATTGCGTGGATTGATAAAATCGTCGGCCGAATTTATCCAGGCGACGGGCGCGGTGATCGCTTCGAGCTTCGGCCACGGATCGTAGGTCCGCGAGGCTTCGACCTGGTAAAGCAGATCATTGGCGTCGAGCGAGGCCATCGACGTGGCGAGCCGCGCGCGGGAATGCTCGGCCGCCGCCTGGCGCGTCGGGAACATCTGCTGAAGGTTGAGCGGCGCCGCGCCTGCCACCAGCAACATCGATGCTGCGGTGCGCAGGCCCTGCACGGGCTGGGCCTTGTAATTGCCGCCGGCCCAGGCGGGATCGGCCTTGATCCCGTCGACCAGCAATTGCCGCCACATGCGGTTGAGCCCGCCAATCTCGACCGGCTGGCAGGCAAGCGGCATCATGGCGCGCGCAAAGTCCGGCCGGGTCTGCCCCCAGACGAAGCTGTGCATGCAGCCCATCGAGGTTCCCATGATCAGCCGCATCCGACGGATGCCCAGCCCCTGGATCAGCAGGCGGTGCTGGGCTTCGACCATGTCGTCATAATCGTAATTGGGGAAGCGCATGCGCAGGCCGTCGGAGGGCTTGGACGAACCGCCATGACCGATATTGTCGGGAAGGATGATCCAGTAGCGGCGGACGTCGAGCGGCTGGACGGGGCCGTAAAGTTCGTCGGCAAATTGAGGCTGGAGGAACTGCTTTCCGCTCCCTCCCGTGCCGTGGAGGACCATCACCGCATTGTCGATCTCCCCGCGCGCATTGCGGTGGGGCTGGCCAAGCGTGGTGTAGTGGATGCGCAGGCTTTGCATGCGCTCGCCGCTGCGGAACCGAAAGTCGCGGACAAGGAAATCGGCTTCCCGAACCGGCCATTTTACCGGTGCGACGGTGGCGGCGGCGGTTGCAGCGGTCGGCTGCGATGCGGACGGCGCGGCCTGAATCGCCAGACCGGCAAGGAGGGTAAGGAGCAGGGTCATCTGCCTCTTCTGGCTTGCTTTTGCCTCAAAACCAAGCTCGACCGGGGGCTGCACTCGTTCACAGCCGATGAGGTCATCATGCGCCTTGCAAACATGCCGCCAGCCGCGGTCGCGCTCTGCTGCTGCCTCGCCGCCTGCGCTGGGCTAGCGACCGGCACCCTGGGTTCCGCCGCGGCGATCGCGTCGGCAGCCGTTCCGGCTCGCGGCGTCGTCAGCTTGCCGGGACTCCGTTACGAAGTGCTGCGCTCCGGCCCGGGAGGCGTGCGCCCACTGCGATCGGACAAGGTAATGATCCGCTACGTCGGGCGACTGGAAGACGGGAGCATCTTCAGCACATCGGCCAAGGACGGCGCCGAGCCTTCGACCTTTTCCGTCCAGACCGTTATTCCCGGCTTCAGCGCGCTCGTTCAGCTCATGCGGCCGGGCGATCGCTGGCGGTTCACGATCCCGTCCTATCTGGGCTATGGTCATCAAGGGCGGCGCTTCACCCCTCCGGAGGCCACGCTCAAGCGCGACATCCCGCCCGGAAGCACGCTCATCTTCGACGTCGAACTCGTCTCGATCATTCCAAATCGCTAGGCACAACAGTGGCTCAGCATCGCCGAGGTGCGTTTCGTGGCAGCCCGTCTTGCCCGAAGTGATTTGCGCGGATAGCCCTGTGCCCATGATTAGACTGGCATTCCTACTTCGCACGCTCGTCGCGGCCGCGAGCCTTGCCGCACTGCCGCCACCGACCATCGCCGCCGGCCCGACGGATATGGCGCGCTGGCGCGGCGAAGCGGCGCGCGTGACGATCACGCGGGACGACTGGGGGATCGCCCACATCCGCGGCCGAACTGACGCTGACGCGGTATTCGGCGCGATTTACGCGCAGGCCGAAGACGATTTTCCGCGCATCGAAGCCAATTATCTGACCGCGCTCGGTCGCACTGCCGAGGCCGAGGGCGAAAGCGCAATCTGGAAGGATCTGCGCCAGCGCCTCTACGTCGATCAGGCCGAGCTCCAGGCGCAATATCGCGCCAGCCCCGCCTGGTTGCGCCGGCTGATGGATGCATGGGCAGACGGACTTAATTTCTATCTCGCCTCCCATCCGGCAGTACGCCCGCGAGTGCTGACGCGGTTCGAACCGTGGATGGCCTTATCCTTCACGGAGGGCAGCATCGGCAGCGACATCGAACGGATCTCCTTGCCCGAACTTGCCAGTTTCTATGGGGGCACATTTATTGCAAAAACGGCGGAAGAGCTGGGCACTCGTCCGATGGAGCCGCGCGGCTCGAACGGCATCGCCTTAGCCCCGCGGCTGACGCGCGACGGCCATGCGCTGTTGCTGATCAACCCGCACACCAGTTTCTACTTCCGCTCCGAAATGCAAATGACGAGCGACGAAGGCCTCAACGCTTATGGCGCTTCGACCTGGGGCCAATTCTTCATCTATCAGGGCTTCAACCCCCGCATCGGCTGGATGCACACCTCGTCAGGGGTGGATTCGGTCGATGAGTTTGCCGAGACCATCGTCGGCCGCGGCGAGCGGCGCGACTACCGTTACGGCAAGGCCCTGCGCCCCCTCACCCGGCGACCGGTCACGATCGCGGTCCGCCTGCCCGACGGAAGCATGACCACGCGGCGATTCGTTACGTGGCGATCGCACCACGGCCCGATCGTCGCGGCGCGCGGCGGCAAGTGGATCGCACAGGCCCTGATGTGGAAGCCCATTCCCGCACTGGAACAGAGCTGGCTTCGGACCAAGGCCAATAGCCTCGCTTCCTATCTTGCCGTCTCCGCCCGCCAGGCGAACTCGTCCAATGCCACGATCCTTGCCGATGCCAACGGCCAGATCGCCTATCTCCACCCCCAATTCGTCCCGGTCCGCGACGACCGCTTCGATTATTCACGGCCGGTCGATGGCAGCGACCCCGCGACCGACTGGCGCGGGCTCCATTCGCTCGCCAGCCTGCCGCAGTCGATCAGCCCATCGACCGGGTGGACGATGAACACCAACAACTGGCCATGGACCGCGGCCGGCGGCGCCAGCCCGCGCGCCGCCGATTTCCCGCGCTATATGGACAATGCGGGCGAGAACGCGCGTGGGATACACGCATTGCTGTTGCTCAAAGACGCACGGCAGGTGACGCCCCAGCGTCTAATGGCGCTCGCCTACGACAGCTATCTACCGGCGTTTGCCACTCTGGTCCCGCAACTGGTCGGCGCGTTCGACGCCTTGCCCGCGGCTGATCCGCAGCGGGCGCGGCTGGCGGCGCCGATCGAGTTGCTCCGTCGCTGGGATAGACGCTGGTCAGCGAAGTCCGAGGCCACCTCGCTCGCGGTCTTTTGGGGGGATGGTCTGGGGCGCGACGTCGGCGCCTTTGCAAAGGCAGCGCGCGTAAATCTTCCCGATTACATCGCGACTCGTGTGACGCCGGCAGCCAAGCTTGCCGCGCTCGAGGTGGCCGTGGCGACCCTTGAGCGCGATTTTGGTGGCTGGCGCGTGCCGTGGGGGCGCATCAACCGCTTCCAGCGGCTCGACCGGCAAATCACCCCGCACTTCGATGATGGCAAGCCAAGCATCGCTATTCCGTTCACGTCCGCGCAGTGGGGCTCACTGGCGTCTTACGGAGCGCGGTCATACGCCAACACCAAGCGCTATTACGGCACCAGTGGGAACAGCTTCGTCGCGATCGTCGAATTCGGGCCCAAGGTGCGGGCATGGGCAGTGATGGCCGGAGGGCAAAGTGGAGATCCCTCGTCGAGACATTTCGTCGATCAAGCCAGACGCTATTCGTCGGGTCGATTGAGGCAGGTGTATTTTCACCCGGAAGAGCTGGGGGGACACGTCAGCCGCCGCTACTCACCGGGACAATAGAGAATTGCCGACGGCCCGTCGCTCCTCGATGTTCAAGAGATACCCGCTCGGGTCGGTGGCGTATCGACTGCTTAGCGGGCGTTGGGCGTCGGACAAGAGTCTGCAATGCATCCAGAGCGGGCGGACAGGTTCCCTGTTCCTTGATTCCTCAAGCCTGATTTATTCGCGACCGTCCGTTGGTGGGGATGTAGGTGATTTGGTCGACATCCTCGCGGCTCGTTGCGACGGTCAGCGCAAGGCTGGATAGCGGCGGCGAGCGCACCGAGCACGATCAGAATAAGCCGACGATCGATTGCCAGGCAATCGCTACCCCCGCGAGAATCGAGGCGGCCACCACGACAATGGTTCGCGGCGTCGAGCGCAGGGTCCGTGCGAGGAACGCCAGACAGGCCAATCCAAGCGCGAGCGTCAGCCAGGCCACGCTATTTGCCTCCGGAAAGACAAGCATCAGCGCGTAAGCGACAAAGAAATGTACTGCCCAGACGATCAAGGCTGTCAATGCCGGCCGCCATCCGGTCATGGCGCCACCAGCCGCGTCAGCACGGCGACCAGCGAGCCCTGAATCGCCGTGAATGTCACCACCCGCGTCACCGCGTCGAGCGTCGCATCGCGCGGGCCGACGAGCAAGCCGCGGGTCGCCCGCATCACCAGATAGAGGCACATCACGACTGCGAGCGCGGCCACGCTGCCTTGTTGCGCGATCATCGCGAACACCGTCGCGCCCTGCCCGGACGCCGACGGGATCAGCCCGGCATCAAGCCAGGTACGGGCGTCCAGCCAGCAAGCGGCGACGAGCGGTGCTGCCGCCAACAGGGTCCAGATCCACACCCGCCTGCGGGGGTTTCCACTCACCCGGAGCGATCGTCCCGCGAGATAGGCCAAACCGATCGAGGCAGCGTTCAGCGCAACGATCGGTGCCAGTGTGACGGCGTCCGGCGGTGCGATCCAAAATTGGGGATGGACGCCGTACAGATAAAGGAAGCCGAACGCGGCCATGAACATGATCATGCCGAATACGACGAACAATATGGTCAGTGCCCACCAGCCGTGGCTCGACGGCCCGAGGCGGTAGGTCGGGCACTGGATATTGGCGCCAATGTCGGCGCTGGTCTGCCGGACCGGGCGGTCGGTTTCCCACAGCCAGCGCAGAATTGCGATCAGCATCACGATCCCGCTGACCGTGGCAAAGCCGTACGCCTGAACCGTCAGCGCCAGGAAGAAAAATGCCGTGAACACCGCCGACACAAACGGCCATGGCGACGGGCCGGGCATGATCTCGACATATTGCGGTTCGGCCATGACCGGGCTGGTGACGATCGTCTCACGCAATCCGGTCGCGCTTCGGGGCAGGAAATAGCCGCCCTGTTCCACCTCCTTGGCCAGGTTCGGCTGTTCCCACAGCGGCTCGCGGCTGGTCACCAGCGGGATCGACCGCGTCGAATATAGCGCCGACGGCAGCCATTCGAGCGAGCCCGCGCCGAACACATTGCCGGCATTGCCTTGCGCCGGCGCCCAGCGGAAATTTCGGGCGACATCGACAAGGAACAGCAGGATACCCAGCGCAAGGATGCCCGATCCGACCGTCGAAAGTAGGTTGAGCGGCGCATAAGCGCTGCCGTCGAGATAGGTGTAGACGCGGCGCGGCATGCCCATCAGGCCGGTGAGGTGCATCGGCAGGAAGGCAACGTGCATGCCGCCGAACATCAGCCAGAAAACCCATCGCCCGACGCGCTCCGACAAAGGGCGCCGGCTGATCATCGGAATCCAGTAATAAAAGGCCGCGAACAAAGGGAAGACCATTCCGCCGATCAGGACATAATGGAGGTGCGCGACGATGAAATAAGTATCATGCGCCTGCCAGTCGAACGGCACCATTGCGACCATCACTCCGCTGAGGCCGCCGATGGTGAAGATGAGGATGCTGCCGACCACGAACAGGGCCGGCGTCGACCAGCGGATCTTGCCCGATGCAAGCGTCGCGATCCATGCGAACAGCTGGATGCCGGCGGGTACGCTGACCGCCATGCTCGCGGCGGAAAAGAAGCCGGTCGAGATTTCCGGCATGCCGACCGCGAACATGTGATGCGCCCACACACCGAAGCTGATGAACCCGGTGGCGACCATCGCCACGACGACCAGCCGGTAACCGACCAGCGGCGTCTGCGCGACCGTTGCCACCATCATCGACATCATGCCCGCCGCGGGCAAGAAGATGATGTAGACTTCGGGATGGCCGAAGAACCAGAACAGATGCTGCCAAAGCAGCGCGTCGCCACCGCGCGTTGGGTCGAAGAACGGCCAGTTGAACGCGCGCTCCAGTTCCAGCAGCAGGGTGCCAAGGATGACCGACGGGAAGGCAATGACGATCATCACGGCGAATACCAGCATCGCCCAGGCGAAGATCGGCATCTTGTCGAGGCTCATTCCGGGCGCGCGCGTTCGAAGCACGCCGACGATGATCTCGATCGCGCCGGCAATCGCGGAAATCTCGATGAAGCCGATGCCGAGCAGCCAGAAGTCGGTGTTGATCCCGGGCGAATAAGCGCGGCTCGTCAGCGGCGGGTACATGAACCAGCCGCCGTCGGGCGCGAGGCCGACGAACAACGAACAGAAAAAGGCCAGCCCGCCGACCAGATAGGCCCAGAAGGCATAGGCCGACAGGCGTGGGAACGGCAAGTCTCGCGCGGCCAGCATCTGCGGTAACAATAATATGCCCATCGCTTCGACCGCGGGCACCGCGAACAGGAACATCATCACCGTGCCGTGCATCGTGAAGAACTGATTATATGTCTCGGCGGTGAGGAATTCCTGCATCGGAGCGGCGAGCTGCACCCGCATCGCCAGCGCAAGGACGCCGGCCATGAGGAAGAAAGCGAACGCCGCGACGATGTAGTAAAAGCCGATGTAATTGTTGTTGACCGCGGTCAGATATTGCCACCCGCGCGGAGCGCACCAGATCCGCTCCAGCTCCTTCAGTTCTTCGGCGGGGCGCGGAACCTTGGTCGGGAAGCGGTCGTAAAGGCGGGTGTCGAAGCCGCTTTCCGGCGTCATTTCAGAGTCTCGAGCCAGGCCGCGATCGCCGCCGTGTCCTCGGCCGGCAGCATGTCGTAACTCGGCATGCGATTGCCCGGCTTGATCGACTGGCTGTCGCCGATCCAGCCGATCATCGTCCCGCGATTGTTGGGCATGATCCCGGCGCCGATCGTGCGCCGCGCGCCGACATGGGTCAGGTCAGGTCCCGCCAGCCCGTTGGCGGCGGTGCCGGCGACGCGATGACAGGCGGCGCAGCCCGACTGCATGAACAGGGCTTCGCCGCGATCGAGCGCGGCTGGCCGGGCCCGTGGCCGCCGCGATTCGAGCCAGCGCTGCCAGTCGCCGGGCGAATGCGCGACCACGACCAGCCCCATCAGCGCGTGCGCGCGGCCGCAGAATTCGGCGCACACTCCGCCATATTGCCCGGGCTTGCGCGCTTCGACCCGGAGCAAATTGACTCGCCCCGGGACCATGTCCTTCTTGCCCGACAGATGCGGCACCCAGAAGCTGTGGATGACATCGGCCGAGGTCAGTTCGAACACGATTGGGCGGCCGACCGGGATATGCACTTCGTTGGCGTCGCGCAGCGCCACCCGACCCTGCGCATCGAGATAATGGACCCGGAACCAGAACAGTTCGCCCGACACCCGGATGCGCATTTCGCGCCCGTCGATCGGCGGGTTGAGTCGCGCGGTCAGCGACAGGCCCCACACCAGCAGCATCGTCAATACCACCACCGGGAAAGCGATTCCGCCGATCCAGATCGCTTTCTCGCCGCCGAGCTTCGCTTTGAGCGCCGGCCTGCCCTTGATCGCGACATGAAGCGCCGCGGCGACGATCGCGGTGACCACTGCGCCGATCGCGAACAGCGCCCACGCCAATATCGTTACCGACGAGGCGTAGGGACCGGCCGGATCGAGCACCGGCGGCGGCCAGCCGAACAGCGCCTCGGTCATCGCTTTGCCTCGTAGAGATAGGCCGCGATATCACGCGCTTCCCCCTCGGTGACCGGCATCGACGGCATCGGTGATCCGGGCTTTACCGCCGGCGCATTACGAACGAAGGCCGCCAGCACATCGGGCCGGTTGGGCAGCGTTCCCGCGATCACGCCGCGGTCGCCGAAATCCTCGAGCGACGGACCGGTTCGACCCTGCGGCCAGTCAACTCCGGGAATATCATGGCAGGCGGCGCATTGGACCCGCTCGATCGCCGCCAGCCCGCGCTTGGCCGCGGCGGGATCGCCCGGCCAGCGCGCTTCCGATGGCGGCTTGCAGGCAGCAACGAGGACCAGCGCGGTCACTGCGGCGAGGCTGCGAAACGGATTGCCATTGTCACCCAATATGCCCCCGCCATCCATCCAGCCGGAACCATCGGCAGGGGAGGTCGGTTCCGCTCCGTAATGAACAGCCGTTCCCTCGGCGCGATTGCCGTCTCGCTGCTCGGCGCGGCCTGTTCCGGGCCGGCCGAAGTGCGCGACGCGTTCAGCCGCGATGGCGAGGTCATCGCGCTGTCCGGCGGCTCGGGCGGGGCGGTCAGCGCCTGTGCGTCCTGTCATGGCCTCAAGGGCGAAGGAGACGGCAATCTGTCGCCGAGGCTCGCCGGGCTGGATCAGGGCTACATCGTCCGGCAGATCGGCTTCTATGCCGACGGGCAGCGGGTCAATCCGCAGATGGTTACAGTCGCCAAGGCGTTGACCGGCGACGAACGCCAGAAAGTCGCGGCTTTCTACGCGCGCCTGCCGACCGCGCCGCGCCCCGCATGCCCCGCCGCGCGTTCGGTGGCGAAAGCGCTCTACCAGGGCGGTGACCCGGTGCGCGGCATTGCATCGTGCGCGTCCTGCCACGGCGCGGCTGGCGAGGGCAACGCGGGCAATCCCCCGCTCGCGGGACAGCCAGCCCCCTATCTTGCGCGCCAACTGGCCGACTGGCGAGAAGGCAAGCGCTACGGCGACCCGCTGGGCATGATGTCGCGCATCGGCAAGGCGCTCACACCGGCGGAATCTGCGGCTTTGTCGGCATATGCCGCGGGCCTCCCGGATGGTCCTGGCTATCCGGGATCGACGGAAGGATGCCCTCCAGCACGTCGTGCTTCTCCCAGAAATGGTGCTTGAGCGCGGCACCGACATGGAGCGGAACGAGCAGCGCCAGCCCGACCACGCCAACACCATGCGCGTCCTCGGCCACGTCGAGCACCCATCGCTGCCATGCCGGCGACAGATCGTAGAAGGGCATCGCCGGGACCGGGACGATGCCGGCCAGCGACAAGGGCTCGGCCGGCTGCAACGCCGACCACATTGCCCAGCCGCTGATCGGCAGCAATGCGAACAAGGCGTAGAACAGGATGTGCGTGATGTGCGCGATGATCGTCTGCCAGCCAAGCCTGTCGGCATCGTTGATCGGCCCCGGCACGATCGTCCGCCACACGAAGCGCAACGCGGCGAGCAGCAACAGTGACAGCCCGATCTCGCTGTGCAGCCGGTAGGCGTGGAGCTTGTCGCCGCCGACCGGATGGCGTTCGAGCATCCACCCCGACCACAGTTGGTAGAGCACCAGTCCGGCCATCACCCAGTGGAAGGCGATACCGACCGGCGTGTAGCGGCCTTTGCGGCTGTGACGCCTTGCCCAGCGCCGGATCGAGCGGATCATGCGGCCCGGCGCGGTGCGAGCGAACGGTAGAGGATGGTCACCGCGGCGAGCAGATAGAGCAGGCTACCCGGCGCCCACATCACCAGCCCGGCGAGTTGCTGATCCTCGAGCGGAGCAAGCCCCCACGCCGCGGTTGCCGACCAGTGCGGCGCATAAAGCGGCCGCTGGGCAAAGGTGAGCAAGGCGCCAAGCGCGCCCATCTGCACCGTCGTCGCCAGCAGTGCGGCGACGGCGGCGGACGCCGGCGCGCGCAACACGCCTGTCCAGAACAGGACGGCGGTGCCGGCGATCGTCCCCTGCATCAGCCAGAAAATCGCGTCGTTGGACAAGGCAGCCGAGTAAAGCGACGGCAAGTGCCAAGCCCAGAAGGTCAAAGCGTGGACGATCGTCGCGAGGGGCAGCGTGACGCTGGGCGCCGGCTTGTTGCGCACGACGATCAGCGCCAGCGCAGGAGCGAGCAATGCGACGAGGATGACGTGATGAACGACACGGGCCGAAAACAGCGCCGCGCCGAGCGCGCAAAATGGGCTGATGAACAGCAAGACGGCGATCGTGAGCGCGAACGGCACGATGCCCCGGTCATGGATACGGTCGCGCCGCAGCCACCACCAGCCGGCAATCGCCGCGAGCGCGGCGATCAACAGCGGGTCGAGGTTCCAGCGCGTGAGCCACTCGCCGGGGCTGGGAGCCGGACCGCAATAGGGCGACCAGTCCGATGATGCGCTTGCGACGATCGCTCACCTCCCCGCTTGTTCAGGCCCAGGCGACGGGGCCGCTGGCCGGTTCGGAGTGATCCCTCAGATCGTGTCCGACAAATCGCGGGCGACGATCAGCACACCGCGTTGGATAACGCGCCATCCTCGGTCATGTTTCTTGCCGATGAATTCGGCGGCCTGAGCGGACCTCATTGCTTGGTTGGTCAACGCCAAATCGCGGCAGCTACGCTGAGTGGGCGGGGAGAATATTTGCTGGGACCTCGGACCGCGGCGAAGCGGACGATATTTGCGAACGGAGCAAAATCAGGGCCACCGCCACGATGAATCCGATCGCAACCGCCGCAAGCGGAAGCGTCTCGCCCGGAGCAGGTAGGCCCGCCTGGACAATCGAGGCCGCTGACTGGACGGCGTCGCCGACTGGAGGAGAGCCTGCGGGAATGGTCATGTCCTCGCAAGCTCGAATCAACCCGGATAGCAGGTTCGTGCCGATCGCATCGATCAAATGGGTCATTGGTCAACTCCCGGAGGGGATCATAGCAACTCTTCGTGGCGTGAAAAGACCGAATTCCAATGGTCGTAACGACTGACCTTCGGAGGTCGTTCCGCAGACTGGAACCCCGGTCTTTGCCCACGGGCGCAGGGTCTTCCCAGCCGTCTCATTTCGGCTAAAGTGCGAGGTGAGCAGGGGACGGCGCATGCAGAGAATGACATTGTGGCTGTGGGTGGTGTTGGCGGGTGCAGCGCTTCAGCTGTCGTCGCTGACGACCGATTATTTCATTTTTGAGGGCGAAGCGCAGAGCGCCTGGATGGGCCTGCCGACGACGGCGGAACTGGTGCTGTTTTGCGGGCTGGCCGCCCTTGTGATGGTCGGCCTGACCGTGGCGGCGCGCAGTCCGGTGAGCGGGCCGGCTACCGGCCGAATCATCGCCGCCGTCGGGCTCATCGCCGCGCTGCAATTGACCTATCGCGTCATCGCCCCGCCGTTCGGCTCGGTGACGCCCGAGCACGTCAGCAGCTTTACCGGCACCTGCCTGTTCCTGTGCCTTCCGTCGCAGGCGCTGCCGGCCGATCCGCAACCGGGGATGTGGATGGCGATCGCAGGGAGCGCGGCGATCGCGATCGGCGGCTTTCTCCACTCGATCGCACCGGCCGCGAAGGCCATGCCCGCCCGGCCGTGGACTGCTCCGAGCCAGGCCGGGCTCACTCCGTGGCTAAGCCTCGCCGCGCTTGGCGCGATCGGCCAAACATTGTTCGGCTTCACCTGGTTCACCTTCTTCCGGACAATCGGCAAAAGCGGCGTCCACACATGGAGCGGCTGGTTGCCGATGCCGCACACCGCAAGCTGGACCTTCGCGATCACCTTTGCGATCGTGCTGCTGGCATGGTCGGCAGCGCGGCGGCGGGCACCGCTCAACCCTTCCGATCTTGGAGCGCTGATCGCGTTCCTTGCCTTCACCTCGGCCGCGCGGATCGGCTTCCGAATCCTCGACTCGCCGTTCGGTCCGACGAGCAATGTCGAAATTGGCCCGGCGGCCTATCTGTCGTTCCTGTCAGGCCTGCTGGCGGTAATCGCCGGCACGATCCAGGCGGCGAGTTTCCGCGCGAGAGGTGCGCGCGGCTAGCCCGCCCGTCAGCAGATCCGCGGCAATTGCTCGCCGATCAGCATGTCGACGATGCGGGTTCCGCCAAAGATGGTGTTCATGGCGACGGTTCCGGGGCGCTCGCGCGTCACCACGCCGATGATCGCCGCCGCTTCGCCCGACGGTTGCGCGCGCATCGTTCGAAGCGCTTGGTCGGCCTGTTCTTGCGCGACGAATGCGACGAGCACGCCTTCATTGGCAAGGTAGAGCGGATCGAGGCCGAGGATCTCGCAGAAACCCTGGACGTCGGTGCGCAACGGCAGGGCCGATTCGTCGAGCAGCATCCCGACCCCGGCGGCGACCGCCATTTCGTTGAGCACCGCGGCGATCCCGCCACGGGTCGCATCGCGCAGCGCATGAGTCGCCGGGGCGGCGGCGAGCAAGGCGTCGACCAGATGATTGAGCGGGCGGCAGTCGCTCTCGATACTCGTCTCGAGCTCGATTTCGCCGCGTGCGGCAAGGATCGCAGCGCCATGATCGCCGAGGCGCGAATTGACGAGGATTCGGTCGCCCGGCCGAATCGCGCGCGCCGAAAGGTCGATCCCCGCGGGAATTACGCCGATCCCGGCAGTGGTAATGAACAATTTGTCGGCGGCGCCGCGCCCGACCACCTTGGTATCGCCGGTGACGATCGAGACCCCGGCCACATCCGCCGCTTCGCGCATCGATGCGGCGATCTGGCGCAGGAACTCGACCTGGAGTCCTTCCTCGATGATGAACGCCGCCGACAGCCACAGCGGTTTTGCGCCCCCGACGGCCAGGTCGTTGACCGTCCCCCACACGGCGAGCTTGCCGATGTCGCCACCGGGGAAGACCAGCGGATCGACAACGAAGCTGTCGGTGGTGAAAGCGAGCCGCGCGCCGCTCGCAACCATTGGCGCGATATCGAGCCGCGCCTGATCCTCCATCTCGCCCATCGCTGGATTGTCAAACGCCGCGACGAAGACATCGTCGATCAGGTCGCGCATCGCCTTGCCGCCGCCACCGTGCGCCAGCGTCACCATCGTTGCTCTCAGGCGCCCCGAGCGGCGAAACGGGAGAGCGGGCCCTGAGTCGACGCTCATGAAGGTGCAAGGGCCGATTCGAACGCGCGCGCACCCGCATATTGATAATAAGCCGCGCAGGCGCCTTCCGACGACACCATCAGTGCGCCGACCGGGGTTTCGGGATTGCAGATCGTGCCGAACAGCGGGCAGGCGACTGGCTTGATCAGCCCCTTGAGCACGTCGCCGCAGCGCGCGTCGAGCGGATCGGCGACTTCGCGGCCCTTGCCGTAGCCGACATCGAACTTGCGCTCGGCGTCCCACGCCGCGAAACCGGCCCGCATCTTGACTCCCGACGCGTCGATCTCGCCAAGCCCACGCCATTCGAATTTCTCGCGCGGTTCGAACACCGCGTCGATCGCGGCAAGCGCCTGCGGATTGCCGTCACGCGGGACGATCCGGCCATATTGGTTTTCGACCTCGGCGCGGCCCTCGGCAATCTGAGTCACCACCATCAGCACCGACTGGAGCAAATCGAGCGGCTCGAACCCCGAAACGACGATCGGCTTGCCATAATCGCGCGCGATGAAGTCGTAGGGACGAGTGCCGACCACCATGCTGACGTGCCCGGGCCCGACGAAGCCATCGAGCCGCATGTCGGGATCGTCGAGCAGCGCCTTGATCGGTTGCGGTACGGTGATGTGATTGCAGAACAGCGAGAAATTCATGATTCCTTCCTTCGCCGCCTGGAGCACGGTGAGCGCGGTCGAAGGCATGGTCGTTTCGAACCCCAGGGCGAAGAACACCACCTCGCGGTCGGGATTGGCGCGCGCCAGCGCGAGCGCGTCGAGCGGCGAATAGACCAGGCGGATGTCGGCGCCGTCGGCCTTGGCCTGGAGCAGGCTTTTCTTCGTGCCCGGAACGCGCATCGCATCGCCGAAGCTGGCGAAAATGACCTGCGGATGCTCGGCGATCTCGATGCAATCGTCGACCCGCCCCATCGGCAGCACGCAGACCGGACAGCCGGGACCGTGGATGAACTCCACTTCCTTGGGCACCATCTCGTGCAGCCCGTAGCGGAAGATGGCGTGGGTATGGCCGCCGCACACCTCCATGATGTTGAGCGGTCGCGCCACGCTTGCCCCGGTGCGGGTCACGACATCGCGGATTTGCGCGAGCAGTCCCTGAGCGAGGATCGGGTCGCGAAATTCGTGCGCATATTTCATTGCACTTCCCCCGTTTGCCGCATTGCCACGAGCTCGGCCTGGAGTTCGCCCATCGCGGTCAGCACCTTGAGCGTTTCGGCGGCCTCGGCCTCGTCGATCCGCGCCATCGCGAAGCCGACGTGGATCAACACCCAATCGCCGATGCAGGCGGCGACCGGATGGGCATCGTCAACGATGCAGGTGATGTTGACCTTGCGCCGGACGCCGGCGACGTCGGCAACGGCGATCAGCAATTCGGGATCGACAATTTCAACGATCTGACCGGGAACGCCGAGGCACATCATTCGTCTCCCAGGGCCGGAACGTCACCGGTTTTGCTTCGCGCCATCGCGACCGCTGCCTGGCCCAGCGCCAGGCCGCCGTCGTTGGCGGGGACCTGCGAATGAACCAGCACCCGCGTTCCCTTCGCCTCAAGCCGTCGCTTGATTTCCTCCAAGACTATCCTGTTCTGGAAGCTTCCGCCAGACAATGCGACGGTTTGGCCGGCATCATGGTCGCGCAGAAGGCGCGAAGCGAAATCGGCAACTGCCTTGGCGAAGCCCTTGTGAAAGCGTGCCGAGATCGTGGCGTGCGACATTCCGGCCGCGAGATCGGCAAGCAGCGCTCGCCACATCGGCGCCGGGTCGAGCCGGTCCATTCCCTGCGCGTCACGCACGACCGCGAAATCATAAGCGGCGCTGTCGGACATCGCTTCCAGTTCGGCGCGATCGACGAGCGCCTCGAGCAGTGCCGGTGCTTCGCCCTCATGGCTTTGGGAATCGGCCGCGATCCCGAGCGCGCCCGCGACCGCATCGAACAGGCGTCCACACGAAGATGTCAGCGGCGAATTGACCCCCTTCGCGACCATGCTCGCCACCGCGCGGACCGGCTTTGCCGCGAGATAGACGTGCAGTGGCGTCCCCGCATATCCGGCTTCAAACTCCTTCCAGCTCATGATTGCCAGGATTTGGGCAAGCGTGTTGCGCCACGGTTCGCGCACCGCCTGGGCGCCGCCGGGCATCGCGACCGGCTTGAGCGAGCCGACGCGGCGGTATCCGCGATAATCGGCGATCAGGAACTCGCCGCCCCAGATGGTGCCATCGTCGCCGAACCCGAGACCATCGAGCGCGATTCCGAGCACCGGCGGATCGTCCAACGGGAAAAGATTATCGGCGAGACAGGCGGCGATATGCGCGTGATGATGCTGCACCTCGATCAGCGAAATTTCGTCTTGGCATGCGATCGTCTCGCCAAGCTTGCGCGACAGAAAATCGGGGTGACGATCGACCGCGCAGAGCTTCGGACAATGATCGTAGACGTCGAGATAGAGGTCCAATGTCCTTCGATAATCGTCGAAGGTCGGTGCATTCTCGAGGTCGCCGAGATGTTGCGAGAGGATCGCCCGGCCGTTGACCGCGAGGCAGAAGGTCGCTTTGAGCTCGCCCCCCATGGCAAGCACCGGCACTGCCTGCTCGAAGCCCCTGGGCAGAAGCAGCGGCGCCGGCGCATAGCCGCGGGCGCGGCGCAACAGGACAGGCTGGGTCGCCATCACTCGCACCACCGAATCGTCGACCCGGTTGACGATCGGCCGGTCGTGATCGAGGATGAAGTCGGCGATCCCGGTGAGCCGCCTGCGCGCTTCCGCATTCTCGATGCACTGCGGCTCGTCCGACAGATTGCCACTGGTCATCACGGCGGGCCGGCCAAGGTCGTGCATCAGCACATGATGGAGCGGAGTATAGGGCAGCATCATCCCCAGGCTGGACAGACCGGGCGCAATCGCCTCGGGGAGCCGCTCACGCCGATGGGCCTCGAGCAGCAGGATCGGCGCGTTCGATGACGCGAGCAGCGCCGCCTCATCGGGGCCGAGCCGGCAATAGTGCCGCGCCATCTCGACATCGGCGATCATCACCGCAAATGCCTTGCCAAAGCGCTGCTTGCGCCGGCGTAGCTCCGACACCGCCTCGCTGCTCGTCGCATCGCAGGCGAGGTGAAAGCCGCCGAGGCCCTTGATCGCGACGATATGGCCGTCGGCGATCAACCTGGCCGTGACGCCGATCGCATCACTATCAGGGGGGATATCGACCAGCTCTCCAGCGATTGTCCGAAGGGTCAGCCGTGGCCCGCAGGTCGGGCAGGCGATCGGCTGGGCATGGAAGCGGCGGTCGGCGGGATCGACGAATTCGGCGGTGCAGTCGGCGCACATCTTAAAGCCGCGCATCGCGGTGTTGGCGCGGTCGTAGGGCGCCGCCTCGATGATCGTCAGGCGTGGTCCGCAATGGGTGCAGTTGGTAAAGGGATAGCGGTAGCGTCGCTCCGACGGCTCGTTGACCTCCGCCACGCACTCGGCGCAGGTCGCCGCGTCGGGAATGATTGCGGTGGTCATCGTCCCGGTCCGGCTCGGCGCGATCCGGAAACCGTCAAACGCCTGACTATCTTTGAGCGATGTCGTTTCGATCGAGTCGATCCGTGCCAGCACCGGTGCTTCCTGCGCGAGCCGCCGCTCGAACAGCGCAATCGCCTTGTCGGGCCCGTCGAACCGGATCAGCACGCCTTCGCTATCGTTGAGCACTTCGCCCGATAGCCCCAATTCGGTCGCGATGCGCCACACGGTCGGGCGAAACCCGACGCCCTGGACCATTCCGCGCACGCGCAGTTCAACCGCCATCGTGATGAGCTCGAAGCTCCTCCAGCAGTGCCCTGGCTTCGGCCACTGCGACGGGGATAGCCGCTTCGACCGCGGGGTGCAGGCCCATGCCATAATCGTCTGCGTCGGCCACCTGGCAGCCGACGATCCGAACGATTGCCGGAAGTACGCCGACCTCGCGCGCCAGCGTCAAGGCACGCAGCGGGATCGCGTAATGAGTCTCGCAGAAATAGTCGCGGCGCTCGTTGGCGGAAAGTTCGCCAAGTTCGGGCAGCACCGGGTCGAGCACGACCACCCGCCCCGGAGGATCGCCGCGGTCGACCGCGTCGAACAGGATCAGAGCGTCATAGCCGCGCATCAGCTCCTGGACGAGGTGCATACCACCGATTCCGGTTTCGAGGCAGCGCACATCCTGGGTCAGAGGCTCGCGGCGAAAGGCGGCCAGCGCCGCGATCCCGAAGCCGTCGTCGCCCCTCAGCGGGTTGCCGACACCGACGATCAGGACCGGCACCGCTCAGGCCCGCTCAGAAGGCCGGCAGATGAGGCTCGAACGGCACGCCGAACCCGACCAGCAGACGGTCGCCGTCACGCCGCACGGGGAGGCAGTTGAGCGGCTCCCCGCCACCGAGCCGGGCGCCGCTGCGAATGTCGTAGATGCAGCCCGCGCCGAGCGGGCACGCCCAGCTGTAATTGGACAAGCTGCCGCCCGTCATCGGAGCATCATGATGCGGGCAGCGCGCCTCGGCCGCAAATTGTTCTCCGCGGACGTCGGCGATCAGGATCGCGCCCTCGTCGAACTGGCACACCCTGGCCTCGCCCGATTCCAGCGGACGGGCGAGCGGAGCCGGGGTCCAGTGCGGCGGGTCGGCGGGACGCTCGGCGGCGACCGGCGGCTCCGCGCGGGCGCGCTTGCCGCCGAACGGCTCGGGCTCGCCGGGCTTGGGCATGAAGTCCCATACCTTGCCGCATCCGGGTTGTTCGGACGGCAGCAAATCGTACATGCCCATCAAGGTGCGGATCGCGGGGTCGGTGACGACCTGTTCGAGCACGCCTTCCTTGAACAGCCGGACCAGCCGGTGAAGCGCTTCGCGGTGGATCGCGTCGATCCCGTCCATCGCCCCGAACACCTGTGCGCGCACATCGGTATCGTCGATCCGCTCGAGGCTTTCGATCATCGCGCTCGCCTCGGCGAGCAGCGCATTCCATTCGTCATTGGTGCGATAGCCGACCAATTGCTGCGGCGGCTCCCCGTCTGAGGATAAGGGAGCGTCGGAGGATAAGGGAGCGCCTAAGTCAGCCATGCGCGTGGGCATGGACGTGGCCATGTCCGGCGTGGGTCTCGCACGGCTCGTCGCCGTCGCAGCAGCCATCGACGCATTCCCCGTGGCCCGGCTGCTGGAAGTCGGTGAAGGTCTCGGTGAACATCCGCGCCGCCTTGCGCTTGCCGTCGGGGGTGAAATCATACCCATCGGCGCAGCGCAAAAAATCGCCGCTATCGACCAAAGCTTCAAAGGTATCGGCGAGCCGCTTGCTGTCCGCCTGGAGGAACGGAAGCACCGCCTGCGGCGTCAGCACATTGCCCAGGCCTTCGCCCTGGTACCAATAGCCGATCTGGAGGATTTCCTCGCGCTCCCTGAGCCGCTCGAGCGCGTCCGCGCCGCTGGCCGCTTCCAACGCTTGAGCCATGCCAGCTTCCACTTCAGGCATTGATCGCAATCCGGTTGCGAATGAATGACCTGATCCCGGCGCACTCGCTCGCCGATTTGTTGTGCGCGCTTTGGCCCGGCGCGTCGAGCGCGAAAGCGAGCGTGGTTTCGACAAGCTCGGCGATGACCGCTTCGGGTGAGAAGCCGGGGCCGTCGCCTTTATTCTCATCAAGGCTGTCGGCGATGACCATATTGCCGAATGTGTCGGCGGGCAGGTCGACCTCGACACCGAACACGTCGTCCGGCCACACGAGGAAATGGCTGCCGATGATCAGCGTGTTCTCGAGGTCGACGACTCCGGTCACCGCCTCGTAGATCCGCTCCTGCATCGCGGCCGCGGGAACATTTCCGCCGGTCCAGCGAAACCCACGGACCAGGCCCGGGTCAATGCTGACCGCAGCAGCGCCTACCAGCACGATCCGGCGGGGGCGTACCGCACCCTCGTCCTGAAACCGCTGGACGACGTGAATTGGACTCCAGGTCATGTTCTCGACCGCGACGTCGGGGCGGTCCTGTAGCCTCGCCTTGAGAGCGTCCATCAGCTTGGGGCCGAGCGGAAAAGCGTCGATCACCGGCGAAAAGCCGACGATCCCGATCAACACGTCGGCGGAGCGTGTCGGGTCTTCGGACAATGCCATGGCCGTTCAGGCGACCCCGCAGGCGCAGGTCGTCACTTCGCGCGTGATGACGCGCTCGGTCCCTTCGACCATGACGTGGGTGGTGCAGGGCATGCAGGGATCGAACGAGCGCAGCGCGCGCAGGATGTCGATCCCCTGAAAACTATTCTCGTCGGTAAACTTGCTCTCGACGATTTTGGTGTTGAGCACCGACTGTTCGTAAGGACCGGGCTCACCCCACGGGGTGCGCGGGCAGGCGTTGATCGTCGATGGCGTGACGATCTGATAATTGGCGAGCAGACCGTCCTTGATCTCGCAATGATGGGTCAGGAAGCCGCGTCCCGCGCCCCAGAAACCGACCCCGATCGAATGCCCCTTCTTGGGGATTTCGAACGGCGTCGCGACCTTGGTCTCGCCGCGCTTGATCAGGTCTTGCGCGCGCACCCAATTTTCGACCGTCACCATCAGATTGAATCCGACCGCATAAGCGCGCGCGCGATTGCGTTCGAACGCATTCCACACCGTCGGTACGCGCCACTCGATCTCCATTTCCGGAAGGTTGGCGCCCTTGGGAATGTTGAGCTTGAGGCTCTTGCCGGTCGACTGGAAATAATTGCTGTGCGGAATCTTCTGGGCCAGCGCCGAAACATACAGCCGTGCGTACGCCCCGGCCTCGAACGTGCGCCGGTCCCACGTCGGCGTGGTCGCCCATGAATAGCGATCCTTCCAATTCTGCTTGCCCGGGCGCGGAATGGTGGTCTTGTTCCACGGGTGATTGGGACTGAGCGGATTGCCGAGCGGGTCGGTCTTGAACGGATAATCGTCCCATTTCTCGTAATAACTATGCTCGACGAACTCCTCGAGCCCGACATTGATGTCGGTCAGCCGCGTGCTGACGAGCTTGCCGTTGATGACGATTCCCGGGGTCGACCAGCGCTTTTCGCCCCACGCGTTGCAGTTTTCGTACGTGCCGTCGTAATGCTCCTCATGGTCCCACTGGCCATTGTCGATCATCGTCGCCGGCAGCCGTCCGCAATCCATGTAGCGCGAGTCGCATTCGTAAAAGAAATCGAACACATCGTCCCAGATGCCGATGCACTTTTTGGCATAGTCGAAGAATTGCGAAATCTTGATGTAGAACTCGTTCATCGTCGAGGTGGTCAGCGTGGTCGTCACGCCGCCGGGGACGATCGTCTCGGGATGCGGATATTTGCCGCCGAGGTGGACATAGGCCTCGCGCGCGACGCGGGTCATCTGCAGCGCCTCGAGATACAGCTTGCCGGTCAGCGGGTTGAGGTCGGTCAGTATCGCGCCGATGGTCGCATAGCCGTGCATTGCCTTGTGCCTGGTCGGCGCGGTGACCGCTTTTTCCCAGATTTCGGGATTGGTCTGCTTGACCAATGTCTCCGAATAATCGGGGCCCGACAGCACGAACAGATGAAGCGGATTGTCGTAGAGATATTCGCAGCTCAGCAGCATGTTGCGAATGACGATGCCAAGCGGCGGCGGCTTGATCCCGAGCGCCATTTCAATGGCCAGCGCCGAGCAGGTCGAATGGACCCCGCCGCACACTCCGCACGCCCGCGACGAGATGAACGCCGCGTCGCGCGGGTCGCGGCCGCGAAGGATCACTTCATACCCGCGGAACAGCGTCGCGACGCTGTTGGTGTCGAGCACCTTGCCGGCCTTGAGATCGACCGTCGAATGAAACGCCAGCGCTCCGGCGACGCGAGTCACCGGGTCGAAGTCGATGTCGGCCAGCTGGCCATTCTTGCGGGCGATGTCGGCGAGCTTGAGCTCGCGCTCTTCGGGGGTCGAGACCTGGTATGAATAGGGGTTCTTGACCCCCTCCTTGAGCGTCGCATTGCCGTCGGCGTCGAACTCGATGGGCAGGTTCTCAAAACACATTCAGTGCATCCTTCCATCGCGCGAAACGCGAATCATTTGCCGCTAGCAACCGCGACGATAGCGGCGAGATTGGCATTGGCCGCGAGCAGAGGCGGCGCCAGTGCCGACAGCCCGCCATTGACCGTGCCGAGCTTGGCGCCAAGCGGCGCGGTGTCGTCGCGGATCCGGGTCAATCCGCCCGCGAGCGCGGCAAGGCTGGCACGGCCCTTTCGAAGCGCGACATAAATGCCGATCAGATGCCAGGCGGTGACGAGCACCACGACCAGCGCGAGCAATAGCGAAACGAGTGCGAGGACGGTGACCATTATGTCCCCGCACGCTTGGCAAGAAGCGCGGCGACAGCATTGGTCTTGGCTTCAATGCCGTCGGCGACCGGTTTCATCGCGACCGCCCAATCGATCGTCTGGTCGAGCGCCGGCACCGCGGCGGTATTCCCGGCAACGCCCACACCCGCGGTCAGCATATCCGCGAGATAGCCCTCGATGTTGCGCGCGGCTTTGAGCGCGCGCCGCAGCAGGCCGACCGCCAACGGGACGATGACGACGGCGATCACGGCAAGCAGCGTGATCCAGATTGCCACGCCTGCGGACGTCATGATCATTGCGCCGCTCCCTCTTGGGCGATGAGCGAAGAATAGGCCTCGCCCAGGGTGGCGTCCACCGCCGTGAGGCCGCCCGCCAGGGCGCCAAGGCCGGCGTTGATCCGCGGCACGGCGACCGGAAGGTGCGAGGTTTCCCGTTCGATCGCGCGCAGCCCGAGCCGAAGTTTGGCAAGGTAGGAATCGCCCTTCCCGCCGATTGCTTCGAGCAATGGATCGATGCGCAGCAAAGCGAAGGCGATCACCAGGAAAAAGCCGAGCACCGCCACGGCGGTGGCGAGCATGAGGATGGTCGAGTCGTGCATCAGTTTTTCCCCAGGAAGCACTCAGGGCAGCCGGGACAGGTCGCGGCATGCGCCCTGATCGCTTCGGCGCTCGCGGCGATCTTGCCGGCGTGGCCGAGAATCGCTTCGACCCCGTCGGCGATCTCATGGGCCTTGGCGATATGGATCGTGTTGTTGGCGACTCGCTGCCCGCCCGCCCAGACCTGCGCCGCGCCGCTCTTGATCCCCTCGGCGGTGGAGGCGACGAGGTGGAGCAGCAACCACACCACCGCCGAGACGACCACCAGGATGACAATCGCCAAAATCCAGCTCGCCGCCGGATCGGTCCCGGTGAGGAGGTCGCTAACCATCGAGGCGCTCCTGTCGCGTCATGCCGCGCTTTGCTCTTTTTGCGGCCCGCTGACCGCACCGACGATCGCCGCCGCATTGGCGTCGATTGCGGCAGCCCCGCCGAGCAGCGCACCCGCCACCGCATTGGTGTCGCGCAGCGCCCAGACGACGCGCGTATTGGCATCGATCTCCTCCACCAGCCCCGACGCGGCGATGGCGAGTGCCCGGATTCGCCGCGCCTCGACCAATATGCCGATCAGCAGCCCCGCGACGAGCAGCACGACGATCAGCGCGGCGATGAATCCGATCAGCCACAGCGACATCGCGCGTCTCCCTTTGTCGTCATTCCGCGGCCTCCGACATGGCTCCAGGCCGGGGTTCGGTTCCTTCCCACGTCGGGCGGGTGTTGAGGTAACGATGCGACGGCGCCTGAAGCTCCTTCTGGCGGCTCGACCCGGGCTTGAATTCGGTCCCCATCCGCTTCAGCCGTTCGTAGAAAAACTCGACCGCGCGCGCCGCGACACTTGGCTCGCCTTCGACATTGGCCCAACCGCTCGGCACCTGTTCGGTCTTGCGCCAGCGGTTGGTGCGGTTGCGCGAGTCCTGGGTGAACTTGCGCAGATAGGAAATGAAGTTGCCGGTGGTCCGGCTCGCCGTGGTCGACATCAGCGAACCCGGCGGTTTCTTGTAGAATGGAGCGAAGGCGTCGGGAAATCCCGGCATCGTGCAGCCGATGCAGATCCCGCCGGTGTTCATGCAGCCGCCGGCATGGCCCTGCGCCCCGCGCGAGACGATATTGCACTGGACCACGGGGCCCCAGCACCCCAATTCGACCAGGCAGCCGCCTTGGCCATATTCCTGGTCGAACTTGCCTTCCTCATAGCTTCCGCCGCGCGGGCAATTGCGGTGAACCGTCTGCTTGAACTGCCACGCCGGCCGGCCAAGCTCGTCGAATTCGGGAAGCGGCCCGACCCCGGCGAGGAACATCAGCACCGCAGCGATGACCTCGGTCATATTATCGCCGACCGGCGCGCAGCCCGGAATGTTGATCGGCGGCAGGCCCAAGGTGCTCAAATAGTCCTTGCCGAGTAAATCCATCACCGACATCGATCCGGTGACATTGCCTGCCGCTGCCGGAATGCCGCCCCAGGTCGCGCAGGTGCCGACCGCGATCACCGCCGCCGCTCCCGGCGCGAGATCGCGCAGCCAGTGCGCGGTCGGATTGGGCGCGACATCGTCGCCGCCGCCGGTGCCCATCGCCGACCAATAGCCGCCGAACTGGCCGGCGATGCTCTCGTCGGCGACTGACCCCTCGTAGATCACGACATAGGGCGCGCCGAGCTTGCCCGCCTTGGCGAGGTGATGCGGCTTCATGAACTCCTTGCCGACCGCGACCGACAGGACGGGGTGGTGCAGGATGACCTTGGGCAATCCAGGGATGCCCCCGTTCAGCAATTGCTCGACGGTAGGATGCTGCGCGCCGACGATCGAGATCGAGCAGCCGTCGCAGCTCATCCCCGCGAGCCAGAAGGCATGGACCTCGCTGACCGGGCCGGGATCGAGCGCGAACCGCGGGATGCTCCCGCTTGGGTTGGCGACCTCAGGCGTGCCGGTCATGCGCCGATCCTTTCCTTGGTCGACCCTAGCGCCTTGCCCCTGGGGCAAGGTCAAGCGCCAATTTCCCATCGCGCCGCGCTTTGTGAAAGCTTAGCATTGATGCTAGCGACGCTCCTCTACTGAGAAAGGAATTGAGGATGTCCGAGCCCGGTCCCGCCAAAGCCCGCCGCGACCTGACCCCGCTGATCCTGCGCGCGATCCTGTTCCTCAGCGCCGCGACTCTCGCGCTCTATATTCCGTTCAAATATGCAACCCAGCTTCACGCCGTCACGGGCCTCTATGCAATTCTCTTCCCGCTGTCGGGATTGCTCGCGATTGGCGGGATGGTGCTCGCAGTGAAACCCGAAGCGGCGTGCGACTGTTCCACAATGACCCGCGTCGGCGGAGGCGGACTTGCGCTCCTGTGGCTGGCGACCGGGCTGATGTGCACCGCCAGCCTGACCCAAATGGTCAGGGAAATGCCGCTCGGCGGGACGGTCGCGATGGTCCATATGCTGGCCCAGCATGTCGTCCTGTCGATGGCGATCCTTGCCTTCGCAATCGCCCCGCAGCGGACCGCGCGAATGTTCGGCGCGCCCGAGCCGCTCCTGACGAAACGCGCCGAGGCAATCCGCTAGCAGCGGCACAATTGGTTGAGCGCGCGGCAGATGCAATCGCCCGGAGCGTCCCTCGGGGTTTCGATCAACGCCAGATAGCGTGCTTCAAGCTCGTCCATATGGCCTTGGCGGACGGCAATCTCTTCGGATAATTGGCGAATTCGCTCACTGAGCAACCCGGCCAATTCGCGGCGGAACTCGCCGCGCGCCGCGTTCGCGATCATCTCGCCGATCACGGCAATCGAAAGTCCCATGGCGCGAAGGCCCACGACCAATCGCGCGCGCCGAACGGCGTCGTCGCCGTAAAAGCGATAGCCATTGTCCGAACGCGCCGGCGGCAAGATGAGCCCGCGTTGCTCATACAGCCGCAGGGTCTTCGGGCTAACACCAAGGCTGGCCGCAAGTTCGCCGATGATCATGCCCGGGTCAGACCTCCGGCGAGGGCGCCGTCACCGCGCCGCCTGCTCGAGCAGAGCTCGTGTCCGCCAGGTGCTCGATCGCATCGGCGACCGCGCGAATTGCGGTGACCGCTGCTCCGTCCGGCGCGAAGTCGAACGGCGACTTGGCCTGGCGCTCGGCCTCCATCATCCGCTCGTCGAGTGGAACCGCTCCGATAATGGTCATCTTGTGCTGCGCGCAGAAGCTTTCGATCGCCTGGCGGTCCTCGTCGCCCCGAACCTTGTTGGCGACCACGCGAATGAACGGGATCTCGAGCTCCTCGCACAGTTCATGCGTGCGCATCGCCGCCTCGAGCGATCGATAATAGGGTTCGGCGACGATCAGCATGAGATCGACGTTGCGCGCGGTTCCGCGCTTCAGATGCTCGAGACCCGCCTCCATGTCGGTAATGCTGTGCTCGCCGATGTCGGTAAGTTCGGCGATGAGGCCGCGAATTGATCGGTGCGAGGCGCACATGCAGCCCGAGCCGGCCGAGCCAAGCGCGGGCTTGCCCATCACGATCAGGTCGACATTTTCGGCCGCCTTATGGCCATAGCGCGCCATGATCTCGTCATGCGAATGGCTCAGCTCGAGCGTTGCAACGCCATCCGCTCCCTCGACCCGCTGCATCAGATTGCCGGGAATATAGGTAATTCGGTCGGCATCCTCGCGGCTCATGCCGATGGTCAACGCGAGATTGGGGTTGGGATCCCCGTCGATCGCGAGAATATGCTGATCTCGCTTGGCGAAGATGCGCGTGAGGACTCCCGCGATCGTGGTTTTGCCCGACCCACCCTTGCCAACGGTCGCGATCTTCATTCTCATCTCCCTTGCTTCGACAATGCCACCGAATGCTGCGCCCGATTGGCATGCGCCGCAATGCCCATCACAACAGTCCACCAGCTCTGCCACGCAACCGCGAGGATTGTCGCGCAACGGGGACGATCGGATGGGGCTCAAGCTCCCGCGCTTCCAACCACAACCGGACGCGGCCCCTCGGCGTCAGCATCAGCGTAGAGAACAGGGGTCGAGTATCGCTACCGGGAAGCGCGAGCGCGAAACGGGAGCCGATGAACAAGTGAGTTGTCTCACTGTGGCCAGGGTCCGATACGGGCGCCTGGTGGCCTACTGCCGGATCGTGAACTAACGACCGCTTTTCGGGCACCGCACAATCGTGGCGCTGCAATTAATATGAACGACAGCTATTTGCCCACGAAGAGCGGCATTTGAACGTCAGTTAGCGAGCAGCCCTAGCCATCAAGCCTTATAAGCCTCCGCTTCCGCATCGGTAACAACATCACCCCAACCAATCTCTTTCGGAACGCTGCCCTTGTAGGGTTCCCATTTTCTCAGCTTAACGTTCCACAATTCGACCGGCCAAATGTAGCCATCGCATTTGTATAGCGCTTGCTGGCTTTCAACGAGCATCAAAGCTCCTTCCAAACACAGTATAGCACATTTGCGCGGCAAAGCTTTTGAGCGCCTATGTCCGCTAAGGGTGGAAAGGGGACACTCCGCATGCCATCCTGTCTGCATGGTGGCTCTGGAAGTCTTCGCCGGATTCGCGGGTTCGCTGGCCTTCTTAGCGCTGTGCTGCAAGGGTTGTGCTTGGCACTTCGCACTATACACCGCCATGGCCTTTAAGAGCAGCAGCGAACTGATTTACTCGCGAATGCCCAATGTTCTGAATGGACGTTGGTGGATGCTTGCCAGTGTTACCTCGTCGTCATTCGCTGCGGCGTTCGCCACTCGCGAATTGACGCTGCTGGTGCTGACGTTGCTCGGGATTGGAGTGACGGTAGCTTATACTGGCGTTCGCGCCCACCGGCTCGTGAGGGTGGCAGCAAGCGAAGTCGGCGTCCCGTGGCCCTCTGATGGCGACAGCCGCTAATGTCTGAATTGGCGCCATAATCAGCGCCAAGAAATGCGGTGTTGCGCTTTGGTGTTGCTTTGAGGGTCTATATCGCCACAAATCCGCACTGACATGGGTGGACGCCGATTGTGCAGAAAGTCAAGCGTTTCTGCGGTTTTCTAGATCATTTTTGGCAGTTTTGCGGGGTTCGTGGCGGAGAGGGTGGGATTCGAACCCACGGTACCGTTACCGGCACGCCGCATTTCGAGTGCGGTGCTTTCGACCACTCAGCCACCTCTCCGCGATGTAGACGGTGCCGGCCGGCGCTGCCGGCTCTAGGTCGGCGCGGCCTCTAGCAGCGGGGGGCAGGCTTGCAAAGCCCGTAGTGCCGCGCGCCTCCCCGGCAGCGCGCGAAGCCGCCGCCGCGCCATCGCCGCTTGCCAGCCCGGCCATGCGCACTACATTGCCTTGCAATGACCTTCGATCCTACATCCGCGCTCGCGGCGCTTCCTTCCGCCCGCTACGGCATCGGCCAGCTGGTGCGGCATCGGCTGCTCGATTTCCGCGGAGTGATCTTCGACGTCGACCCCGAGTTCGCCAATTCGGACGAATGGTATGAAGCGATCCCCGAGGGCATGCGCCCGGCCAAGGACCAGCCCTTCTACCATTTGCTCGCCGAAACTGCGGAGTCGAGCTACGTCGCTTATGTCAGCCAGCAGAATCTGGTGATCGACGACGATGGCGACCCGATCGACCATCCGGCCGTCGGCACGATGTTCGACGGCTTCGACGGGCAAAGCTACAAGCTCAAGCGCGAGCACCGCCACTAGCGCCCAGGGCGGAGCGAAGCCGAAGCCCGCTCCGCTCAAGAGCTAGCGGAGCGGAGCCGAAGCCTGCTCCGCTCAAGAGCTAGCGGAGCGGAGCCGAAGCCTGCTCCGCTCAAGAGCTAGCGGAGCGGAGCCGAAGCCTGCTCCGCTCAAGAGCTAGAAGCCTACCCCGATCCGCGCGTAGAGGAAGCGGCCGTTGAACCCGAACGGCGATCCACTCGAATAGGGGATGTACTGGAAGTTCTGAGGATAAAGCGCGCCGTCCGGCCGTACCCCGAACGGACGGCGGTCGGGATAGACGTCGAACAGATTGTTCGCGCCGATCGCGAGGTCGACCCGCTTCATGACGGTGTAGCGCAACTCCAGATCGGTGATCCATTTCGCGCTCAGCACCTGATCGTCCGGGCTTAGCGCGGTCAGGCTGGTCGCATTCGGTGCAAGCGGAGCCGTCGCCTCGACCGCGACGACCTTGCCGTAACGAGTCGTCCGCGCGGTCACCCCGAAGTCGCCGATGTCGCCATCGGCGCTCAGCACGATCTTGTTCTTGGGCTGACCTTCGGTCAGGCGAATTCCTTCCTGGCGGCCGAACAGGACGAGGTCGGGGATTTCCGCGAGCGGTCCAAGCGCATCGAGCCGCTTGTTGATCTTGGTCTCGTTGAGGTTGAGCGCGGCGGTCAGGTTCCAGCGGCCCAGTCCGCCCGCCGCGAAGCGATAGGTGCCGATCACGTCGAGCCCCCGGGTGGTGGTATCGAGCCCGTTGATGAAGAACCGCGCCGCCCCGATATTGGGAAAGCCGTTGGCATCGAGCACGGCCTTGACCGCTGCTCGCTGCGCCGCCGTGCCGGTTCCGGAACCGCCGAGATTCTCGGTCAGCACGATGCGGTCGTTGATCCTGATCTTGTAGAAATCGACCGTCAGGTTGAATCCGCGGAAGAAGTTGGCCGTTGCGCCGACGCTTAGATTGACCGACTTTTCGGGATCGAGATCCTTCGCTCCCAAGGCGCGGGCGACAGGATCACTGACCGGGAACGTGCTCGATTCGACCGGAACGCCGGCGAGGAAGTTGGTCGAGGTGGTGCTGAAAAACTGCTGGTGAAGCGATGGCGCGCGGAAGCCGTTCGAGATTGACCCGCGAATTGCATAGCCCTCGGTGAATTCATAGCGGGCAGCGACCTTGCCGTTGATCGTGTTTCCGAAGTCCGAAAATTGCTCGAACCTGCCAGCGACCGTTGCTGTAAAATTCTCGAAGACTTCGGCGTCGAGCTCGACATAGCCGGCATAGCTGCTGCGGCTTTCGTCGGTCTTGCTGGCTGGCGGAAAACCGGGGAAGCCCTGGGTGCGGTCAGGCGCGGCGCGGCCGGGGAAGGTGCAGGTGCCGGTCGCCGGCATCGCGGCGGGGAAGACGCCACCTTGCGCTGCGCAATTGGCGGCGGTGGTGTTGGGGATCGGTGCGCGGAAGAAAGGCCCCGCGGCATAGGATTGCAGCTCGCCTGGCCTGATCTGGAAATTCTCGTGTCGATATTCCGCGCCGAGGGCGAGAGACAGCGGGCTGGCGAGCCCGACCCCGAACTCGCGCACGAGATCAAGGTTGAGCAGGAACTGCCCGAACTCGAGTCCGCCGGCGTCCACCGTATCTTTGGCGTCGGGACCAAAGGACGTGTTGAGACTGTCCCGGATGGTATAATCGAACTGGTTGTGGCCGTAGCCCGCGGACAGATCGGCGTTCCATCCCGCGACCTTGCCGCGCAGTCCGGCCGTTCCCGACCAATCGCGAAGCTCGGTGTCGATCAACGGCAGGAAACCGTCCGGCGTCAGGCCGACGAAGTTGGCGGCGGTCGGCGCCGTCGATGGGGAAAGCACTGAAAAGTCGCGGTTGGCCGCGGCGCCAGCCGAGCGGTAATTGGCCGCACTGAGGCCGTCGCGCCGGCCATAGGAGCCGAACGCATAGGCTTCGAACGCGCCGACCGGGATCCCGCCATTGACGAAGAAATTATAATCTTCGGTCTTGGCGTCGCCATATTTGAACTGCAATCGGTTGAACGTCACCTCGCGCGGATCAAAGGTCGTCGACGTCGGCCGGACGTAGTTGGGCCTGAGGTCGAAACCGGCGCGGTTGGTCGGGTTGCGGTCGCGATATTCGGCGGTCAGATTGACATAGCCCGCTCCGACCGGGACCCCGAGGTTGGCGGCGATCGTGACCATCTGGCCGTCGCGCGCCTTGCGCTCGCCACTCTGGTTGGCAAGCAACACGCGCGCTTCGGCGGGATCCTGGATTGGATTGCCCATGGCGTCGAGCTGGAGCCCGTCGAATTTGGCGACATCGTCGAGGGTCGTGAAATATTTGCCGAAGCTCGCAACCGCGCGCCCGCCGCGGCTGGCCTTCTTGAGCTGGACATTGATCACCCCGGCGATCGCGTCGGAGCCATATTGCGACGAAGCGCCGTCGCGGAGCACTTCGATGCGCTCGATCGCCAGCGTCGGAATGAGGTTCAAATCGACCGCCGCGCTGCCGCGCCCGACCGTCCCGTTGATGTTGAGCAAGGCCGAGACATGGCGCCGCTTGCCGTTGACGAGCACCAGCGTCTGGTCGGGGCTGAGCCCACGCAGCGTCGCCGGGCGAAGCACGTCGGTGCCGTCCGCGATCGACGGCTGCGGGAAGTTGAACGACGGCACCAGTTGGTTGAGGATCTTGTTGGTCTCGGTCAGCCCGGTGTTGACCAGCGCCTCGCCGCCGATGACGTCGATCGGCACCGGGCTGTCGGCAACGGTTCGGTCGGAGCGGCGGGTGCCGGTAACGATGATCGTGCTGCCCGGGTCGGGCTGCGGTTCGTCCGCGACCGACTGGACCGGTGCCGGGGTTTGCTGCGCCGCCACCGGTGCCGTCATCGCGATGGACGACAGCCCCGCGAGCAGGATCGATCGATTGAAACGCGCCATGTCAATTTCCCCTTGTGCCGTGTGCCCACCGGATATGTCCGATTCGCAGCAACCCCGGGGTTAACGTGCAGCATATCGGGCGCCATGCAACGCCTGACGTGCGAAATGGCCCACGACGGCGGCCTGCTGTCGCCCGATTGCAACAATGCCGCGCGCCCCCGCGGCGGTTGACAGAATCGCACTCACCCCATAGGCGATCCGCTTTCCGCGCGAAGGCCTTGCCTCGCAGCGCCAGTGGTCGCGCGGACACATCGTTACGGAAGAGAGTGACCCATGTTCGCAATCGTGCGCACGGGCGGCAAGCAGTATCGCGTTGCCCCCGGAGACAAGATCGTCGTCGAAAAGCTCGCCGGGGAGGCGGGTGACAGTGTCGATCTGACCGACGTCCTGCTCGCCGGCGAAGGGTCCGACCTCAAGTCGACCGCCGGACTGGTCGTCGGCGCCGAGATCCTCGCCCAGGCCAAGGCCGACAAGGTCACCGTCTTCAAGAAGCGCCGCCGCCACAATTACCGCCGCAAGGCCGGCCACCGCCAGCAGTTGACGATCCTCAGGATCGTCTCGATCGGCGGCGAGAAAGCCGATAAAAAGCAGGCCGCGCCCGCCAAGGCCGACGCTCCCGCGCCTGCGGTCGAATCCGGGGCCGCGCCGACGCCTGCGCCCAAGAAGGCCGCCGCGAAGCCTGCCCCTGCCAAGGCCGCCAAGCCCGTCGCCGAGGGCGGTCAGCCCGCCGCGAGCAAGCCGGTCGCTGCCGAAAAGCCGGCGAAGCCGGCAGCCAAGGCGTCGACAAAGGATGCTGCACCTGCTAAGGCGGCGCCCAAGAAAGCTGCCCCGAAGGCGGCTGCCAAAACCGAGAAGAAATAGACATGGCACATAAGAAAGCAGGCGGCTCCTCGCGCAACGGTCGCGACTCGGAAGCCAAGCGCCTCGGCGTCAAGAAGTTCGGCGGCGAAGCGGTCGTTGCCGGCAACATCATCATTCGTCAGCGCGGAACGCGCGTCTATCCGGGCGCCAACGTCGGGCTTGGCCGCGATCACACCTTGTTCGCGCTTACCGACGGCCGAGTCGCGTTTCGCGGCGGCCGCCAAGGGCGCAAATTCGTCCACGTCGAGGCGATTATGCCGGAGATGGCGGAATAGCTGGGATCGGTCGCTAAAGAACCGCTCCCGAAAGGGGGCGGCCCGGACGGTCCAGAGGACTCGAAAAGGGAGAAGGGGCAGCCCCCTTCTCCCTTTTTGTTGTTCGACCCCCAAGTCACCGGGCCGTCCTTACTTCTCCTCCAAACTGAAACCAGCGCGGCCTATCGGTCGCGCCGGGGAGGAGAAGAGACAATGTTCGCCCGCACCGACCGCCTGCTGCTCAGACCCGGCTGGGGCGAGGATGCGCCGCTGCTTGCGCGCGCCATCGCCGACGCCGCGGTGGTGCGCAATCTCGCCAGCGCGCCGTGGCCGTTCGAACTGTCCGATGCCGAGGCGTTCCTCGCCGCCCCGCGCGATCCCGCTCTGCCCGCCTTCCTGATCGCCGAGCGCACGTCCACCGCCCCGCGGCTGGTCGGCGCCTGCGGCGTCGGGCGCCGCCCGTCAGGAGCGGTCGAGCTCGGTTTCTGGATCGCGCGTCCCTATTGGGGCCGCGGCTTCGCGACCGAGGCCGGCGCGGCCCTGATCGAGATCGCCCGCGCGCTGCGCCTGGCGCGGCTGGAAGCGTCGCACTTCGTCGATAATCCGGCGTCGGGGCGAGTGCTCGCCAAGCTCGGCTTCACCGATACCGGCCTTGCCGCCGCGAGGAACAGCTGCGCTCGCGCCGGCGAGGCAATGACGCGGCTGTACCAGCTTCGGCTCGCCCCCGAACAGGAGGGCAGTCTCGCCGCCTAGACCGCGCGGCGCACCTTCCTGAACGTCTCGTCGGCGGCGACCGCCTCGCCGATCAGGTGGCGGTCGTCCTCGTCCCACGGGTGAAAACCGGGCGCGAAATATTTCGCCCAGGCGCCCGCGATCTTGCGGAACATCCCCGGCCGCACCCACTGGTGCCACAGCAGCATTGCCCACGCCCGGGCGCCGACGATCCCGTCCTGGCGAAGCAATTCGAGCGCCCCCGCGGTGCGGTCGACGACGAAATTGCGAGTAACCATCAGCATCACCTTGGCCTTGACCTGCCAGCGCTTGGCGCGAGTCCAGCCTTCGGTCGCGTGGAGCCAGGTGTCATACGCCACCCCCTTATGCTCGATCTCCTCCGCGGCGTGCCAGCGCCACAGGTCGGCGGTCGCCGGGTCGGCCCCGGCGAGGTGGCGCGGATCGGCGAGTAGCGCGTGCGCCAGGATCGCGGTGAAATGCTCGAGCGCCATGGTCGCGGCGAGGCTCGCGATCGGCGGCCTGGCATCGAGCAACGCCAGCCGCGCCCGCACCCGCTCCTCGAGCAGCGCCAGGTCATACCCCGAATCGGCGGCGCGGCGGTTGAAGGCGAGATGCTCGCGGCTGTGAATCACTTCCTGGGTGGTGAAGGCGGCGATCTCCCCCGCCAGCCGCTCGTCGGCCCCGGCGCGGAACTTGCGCACGCTTTCGACGAAGAATGCCTCGCCGATCGGAAACGTCGCCGACAGCGCATTGTAGAGCGCGCTCGCGACCGGATCATTGCCGTGCCACCAGCGCGGAGTGGCCTCGTCGCGCCCGAACCGGCGATCGCGCGGAGTGATGGTCAGGTCGGCCGGGGTAACCGAACGGCGGGTTACGCTTGCGGCGGTCATCAACACTCTCCAATAGGTTAATCGAGCCGCAGGTGAAATTAACTGACACAAATGTCAATAGCTCCGGTCCGCAGACGCCTGTCCCCCGACCAGAGCCGGGCGGCGGCGCTCGGAGCCGCGCGCGACCTGCTCATCGAAGCGGGGCCACAGGCGGTGACGTTGAAGGCGGTGGCAGGGCGCATCGGCCGCACCCACGCCAATCTGCTCCATCATTTCGGCTCGGCCGCGGAGCTTCAGTCGGCGCTCGCCGGGATGATTTCGGATCGAGTCACCGGCCGGATTGCCGAAGCGGTCGAGCGCGCGCGCCTCGGCACGAGCGATGCGCGCGAGGTCATCGACCGAACCTTCGACGCGTTCGACCGCGAGGGCGCCGGCACGCTGGCGGCATGGATGATCCTGTCCGGCAACCGCGACGCGCTCGACCCGATCCTCAAGGCCTTGCGCGGGCTGGTCGACGAATTGAGCCGCGACCATGAGGGCCATGGAGTCCCCCAGACGACCTTGTGGCTGGTCCTCGTCGCGCTCGGCGATTCGCTCCTCGGCGAGGCGATCGCGGGCGCGCTGCAACTGCCGCGAGACTCGGCCCGCGAGATCGCCGCGGCAATGCTCCGCGCCGAAATCGAAGCCCGCCACCCGCGCGCCCACGCCGACTGAGCCTCGCTTCAACTGGAAGTGGTTTTGCTTCACGAACCAGGACCCTTGCTCCACGTCGAACGCAGCCCGACTCTCGCCTTCCGCGCCCCTCTGCAGTAAAGGGCCGCCCATGCATTTCCTCGATCAGGCCAAGATTTTCCTCCGCTCGGGCGCCGGTGGCCCCGGCGCGGTCAGTTTCCGGCGCGAGAAATATATCGAATATGGCGGTCCCGACGGCGGCTATGGCGGCAAGGGCGGCGATATCATCTTCGAAGCGGTCGCCGGGCTCAATACGCTGATCGACTTTCGCTACACCCAGCATTTCCGCGCAGCCCGCGGCAAGGGCGGCGCGGGGTCGAACATGACCGGCGCCGGCGCCGACGATCTGGTGATCAAGGTGCCGGTGGGAACGCAGGTGCTCGCCGACGACGAGGAGCGGACCCTGCTCGCCGACCTTACCCAGGAGGGCCAGCGGCTGGTCTTCCTCAAGGGCGGCGACGGCGGGCGCGGCAATGCCAGCTACAAGACGTCGACCAACCGCGCCCCGCGCCAGCATGGCACCGGCTGGCCGTCGGAGGAAATGTATATCTGGCTGCGCTTGAAGCTGATGGCCGACGCCGGGCTGGTGGGCTTGCCCAATGCGGGCAAGTCGACCTTGCTCAACCGGACCACCAACGCGGTCGCCAAGGTCGGCGAATATCCGTTCACCACGCTGCGGCCGCAACTGGGCGTGGTCCGCCACAAGAGCCGCGAGTTCGTGCTGGCCGACATTCCCGGGCTGATCGAGGGCGCCGCCGAGGGCGCCGGGATCGGCGACCGTTTCCTCGGCCATGTCGAACGCACCCGCGTGCTGATTCACCTGGTCGATGCGGCGGGCGAGGATCCGGTCGAGGCCTATCGGGTCGTCCGCGGCGAGCTTGGCGCTTATGGCGCGGGGCTCGAGGACAAGCCCGAAGTGCTCGCTTTGTCGCGCTCCGACCTGGTCGACTCCAAGGCGCTTGCCAGGCTTGCCAAAAAGCTGGCCAAGGTCGCCGGGGTCGAGCCGCATGTCGTTTCCGCCGCGACCGGGGACGGGCTCGAGCCGTTGCTCGACTCGGTCCTCGCCAGGCTGGGGGTCGAACAGGAGGCAGAGCAGGCCATGGTCCACGAGAAAGAATGGTCGCCCTTGTGACCGGCGCGGCGGCATGAAGCTGGCGCTGACCGGCGCGACCGGCTTCGTCGGCTCGCGCCTGCTCGGGCATTGCGTCGACGACGGTCACGAAGTGCACGCGCTGACCCGCCGGCCGATGCGTCCGCGCTTCGGCGTCACTTGGGTCGAGGGCGCGCTCGATGCGCCCGATCGCCTTGCGGAACTGGTCGCGGGGGCCGATGCGGTGATCCATGTCGCGGGCGTGATCAGCGCCCCCGATGCGGCCGGGTTCGAGGCGGGCAATGTCGCCGGAACCGCCGCGATCCTCGCCGCTTCGGAACGCGTCGGAGTCGCTCGCTTCGTCCACGTCAGCTCGCTCGCGGCGCGCGAGCCCGGCCTGTCGCTCTATGGTGGAAGCAAGGCGCGCGCCGAGCAATTGGTCGCCGCCTCTCCGCTCGCCACCGCGACCGTCCGCCCGCCCGCGATCTACGGCCCGGGGGACCGCGAAACGCTCGAGCTGTTCCGGATGGCGTCGCGCGGCGTGGTCCTGCTGCCGCCGGTCGGGCGCTTGTCGCTGATCCACGTCGACGATCTCGCGCGGCTGTTGTTCGCGCTCGCGGATTCGACCGCCGCGCACGACATTATCTACGAGCCCGACGACGGGCGTTCGGGCGGCTGGACCTATCGCGAATTCGGGCTTGCGCTGGGCCGAGCGGTCGGGCGCCGGGTGCTGACCATCTCGACCCCGCGCTCGGTGATGGCGGTGGCCGCGCGGGTCGACCGGCTGGTGCGCGGCGACAAGGCCAAGCTGACGCCCGACCGCGCCGCTTATTTCTCGCATGGCGACTGGTGTGTCGAGGCCGGCCAGGACGTGCCCGGCTCGCTGTGGCGCCCGCGGATCGACACCGAACAGGGGCTCGCCGCGACCGCGCGCTGGTATCGCGACGCCGGCTGGCTCTGATCTTGTATCGGGAGCCCGCACCACCCCACTCCCCCACCCGGCCACCCATCTAGGATATTCTGAATGGGTGGCCGGGTGGGGGAGTGGGGTGGACCGGCACTATCAAACGTCAAACCGCTCTAGCCCATCAGTTCGTAAATCACTGCCCCCGCGGTCATCAGCATTCCGACCAGGAACGCCGTAAAACTCCAGTACAGCCAGCGGAACTTGTCGTCGCGAAGCATCAGCCCATGCTCGTACAAGTCCTTCGCCAGCCGGCGGTAGGTCTCCTCCTCGGACGCCATGACCCTGATGACTTCTTCGACATAATCGTCGCGCGGCGCATTGGTGTAGCTCCCGAAGAACAGGATATTCGCCTGATCGATCGGGATCGGCGCGTTGCTCATCCGGTTGGGCCGCACCGTCATCACCCCGAACACCGTCGCCACGAACGCGAACAGGGTCAGCACCAGCAGCGGAAGATTCGCCTTGCCGTCTGCAAGTTCGCCGATCGACATCGAAAAGACGACGAAGCTCGCCCCCATCAGGATCGATGCCTTGGTATCCGCCATTCCCGAAACGGTGATGTTGGTCGAATTGGCGAGCGCGAGGAGGTTGTGGACCTCCTTGGGAAATTCATAATCCGCGTCGCCCGGTCCCAGCCGCTTGTCGGTCATCCTCACGCCCCCTCTCGATGCGCCGCCATGACAACCCGCTTCGCGCCGGAACGCAAGCCCTTGCGCTCGGCGCGCCCTCTTTGCGCCCCAATCGATTGCGAAAGCGCGGCCCCATCCTTAGGACGTTGCAATGACCGACCGAGCCCAGACCGACGAGCGCATCAAGGCGCTGATCGAACCGTTCAACAGCAAAAGCGTGGCGGTCGCCGACGCGACGCGGTTCGCGCAGGACCTCGAGTGGGACAGCCTCACCGTGCTCGATTTCGTCGCGACGATCGAGGACGAATTCGACATATTGATCACCATGAACCAGCAGGCCGAGATCGAAACCGTCGGCCAGTTGGTCGACGCGGTCGAGAAGCTCAAGGCGGCATAATGAGCGACCTTTTCTCGAAATTCGACCCGCTGATCGCGCAGCGCGAACAATTGCTTTCGACCGGGCTGACCGATCCGTTCAACCTCGTCATGGAGGAAGTCGTCTCGCCGACCGTGGCGCTGTGCAACGGCAAGCGCACGATCCTGCTCGGCACCTATAATTACATGGGAATGACGTTCGATCCCGACGTCATCGCCGCGGGCAAACAGGCGCTCGACGAATTTGGTTCGGGAACCACCGGCAGCCGGGTGCTCAACGGCACCTATTCCGGCCACAAGGCGTGCGAGGAGGCGCTCAAGACCTTCTACGCGATGGACCATGCGATGGTCTTCTCGACCGGCTACCAGGCCAATCTCGGAATCATCTCGACCATCGCCGGCAAGGATGATTACGTCATCCTCGACGTCGACAGCCACGCCTCGATCTACGACGGCTGCGCGCTCGGCAATGCGCAGATCGTCACTTTCCGCCACAACGACGTCGAAGCGCTCGAAAAACGCCTCAAGCGGATCCCGGAGGGCGCGGGCAAGCTGGTCGTGCTCGAAGGCGTCTATTCGATGCTCGGCGACGTCGCGCCATTGAAGGAAATGGTCGCGGTATCGAAAGCGGCGGGCGCGATGGTGCTGGTCGACGAGGCGCATTCGATGGGCTTCATCGGGGACAACGGCCGCGGCGTCGCCGAGGACCAGGGCGTGATCGACAACGTCGACTTCATCATCGGCACCTTTTCGAAATCGGTCGGCACGGTCGGCGGCTTCTGCGTCTCCAACCATCCCAAGTTCGAGATATTGCGGCTGGTCTGCCGCCCCTATGTGTTCACCGCCTCGCTTCCGCCGTCGGTGGTCGCGACCGCGGCGACCTCGATCGCCAAGCTGATGAGCGGCGCCGGAAAGCGCGCGCATCTGTGGGACAATAGCCGCAAGCTCCACGCCGGGCTCAAGGCGCTCGGCTTCACGCTTGGCACCGATACCCCCCAGTCGGCGATCATCGCGGTGATCATGCCCGACCTCGCGACCGGCGCGCGGATGTGGGAGGCGCTGCTCGACGAGGGGCTCTACGTCAATCTGGCGCGCCCGCCCGCGACGCCCGGCAATGTCACCCTGCTGCGCTGCTCGCTGTGCGCCGAGCATTCGGCCGAACAGGTCGATCAAATCCTCGCCATGTTCGAAACCGCCGGCCGGGCGACCGGATGCATCGGCTAGGTTTAGAGGGCTATCGCTGCGTCGCCTGCGCGACTAAACTGGCGGCATGACGGCGGGTGAGGATCGGCGCCTTGATTGGCGCGGCGGCGGCGCGGCAGCGGGGGCGCTTGTCGCGACGCTGGTCTTGCTCGCCATGGTGTTTCTGGTCGCCATGTCGAACAATGCCCGCGACCAGGCGCTCGACGGGGAGCGCCATGCCTATGACGTGACCCTGCTCACCCGCACGCTCGACGCCAGCATGGCGCGTTCCGAAGCGGCGCTTGGGCGCTTCGTGCTCGACGAGAATGTCGCGACCAGCGGCAATATCTATTACGGGCAATGGCGGCTCGCCGAACAGCAGATCAACCAGCTTGGACGATTGCTTAGGTCGAACCCCGCCCAACGCGAGCGGGTTGCCCGGCTCAAGCGGCTTTATCAGCAGCGCGGCCAGGAATTCGCGCTCGCCGCGCGCGCCACCGTCGCCGGTCGCGGGGCTGGCGGGACCGGCTATTATTATGCGGCCGCGCAGTCGGAGACCGGCCCGGCGGTCCGCAATCTCCTTGCCGAAATCGCCACTGCCGAGCGGATTGCGCTGACCGCTCAGATGAAGCAGACCCGCTTCTTCGCCGCTCGCGCCGACCGCCTGTCGGACTATCTGAGCTGGCTCGGGGTGATCGTCGGCGCGATGGCGATCTTCATGGGAACGGTCGCGGTCCAGGCGCTGCGCCTCAACGCGATTGCCCGCCGCGACGCAGAGAGCGAGGCCGAGCGGGCGCTGGCGCTCGAGCAGGCGGTCGCCGACCGCACTCGCGAATTGTCCGACGCCAACCTGGCGCTCAAGGCCGAGGCGGTCGAACGCCACGCCGCCGAAGCCCAGCTTCGCCAGGTCCAGAAGATGGAAGCGGTCGGCCAGTTGACCGGCGGAATCGCGCACGACTTCAACAATATGCTCGCGGTGGTGGTCGGCGGGATCGATCTCGCGCGGCGCCGGCTGGGCGGCCCGCGGCGCGAAGTCACGATCCATTTGACCAATGCGATGGAGGGCGCCACCCGCGCCGCCGCTTTGACCCGCCGCCTGCTGTCCTTCGCTCGATCCGAACCCTTGCTGCCCGAACGCATCGACAGTGCCGAACTGGTCGGCGGGATGAGCGAATTGCTCGACCGCACGCTCGGCGAGCGAATCCAGGTCGAGACCGTGCTTGCAGCGGACGGATGGCCGATTTTCGTCGATCCGCACCAGCTTGAAAACGCCATCCTCAATCTTGCGGTCAATGCCCGCGATGCAATGGACGGCGAGGGCCGGTTGACCATTTCCACCGCCAACGAAACGCTCGCCGCCAATGCGGTCGGCGATATCCAGCCGGGCGAATATCTGCGCATTTCGGTGACCGACACCGGTTGCGGAATGACCGACGAGGTCAAGGACCGCGCCTTCGAGCCGTTCTTCACCACCAAGCAGGTCGGCAAGGGCACCGGGCTCGGCCTAAGCCAGATTTTCGGCTTCGCTCATCAATCGGGTGGCGAAGTCGGGATCGAAAGCAGGCTCGGGGCGGGAACGACCGTGTCCCTCTATGTGCCGCGAACCGAAGTCGCGGCGAGCAACGTCCGCACCCTCCCCGCGGTGCAGCGCCATGAAGCCGACGTCACCGTCCCGGGTGCGCGCATCCTGCTGGTCGAGGATGACCCGCGAGTGCGGACCGCGACCGTCGGCGCGCTCGAGGATCTCGGCTATGAGCCGATATCCTGCTCGGGCGGGGCGGAGGCGATGCGGCTGTTCGCGACCGAGGACTTCGACCTGATCATCTCGGATGTCATAATGCCCGAAATGAGCGGCCCCGAGCTGATCCGCGAATTGCGCGCCCGCCGCCCCGATATCGCGGTGCTGTTCGTGACCGGCTTCGTCGGCGACGGGGAGAGCGACGATTTGATCGGTCATGACTTGCTGCGCAAGCCGTTCACCGTCGCGGCGCTTGCAGGAGCAGTCGCCGGCGCCTTGTCGCGCGGCGCTAGCGAACCGCGCCCGATCGGAGGAGCCGCGGCAACAGGCTGATCGCTGCAAGCAAGGGATGGCGCCGCTGCCACGGCTTGATCACGATTTGAGTGCCCGCGTGGCGATTGATTTTCCACGCGATATAATCGATCCCGCCGGCGAAGGTCGCGCTGGCCTTGGCGAGCCGGACGACCGACAGCGCCTTGCCCTCGATCCGTCGCCGCCGCCAGCTCGCGCCCTTGTCGGCCCTCGCCTCGATTGCAGCGACCGCGGGCTCGAAAAAGCGCCGGTAGCGCTCGCGGTCGGCATCGACCACCGATCCGCTTTTGCCGCTCCGCTCGGCTCGAAGTTCGGCCGAATAGGTCAGGAAGAAGGCTCGCCGCCACCAATCGAGCGGCTGCTCGCCCGCGACCCGCCCGGCGGCCGCGAGCAAGGTCGGGGCAGCCCTCGCGACCGCCGCGGCTGCGCGCCCCGCGGCCGCCTGGTCTCGCGCCCACGCCAGCCGCGCCGGCTGCGCGAAACGCGCCCACACCGACACGTTGCGGGTTTCGGAGCCGTTGAGGCGATAAAAATCCTCCTCGCTCAGCACTGCATATTTGGCGGCGAGGCCATCATGTTCGAACGGGAATACGTTGGGCGGCACCAGCCTGTTGGCCCGCGCCAGCCAGCGCCGGTCGTAGGCGCTTCGATAATCCGAAACGACCAGATAGAAATCGAGGATCAGCCCGTCGAGCTGGCTGGTTCGAAGGCACGACCCATAGAATAGGACCGCGCGGCTCGCCGATCCATGCTTGGCGGCGATCGCCTCGGCCAGCGCAATTACCCGCGGATCGACGCCGAGCGCCAGTTCCTCCGCGACGAGCGCTTCGATTGGCGAATGCATGATCAGGCGGCGAGGCGGACGAACGACAATGGCAAGGCGGGGCGGAGCAGGATCGGCTTGCCGACCGCGGTTCGGAACGTTTCCCCATCGAAGATCACTTCGGAGGAATCGCCGTCGATCGAGATTTCGTCGGCATTCTCGACATGGACGCCCACCATCTTGGTATCGCCGAGCTTGCCGAACAGACTCGCCAGGAACGCGCGCACCAGCGATAGCGGCCGTTGCTCGACCGCGACGAACTTGAGCTGGCCCGAACCGCGCGAGGCGACCTCGCCCGACAGCAGCATCTTCTCGAGCGTGGTCACGAACATCAGTGCGAACCGTCCGCTGAGCGGCCCGTCGCGGTGAAGCGAGACGCTGAGCAGGGCAGGCTCGGGCGGCAGGAAGCTCGCGCGCAGCCTGAACACCTGGCGCAGGATGACCGCGATCGCGGTGATGACGTGGCTGATGCCGTTGGAAAAACCGAGCGGATAGATGCGGTGGCGGCAATAGAGCATGATGTCGGCCAGCCCCGCACCGCCGAGGAACATGCCGATGACCGGCACCGAACCGCCTTCGCCGCCAGAAAGGGCGATCAGTTCGCGCGCGACGATGTGCGGCGCAAGGTCGGTCCGCGCGAGGGCCAGCAGGCGCTCGAGCGCGACCACCGGGTCGCCGCCGGCGCCAAGGTCGAGCGCGATCAGATTGGTCTTTCCGCTCGGCAGGACCGCGACCGGGGGTGCCCCGTCGAGGAAATGCGCGCCATTGTGAAGTTCGGTCAATGCCGCCTGGACCGTGCCGTCGCCGCCGTTGATGATCAGCAGCTTGGGGCGCACTCGGGCGATCGTCGCCATCGCCTCGCCGATCTGGTCGGCACGCTCGACTTCATAGTGAAAGATATCGGGATGCTCGACGCAAAAGGCGCGGATCCGCGGCAATTGCGCGACGTTGCCGGTCGATCGGGGGTTCGACAGCAGGGCGATCCGCGGTCGGATCATGTGCTTTTCGCGGGACCGACCGAGAGGCCTCGAACATAGAGCAGGCGGACGTCGATCCGCGCCGGAGTCCGCCCGACCGCAACCGAGGTCCTTGCGAACGGCGGCTTCAAATTGGTGATCGAGACCCGCGGATTGTTCGAATAGCCTCCGCCGTCGTGGCGATCGCGGTCGCCATTGGCATTGAGATCATGGTGCACCGCGACCGCGTAGCGGCCGGGCCTCGGCACCGCGATGCACACGTCGATCGGGCCGCTGCTCCGCACCGGCACCTTGATCCGGCGCAGGCGGCCCTCTTTCTTGAGATAGACCGACGGATTGCTTCCGTAGAGCGCGAGCTTGACCGTGCCGCTGGCCTGCTTGAGGCCGCTTACCCGAACCACCAGCGAGGGCTTGCCCGCGACGCAGGTCGAGGCATCGGGGCCGACGACCGCCGCGATCGACGGTGCGGAGAGGCCGAGCGCAAGCGCGCTTCCGGCGACGGCAAGGGGGAAAATAGATTTGCGCATGAAATTGATGTCCATTCTGCTACAGCCACTCGACGCCGAGGCCGCCCCCTTGTTCACGCGGACTCGTCGACACAGCCTAATCGGGCCCGTTTGCGGCCAAATCATGGTGCGAGGACGACGAAAAGGTGGGACGGCCGACGCTGATCGATCGCTATCTGGCGCGGACCATCGCGATTCCACTGCTCGGGACGCTGCTGCTCGCGGCGATGCTGCTCGTGCTCGACAAGATGTTGCGACTGTTCGATTTTGTCATCAACGCCGGCGGGCCGGTCAGCGTCGTATGGCGGATGCTCGCCAACCTCCTCCCCGAATATTTCGCACTCGGAATCCCGATCGGACTGCTTCTCGGCATCCTCCTCGCCTTCCGCAAGCTTGCACTGTCGTCGGAACTCGACTCGCTGCGCGGGATCGGCGTCGGCTACGGGCGGCTCCTGCGCGTCCCTTATATGTACGCGGTGGCGCTCCTCCTGCTCAACTTCATCATCGTCGGCTGGGTCGAGCCCTATTCGCGCTATCGCTACGAAGGCCTCCGCTTCGACTTGCGCTCGGGAGCGCTCGGCGCTGCGATCAAGGTCGGCGAATTCAACACGCTCGGTCGCCGCATGACCTTGCGCATCGAGCGAAGCGAACAGGAAGGGACTCGGCTCGCCGGCATTTTCACCGCGATCGAGGATAAGTCGGGAATGCGAGTCGCGGCCACCGCGGAGCGAGGCGAGTTCCTCTCGACCGACGATCCCGACACGATCATCTTTCGCCTCAAGCAGGGGCGGCTGGTGCAGGATTCGCCCAAGTTCACGACCCCGCGCACGCTGTCGTTCGACAGCTATGACCTGCCGATCAACCTTCCCTCGATCGATCCGTTTCGCGGGCGCGGTAATGAGCGCGACGAATTGACCTTCGTCGAGATCGGCAAGCGCGCCTACGGCTCGACCGCGGCAAATGTGAAGGAAAACCTCGAGGCTCGGGCCAATTTTCATTACCGGCTGGTCGAAGTGGTCATGATGCTCATGCTGCCGCTGCTCGCGGTGGCGCTGGCGATCCCGCCCAAGCGCTCGTCGAGCGCGCTCGGCATCTTCATCGCGATCGTGATGGTCGTGACCTATCACAAGATCAATCAATATGCGGAAAGCGCGGGAGCCAACGGGCGGCTGGTGCCCGAGCTTGCGTTATGGCTGCCGTTCCTGGGGTTCGTCGCGCTGATCGCCTGGATGTACCATGTCATTGCCCATCGCCCCGGCGGCCAGCCGATCGGCGCGCTCGAAGCGAGCTTCGCCAAGCTCGGCCGGACGATCGCGCGCTTGATGCGCCGCCGGCGACTGCTCGATCAACCGGCATGATCAATGTCAATTTCCTGCCCTCGCGGCGACTGGCCTTGTACATGGCGCGGCTGTTCCTGACCCGCAGCTTCGCGGTGCTGGTGATGCTGGTGATGGTGCTGATGGCGCTCGACCTGCTCGGCGAGTCGGGCAAGATTCTCGAGGTTCCGGGCAATGGCGAGGCCGAGCTGTGGCATTATGTCGGGCTCAGGGTGCCGATGCTGATTGCGCGTTTCCTGCCGTTCGCGGTGCTCCTCGGGACCTTGATTGCGCTATCGACGCTCAACCAGAACAGCGAAGTCGTCGCGATGAAAGCGGCTGGTCTGTCGGCGCATCAGATCCTTGCACCGATGATCATCGCCAGCCTTGGCGTCGCGGCGCTCGCCTTTGCCTTCAACGAGACGATGGTCGTGCGCGCAACGCGCAATGTGAGTGCCTGGAGCGACGCCGACTATCGTCCGGTCCCGCCCGAAAGCGGCGTGCTGTCGAACGTCTGGGTCCGCGCCGGGGAGCAACTGATCCATGCCCGCCATGTCGGCGGCCGCGGCGCGGGTGTCCATCTTGAAGGGCTGACCATCTACGACCGCCGCGCCGGCGTACTCGTCCGAATGATTGGGGCACGCCGCGGCGACCAGCACGCCGGCGGGTGGCGGCTGCGCGACGTGCGCATCTACGACACGAGCATGAACGTCGTCCGCAAGCTGCCGGTGCTCGACACATTGAGCGGGATCGAGCCCACCCGCTTCACGCTCGCCAAAGTGTCCGCCGCGAACCAGGATTTCATCACCCTGCGCGGCTCGATCGGCGATCTCGACCGCGCCGGGCGTCCTTCGGCGGAAGCGCGCACCGGATGGTGGCACAAGCTCAGCGGGCCGCTTTCGACCGTGCTGATGCCGCTGCTCGCCGCGCTCGCCGCGTTCGGGCTGGCGCGCTCCGGGCAGGTTCTGATCCGCGCCGCAATCGGGATGGCGCTCGGCTTTGCCTATTTCGTGGTCGATAATTTCAGCGTCGCGCTTGGCAATGTCGGCGCTTATCCGCCGTTTCTGGCTGCGTGGGCGCCGTTCCTATTGTTCCTGTTCATCGGCGAAACCGTGCTGGTTCGGTCCGAGGAATAGGCGTGCTTCATCTGCGCTTCAGCCTGATGGTCGCAAAACCGCCGCATTGAGGTTGCAACTCGCAACGCTTCCAAGCTCCACCGATGTTTTCGACAAGGATTATCGTGACCACCGCCCCGACCAAGCCGATCTGGAACCGGACCCACTATCTCGACCGGATGACGCTCAGGCAATTGTGGGTCGCCTACGTCCAATATCCGGCGATCATCGCTTATGTGCTGGTCGCGTTCGCCGCGATCGGCGCCTGGTTCTGGAAGCCGGCCGGCCTGACCGAGACTGTCGCCGCGGCCGTCGTGTCGGTGCTCGCCTATCCTTTGGTCTGGTATTGTCTCCACCGCTGGGTGCTTCACTCGAAGTGGATGTTCAAAATACCCGCGCTCGCTTCGACCTGGAAACGCATTCATTACGATCATCATCAGGATCCCAACCACCTCGAAGTGCTGTTCGGCGCGCTCCATACGACGCTGCCGACGATCGCTTTGGTGACCCTGCCGATCGGCTGGGCGATCGGCGGGTTCGGCGCGGCGATGGCAGCGCTCGCTGCCGGGCTGCTGACGACCTGCGTCTACGAGTTCGTCCATTGCATCCAGCATCTCGCCTACAAACCGCGCTGGAAGTTCGTCGCGGAGATGAAACGGCTCCACATGGCGCACCATTTCCACGACGAGAACGGCAATTACGGGATCACCAATTACTTCTGGGATCGCCTGCTCGGCACCTTTTACGAGCGTCCCGAGCGCCCGGCCAAGAGCCCGACCGTATTCAACCTCGGCTATACCGAGGAAATCGCCGAGACCTATCCGTGGGTCAAGCAGCAGTCGGGCGGGATCGTCGCCACCGGCCACCCGCGCAAGCGCGACTAATCCATACGATGGGGGCCGAACTCGTCGTTCGCCCGCTTGCCGGAAAGGCCGACCGCTCGGCTTTCGTCGATTTCCTCTGGGACGTATATTGCGACGATCCCGCCTGGGTGCCACCGCTCAAGAGCGAAGTGCACGCACTTCTCGATCCACACCGGAATCCCTGGTTCGGTCATGGCCGCGCGCAGCTGTGGCTCGCTCACCGCGGCGGCAAGATCGTCGGGCGGATCAGCGCGCAGATCGACCAGCTGGTGCAACTGCACATGCAGCCCGGGCTCGGCCAGTGGGGATTGTTCGAAGCGCTCGACGGTGAGGCCGCCGCGGCGCTGATCGCGACCGCCGAGACCTGGCTATGCGATCATGGCATGACCTGCGCGCACGGGCCGATCTCGATTTCGATCTGGGATGAACCGGGCCTTTTGATCGAGGGTTTCGATCAGCCGCCGCTGGTGATGATGGGCCACCACCGCCCGGCCTATCGCGGCTGGATCGAGGAAGCGGGCTATTCCAAGGTCAAGGATCTGCTGACCTACGACATGGATATCCGCAAGGAATTGCAGCCGTTGATCGGGCGGATGATCGCGGCCGGTGAGCGCAACCCGCGGATCACCCTGCGCAACGTCGACAAATCGGCATTCGCGCGTGACGCGGCGATCATCCTCAACCTGCTCAACGACGCCTGGTCCGATAATTGGGGCTTCGTCCCGCTTACCGACGAGGAAATCGCCTATGCGGCCAAGAAATTGAAGCCGATCATCTTCGAGGACATGGTGCGCATTGCCGAGCTCGACGGCGAGCCGGTCGCGTTCATGCTGACCCTGCCCGACGTCAACGAGATGATCCGCGACCTCGATGGGCGCCTGTTCCCTTTGGGCTGGGCAAAATTGCTGTGGCGGCTGCGCAAGCCGCGCACCGCGCGCATCCGCGTCCCCTTGATGGGGGTGGTCAAGAAGCTCCAGGGCGGCCGCCTTGCCGGCCAGCTCGCCTTCATGCTGATCGATTCGATCCGCCGGAATTGCGTCGAGAATTACGGGGTTGCCGAAGGCGAATTCGGCTGGATCCTCGAGGACAATAAGGGAATGACCTCGATCGCCGAACTGTCTGGGGCCAAGATCAACCACCGCTACCGAGTTTTCGAGAAAGCGCTGTAGGGGGCTGTTTGCAGCGAGTCGGTGCCAGCGGACTCCACTTAGCTGAAGCAGGCTCTAAACCAACTCGACCCAGGTCGGAGCGTGGTCCGACGCCTTTTCCTCGGCCCGCGCCCATTTGTGCACCCCTGAATCGCGCAGCCGGTCGGCGGCCTGCGCGCTGCACAGCAAATGATCGATCCGGAACCCCGCGTCGCGCGCCAGGGCTCCCGCCTGATAGTCCCAGAAGGTGAACAGTCGCGGCTCGTCGGGGTGGATCGCTCGCAACCCGTCGGTCCAGCCCTGGTGGACAATGGTTCGAAACGCCGCCTGGCTCTCGGGCTGGAACAAAGCGTCATTGGCCATCGCCCGCCGCGAGAAGGTGTCCCGATCCTCCGGGATTACATTGAAATCCCCGGCCAGGACTGTCGGGCGTTCCTCTGCGAGCAGCGCGGCGGCGCGTGCCTCGAGCCGCTTCATCCACGCCAGCTTATAGGCGAATTTCTCGGTCCCGATCGGATTGCCGTTGGGCAAATAGATCGATGCGACGATCAGCCCAAACGCCTCGGCCTCGATGTAGCGGCTGTGGCTGTCGTCGGGATCACCGGGAAGCCCGACCAGCCGAAGCGCCGGCGGATCGCCGCGCGCGAGGATCGCGACTCCGTTGAAGCCTTTTTGCCCGTGCCAGACCGCGCCATAGCCCGCCGCCTCGATCTCGACGATCGGCAGGCTCTCGTCGGCGCATTTGAGTTCCTGCAGGCACACCACTTCGGGGCGCTCGCGATCGAGATATTCGATCAGCCGGGGAAGCCGCGCTCGAATCCCGTTGACGTTGAAACTGACGATTTTCACCGGCGCGGCCGCAGCTAGATCGAAAAGCTCGATCCGCAGCCGCAGCCTGAGGCGGCATTGGGATTGGTCACCTTGAACGCCGCGCCGCCGAGGTCTTCGACATAGTCCACTGCCGAGCCATCGATCAAATCGAGGCTGACCGGATCGACCACCAGCGTCACGCCATCGGTCCGCGCAATGGTGTCGTCGGGTTCAGCCTCGCCGAGCGCAAAGCGATAGGAGAAGCCCGCGCAGCCACCGCCGTCGACCGCGAGGCGAAGAATTGCCGGCTTGCCTTGCCTCGCGGCAATCAGTGCAACGCGCTTGGCGGCGCTGGGTGTAAGGGTCAGGGCTGTCACCCCCGCGAGATAGGCGCGGGTGGCCGTTTCGGCAAGTTCAGCGGCGTGCGGGGCCGCCGAGCGCGATGGCGTCCATCGACCGCATCCCGCCGCCCTTGCGCTGCATCGCGAGCAGATAGTCGTTCGATTTCATGAATGGGATCGGATTGACCGCGCGGCCATCGATTCGCACTTCGTAGTGAAGGTGGCTTCCGGTCGAGCGCCCGGTCGAACCCATTCGAGCGATCAGCTGGCCACGGCTGACCCGCTGGCCGGGGTGGACTGCGATCGAGGACAAGTGACCGTAGCGCGTTTCGATCCCGCGGCCATGATCGAGCTTGATCAGATTGCCATAGCCGCCGCCATTATATTCGGAGGCGGAGACGATCCCGTCGGCGGTGGCGTAGATCGGCGTCCCGATCGGCCCGGCGAGGTCGATCCCGGCGTGCATTGCGGCGCGCCCCTTGAACGGGTCCGAGCGAATTCCATAGCCCGAGGTGAAATCGGCATGGCGGACCGGCTTTTCGGAAGGAACCGCGATCGCGCCGTCGGCAAGATTGTCGAGCTTTTTCCAGCTGGTGAACAATTGCTTGAAGGTGGCATCGCCCCCGGCCGCGGCTTCATAGGGCCCGCCCTGAGCCATGCGCGCCGGGTTGAGGCCGAGCTTGCGCATTGCCGAGGCAGTCGCGGCATAGCGCGCATCGAGGGCACGCACGGTCGCAGCGGCCTGGCCTTCAGCGGCGTCGTCGGCGCGCGCCAGGCGGCCGGCGAGTTCGGCGGGAAGTGCGGAAATCTTGGTGGTTGCGGGAAGAACGACGTCGACGTCCTTGCCCGAAAGCATGGCGGCAAGCAGTTCCTGGCGCTGTTCGATCTGGCGAGCGCGAAGCTCGGTCGCGGCGGCAAGGGTCGCCATGTCGGCGCTGACGCCGGTAACGGCGGGGGTGGAGACCATCCGCGCAGTGGCAAAGCCCGACCAACCGATGATCGCCAGGAATATTGTCGCGATCAGGGCCTGGATTCCAACCGTCAGCCGGATGCGCCGAAGATGTTGTCCATCATGGAAGAAGAACTCGCGGTCGCGAATGACGCCACCTTTCGCGGTTTGCAAATTCGTCATTCCTCGGCACGCTCCCAAAATTCTGCCCGGCGGAAAAATTCCCGTCGTCAGCAACTTCGTCAGTCGTGGAGCTCCCCAGCCCCGGCGATCTCGTTCCGCGATTTGCCCATCGCTTCCCGGACCCGGAGACTTGGCCGAATTTGGTTAAGGCTTTCAACCTGTAGTTCCCGGGCAAGGGACGAACCGTCCATCGTGCGGGACGAAACGAGTTTTTGAGTCGATTCCCGTTCATCGCAAGGCCCATCTCGACGCCAGTCTCGCGAATCCAATTTTATGTTGCAAGTGCGAAACAAGCGTTGCGGACTGCCGTTTTTTCAACCACAGCGGGTTCGGGCCACGCCGTCCCAACGCGGCGCGCGCTCTCTGCAAGGAGAGACGGAAATGACGACGAAACCGACCACTCGCCCCGCGCGGCCGCACTTTTCATCGGGGCCATGCGCCAAGCCGCCGGGCTGGGACGCGTCGCTGCTCGACACTCGCGCACTTGGCCGCTCGCATCGCAGCTCGCTTGGCAAGCAGCGCCTGGCCCACTGCATCGCGCTGATGCGCGACCTGCTCGGGCTTCCCGACAGCCACCGCATCGGCATCGTCCCGGGCTCCGACACCGGGGCCTTCGAAATGGCGATGTGGACGATGCTCGGCGCGCGCGCCGTGACAAGCCTCGCCTGGGAAAGCTTCGGCGAGGGCTGGGTGACCGACGCGGTCAAGCAATTGAAGCTCGACCCGACCGTGATCCGCGCGCCTTATGGCGAGCTTCCCGACCTCGCCCGCGTCGACTGGTCGAACGACGTGCTGTTCACCTGGAACGGCACCACCTCGGGGGTGCGTGTCCCCGACGGCGAGTGGATCGCCGCCGACCGCGACGGGCTTAGCTTTGCGGACGCCACCAGCGCATTATTCGCTTGCGCGCTCCCCTGGGACAAAATCGACGTCGCCACCTTCAGCTGGCAGAAGGTGCTCGGCGGCGAAGGTGGCCACGGCGTACTCATCCTGGGGCCGCGAGCAGTCGAGCGGCTCGAGAGCTTCACACCCGACCGGCCCTTGCCCAAGCTGTTCCGCCTCACCTCGAAGGGCACATTGATCGAGGGCATTTTCAACGGCGAGACCATCAACACCCCCTCGATGCTCGCGGTCGAGGACGCGATTTTCGCGCTCGAATGGGGCCAGTCGATCGGTGGCCTCGCCGCAATGATCGCTCGCTCGCGCGCCAACGCCGCAGCGCTCGACAAGATCGTCGAAGATCGCGACTGGCTCGGCCACCTGGCGCATGACGCGGCAACGCGCTCCACCACCAGCGTCTGCCTGACGGTCGCAGGCGACGTCGACCGGATCAAACGGCTGACCGCCTTGCTCGAAAGCGAAGGCGCGGCGTTTGACATCGCAAGCTACCGCGACGCTCCGCCGGGGCTGCGCATCTGGTGCGGCGCGACGGTCGACACGACCGACGTGGAAGCGCTCGGCCCGTGGCTTGATTATGCATGGGAGCAGACCAGGTGACCGACCCCAAGGTCCTCATTTCGGACGCGATGGACCCGCGCGCCGCCGCCATCTTTCGCGAGCGCGGGATCCACGTCGACGAGATCAGCGGCAAGACCCCTGAGGAATTGGTCGCGATCATCGGCGCCTATGACGGCCTTGCGATTCGCTCCTCGACCAAGGTCACCGCGCAAATCCTTGACGCCGCCCCGCGCCTCAAGGTCATCGGCCGCGCCGGGATCGGGGTCGACAATGTCGATATTCCCGCCGCGACCGCGCGCGGCGTGGTGGTGATGAATACCCCGTTCGGCAATTCGATCACTACCGCCGAACATGCCATCGCTTTGATCTTCGCGCTCGCTCGCCAGCTGCCCGAGGCCGATGCCTCGACCCAGGCGGGCAAGTGGGAAAAGAACCGCTTCATGGGGGTCGAGGTCACCGGCAAGACGCTTGGGCTGATCGGCGCCGGCAATATCGGCTCGATCGTCGCCAGCCGCGCGCTCGGGCTCAAGATGAAGGTGGTCGCGTTCGACCCGTTCCTGACCCCCGAGCGCGCGCTCGAACTCGGGGTCGAGAAGGTCGATCTCGAGGCATTGCTCGCCCGCGCCGACTTCATCACGCTGCACACGCCGCTTACCGACCAGACCCGCAACATCCTGAGCCGCGAGAACATCGCCAGGACCAAGCGCGGCGTGCGCGTCATCAATTGTGCCCGCGGCGGGCTGATCGACGAGGCGGCGCTGAAGGACGCGCTCGACAGCGGCCAGGTCGCGGGGGCGGCGCTCGACGTGTTCGAGAATGAGCCCGCCACGGCCTCGCCCTTGTTCGGCACGCCCAATTTCATCTCGACCCCGCACCTTGGCGCATCGACCAGCGAGGCGCAGGTCAATGTCGCGATCCAGGTCGCCGAGCAGATGAGCGATTTCCTGTTGCTCGGCGGAGTGACCAACGCGATCAACATGCCCAGCCTGACCGCCGAGGAAGCGCCGCGGTTGAAGCCCTACATGGCGCTCGCCGAGAAGCTCGGCAAACTGGTCGGGCAGATCCTTGGCGAGGAGGTCCGCTCGGTGTCGGTCGAGGTCGAGGGCGCCGCCGCGCAACTCAACCAGAAGCCGATCACCGGCGCGGTCCTGGCGGGGTTGATGGGCACCTATTCGCAGACGGTGAACATGGTCAACGCGCCGTTCCTCGCCAGGCAGCGCGGGCTCGACGTCAAGGAAATCCGCCACGACCGCGAGGGCGATTACCACACGCTGGTCGCGGTCACCGTCGGCACCGCCGATGGCCAGCGCCGGGTCGCCGGAACGCTGTTCGGCAACAAGGCGCCGCGGCTGGTCGAAATCTTCGGGGTCGAGGTCGAGGCCGAACTCGAGGGCGCGATGATCTATCTGGTCAATACCGACGCGCCCGGGTTCATCGGCAAGCTCGGCACCGCGCTCGGCGAGGCCGGGATCAACATCGCGACCTTCAACCTCGGCCGCCGCGCGGCGGGGGGCGAAGCGGTCGCGCTGGTCGCGGTCGACGGCACGGTCGCGCCCGAAATGGTCGAGACCCTGTCCCGGATCGAAGGGGTGCGCGAAGTCGTGCCGCTCAATTTCTAGCGCGGATCCGACCTTCGACCATCGCCGACATGTACAGCGCGACCGCGCTCCAGATCGCCGCGAACGCGATTGCATGGGCGGTGGTGACGGGTTCGCCATAGGCCAGCACCGCGAGCAGGAACTGGACCGTCGGCGCGATGAACTGGAGCATCCCGACGGTCGCATAGGGCAGCCGGCGCGCGGCCTCGGTGAACATCAGCAAGGGCGCGGTCGAGACGAAGCCGGCGGCCACGAGCAGCATCGCCTGCCCGCTCGTCTGGCCGAACACCGGCGCCGTTCCTCCCGCCGCGAAGACCAGATAGGCAAGCGCGAACGGGGCCAGGATGATCGTCTCGATCGTCAGCCCGCTGACCGAATCGACCGCGACCTGCTTGCGCAGCAGCCCGTAAGTGGCGAAGCTCAGGCACAAGGTCAGGCTGATCCACAAGGTCGCCAGCGCACCCGCCGCGAGCACCGCTACGCCAAGCCCGGCAATCGCGACCGCGGCCCACTGCCGCCGCGACAATGCCTCGCCGAGGAAAAACCGTCCGAGCAATATGTTGGCAAGCGGGTTGAGATAATAGCCGAGGCTTCCCGCGAGGATATGCCCGCTGTTGATCGCATGGACATACAGCAGCCAGTTGACTGCGATCAGCGTCGCAGTGATCGCCAGCGTGACCAGCGATTTGCGCGAGACGTTGCGGATCGCGGCCCAGCCGTTGAACGCGCTGACCAGCACGACCAGCAGCACCAGCGACCAGACGATCCGATGCGCGACGATCAGCAACGGGGAGACCCCCGCCAGCGCCTTGAAATAGACCGGCAAAATCCCCCAGGCGGCATAAGCGAACAGCCCGTACACCAGGCCGATGTGCTGGTGTCGCCGGTCGCTCGCGGAAATGGGGATGGGAGCGTTCATCGGCGGCGCGCTAATCCCAAATGCGGACAAGTCAATCGCGCCGCGGAACCGCCTGCGGCGTTGCATGCGTTGGATGGGGCTGCCACGGTAGGCAAGAGAATTAGGCGGAGGATCGAGCGACCGTGCTTTCGACCAGGACGTGGATTGCGCTGGGCGCCGCGGCTATGCTTGCGGGCGGCTGTGCGGTCTCGCCCAAGCGGTCCCTCCCACCGGCGGGAACGTCCGTGACCGCCGTCACCAGCAAGTCGGACGGCTGGATGGCGGTTGCGAGCAGCGGCGATCGCGCGCGGCTGGCGCGCACCGGGGTCGCCTGGCAGAACGGTTTTTCCGCAGCGCGTGCCGGCGGTTTCGGCAATGAAATCAAGGGCGAGGGCAAGCTGCTCGTGGCCAGCGCCGCTTTGTCGCGTCCCGCGCCGACCCCCGGCTCCTACTCGTGCCGGCTGGTGACGCTCGGCCGATCGGCCAAGAAAGGCCCGGCGTTCGAGAAATTCAAGCCGTTCTTCTGCTACGTCGACCTCGAGGGCGAGCTGTTCACGATCGTCAAGCAGACCGGAAGCTCGCGTCCCGCCGGACGGTTGTGGGAAGACGACAACCCCACCCGCCTGATTTTTCTCGGCAGCCTCGCGCTCGGCAATGAGGAGGAGGCGCGCGCCTATGGCGACGATCCGCGCCGCGACACTGCGGGCATTTTCGAGCGGATCGCGCCGTTCCGCTGGCGGCTGGTAATTCCCTTCCCGCAGGATGGCACCCGGCTCCACGTCTATGAACTGACCCCGGTCGCGCAACAGCCCGCGCCATGAGCGCGCTCCAGTGACGAGATTGGGGGACCCGGCCGAGGTCCGAGCGCATCTGGTCGCGGCCGCCGCCGCGGGGCATTCGCTGACCTATTCGGAACTCCTCGCCTTGCTCGGCCACGGCTTCTCGCGCCCGAAGATGCGCGCGCTGTGCAAGACGCTCGCCGCGGTCGACGACGACGCGGCCGCGCGCGGCGAGCCCGAACTGGCGGTACTGGTGGTGCGGCAGTCGGACGGGCTGCCCGGGCAAGGCTGGTGGATCGGCGGCGGCGGCGGCGCGCACGATTTTGTCGGCGCGTGGGAGGGCGCCAAAGCCGCTTCCTTCATTCGCCGGCTGCAACAGCGAACGTTCGATTATTGGGTGCTTCGTCATTGCGAGGAGCGAAGCGACGCGGCAATCCAGTAGCGCCGGTGGATTGCTTCGCCTGGCTCAGGGCCGGGGTCGCAATGACGAAGTTCAGGCGCTAAGGGGCTGGCGATGACCTCCCCTCCTACCGACACCAGCCGCAGCTTCACCGTGAGCGACGACGACGACGGCATTCGCCTCGACCGCTGGTTCAAGCGCCATCTGCCCGATATCAACTTCAACCTGGTCTCGCGCTGGGCGCGGACCGGACAATTGCGTGTCGATGGCAAGCGCGTCACGCCCGGCGACAGGGTCGAGACCGGGCAGGTCCTGCGCCTTCCGCCCGCCGAAGCATCCCCCGCCGAAGGCCCGGAAGGGCGCGCATTGCGCTTCGTCGAACCGCTGACCGAGGCGGAAACCTCGTTCGTCCAGGACATGGTGTTCGCGCGCGGCCGCGACTGGATCATCCTCAACAAGCCGCCCGGCCTCGCCACCCAGGGCGGAACCAAGACCGTCCAGCACCTCGACCGGCTGCTCGACGGGCTCGCCGACGAACAGGGTCAGCGGCCCAAGCTCGTCCACCGCCTCGACAAGGACACCAGCGGGGTGCTGCTGGTCGCGCGGACCGCTCGCGCCGCGGGCCATTTCGCCAAGAGCTTCGCCGGCCGGACCGCGCGAAAAGTCTATTGGGCACTGGTCGTCGGCGTGCCCTCGGCGACCGAGGGATTGATCGACGCCCCGCTCGCCAAGCAGCCCGGGAGCGGCGGTGAGAAGATGCACGTCGACGAGAAGGACGGGCTCCCCGCGAAAACCCGGTACCGCCAGATCGACCGCGCCGGAAATCGCGCCGCCTGGGTCGAGTTGCAGCCGCTGACCGGGCGCACGCACCAGCTTCGCGCGCACATGGCGGCAATCGGCCATCCGATCGTCGGCGACGCCAAATATGGCGGCCCCGCAGCCTTCCTCACCGGGGGGATCAGCCGCAAGATGCATCTGCACGCGCGCCGGCTGCGCATCGACGGGACCGACGGCAAGCCGATCGACCAGACGGCGGAACTGCCCGCTCATTTCGCCGAGAGCCTTGCCACCTTGGGGTTCGAGACGATGGCCGGCGACATGCTTCCGCTCGACAATCCCGATCCTGCCAAACTGCCCGAAACCAAGGCGCGGCGCGCCGCGGCGGCGGCCAAGACCGCGCGCAAGGCGCGCAAGGGCGAGCGTCGCGCACGCGGCGAAGTGGCGCCGCCACGCGGCTCGGTGCGCCCGAAAAAGGCCAATGCGGCCCCGCGAACCTCCGCGCCGGGCAAGAGCAGCGCGACCAGGCGTCCGCCGCGCCCCAAGAAATGACCAAGCTCGCGATTTTCGACTGCGACGGGACGCTGGTCGATAGCGGCGCGACGATCCACGCCGCGCTCGACACCGCACTTGGCGCCCATGGCCATGACTGCCCGCCGCCGCACGTCACTCGCCGGGTGATCGGGCTCAGCCTCGACGAGGCGATGGCCGCGCTGGTTCCTGGCGCTGACCACGGCTTGCTAAGCGCGAGCTACAAGGACGCGTTCGTCGCGATGCGCGGCGCGGGCGAAGTTGTCGAGCCGCTCTACGACGGCATCGCCGAGCTGCTCGATGCGCTCGAAGCCGATGGCTGGCTGCTCGGGGTCGCGACCGGCAAGAGCGATCGCGGGCTTCGCCACTGCCTCGCCAGCCACGGCCTGTTCGAGCGTTTCCTTACCCTCCAGACCGCCGACCGAAACCCTTCCAAGCCGAATCCGGCGATGGCGCTTGCGGCGATGGCCGAAGCCGGCGCCGAACCACATCGCACCGTGTTCATCGGCGACACCGGCTGGGACATGGGCTGCGCGCGCGCCGCGGGGTGCGGGGCAATCGGCGTTGGATGGGGCTATCACGACGAGCCCGAGCTCAGGCGGATGGGCGCGCATCACATCGCCGATAAGCCCGGCGAGATTGTCGGCCTTGCCCGGCAGTGGATCGGACGCCAGGGATGACCGGGGACGAGCGCTTGTGGCGGCGCCGTTTCCTGTTGTTCACGGTCGCCCGCCTGGCCGGCTTGCTGATTGTCCTGCTTGGCCTGGCAGTCGCCTTATCGGATCTCCTCCGCGACGGCGGCTTTCGTCAACTCGGCGGGCTGCTGATCGCGCTTGGCGCAATCGAGGGGGTGGTCGTTCCGACCCTGCTCAGGCGCTCGTGGCAGCGCGAGTGAAACGCTTCTGGACGACCGCCGAGGTGGTCGCGACGGACAGTGGCTGGGGGATCGCGCTCGATGGACGCGCACTCAAGACGCCCGCGCGCAGCCCACTGGTGGTTCGCCAACGCGCTTTGGCCGAAGCGATCGCCGCCGAATGGAACCAGTGCGGCGACCACATCGATCCGGCGCTCATGCCGATGACCGGCCTCGCCAATGCCGCCATCGATCATGTCGTGCCCGATCCCGCCCGTTTCGCTTCCGACCTCGCGCGCTACGCCGAGGGCGATTTGCTTTGCTACCGCGCCGAGATGCCCCCCAAGCTGGTCGCGGCGCAGGCGGCGAGCTGGGATCCGCTGCTCGAATGGGCGCGGCGGCGGTTCGGAGTGGAGTTCGCGCTCGCCACCGGGATCGTTCACGTGCCCCAACCCCCCGCGACGGTCGATCGATTGCGCGATGCGGTCGCCGGACTCGACCCGTTCCGGCTCGTCGCTTTGTCGCCGATCGTGACCATTGGCGGCTCGCTGGTCGCCGCTCTCGCATTGATCGAGCGCGCCTTTTCGGTCGAGATGCTGTGGGACGCGATCAGCCTCGACGAGCGCTGGCAACTCGAAGCATGGGGCGCGGATGCCGAGGCCGCCGCCGCGCTCGCGGGGCGCCACCGCGATGTCCTCGCCGCCGCGCGCTTCCTCGACCTGCTCGGCTAGGGCCGCGCCCGTTTGCTTCGATCGGCTAGGGCCGCGCCCTTTTGCTTCGATCGGCTAGGGCCGCGCCCTTTTGCTTCGATCGGCTAGGGCCGCGCCCGTTTGCTTCGATCGGCTAGGGCCGCTCGACCAGTTCGCGAACGAAGGCCACCAGCCCCGGCTGGCGAGTGCGCTTCAACCGCTCGGCGGCGACGATCGCTTTGACCTCCTCGAGGCAGCGTTCCATGTTCTCGTTGATGAGCACATAGTCATACTCCGCCCAATGCCCGATCTCGCTTCCCGCCCGGCGCATGCGTTCGGCAATGACCTCCTCGCTGTCGGTCGCGCGGGCGTGGAGGCGGCGGTCGAGCTCGGCCATCGACGGCGGCAGGATGAAGATACTGACGAGGTCCTCGCCCATCCCGGCCTCGAGCTGCTGGGTGCCCTGCCAATCGATGTCGAACAATATGTCGCTGCCGGCCTTGAGCGCGGCCTTGATCGGCGCCTTGGGCGTGCCGTAGCGGTGGTCGAAGACATAGGCCCATTCGGCAAGCTCGCCCGAATCGACCAGTGCCTTGAACCCCTGCTCGTCGACGAAGTGATAATGCTCGCCCTCTATCTCGCCCGGGCGCCTGGGCCGGGTGGTTGCGGAGATGGACATGGTAATGTCGGGATCGGCGCTGAGCAGCATCCGGCTGATCGTGGTCTTGCCTGCGCCCGAGGGCGACGAGAGGACGATCAGCAAGCCGCGGCGGCGGCGCGCGATGGTGGATGGCAACGGCTGGTCCATGACCGCACTTGCCCCGCGGCGCGCATCGCCGTCAAGGCGCGAAAACGGTCTCATGCTGCAACGCAACATTTTTCTTGAAATCGGCAGCGAAGTCGCTTATGTTGCATTGCAGCATAGGAGATCAAGCGTGACCGAAGCAACCAAGACCGAAGACAAGATCGAAGCCGCGGTGAAGACCGCCCAGGCACCGGCGAAAGCCATTGCCGACACGCTCGAAGCCGCCGCTCCCAAGCCGCGTGGCGCGAAGGCCGTTGCCGCGAAGCGTGCCGCCAAGGCCAAGACCGCGACTCGTGCCCGCAAGGCGCGCAAGGCTCCGGCGAAAGTCGTCGCCGCGGTCAGGCAGGTCAAGCAGCGTAACGCCAAGCCCGCGCGTCGAATCGCCAAGGCAGCGATTGCCGCGACCGCCACTTCATTCGAAAGGACTCAAGGCATGACCAATGATTTCAACCAGCTGTTCACCGGCTTCCAGATCCCGGGCAA